>Ga0209342_10000378_pt1 | contig 50250 bp, 35 predicted proteins | sample RifCSP16_2_FD_184023 | JGI IMG/M metagenome (GOLD analysis project Ga0209342, IMG submission 184023) | Soil microbial communities from Rifle, Colorado - Rifle CSP2_sed 16_2 (SPAdes) (version 2) | ecosystem: Environmental > Terrestrial > Deep subsurface > Rock core/Sediment | place: Rifle... | reverse complement strand
AGGTACCACTTTCCCATGTATCTGAAAGAAATTGAATACCGTTACAATCATCGTCAGGAAAATATTTTTAAACTCTTCCTGGCTATCTACTTTGGTTACGTTTCGCCCTAATTACCTATAACATTCCACCGGATAGCGATGGTTTGCCCGAAACTACCGCTGCCGAAGGCCTCCCGCCGGGAACCTTGCAGGGACTGAACGACTGGCACCATACCGGCTACGAAGGGCCGTGCCCCCCGATAGGCAAGCACCGTTATTTTTTCAAACTTTATGCGCTGGATACATTGCTGCCGGATCTGAAGCGCCCCACCAAGGCGGCACTGGAAAAGGCCATGCAAGGCCACATCATCGCCCGTTCCCAACTGGTTGGGCGGTACCAGCGGCAGTAGATTAGTTAATAACATACCTGGAGCGGCAATTGCTCGGTGCGCTCAAAACAAAATGATGAAACGCCATTTCGCGTTGGGCGCATTCCTTTATTTTTGCTTTGCCTTCCCGTCGCAGGGCGGGGAGTTCGATGCGGCGCGCCATAGAATGGTGCTGGAGGTGTTGTCCGATAGTGCTGAAACATCTTCATACAGCGGCATTTCCGCGCTCAGTCGGGGAGTCATCGCTGCAATGGAAAAAGTGGAGCGGCACCGATTCGTGCCCGCCAAGCTGGCCGCGCTTGCCTATCTCAACCGTCCCCTGCCGATCGGCCACGGGCAGACGATCTCGCAGCCTTTCATCGTGGCGCTGATGACCGATATGATGATGGTCAAGGCTGGCGGCAATGTGCTCGAAATAGGCACCGGTTCCGGCTATCAGGCAGCGGTTCTGGCGGAAATGGCCGGCTCGGTTTACAGCATCGAGATCATCGAGCCGCTGGGAAAACAGGCGGGCGAATTACTGAAATCTCTCGGTTACCGCAACGTCGCAACGAGGGTGGGCGACGGCTATTATGGCTGGCCGGAAGCGGCGCCGTTCGATGCGATCATCGTGACGGCTGCCGCGAGCCATGTGCCTCCTCCTCTGCTCAAACAGCTTAAGCCGGGTGGCCGCATGGTGATTCCGCTCGGCACGCAATTCATGACCCAGTATTTGATGCTGGTGGAAAAAAAGATGGACGGTTCGGTGACCAGCCGCCAGATTTTGCCGGTGCGTTTCGTTCCGCTGACCGGTGGGCATTAACGTGAAACTGGATGTGGTGTGTGGTGCGATCGGGCGTATTGCCATACGCCCCTACAATCCGTGCATCCGTAGGGGCGTATGGCAATACGCCCTTCGGCATTGGGGATAGGAAACGGCCATGCCCCGCCCTCCATTCATCGCGATAGGCCTGCTCTCCGCCTGCGTGCTGGCCTACGAGGTGCTGCTGACGCGCCTGTTCAGCATCGTGCTGTGGCATCACTTCGCTTACATGATCATCAGCGCGGCGATGCTGGGCTACGGCGCGAGCGGAACCGTGCTGACGCTGCTGAAGGAAAAAATCGCTCTGCACTTCGGCGCGGTGTACGTGACGGCCGCAGCAGCGCTGGCTGTCCTGATGCCTGCGGCGTTCCTGCTGGCGCAACAGATTCCCTTCAATCCGCTTGAACTGCTGTGGGATAAAACCCAGCCGGCCAAACTGCTCGCCGTTTATCTGCTGATGATGTTGCCGTTCTTTTGCGGGGGGCTGAGCATCGGCCTGGTCTTTGTGCACTTCGGCAAGCAGGCGTCGCGCATCTACGCCTTCGACATCCTCGGCGCGGGGGCGGGCAGCCTGGGCGTCATAGTCGTGCTGTTCTTTGTGCCACCCAACCATGTGCTGACCGCGCTCACCGCATTGGCGTTGCTGGCAGCCGCGATCGCCGTCTCCGAATTGAAGATGCGGCCGAAATGGCTGATCGAATTATTTGCCGGGCTGGCTGTGCTGGCGGCTGTGGCGCTGCCCGGTATCCAGGTGCATCCCTCCGCCTACAAGGATCTGAGCCAGGCCCTGAACATCGCCGGGGCGCGGGTGGTCGAGGAACGCACCAGTCCGCTGGGGCAGATCACGGTGGTGGAAAATACCCGTGTGCCGTTGCGCGACGCGCCGGGGATGAGCCTCAACGCCACGATAGAGCCGCCGCCCCAATTGGGCGTATTCGTGGATGGGAACGGTCCGTCGGCGCTGACCAGGTTCGATGGCAAGCTCGCGCCGCTGGCCTATCTCGACCAACTCACCTCGGCGCTGCCCTACCATCTGCAACAGCGGCCGCGCGTGCTGGTACTCGGCGCCGGGGGAGGCAGCGATGTATTGCAGGCGCTCTATCACGGCAGCGCTGCGGTCGATGCGGTGGAACTGGACCGCAACATCACCGATCTGGTCCAGCAACGATTTCGTGACTATGCCGGCAACCTGTACAGCCAGCCCGGCGTGCACGTGTACGAAGCCGAGGCGCGCGGCTTCGTCAACACCAGCGGTGTGCGCTACGACCTGATCCAGGTGGCGCTGCTGGATTCATTCGGCACCGCCTCGGCCGGGCTGTACGGCCTGAGCGAAAACTATCTGTACACGGTCGAGGCGCTCCAGGCCTACCTGAGCCGCCTCACGCCGGGCGGCATGCTGGCCGTCACCCGCTGGCTCACGCTGCCGCCGCGCGACGCGCTGAAACTGTTTGCGACGGCGGTGTCCGCGCTGGAGCAGAGCGGCGTGTCCAACCCCGCCGCGCGTCTGGTGATGATACGGGGCTGGAAGACCGTCACGCTGCTGGTGAAGAACAGTGATTTCACCGCGCGTGAGATCGCGGCCATCAAGGAGTTCAGCCACACGCGTTCTTTCGATCCGGCTTATTACCCGGGGATGCGCGCTGACGAGGCGAACCGTTACAACCTGCTGGCGCAGCCCTATTTCTACGAGGGAGCCGTTGCGCTGCTGGGTCCGCAGCGGCAGGACTTCATCGACCAATACAAATTTCATATCGAGCCGGCGACCGATGACCGGCCGCATTTTTTCCGTTTCTTCAAATGGAATGCAGCCGCGGAATTATTCGCGCTGCGCGGGCAGGGCGGCATGCCGCTGCTCGACTGGAGCTATCCGCTGCTGGTGGCGACGCTGATGCAGGCGTTTGCGGCAAGCGTGCTGCTGATCCTCGCGCCGCTGGCCTTGTCGCGTTGCCGGCGCACCTTGCCCGGCGGGCCGGTGGCGCTGTACTTTCTCGCGATCGGCTTCGCCTTCATGTTCATGGAGATCGCCTTCATCCAGAAATTCGTGCTGTTTCTGGCCCACCCGTTGTACGCAGTGGCGGTCGTGCTGTGCGCATTCCTGGTGTTCGCCGCTGCGGGAAGCTGGCTTGCCGGGAATTGGCAAGGCCGGCTTTGGAAGACTGGGCGCTGGCAGGCGGCTGGCAAAGTCACGCTGGCGGTAATCGCGATGGGCGCAATATCGCTGCTTTATCTCGCTATCCTGCCGGGCCTGTTCCAGGCGCTGATCCATTTGCCCGATGCGGCAAAAATAATCATTTCCGTGGCGCTGATCGCACCGCTGGCGATGTGCATGGGAGTGCCTTTCCCCACCGCGATGATGCGGCTGGCAGACACCGCCGGGGATGCCATTCCCTGGGCGTGGGCGATCAACGGATGCGCTTCGGTGGTGGGTGCCGTACTCGCCACGTTGCTGGCTATTCATCTGGGTTTTGCAGCGGTTATCCTGCTGGCGGTTATGATCTACGCCTTGGCCTGCGCCGCCTTGAGGGGTTTTTAATGCGGTAGGATGGGTGGAGCGTAGCGATACCCATCAATTTATTACCGTGAGGCGATGGGTATCGCTACGCTCCACCCATCCTACGTGCTACACCTGAGGAGGCAAGATGAAAAACTCAGAACAATTTCGTGATGTAATGTTGGCCTTGGCTTGCCGTGATTCCGCCGACACAACGCGGAAGCTTAGACAGCGCGCGGTGGCGGGATGCGCATGATGTGGAACGTGCTGGGTGTTCTGGCTGCAGCTTATGGCGGGCTCGCGCTGGGGCTGTTTATTATTCAGTCGCATCTGGTTTTCTATCCGGAAACCGAACGCGAGGTCGCCGCCACACCTGCACTGGCCGGTTTGCAATACGAAGACATCCATCTGAAGACTGTCGACGGCATCGGTTTGCATGGCTGGTATATCCCGGCTGCGCAGCCGCGCGGCACGGTGCTGTTCCTGCACGGCAACGCGGGGAATATTTCCCACCGGCTCGATTCGATAGAGATGTTCCATCGTCTGGGCTACAGCACGCTGATCTTCGATTATCGCGGCTACGGGAACAGCGGCGGCAAGCCGACCGAGCAGGGCACCTATCGCGATGCCGAGGCCGCTTGGCGCTACCTGACCGAGCAGCGGCACATTCCCTCCTGCCGCATCGTGCTGTTCGGCGAATCGCTGGGCGGTGCCGTGGCCGCATGGCTGGCCGCCCGCGAAAAACCGGCTGCCCTGGTGATCGCTTCCGGCTTCACTTCCGTGCCCGATCTGGGGCAGCAGCTCTATCCATATCTTCCGGTGCGTTGGCTGGCGCGCATCCGTTACGACACTAGGGAATACCTGCGGGCTGTCACCGCGCCGGTGCTGATCGCGCACAGCCCGGAAGACGACATCATTCCGTTCGAGCACGGGCGTGCGCTTTCCGCTGCGGCCAATCCGCCCAAACAGTTCCTCGAACTTGCCGGCGGCCATAACGACGGTTTCATTTTCATGCGTGAATCATGGGTCAGGGTGCTGGGGGATTTTCTCGGTGAGCAGATGGATATGGCCTGCCGGTGAAGCAGGGTATGGGACATTGGCGAGGGGCAGAAATGTGCCATTAGGAGATGGCCGAGTATTTCTCCCATAGCAGTCACTCGATCGTCAATCCGTATTACTATTGCACATGCTGTAAATATGCATGTTCTGCGAATCTGAGCAGTTTTATATAGCTGATCTGGTGAATAGCTGGACGCTTGAGCAACCGAGGTGATACTGAGGAACCGAATGGCAAACAAAGAAGCCACCGCCCGCATCAAGATCAACAAGCTGCTCGAAGCCGCAGGCTGGCGTTTCCTCGCCGAAGGCAAATCACCTGCGAACATCCAGCTCGAACCAAGTATCACCATCAAGACACAAGACCTTGACGCCCTCGGCGAAAACTTTGAGAAATCGTCAAAAGGGTTTATTGATTTTCTTCTTCTCAACGAAAAGGGCTTTCCATTTGTCGTCCTCGAAGCAAAGGCTGAAAGTAAAAGTCCGCTCGTCGGCAAGGAACAAGCCCGCAAATACGCGAAGTCTCAGAACTGCCGTTTTATCATCCTTTCCAACGGCAACCTGCATTACTTCTGGGATCTTGAACGCGGCAACCCCTACGTCATCACAACCTTCCCGACGCCCACGTCCGTAATCGGTTATCAGAAAACCGTTCCCGATCCCAAGCGTCTTATCGAAGAGTCGATTGACGACGACTACATTGTTCTCACGCAGCGCCCCAACTATGCTGCCGAGGCCGCTTGGAAGAATGAGGTTGAACGCTCCCGCTTCATCGACGCCAACAGTTTGCGCTTCCTCCGGCCCTATCAAAAGAAAGCCATAGTCGCCCTGCAAAGCGCCGTCAAAGACGGCAAAGATCGCTTTCTCTTTGAGATGGCCACCGGCACAGGCAAGACGCTCACTGCTGCGGCCGTCATCAAACTCTTTCTGCGCACCGGCAATGCACGGCGCGTTCTCTTCCTCGTGGATCGCCTGGAGCTTGAAGTCCAGGCATGGAAAGCTTTCGGCAAGGTGCTCGCCAACGACTACAAAACCGTCATCTACAAAGAAAACCGCGACGACTGGAGACGCGCTGAAATCGTTGTCACCACCGTCCAGTCGCTGCTCTTCAACAACAAATACCAGCAGCTTTTTTCGCCGACTGATTTCGATTTGGTGATCTCCGACGAAGCGCACCGTTCGATTGGCGGCAATGCCCGCGCCGTCTTCGACTACTTTATCGGCTACAAACTCGGCCTCACCGCCACACCGCGCGACTACCTCAAGAGATTTGAAAAGGCTAAATCCACAACCCGAGACCCGCGCGAATTTGAGCGCCGTTTGTTGCTCGACACCTACCGCACCTTTGGCTGCGAGGACGGCCAGCCCACCTACCGCTACTCACTGCTCGATGGCGTTAAAGATGGCTACCTTATCAATCCGACTGTCGTGGATGCCCGCAGCGAGATCACCACACAGCTTCTGTCGGACGATGGATTTATTGTTGAATTCAAAGACGATCAAGGTGAAGATCAGAAAGAAACTTTCAAACAGCGCGAATTCGAGAAGCGCTTTTTCGCCGACGCCACCAATCAGCTTTTCTGCAAAACATTTTTGGAGCACGCGTATCGCGACCCCGTCAGCGGTGAGATTGGCAAATCCATCATCTTTGCCGTCAGTCAGAACCATGCTGAAAAACTCGCCCAAATACTTAATCTGATGGCGGACAAAATGTTCCCCGGCAAATATCAGTCTGACTTTGCCGTCCAAGTCACCTCACGAATTACCGATGCCCAGCAGTTCACCATCAACTTCACCAATAACAACCTGCTCGGCTCGGCTAATTTCCTGCCCACCTACAAAACCAGCAAAGCTCGCGTCTGCGTCACTGTCGGCATGATGACCACTGGCTACGATTGCCCCGACTTGCTCAATCTGGGCATGTTCCGGCCGATCTTTTCACCCACCGATTTCATTCAGATCAAAGGGCGCGGCACGCGCAAACACAACTTCCTTGAGCAGTTATTCGATGACGACCGCAAGGAAAGCGTTAAGGAACCGCGCAAAATCTCCTACAAACTGTTTGATTTTTTTGCCAACTGCGAATACTTTGAAGAAGAATTCAACTACGACGAAGTGCTCAAGCTGCCCAAACCCAAAGGGCAGGGCGGCAATGGTACGGGCGGAGGTGGCGAGGGCGGTGAAGTGGAAACCTACGAGCACCTCGGCGGCGACATCATCGCCTCAATCCACGCCGAGCAGATCACTGCCGAGGGCATGAAGATCGACCGCATGTTCTACGAGAAATTCGAGGACACCGTGCGCGAGAACGCGGCCATCGTCGAAGCCGTCGAGGCAGGCCAGTGGGATCGTGTGATTGATTACATCAACCGTGAAGTTTTCGACAAGCCCACCGAGTTCTATACCCTCGATAAACTGCGTAAAGCTGCCGCAGTAGATCGCCGCCTCGGCCTGCGCGAAATTCTCGAAAAAATCTTCGGCCTGATCCCGCGCTTCAAATCAAGGGATGAATTGCTTGAAGAAGAATTCGCCAAATTTGTTGCCGACTACAAGCCGGAAGAAGCCGAGGCCATCCTCGCGCTCAAGAACTATTTCAAGGCCTACGTCACCAGCGACCAGATTCGCCACATTATTGATAGTGGAGAACTGACCGACCTTGCAACAAATTCGTTTTTTCCCTTGCGTGACTTCAGAGCCGTGCCAAAGCAATACCGCACACTCATACCCAATTACATCAAAGACTACGTGTCCTTAAACCAGTTCGCGCCTTGAATCATGAACCCATCCAGGCATCGTTCGTGTGTGGCGAATTTGCCATATTTAACCCCGTCGAATTCGACGGGATTGGTGTCATTCCACCCAAAAGGCCAATCCTATGAGCAAAACCAAGAAAAGCACTATTGAGGTTCAGGGAACAACCATCAGTATCCTTTCGCAACCTGGTGGTGACTATATTTCACTCACTGATATGGTGAAGAGCTTCGATGGCGGTGGCTCGCTGATTGAGCAATGGCTCAAGAACAAAGATACCGTCTTGTTTCTTGGCGTCTGGGAGCGGATCAACAACCCCGATTTTAATTCCCTCGAATTCGAGGGAATTAAAAATGAAGCCGGACGAAACAGTTTCTTCCTGTCGGCCAAGAAATTGATCGAACTAACGGGAGCCAAAGGGCTGATTGCAAGTGCAGGGCGCTACGGCGGCACTTATGCCCACCGTGACATCGCCTTCGAATTCGGCTCCTGGCTCAGTCCGGAATTCAAGCTTTACCTCATCAAGGAATTCCAGCGCCTCAAAGATGAAGAAAACAATCGCCTCAATCTCGGGTGGAATCTCCAGCGCACCCTGTCCAAGATCAATTACCGCATCCACACCGATGCCATACGAGAAACGCTCATCCCACCTGCCATCACCAAGTCGCAGGTCACGTTGGTGTATGCCAACGAAGCGGACTTGCTCAATGTCGCCCTGTTCGGTCAGACCGCCAAGCAATGGCGCGACGCCCATCCCGACGCAGAGGGCAACATCCGCGACCACGCGCCTCTGGAACAACTGGTCGTCCTGACGAATCTGGAAAGCCTCAACGCCGTCCTCATCCGCCAAGGTCTGCTCCAGCCAGAGCGCCTGCACAAGCTCAACGAAATCGCCATCTCCCAGATGCGCACCCTGCTCGCCGACAACAACGTGAAACGCCTGAAATAATGCTCGATACCACCACCAAACGCCGCATCGACACCGCCCGCGACATCCTCGTCGGCAAAGTGCCCGATCCAAAATCCCAGGTCGAGCAAATCACCATCGCCCTGATCTACAAGTTCATGGACGACATGGACGCCGAAGCCGAGGAGATGGGCGGCAAGCGCAAATTCTTTACCGGCGACTTCGCCCGCTACGGCTGGGCCAAGCTGATGAGCGCAGGCATTGGCGGCCATGAATTGATCGGCCTTTACGGCGAAGGTATCACCACCATGCCGCAGAACCCCGGCATCCCGGCGCTGTTTCGCGATATTTTCAAAAACGCTTATCTGCCATATCGCGACCCCGAGACGCTCAAGAGCTTTCTCAAAATCATCGACGAGTTCAGCTACGACCACAGCGAACGCCTCGGCGATGCTTTCGAATACCTGCTCTCCGTCCTCGGCTCGCAAGGCGATGCGGGCCAGTTCCGCACCCCGCGCCATATTATCGATTTCATCGTAGAGATACTGGCGCCGAAAAAAGGCGAGGTGATACTTGACCCCGCGTGCGGCACAGCGGGTTTTTTGATCTCAGCGTGGAAGTTCATCCTCAAACAAAACACAACCCCCCTCTGCCCCCTCACGAGCTCTCCCCCCTTGTCAGGGGGGAAGCACGCTACTCCCTCCCCTGACAAGGGGAGGGCTGGGGAGGGGTTTGCCGTCTGCGCTGGCGACCTGCTCACCCCCGACGAAAAAGGCAAACTCGCCCAGAACTTCAAGGGCTACGACATCTCGCCCGACATGGTGCGCCTCAGCCTGGTAAACCTCTATTTGCACGGCTTCACCGATCCGCACATAGTTGAATACGACACCCTCACCTCCGAAGAACGCTGGAACGAATACGCCGACGTCATCCTCGCCAATCCGCCGTTCATGTCGCCGAAAGGCGGCATCAAGCCGCACAAACTTTTCTCTATCACTACAAAGCGCTCAGAGGTTTTATTTCTGGACTATGTAATTGAGCATCTGACTTCGACTGGTAGAGCAGGCATTATTGTTCCAGAAGGAATACATTTTGTTGCACAAGGCGGGCACACTCAACTACGGCGTACACTTTTAGATAAAGGCTTCCTGCTCGTAGACATTACACTTCCACATGGTGTTTTCAAGCCATATGCCAGTGTTAAAACACACATCTTGGTTATTGACCGTATTCTCGGTCGACAAAGTGATTCAGTCTTATTTATCGAGATCGAAAATGACGGCTTTTCACAGAGTGATACGCGCGATCCGGTTGTAGGTTCACAGCTTGACTCAGCGTTGAAGCATATTGAGTCATTCAAGAAATCTATATGCGATAAGCAGAAATGGGTACGGCCCAATAACGACCTTCGATCTTATGCAATATCAAAAACTGTGCTCTCACATGGTAAGAACGCACACCTATTGGGCCGCTGGCATGATCTTCCCAATCGAGTGATTCATCGCAAAGAGATTCCGCTCATGCGTATAGGGGGTTTGTGCGAGATACGTGATGGATTGTCACCAAATCTGGCTACACAACCCGGAGAATTTGTCATGGTAGTACCTGCCGAAGATCGAAAGACTGCGGATCATTGGAATTTTGAAGGTAAGGCTGTATGCATTCCGCTCGTATCGTCGGCAGGACATGGTAAGGCGGATATTAAACGCATTCACTATCAAGAAGGTCGGTTCGCGCTGGCTAACACAATGTGTGCTTTATTCGTCAAAGATGAAACGGTAATTCACCCGCGATTTCTGCATATTTTCTTGAGCGCTATGAGCCAGGAATTATTGGTTCCCCTAATGTGTGGTGCAACAAATGTGACAATGAACAGCGATCAACTTGGTGATGTAATGATTCCAGTCCCGAAAATGGCTCTACAAGAGGAGGTTATCGAGACTGATTTGATCAACAGTAAAGCAGCAGTAATGACAGCGGCGGCGGTAGCTCTCCGGGACTCATCATCGGACAAAGATGTCGTACGGTTAGCTGAAAGCGTGATACACGAAGCAGAAACATTGCTGTGTGCTACTAAACAGCGGATTAGCATAACTGCATTTCTCCCTTCGTAGCGGAATCTGTGAATACCAATACAACACACAACACGCAGCAAGCGATCGTGGCGGAGATCGAGGCCGAGCAAGCGCTGGTGGCGGCCAACCGCGAACTGATCACCCGCTTCGAGCAAAAGATCCAGGCCACGCTCGCCCGCATCTGGGGCGAAGACGAGGAAACAGCAGAGCCGGTGATATTGCAATGAATGTTCTTCAGGAAATCCTCGAATGGTCACAGGGCCGCCCGATGTGGCAGCGCGATGCCTTGCGCCGTCTCGTGCTGAACGGCGAACTCTCGGATGAGGACATCGGCTCGCTGACGGAAATCTGCAAGAGCGCGCACGGTCTGGCGGAACAGCAGGAAACCGATCCGCTCGCCAAGGAGCACATGCCGGACAGGGCGGCAGGTGCCGTCCCGGTATCGCTTGTCTCGATTTTTCATCACCGTGGCGTCAACGCGCTCGCCGAGGATCAGACCCTCAACTTTTCTCCCGGCTTAACCGTGGTCTATGGCGACAACGGCGCGGGCAAGACCGGGTATATCCGCATCCTCAAGAGTGCGTGCCGGGCGCGTGGGCAGGAGCTCATTCTGGGCAATGTTGTCTCCGGCACATCGCCGCTTGCCCCGGTTGTTGCGATCAAATACAAAGTCGGAACCGACCCAGAACCACGGGAGTGGGTCGGAACCGGCGGGGATGAATTCGTTTCGCGCGTGAGTGTGTTCGATACGCAGTGCGCAGCCGTCTATCTCACCGAGAAAACCGATGTCGCCTTCAGGCCCTTCGGTCTGGACCTGTTCGACAAACTGGTCAAAGCCTGCAAGGCCGTACGCGCAAAGCTCGAAGGCGAGCAGCGCGCACTGGCTTCGAACGCTCTCACAGTTGTCCAGGCGCAAATCCCGGAAGGCACGGCCGTTGCGAAGTTCCTGGTGAACATCAGTTCGCTCACCAAATCGGACGCTGTCCGGGCACTCGCGTGTCTATCGGCGGAAGAAAATGCTCGGTTTGCGCTCCTGGAAAAGTCGCTTCTCGATTTACAGGCCAATGACCCCGACAAGCTGATTAGACAACTCACCCTGCGCGAGGGACGCTTGCAAACGCTGGTCCGGCATCTCAAGGATGTGGAAGCGGCGCTTTCAGCCGATGCCGTGGCCGCCGTGTTCAATGCGCGAACCGAAGGCCGCCGCAAGAGCGAAGAAGCAAAGCGCTTGCGCGAGGCGACTTTTCCAAAAGGCATGCTGGCCGGGACGGGTTCGGAACCATGGAAGGCTCTGTGGGAATCCGCCCGCCAGTTCTCGTTGGAGTTGGCCTATCCTGACAAGGCGTTTCCTGTCGTAGAGGACGGTGCCCGTTGCGTACTGTGCCAGCAGGATATCGAACACGCGGCGGCCCATCGGCTCAATCAGTTTGAAGCGTTTGTGGCTTCGACCACGGAACGCGAACTCCAGCGGATCAGGGAGAATTTCGCCCGGCTGCGCAAGGCGTTCGTCGAACTCAGGACAACGACCGAAGCCGTTGAAGAAACGATCAAGGAAATCCGCATCGAGCATGAGGCCATTGCGGACGCTATTGCCGCAGCTCTGGCTGCGAACGAAAGCCGCCGCACGGCTGTCGTTGCGGCGCTCGCCGATGATAAGGACCTTGCCGCCGATAGCCCCGTCCTCGTTTCCATAGTCCGTGAAACCGAAGCGTTTGCCGAGGAGGTCGAGGCCCGAATCAAGACGCTGCGCACCAGCGCCACCGACGAGACACGCAAACGCATGACTGCCGAGGCGCAGGAGCTGCGCGCCCGCAAGCTGTTGGCAACGCATCAGCAGACCGTTCTTGATGATATCGAGCGCCGGAAGAAGTACGCCGCTTGCGGGCTGTGCATTGAGGAAACCAAGACTCAGGCGATTACGCAGAAAAGCACTGCTGTCACGAAAACTGTCGTGTCGCAACGACTGAAGCGGAGTTTCAGCGATGAGCTTGTCAATCTGTCCTTCAGCCACGTCGAGGTCGAGTTGAAGGAACTTGGTGGCGCGGAGGGCGTCTTCTACCACAAGCTCGCTCTTACACGTGCGCCCGGCGTTGACCTGCCTAAAGTCGTCAGCGAGGGCGAGCAACGCTGCCTCTCCATCGCGGCGTTCTTTGCAGAACTCAGCACAGCCGACGATCTGTCCGGCATCGTGTTCGACGATCCGGTGTCCTCGCTCGATTACCAATGGCGTCAGGGTGTGGCGCGGCGTTTGGTTCAGGAAGCCAAGACGCGGCAAGTCATCGTCTTCACGCATGATGTCGTCTTCCTGCTGCTCCTTAAGCAATTCGCAGAGGATCTAGCGGTCGAGCAGTTTGACCAGCACGTCCGGTTCCTTTCCAAGGGTGCAGGGGTGTGCTCGGAGGAACTGCCCTGGGTCGCGCTGCCGATCAAGAAGAAAATCGGCTATTTGAAGAACGGTTGGCAGGCCGCCGACAAGCTCTCTCGTGATGGTCATCAGGACGCCTACGAGAAGGATGCCAAGTATCTCTACGGCTTGCTGCGTGAAGCCTGGGAGCGCGCTCTTGAAGAGGTGCTTCTTGGTGGTGTGGTCGAACGCTACAGGCCGAGCATCCAGACGCAACAGGTTGCCCAGATCGCGGATATCACCACCGAGGACTGCAAGACGGTTGAGACGGCGATGACAAAATGCTCGAAGTGGCTGCCCGGCCATGATCAAGCCGCGGCAGCCCGTGCGCCGGTTCCCGGTCCGGCGGAACTCAAGGCCGACATCGAAGCGCTGGATAACTGGGTTGCGGTGATCCGCAATCGTCGCAAGAAGGGTGCGGGGGTCTGAGCCATGGAAGAATCCTCCGAACTGGGCAACTACCTGCCGCTCTCCTTCAAGACCGAAAGCGAGCAGGAATATATCCAGTTCCTCTGGGAAGCGTTCGAGTCGAACTACGAGAACAAGAAATACCAGTTCGCCTTCCTCGCCTACCACATGCTCACGATGAGCTTCGTCTATTTCAACATCTGGCAGATCAAACAGAACGAACCTAAAGACTTTGCGAAAGGTCTCATCGGCTTCGGCAAAGACATCGAGAACGATCTTCTTGGCGCGAGTTCGCCATTTGTCTTTAGTACCGTGAACGAGCGCAGCATCCTCCGGTTGCTAAAGCTCATAGAGTGCGACAACGGCAAGATTGGCAGTTACGCTAAGCTCGTGGATGATCGCAACGCCAGTGCCCACCCCAACGGCAACATTTTCTACAGCGAACCCAGCGCACTCGATTGCAAGATCGCCGAAATCCTGCGCGTGGTGGACGAAATTCAAACGCATTCCAAATCCGTCATCGAACACTGCTACCAGAATTTTTTGCTTGAGAACAACGACGCAGATGATCGCGAATACGCCGACACCACCGACCAAATTCGCGAAGTCCTCATCCACCAGCATTACCTATCGCAAAAAGACATCGAAATCTGCCTCAGCTTTGACCTTGCCAGCCTCGCGGATCGTCCAGAAATAGCCAGCATCCGCACGCTGCATGCGGTGCAGAAATCGGAATATGGAGTAGACGATGAACTTGGTGCAACATCGCAGCCGGTTGCAGCGGGCGGCGCTGGAACGGAGCATTGAATGTCCGCTTCGGAGGAGATCAATCATCTGCAATGTGTCGGGAGAAGTCGGTCGATTCAGTTCATTATGAAAAAACTCGACCCCGCGAAAATCAATCTGCATACCGCATAACCCACTCAACTTCAAAACATGTATAGAATTGGAACAGGCCTGCGCATCGAGCAGGAAAGACCGGGGAGATGATCATGTATCAACGCATTCTGGTTCCAATCGACGGCAGTGCGACTTCCGAGCGGGCATTGCAGGAAGCGATCAAACTGGCGGCTGGCAAGGCTCGATTACGTCTGGTTTATGTGATCGAGGAAGCCTACCCGCTGGATGCCGAGGGTTTTGCCTTTATCGATTATGCCGCGCTGCAGGAAGCGGTGCGCAAGACCGGCGAGCGTGCTCTGGCGCAGGCCGCTGAAAAAGCGCGGAATTCAGGCGTGACGGCGCAGACTGCGCTGCTTGAAGCGAACGGGGAGCGTGTCGCCAGCGTGATCGACGGCGAGGCTCTGAATTGGCCGGCCGACCTGATCGTCATCGGCACGCATGGGCGTTCCGGTTTAAGCCGTTTGCTGCTGGGCAGTGTCGCGGAAGATGTGGTGCGCGGTGCATCGGTTCCTGTATTGCTGGTTCGCGCTGAATGTACCCAGCCGTTCGGCAAAGATAGTTTCTGAGACTTTCGGCACCTGTTGCCGGGCATTCCGGTGAACTCTGCAAGCTTCAGAGACTCTTATTCACCCGAGCGGGCACCCGCAATGTTGTAAAATCCCAAACATGAGCAAAGCATTCATTCGTGAAGAAGACACTGAAGACGATGAATTAGATCCTTCAGTCCAGTTGCCGGCAGGCGTCAAGAATTACATCACCCCCGGCGGATACAACAAGCTGAAAGAAGAGCTTGAGTTGCTGTGGAAAGTGGAGCGCCCTGAACTGGTGAAGACCATTACCTGGGCAGCTTCCAACGGTGATCGTTCCGAAAATGGCGATTACATCTATGGCAAGAAACGTCTGCGCGAGATCGACCGGCGCGTGCGCTTCCTGCGCAAGCGTCTGGAACAGGCCGAGGTAGTCGATCCTGCACGGCGCGGGGAGTGCGATCAGGTGTTTTTCGGCGCAACCGTGACGGTTTGCGACGACGGGGGTTGCCAGAGCCGTTACTGCATCGTCGGTGTAGACGAGGCGGATGTGGCGCGCGGGCATATCAGTTGGGTTTCCCCATTGGCGCGGGCTCTGCTCAAATTGCGCGTGGGTGATGTGGCGATGCTGCGCACGCCGGCTGGCGTGAGCGAGCTTGAGGTGCTGACGGTAACTTATCGCGAGCTGGGTTGAGCATCGTCGTTTTACGGCTTTGCGCCCGCGGTGAAGTTTGCTATGTTGCGAGTCTGACGGAACCAGGATGGTTTCGATGGGTGTTTAAATAATTTCAGACTCAACCGATTATGGACGCAAGGCTCTTACGAATTCTCAACAACCGCGAGCAAAACTATCCTCATGCGCTGGAGAAACAGTTTCCGCGCGTGCTTGGCCAGATCATGGCCTTGTGGGATACACCGGAGATAGACGCACTGTTTTCCGAATTGATGGTCACCAAGCGTTCTGACCGGCAGGGTTTTCCATCAGACGTGGCATCCGACATCATTTATCTGAGCATGGTGCATACGCGCCAAAGCGGCCGCAAACAGGTTGATGACCCTTGGGGGCATGTTTCGGAGAAGATCAAACGTGAGATAGAGCAGCAAGGCGTGCCGTTCACCCCGCAAGGTTTTATCAAGGCCGCCGAGTCGGGCAAGCGCGACGTCATCGCATTGTTCCTGAGTTCGGGCGCGAATGTTGACACCTATGACGATCGGCTCTGGACGCCGTTGATGATCTCCTCTTTCAACGGGGATGAGGAAATGGCCACGCTGTTGATCAAAAGCGGCGCAAATATTCATCACCGGGACGGTGCCGGTTATGCTCCTCTGCACTGGGCGGCATTCAATGGGTTTTCACAAGTGGTGAAACTGCTGTTGAGCAAACATGCCGATGTCAATGCGCGCAGCAACCATGGCTGGACACCCCTGTTGCAAGCAGCCACCCGCGGTCATCTGTCGGTGAGTTTCATGCTGATAGAAAATGGCGCGGACGTAAATGCCGCGTCGAATGACGGCTGGACAGCCCTGCACAAGGCCGCTGCCAATGGCCATGCGCCGGAGGTAAAATTGCTGCTCAGTAAGGGTGCGGATTTCAGGAAAAAATATAAAGATGGCACGACTGCACTGGACCTCGCGAAGAAAAGCAAACATGAGCAGATCGTCGCGATATTGTCCGGAAAGGGATGACGCCTTCGCTTCTCTTGGTACAATGAGGCCAGCAGGAATATCAACACACTAACCCGGGAGTTCACCATGAAAAAAATCGAGGCGATTATCAAACCATTCAAACTGGACGAAGTGCGCGAAGCGCTTTCCGAGCTAGGGGTGAGCGGACTGACGGTCACCGAGGTGAAGGGGTTCGGCCGGCAGAAAGGGCATACCGAGCTGTATCGCGGCGCGGAGTATGTGGTAGATTTCCTTCCCAAGGTCAAGGTGGAGGTGGTGGTTTCGTCCGAATTGCTCGATACGGCAGTCGAGGCGATCATCAAGGCCGCGCATACCGGCAAGATCGGCGACGGCAAGATCTTCATCTCGACAGTGGAGCAGGTGATACGCATACGCACCGGCGAGACCGACGAGACCGCGCTGTAATTCCCGGTAGAGCGATGCGGTTCGTGCCTCACCGCATCACATATTCAATAGTCCGGTAGAAGAGTAGGGTGGATAAGCGCAGCGCATCCACCATGCCAGTTCAAAAAGGTGGATGCGCTGCGCTTATCCACCCTACAATTTTCGCCGAGAACAAATTTACCCTGACTAAAGATGCGACGAGCGTTTACTGGCTTGCCCGGCATGCGTATAATGCCCGCTTTGGTAAAACTACTAGCCATTTGACTAAGCTATCAATAAACGATAGCCAAGTCCCTGGTTATGCCGAGGGCTGCTCAATATGCGCAACATTCAAAAAGCTCTGACCTTTGACGACGTTCTGCTCGTTCCTGCCTATTCAAACGTATTGCCGCGCGATGTCAGTCTGCGCACCCAGCTTACCCGCAACATCAGTCTGAACATCCCGCTGTTGTCCGCGGCGATGGATACCGTGACCGAGTCCCGTCTTGCGATCGCGCTGGCGCAGGAAGGCGGGATCGGCATCCTGCACAAGAACATGTCGGCCCATGCCCAGGCTGCCAAGGTTGCGAAAGTGAAGCGCTTTGAAAGCGGCGTGGTCAAGGATCCCATCACCATCACGCCGGACATGACGGTGCGCAACGTGTTGAGCCTGACCCGTCAGCACAAGATCTCCGGCTTGCCGGTGGTGCAGGGCAAAAAACTGGTCGGGATCGTCACCAACCGCGATTTGCGTTTTGAAAGCAATCTGGATCAACCGATCCAGAACATCATGACTTCGCATGAACGCCTCATCACCGTCAAGGAAAACACCAGTCTGGAAGATGCCCGCAACCTGATGCACAAGCACCGCATCGAGCGCGTGCTGGTGGTGAACGACGCATTCGAACTGCGCGGCCTGATGACGGTAAAGGACATCCTTAAAGCCAGCGAACACCCGTTCGCTTGCAAGGACAGTCATGGCCGTCTGCGTGCCGGTGCGGCGGTCGGGGTGGGCGAGGGAACCGAAGACCGCGTCGCGTTGCTGGCCGAGGCTGGTGTGGACGTGATCGTGGTGGATACCGCGCACGGCCATTCGCAAGGCGTGCTGGATCGCGTCAGGTGGGTCAAGAACAACTTCCCGCATGTCGAGGTGATCGGCGGCAATATCGCCACCGGCGCGGCGGCATCGGCGTTGCTGGATCATGGTGCGGACGGGGTGAAAGTCGGTATCGGCCCGGGTTCGATCTGCACCACGCGCATCGTGGCGGGGGTCGGCGTTCCGCAGATAGCCGCGATCCAGAATGTTGCGAAAGCCTTGCAGGGAACCGGCGTGCCGTTGATCTCCGACGGGGGTATCCGCTACTCCGGCGACATCGCCAAGGCGATTGCATCCGGGGCGCATGCGGTGATGTTGGGCGGATTGTTTGCCGGCACCGAAGAATCGCCGGGCGAGATCGAATTATTCCAGGGGCGCTCCTACAAATCCTATCGCGGCATGGGCAGCCTGGGCGCGATGCAGCAGGGTTCCAGCGACCGCTATTTCCAGGACAGCGAGGCCAATCAGGACAAGCTGGTGCCGGAAGGAGTGGAGGGGCGGGTGCCCTACAAGGGCAGCGTGCTGGCAGTGATCCATCAACTGATGGGCGGACTGCGCTCCAGCATGGGGTATCTCGGTTGTCCGGACATCGCCACGATGCACACCAAAGCCGAGTTCATCGAGATCACTTCTGCCGGCATCCGCGAGTCTCATGTCCACGATGTGCAGATCACCAAGGAAGCACCGAATTACCACATCGACTAATACTGCGGGAAGGGAGAAGGGGGAAGAGGGAAGAGGGAAGAGGGAAGAGGGAAGAGGGAAGAGGGAAGGGTAAAACCGGCGCATCTTCACCCTTGAGCGCCGCAGGCGCGATCCCTTCTCCCTTCACTCTTCCCAGGTTTTAACATGCATAAAAAACTCCTGATCCTCGACTTCGGTTCCCAATACACCCAGCTCATTGCGCGCCGCGTGCGCGAGACACATGTCTACTGCGAACTGCATCCTTACGATGTCGATGTGAACTTCATTCGCGATTTCAAACCGGCAGGGATCATTCTTTCCGGCGGGCCGAATTCGGTAACTGAAGGCGACACGCCGCGCGCGCCGCAGGTCGTGTTCGAGTTGGGTGTGCCGGTGCTGGGTATCTGCTACGGCATGCAGACGATGGCCGCGCAATTGGGCGGCGCGGTGGAAAGCGGCAAGGTGCGCGAATTCGGTTATGCCGAGATACGCGCGCAGGGGCACTCTGCTTTGCTGCGCGACATTCAGGATAGAAGCAATGCGCAAGGTCATGGCTTGCTCGACGTGTGGATGAGCCACGGCGACAAGGTGACAGCACTGCCGCCGGGCTTCTCGGTCATCGCCGGCAACGCCGCCACGCCCATCGCCGGCATGGCGGATGAAACGCGGCGTTTCTACGCGCTGCAATTCCACCCCGAAGTGACCCATACCCATCAGGGCAAGGCGATACTGGGCCGCTTCGTGCATGACATCTGCGGCTGTGCCCGGGACTGGAACATGCCGGATTACGTCAGCGAAGCGGTGGAAAAAATCCGTGCACAAGCTGGCAATGACGAAGTGATCCTTGGTCTGTCCGGCGGGGTGGATTCCTCGGTGGCGGCGGCGTTGCTCCATCGCGCCATCGGCGATCAATTGACTTGCGTGTTCGTGGACAACGGCCTGCTGCGTTTGAATGAAGCCGAGCAGGTGATGCAAACCTTCGCCGACAATCTCGGCGTGAAGGTGATACACGTCGATGCCAGCACCGAATTCCTGCATCACCTGACTGGCGTGACCGACCCCGAACAAAAGCGCAAAGTCATCGGGCGCGAGTTCGTCGAGGTGTTCCAGCGCGAAGCCAAAAAATTGCCGCAGGCCAAATGGCTGGCGCAAGGCACGATCTATCCGGATGTGATCGAATCAGCCGGGGCGAAGACCAAAAAAGCCCACACCATCAAGTCGCACCACAACGTCGGCGGTTTGCCGGAAAGCCTGCACCTGAAACTGCTCGAGCCGTTGCGCGAGCTGTTCAAGGACGAGGTGCGCGAACTCGGCGTGGCGCTCGGCCTGCCGCACGACATGGTGTATCGCCATCCCTTCCCCGGCCCGGGTCTTGGGGTGCGCATCCTCGGCGAAGTGAAACGCGAATACGCCGATCTTCTGCGCCGCGCCGATGCGATCTTCATCGAGGAACTGCGCAATACTCCCTCTCCCTTCGTGGGGGAGGGGGCGGCAAAAACTTGGTACGATCTCACCAGCCAAGCCTTTGCCGTGTTCCTGCCGGTCAAGAGTGTCGGCGTGATGGGGGACGGCCGTACCTATGAATGGGTGGTGGCACTGCGTGCGGTGCAGACGCAGGACTTCATGACTGCGCACTGGGCAGAACTGCCGCACGCGCTGCTGGGCAAAGTCTCAAACCGCATCATCAACGAAGTGCGCGGCATCAACCGCGTCGTGTACGACATCTCCGGCAAGCCGCCCGCGACGATCGAGTGGGAGTAACGGGTTTTTTTCGACGTCTATCGGCTACTATCGCCGAGCACTGAGAAATCAATCGGCGAATTCAGGAATGAAGTGCCGCAGGTTCAAATTTGAACCCGCGAGAGTTACAAATTGAGGTATCCTCTTTAACAGTTTGTTGAAATTCTCATACCTACTGAGAAAAAAGTGAATTTCCGGGGTCACGTTACCCCTCCCGGTGATCTGAAAATCGATTGTAGAGCTTTCTGAGAGGTCGGAAATTTTATGCATTTGCAAATACCGAGAATTTCAACAAACTGTTAAAAATGGATACATATCAAATGTATTGAGCTTTACATAATTCATGACTGTTAAGTGATTTACCGTAGGGCGGGCTTTGCCCGCCGCGTCGGGCGTAGCCCGACCTACGAGATGCGGAGACTCTGTCTTCAAATATGTAATCCTCAATAGGCATCCGGTCTTCGAACTGGATAGTAAAGCGATTTTTAATGGGCTGACAAATTGTCTCATCAGATATTATCGCTTCTATTTGAGTACCGGCTTCGCCCCCCAGATTTTTTCTGCATAATCAGCGATCGTGCGATCACTGGAAAATTTCCCCATGCCGGCAACATTAAGAATCGCGCTGTGCGTCCATCGGGTGCCCGGCCAAAAGCTTTCCGGCTGTTGCTGATCGCGGTAGAGCGCATCCACCCGTTCCTGCGCGGCGATGTAGTCGGCATAATCGGCCAGCAACAGGTAGTTGTCTCCGCCCTGCGTGAGGCTGTCGACGATAGGCCGGAAGCGATCGGCCTGTTCTGGCGAGAAGTATCCAGAGGCGATCATATCCAGCGCCCATTTCAGGTCAGTATTGGCATGGTAGTAATCCCACGGGTTGTAACCCGAGCTTTTCAACGCTGCAACTTCCTGTGTGTCGAGTCCGAAGATGAAGATGTTGTCCGTGCCGACTTCCTCCATGATTTCAATATTCGCACCGTCCAGCGTCCCGATCGTGAGCGCGCCATTGAGGGCGAGCTTCATGTTGCCGGTGCCAGACGCTTCGGTGCCGGCAGTGGAGATTTGCTGCGACAGGTCTGCCGCCGGGATGATCTCGCAGGCGGTAGAGACGTCGTAATTGGGGATGAACGCCAGTTTCAGCAGGCCGCGCACGGCCGGGTCGTTGTTGATGATGTCTGCGACGCTGTTGACGAGTTTGATGATGAGTTTGGCGGCGGCATATCCGGGCGCTGCCTTGCCGGCAATGATCACGGTGCGCGGCACGGCATCCAGTGACGGGTTGCAACGGATGCGGTTGTACAGCGTGATAACGTGGAGCAGGTTGAGGAGTTGGCGCTTGTATTCGTGGATGCGCTTGACCTGGACGTCGAACAGGCTGTCCGGGTTGATTTCAAGATTCAGCTTATCCATTACCAGTTTGGCCAAGCGCTCTTTGTTGGCACGTTTCACAGAACTAAACTCAGCCTGGAATGACGGCTCATCAGCCAGTTTGGTCAATTGGCGCAGTTGTGACAAATCGGTGATCCAGCCTTTGCCGATGCGGCTGGTGATCAGGCTGGCCAGTCCCGGGTTGGCTTGGTTCAGCCACAAGCGCGGGGTGATGCCGTTGGTGATGTTGGTGAGCTTGCCCGGGTAATAGCGGTCGAAGTCGGAAAAAATCGTGGTTTTCATCAATTCGGAATGAAGCTGTGCCACGCCGTTGACATGATGGCTGCCGACGATCGCCAGATGTGACATACGGACGCGCCGGCCATGGGTTTCGTCGATGATGGACATGCGTTTGAGCAGTTCGTTGTCGCCGGGAAAACGGTGCATGACCCCCAATAGAAAGCGCTGGTTGATTTCATAAATGATCTGCAAGTGGCGCGGCAGGATGGACTCGAACAGCGCCACCAGCCAGGTCTCCAGCGCTTCCGGCATCAGCGTGTGGTTGGTGTAGGCGATGGTCCGGGTGGTGATGTCCCAGGCGTGATCCCAGCCTAGGTGGTGTATGTCCACCAGCAGGCGCATCAGTTCCGGAATGGCGATGGAAGGGTGGGTGTCGTTGAGCTGGATCGCCACCTTGTCCGGCAGTTCGTCGAAGGAATCATGATGCTTCTGGAAGCGGAACAGAATGTCCTGCAGCGAGGCGCTGACGAAAAAGTACTGCTGCTTGAGACGCAGTTCCCGGCCCATCGCGGTGGTGTCATTGGGGTAGAGTACCTTGGAGAGGTTTTCCGATTCGTCCTTGTCTCCCACCGCCTTGATATAGTTACCCTCGTTGAAATATTTGAGGTCGAAATCGCGCGAGGCCTTGGCCGACCACAAACGCATGTTGTTGACGGTATTCAGGCCATAGCCCGGAACCGGTGTGTCATAAGCCATCGCCATCACATCATCGGAATCGATCCAGTGATTGTGCAAGTTGCCATGCTCGTCGTTGTATTGCACCACATGGCCATGAAACTTTACCGGGTAAAGAACTTCGGGGCGGGGAAATTCCCACGGGTTGCCATAGCGCAGCCAGTTGTCAGGGTGCTCCACTTGCCAGCCGTCCTCGATTCTCTGGTTGAACATGCCATATTCGTAACGAATGCCCATGCCATAACCCGGCAGGCCGATGGTTGCCATCGAATCGAGGAAACATGCCGCCAGACGCCCCAGGCCGCCATTGCCGAGTGCGGCATCGAATTCCATCTCCGTTACCTTGTCCAGATCGATGCCCGCATCAACGCAGGCCTGCCGGACTTCCTCGACAAAACCGATGTTAAGCACGCCATTGATCAGGCTGCGGCCGATCAGGAATTCCATGGACAGGTAGTACACCCGCTTGGCATCGTTGTTGTAGTAGCGGCGCATGGTTGCCATCCAGCGCTCGATCAGGCGTTCGCGCACGACATGGGCGAGCGTGAAGAACCAGTCACGGTCCGTTGCAGTGATGGGGTCTTTGCCCACGGAAAAAATAAGATGATTGGTCATCGACTGCTGGACCGCGTTCAGGCTGAGATTGAGCGGTTCGTGCGGGTCATGATTCGGCGCTTTTGGCATAATCACTTTCTCCTCGGTGAACCGGTAGTATAGAGGTGATTTCTACAGACGTCCTGCCCGTTATCCAAAATCTCTATGGGCCGGATGCAGTTGTCCAGCATGATGAAGCGTGGCAGATTCGTCTGTCGTTTGTGCCGGTGAATTAAGGCATATAATTCGCGCGGTTCTTCATTTTATGTAAAGCTCAATAATCATTGATCATGAAGCCATTTCTCGCAGGTGACATCGGCGGAACCAAGACGCGCCTTGCGATCGTCGAAGTCAGCGGCACGCAAGTGCGGATCGTGCACGAAGTCAGTTATCCGAGCCGTGATTACGCCACGTTCGAGGAACTGCTCGGCGATTTTATGCCGGGAACCGGAACCCTTGGCAATGCGGCTTTCGGTATCGCCGGTCCGGTGCAGGGGAGGGTGGTGCAAACCACCAATCTGCCATGGCGTATCGATGCCGACGCATTGCAACACCGGTTCGGCTTCACACACTGCACCCTGCTCAATGACCTGGAAGCGACCGCCTATGGGCTGCCGGCGCTGGGCGAAAAAGATCTGATCACGTTGCAACCCGGTGTGTTGAATGCCAGCGGCAATGCCGCCGTGATCGCTGCGGGCACCGGTCTGGGCGAAGCGGGCCTGTATTGGGACGGGCGGTTCCACCAGCCTTTCGCGACTGAAGGCGGGCATGCCAGTTTCAGCCCGGGCAATGAGTTGGACATGGCTTTGCTGCGCCATCTTCAGCGACAGCATCAGCACGTCAGTTGGGAACGCGTCGTGTCCGGCATGGGATTGTTGAGCATGCACGAATTTATGTGCCTGTATCATCATGTTGCCGCACCGCAATGGCTGGCGGAAGAAATGCGCAGCGGTGATGCAGCCGCAGCCATTGCCCATGCCGCGCTGTCTGATCGGGATGAAATCTGCGCCGAAACGCTGAATTGGTTCGTGCGCCTGTACGGGGCGGAAGCGGGCAACCTCGCGCTCAAGGTGATGAGCCGGGGCGGCGTGTATCTGGGTGGCGGTATCGCGCCGAAAATATTGCTGCTGTTGCAGAATCGCATGTTTCTCGATGCTTTCCTTGACAAAGGCCGGATGCGTCCATTGCTGGAAGCGATGCCGGTCAAGGTGATCCTGAACGATCGCGCCGCGCTGTTCGGTCCGGCTTTGCGTGCCGCGCAGCTTGACCATGATGTATCATCCTGAAAAACTCAGTTCACCACAAAGAACACGAAGATCACGAAGATTTTTCATGGCGTTGCGTGATATTGGAAGCTCACCGGCATGGTGATGCTCGTATTCTGTGCGGTGCATTGTTTTTCTTCGCATTCTTCGTGCCCTTCGTGGTTCAACTACGGTTTTAAGGATCATGAAAATCACCGGGTTGCCGGATGCACACTCAGTTTTTGTGCATGATGATCCGGATGACATGAGTGCTGCGGTCACGAACCGGCTGCTGCGTGCCGGGTATTTCAGGAGTACGGGGCAGTTGCGCTATAATCCAAAATCCCGCACAAGCACAATTTTGAATATTTACTGCATAATCGACCCATGAAAAGAAGCACCGCATACATTTTACAAGTCCGTCCAAAAATCCCGGCACGCCTGGCGCGTCTTGAGGAACTGGCAAACAACCTTTGGTATAGCTGGGACCGGCCGACACGCGCGCTGTTTGCGAGCCTGCATCCGGGCCTGTGGAATGCCACCGGGCAAAGCCCCAAGGTTTTTTTGAAGCGTGTGGACGAGCAGCGTCTGCTGGATGCGGCAGATGACCAGGTATTCATCGGTAATTTCAACCGTGTATTGGCAGATTATGACACTTACCACGATCACCGGTTGCCGGCTGGCGGATCGGACTGGCTGCGCAAAGAGGATCTGGTCGCTTATTTCTGCGCCGAGTTCGGTTTTCACGAAAGTTTCCCGATCTACTCGGGCGGCCTGGGCATCCTGGCGGGCGATCACTGCAAGGCTGCAAGTGATTTGCGGCTGCCTTTCATCGGTGTCGGTTTGTTGTATCGCCAGGGATATTTTCATCAAACCATAGACGGCGAAGGCAATCAGATCGCTTCCAACAGCGACTCCGATTTTGATGACATGCCCATCGTTCCGGCCCATCGTGCTGATGGTTCCGAGGCCTTTACATCGGTGAATCTGCCGGGGCGCAAGCTCAATATCAAGATTTGGCAAGCCAGGGTTGGTCATATCACGCTGTACCTGCTGGACACCGATCTGGAAAGCAACAGCCCGCACGATCGCGACATCACGCATCGTCTGTATGGCGGTGACAAGGTGATGCGCATCGAGCAGGAGATCGTGCTGGGTATCGGCGGTGTGGGCGCGTTGCAGGAACTGGGCTTGAAACCGACGGTCTGGCATATCAACGAAGGTCATGCGGCTTTCCTGGTGCTGGAACGGATCCGTCAGAAAATCGCCAATGAAGGTCTGGGTTTTTCCTCAGCTCTTGAGGCGGTTGCGGTCAACACGGTTTTTACCACGCACACGCCAGTACCGGCAGGACATGATCATTTCAGCGAGGGTATGGTGCAGGATTACTTCGAGCATTATTTTTCGGAACTCAAACTGACTCGCGAGGAGTTTCTGGCGCTGGGGCGAACCAAGGATAGCCCCGATTTCAACATGACGGCACTGGCCATTCGCAGCACCCGTTTCAACAATGGCGTATCGCGCATACATGGCGAGGTGTCTTCAGTGATTTGCGGCGACATGTGGCCGGAAATCGAGCATCATGAAAACCCGATGACGTATGTCACCAACGGTGTACATGCAGCGACTTTCCTGGCGTCCGAGTGGGTCGAAGTACTGGAGCGTCATCTCGGACTGGAATGGAGCGCGCGCATGAATGACGTGGAATTCTGGAAAGGCGTGGATCGCATCCCTGACCACCTGTTCTGGAGCGTTCGCCAAACCCTGAAGGCGCAGATGCTGAGCATGGTGCGCGAACGCATCACCGCGCAACATTTCCGCAATCAGGGTTCCGAGGCGCACCTGGATCGCCTGCTCAAGTACGTCAATCCGGAAAACCCGAACATCCTGACCATCGGCTTTGCACGCCGCTTTGCAACATACAAGCGTGCCACCATGCTGTTCGGCGACCTCGATTGGCTGCGCGAAATCCTGCACAACCCGGAGCGTCCTGCGGTCTTCATCTTTGCCGGAAAGGCGCATCCCGCAGACATCCCCGGACAAGACCTGATCCGCCATATCACCCAGATTTCCAAGATACCGGAGTTCGTCGGCAAAATCCTGATGGTGGAGGGTTACGATCTTGGCCTGTCGCGCATGCTGGTTTCGGGTGTGGATGTCTGGCTGAACAACCCGTTGTATCCGCTTGAAGCCAGCGGCACATCCGGGATGAAGGCAGGCATCAATGGCACTATCAACCTGTCGATACTGGACGGCTGGTGGGGCGAGAGTTATGACGGCAAGAACGGCTGGGCGATCAAACCGGTATCGGAATTACTGGGCGAGGAGGTTCGCACTCGCGAAGAGACCCGGACGCTCTATGAATTGCTGCAGGATCAGGTCGTTCCCTTATACTATGAACACGGCAATATGGGTTTTTCGCCAAGCTGGGTGAAGATGGCCAAGCACTCGATGGCGACCATCATGCCGCGCTTCAACTCCAAACGCATGGTGGGAGAATATCTGGCCAAGTGTTACCTGCCGGCCAGCCGGCAACATCGTTTGTACAAAGAAAACCAGTATCAAAATTCACATATCATCGCCGGCTGGAAAGCGCGCATCAACCACGCATGGCCGGGTGTCGAACTGCGTCGCCTGGACGCCGGACAGCAGGAGATCATCTTCGGCGAAAGTCTGCGCTTCGAAGTGGGCGTCAAACTGAATGGCCTCAACCCCGGCGACGTGAAAGTTGAGTTGTTGCTGGGATTGTTCAGTAAACGGGAGAAATTGCAGAGCTTGCTCCACTATCCTTTTGTTGCCACCGGCACGATGACCGACACGGGTGAAAACATATTCGCCGCCGATGTGAAACCGGGGCATTGCGGCAAGCTGGAATATCACATCCGCGCCTATCCCTGCCACGAGATGCTGACTCATCCGTTTGAACTAGGCATGATGCGCTGGCTGTAAAATAAAATCGTTATTCGTTCAAAGCGAGCGTAGCCCGGATGAAATGCAATGGAATCCGGGGGAACTTCGGCCGCGCCCGCCAAACCCCGGATTTCGCTGCGCTGCATTCGGGCTACGTCACTAAAAACCGCAGTTAGCGGGTTAGCGGGAAATGTCATTTTACTTCAACGCGCTGGGCTGCTCTTGTAGGTGCGAATTTATTCGCACGCAACCTGTTGTTCGGGCGAATGAATTCGCCCATACCTCCACGCTAACTGCGGTTTTTAGTCTCTTACCAGTCAAATGATCTCAAATTATGACAAGAATTTAGAAGTCGTAGGATGCGGTGAGGCACGAACCGCATCATTTGGCACGCGAGCGATGCGGTTCCTTCGTCACCGCATCCTACCGCTCTACATTTGGCTCCGGCTCGTCCGGCTTGGGTTCATAGAAAAGTGAGTCTGCGTTGGCCGAACTGAAAGTCTTGTTTGCGACTTCCGAAGTCGCCCCGTTGATCAAGACGGGTGGTTTGGCCGATGTCAGCGGTGCGCTGCCCGCCGCCTTGCGCGCCATCGGCATAGATGTGCGCGTGCTGGTGCCGGGATATAACCAGGTCATGGCGCAACTGACGCAGCACAAGGTCGTAGCAGTATTCGATGACCTGCCTGGTTTTCCTGCAGCAAGACTATTGTCCGGCGTCATGCCGAATCAGGTGCCGCTGTTCGTGCTCGAATGCCCGAGCTTATACCAGCGCGAGGGTGGACCTTATCAGAATGCCGACGGACACGACTGGGTGGACAACGCGCTACGCTTCGGCATGCTGTCCAAAGTAGCCGCTGTGCTGGGCAGCAGCGCTTCGCCGCTAGCCTGGCATCCCGATCTGGTGCATTGCAACGACTGGCAGACCGGCTTGACGCCTGCCTATCTGCATTTCGCGCAGGACGCGGCAGCAAGCGTGATCACCATCCACAACTTGGCCTTCCAGGGAATCTTCGCCGCGGCGATGGTGCAGGAATTGCACTTGCCGGCTTCCTGTTTCAGCATCAACGGGGCGGAGTTCTACGGCAAGCTGTCGTTCCTCAAGGCGGGCTTGTTCTACGCCGGCCACATCACAACCGTCAGCCCGAGCTATGCCAAAGAGATCCAGCAAGAAGCACTCGGTTCCGGCATGCAGGGACTGCTGACCACGCGCCGGGATGATCTGACCGGCATCCTCAACGGTATCGATACCGACGAATGGGATCCGGCTGGCGACCCATATCTCGCCAGTCATTACAGCAGCGCAAACATGGCCGGCAAGGCCGCAAACAAGGAAGCGCTGCAACGCAGATTCGGCCTGAATCTTGAACCGGATGTACCGCTGCTAGGTGCTGTCAGCCGTTTCACCGGGCAGAAGGGTATGGACATTTTGCTGGAAATCGCGCCGCTGCTGACCGAATTGCCGGTGCAGTTGGTCATGCTTGGCAGCGGTGAAGCGCTGATGCAAAAGACCGCACGTGACTTGTCGCATCGCTACCCCGGCAAGATCGGCGCGCATATCGGTTTCAGCGAAGAACTCTCGCACCAGATCGAAGCCGGGGCGGACATGTTCGTCATGCCGTCGCGTTTCGAACCCTGCGGCCTGAACCAGTTCTATAGCCAGCGCTATGGCACCCCGCCCATCGTACATGCCACCGGCGGCCTTGTTGATTCGGTGGTGGACTGCACCGCGGCAACCCTCAGGGACGGTACGGCCAGCGGCTTCATGTACAACGGCATAACTGCCGAAAATCTGCTCGCCGCAATACGGCGCGCCGTCGACCTCTACCACGACCGAAGCAAATGGAAAGCCTTGTGCAAAAACTGCATGGCCAAGAATTTCAGTTGGGAGAGTAGTGCCAAGGCTTATCGTGCGGTGTATTACAAGGTGTTGGGATATTAGCAGGGTTCTCCATTGTCGAGAACAGTTCGTCCTGATAACCAGTTGATAGCGAGGAATAAAGTCTGCAGTCAGTCAGACGCTCAAATTTCAAACTGAACCACTACCGGCAACTAGTATCTGATTATTGTGTCTGATAAAGATCTATCGTAAACATGAAATTCCTTATCAATCATTGAGCTTTACATAATTCATGACTGTTAAGTGATTTACCGTAGGGCGGGCTTTGCCCGCCGCGTCGGGCGTAGCCCGACCTACGAGATGCGGAGACTCTGTCTTCAAATATGTAATCCTCAATAGCATCAGGAGGTCATCATGAAAATGAAATGCAATGTCGGCGGAATTGATCGCACTGGTCGCATCGTGCTTGGAATAGTGTTGCTGATTGTAGGGTTGGCGGCTCCTATCGAATTGACTTGGCGGATAGTAGCGCTGGTCGTTGCGGGCATCGCGCTGTTAACCGCGACCGTGCGCTACTGCCCTGCAAATGCGATTTTAGGAATCAATAGCTGCGAAGGCGAGGGAAAGAAGTAGAAACGGTTCTGCACTGGATGAACGGATCGAATTCTCATCCCTGATTCCTGGCGACGAACGAAGTACGGAGGCTTCCATGATTACCGTCCGCAAGTGATCTGATCGTGGCTATGCCGATCATGGTTTGTTGCGTATCTCAGTTTGTCCTTCGCTGATTATTATGACCCGCTGGAGATGGGTGAGGGTCGTTGTGTGTCATCAAATGAGGATCGTGTTCAGTCTGGCAATGGCTTTGGCATTCATGGACACCGGCTCAGCTTGATTGGATCGCCAGCACGTTGACCGTCCACTTTTTGGAATCTCTTTTTGTAATCTCGATTGACTGCAACGTGTCGGGCTCCAATTGGCGAACGGCAGCTTTCAGGCAATGAAAATCTGAGTTTGATGTGATTGAGTTACCCTGACCGTAAGGGCGTAACCCAACAGGGCAGAACCTCTGATTTTCGAGGCACCGAACATCTACGAAACTACTCAACAAATTTTTTCAGTACACCCAAAAATTCATCTCCATAGCGCGCCAGCTTGGCCTGCCCGACACCGCTGACCTGTGCCAGTTCGTCCAGCGTAGCAGGACGCCGGTTGAGGATTTCCATCAGGGTACTGTCGTGGAAGATGACGTAGGGCGGCACGCCTTGTTCGCGGGCGAGTTGCGTGCGTTTGGCCTTGAGAGCCAGCCATAACGGATCTTCATTCGCACCGGCAAAAGGCTCGCGTGACTTGGCCGTGCGTTCGGCGCGTTGCGCTTTGCGTTTGACCGGGTCGGCATCGCGGCGCAGCCATACAGATTCTTCGCCGCGCAGTATCGGACGCGCGGCTTCGGTGAGCTTCAGACCGCCGTAGGCTTCGATGTCCGATTCCAGTATTCCGCTTGCCACCAGTTGGCGATATACGCTGCTCCATTGAGCGGCACTCAGTTCCTTGCCTATGCCGAAGGTGGAGAGTCGTTGATGATTGAATTTTTCAACCCGCTCGGTGGCCTTGCCGATCAGCACGTCGCTCAAGTGTCCCGCGCCGAAACGTTGTCCGGTGCGATACACGCATGATAAAGCCATCTGCGCAGCCTGGGTTGCATCCCAGGTATCCACCGGTTCCAGGCAGTTGTCGCACTCGCCGCAGTTGCCCGGATGTTCTTCGCCGAAATAGCGCAGTACGGTTTGATGGCGGCAGGTGGTGGATTCGCAGTAGCCGAGCAGCGCGTCCAGCTTTTGCCGTTCCAGGCGCTTGCGTTCTTCGGGGGCCTCGCCGTTATCGATCATCTGGCGCATCGATACGACATCGCCCAGACCGTAGGCCAGCCATGCGTTGGCGGGCAGACCGTCGCGTCCGGCGCGGCCGGTTTCCTGATAATAGCCCTCCATGCTTTTGGGCAGATCGAGATGCGCGACGAAGCGCACATTGGGTTTGTCTATGCCCATGCCGAACGCCACAGTCGCCACCATCACCACACCTTCTTCGCGCAGGAAGCGGTTTTGATTCTTGCTGCGCGTCGCGGCATCTAGTCCGGCGTGATAGGGCAGCGCATCCCAGCCGTGTTCTTTTAGCCATGCGGCGGTCTCTTCCACCTTCTTGCGCGACAGGCAGTACACGATGCCCGCATCGTTGGGATGTTCGTTTTTCAGAAAGGCCTGCAATTGCTGACGCGCGTTGTTTTTCTGCGTGACACGGTAGCGGATGTTGGCGCGGTCGAAGCTGGAGACGAACTGGCGCGCCTGTTCCAGTGCCAGCCGTTCGACGATCTCGCCGCGTGTCGGCGTATCGGCCGTCGCGGTAAGCGCGATGCGCGGCACGGCTGGGAAACGCTCGTGCAATATTGTCAGCGCGCGGTATTCGGGACGGAAGTCGTGGCCCCACTGCGAGACGCAGTGCGCCTCGTCGATCGCGAACAGGGCGATGCCTGCGTGCACTCCCTCTCCCCCTGCGGGAGAGGGTTGGGGAGAGGGGGAGGGAGTGTCGGCGTGTAATTGATCAAGCAGCGCCAGAAAACTTGGCATCAAAAGACGTTCCGGGGCGACATAGAGCAGATCGAGTTCACCGCGCAGCAAGCGGTCTTGCACTTCGCGCGCGGCATCACCAGTCATGCTGGAATTAAGGAAGGCAGCCCGCACCGCGAGCTGGCAGAGTGCGTCCACCTGGTCCTGCATCAGCGCGATCAGCGGCGACACCACGATGCCGGTGCCGGGACGCAGCAACGCCGGGATCTGGTAGCACAGCGATTTGCCGCCGCCAGTCGGCATCAGCACCAGTGCATCGCCACCGGCAGCAACATGTTCGACCACCGCTTGCTGCTCACCGCGAAACGCGGCGTAGCCGAACACGGAGCGCAGGATTTGTGTGGCTTGTTGGGTAATGCTTGTCATCACTGGATTTTCTCATAACCAGCCACTTGTCCACCGTTCTTTGGTGGCTTGGTGGATTGGCTAGTCGTTTCATCAGGCTGCGCTCCCACGCAGAGCGTGGGAGCGATTGAAATCTAACGGTGTTGATGGAAGTAATCGATCAACCCATTGGTTGAGGAATCATGCCTTGAGGTGGAAGCAGCATGTTGCAGTTCCGGCAGGATTTCCCCCGCCAGTTGCTTGCCCAGTTCCACGCCCCATTGGTCGAACGGGTTGATGTTCCACACCACACTTTGCACGAACACCTTGTGCTCATACAGTGCGATCAGCATGCCCAGCATGTGCGGGTCGAGTTTGTCGAATAGCAGTGTATTGGTCGGTTTGTTGCCTGCAAAGACCTTGTGTGGCAGCAGCGCTTCCAGCGCCTCATCTTGCATGCCTTGAGCGATGAGTTCGGCGCGCGCTTCCTGTTCGGTTTTCCCGACCATCAGTGCCTCGGTCTGCGCAAAGCAGTTGGCGAGCAGGATGGCGTGATGTTCGCCGAGCGGATTCTGGCTATGCATGGGCGCAAGGAAATCTGCCGGTATCATGCGCGTGCCCTGATGGATGAGCTGGTAGAAAGCATGCTGGCCGTTGGTGCCGGGTTCGCCCCACACCACCATGCCGGTATCGTAATCCACCGGATTGCCGTCGCGGTCCACGCCCTTGCCGTTGCTCTCCATATCCAGTTGCTGCAGATAGGCCGGGAAGCGATGCAGAGATTGGTCATAGGGGAACACGGCGTTCGAGCCGGCACCGAAAAAGTTGCCATACCAGATGCCGAGCAGCCCCATCAGCACCGGGATGTTCTTGTCCGGCGGCGTGCTGCGGAAGTGCATATCCATCGCATAAGCACCGTCCAGCAATTCCTCGAACTTGTCCATTCCGACATACAGCGCGATCGGTAACCCGATCGCCGACCACAGCGAATAACGCCCGCCGATCCAATCCCAGAACCCGAACACGCAGCCCGGGTTGATACCGAACTTTGCGGTGGCTTCAAGATTGGTGGAGACGGCGGCAAAGTGTCTCGCCACGGCTTGGCCGACATCTATCTTGGCACCCAGTTTTTCGACCAGCCAGGCACGCGCCGAAAGCGCATTGGTCAGGGTTTCCTGCGTGGTGAAAGTCTTCGAGCTGACGATGAACAGCGTGGTTTCGGCATCCAGTTGTTTCAGCGTCTCGCTCAGGTGCGAGCTGTCAATGTTGGAAACGAAATGCGCGCGCAGTTTCGGACTGGCCGCTTCGACAGGCTCAGGACAGGCGTAAGGTTTGAGCGCTTCGCATACCATCAGCGGGCCGAGGTCGGAACCGCCGATGCCGATGTTGACGATATCAGTGATGGGCTTGCCGGTGTGTCCCAAATGCTTGCCACTGCGTACTGCTTCGGAGAAACGGCGCATCAGTCCCAGTACACGCCGCACATCCGGCATGACGTTCTTGCCGTCAACATAAACAGGTAGCTCGGAACGGTTGCGCAGAGCGGTATGCAGCGCGGCACGCTGCTCGGTTGAGTTGATCTTTTCGCCGTTGAACATGCGCTCGATGTTGACAGCCAGCCCGGCTTGTTCGGCGAGAGCGACCAGAAGCTTTATCGTTTCTTCGTTGATGCGATTCTTGGAATAATCGAAAAACAAACTATCGAGTCGCACCGAGAATCTATCGAAGCGCTTCGGGTCGTCCTGAAACATCTGGCGCATGTGGCGTGGCTTGATGGCCGCGTAATGCGCGCTGAGTGCTTGCCATGCGGCAGATTGAGTAAGTTTTGACATGGTGGTTAGTTCAATTCAACGATAGAACGGTTTGTAGGGGCGATTCACGAATCGCCCCTACCGAAATGGGCAATTCATGAATTGCCCCTACGGACTTATGTCCGGCACGAGAATGACGCCGGCCAACGGCGGCAACGTGATCTCGGCAGAGCAGGGCAGCCCCATCCACGGAATCGCTTGCGCATTGATCAACCCGGCATTACCGATGTTGCTGCCCGCGTAATACTGTGAATCGCTATTCAGCACCTCGCGATATTGCGTCTGCATCGGCAGACCGATGCGATACTGTTTGCGGGGCACCGGAGTCAGGTTCAAGGCGACGATGGCGTAGGAGCCATCGCGAGCGCGGCGCTGGTAGGACAGCACGGATTTTTCCGCATCGTTGCAATCGATCCAATCAAAACCCTCGTGCTGAAAATCAAGATCGTGCAACGCGGACAGTTTGCGATACAGCTGGTTGAGATCGTGGGTCAGATTCTGCATACCGCGATGATATTCCTGGCCGATTTGCCACCATTCCAGCTCCCATTTGGACTGCCATTCCCGTCCTTGGGCGATCTCGTTGCCCATGAAGTTCAGTTTCTTGCCAGGGCTGGTCATCTGGTAGGTCAGCAGCAGGCGCAGGTTGGCGAATTTCTGCCAGGCATCGCCGGGCATCTTGGACAACAGCGAACCCTTGCCGTGCACCACTTCGTCATGCGAGAACGGCAACACGAAGTTTTCGGTGTATGCATACAACTGGCCGAAGGTGAGTTCGTTGTGGTGGTAGCGGCGATGCACCGGCTCGTGCTGGAAATAGCTCAGCGTGTCGTTCATCCAGCCCATGTTCCACTTGATCGAAAAACCCAGCCCGCCCAAGTAGACGGGGCGCGATACACCGGGCCAGGCGGTGGATTCTTCCGCCATGGTCAGCGCGCCTGGGAACTCGTCATGCACCATGATGTTCATCTCGCGCAGGAAATCCACCGCATCGAGATTTTCGCGACCGCCGTACTTGTTGGGTATCCATTCGCCGGCCTTGCGCGAATAGTCGAGGTACAGCATCGAGGCCACCGCATCCACGCGCAGTCCGTCGAAGTGAAATTCGGACAGCCAGAAGTGCGCGCTGGACATCAAAAAGCTCTTCACTTCGCTGCGCCCGTAGTTGAAGATGTGCGTGCCCCAATCCTGATGGAAGCCGAGGCGCGGGTCCTCGTGCTCATAAAGCGCGGTGCCGTCGAAGCGCGCCAGTGCCCAGCTATCCTGCGGGAAGTGTGCTGGTACCCAATCAAGGATCACGCCGATACCGGCCTGGTGGCAAGTGTCCACGAGACAGCGCAATTCGTCCGGAGAACCGAAGCGGCTGGTCGGCGCAAAATAGCCGGTGGTCTGGTATCCCCAGGATTCATCCAGCGGATGCTCTGAAACAGGCATCAGTTCGATGTGCGTATAACCCAATCCTTTGACATAAGGGACCAGGTCGGTGGCCAGTTCGCGGTAGGTGTAGAAGCGGCCATCGGGATGGCGCTTCCATGAACCCGCATGAACTTCATAGATGTTGATCGCGCTGTGCAGCCAGTCCCATTCACCGCGCTGCTTCATCCACTCGGCGTCCTGCCAGCGATGCTCATTGGCAGGAGAGGCCAGTGCCGCCGTACCCGGACGCAACTCATAACCTTGCGCATAGGGATCGGTCTTGGAGAGCAGTTGCCCGGTTGCCCGGTTGCGGATCTCATAGCGGTACAGCGCGTGTTGCCTGATCTCGGGAATGAATAATTCCCATACGCCGCTGGAACCATGCGAGCGCATCGGATGCAAACGGCCATCCCAATTGTTGAATTCGCCCACGACACTGACACGCTCTGCATTCGGTGCCCAGACGGCAAAGCGCACGCCCTTGACACCTTCGATCTCAACGGCATGTGAACCGAGCATGCGGTAGCCCTGGCGCAAATTTCCTTCGCTGAACAGATACAAATCCTGTTGGGAAATATGCGGGGAAAACTGGTAAGGATCGAAGATTTCGTGGGTCGCGTTGCCGTAGTGCATGCGCAGACGGTAAGGGCGTGCGGGTTCGATTTTGCCCCGCCATTCAAATACGCCGGAAGGATGAACTCGCGTGAGCGCGGTGGCCTGATCATTATTCAGCAGGCCGGCATCCGATGCATGCGGGTCATACACCCTGATGACCCATTCAGTTCCCTCGCGGTGCGGGCCCAGCAGTGCAAAAGGGTCGTAGAGACGGGCTTGCAGCAGCGACTCCAGCAACTTGTTCACCTTGCACACCCCATTGTTCTTGTCCAGTGAAGCGATTGTAAACGATTATGGTAAAATTACAGCAAGGTAAATCACAGGAGACGCGAAATGGCTGCTGAAATGGATACGCAGAATCATGCTGCGAAGCCTCTACTGCGCCGCCACACCGATGTGCCGGGTACCGGACATGGTTACGTGCACAGAAAATATCACACTGTTGCCGAGGAATCCGCACCGCGTTTTATCAGCCGCATCACCAAAAACACCTATGCGATGGTACTGGCCGGAGGGCGCGGCAGCCGTCTGCACCAATTGACCGATTGGCGCGCCAAACCTGCGGTTCCATTCGGCGGAAAATTCCGCATCATCGATTTCGTGCTGTCCAACTGCGTGAATTCCGGTATCCGTCGCATTGGCGTGGCGACCCAATATAAATCGCACAGCCTGATACAACACATCCAGCGCGGCTGGTCATTCCTGAACGGTCAATTCGGCGAGTTCGTGGATTTGCTGCCCGCTCAGCAGCGCATTGACGAGGAGCATTGGTACAAAGGTACCGCAGATGCGGTATTCCAGAATTTGGACATTCTGCGCGACTCCAATCCCGACTTCGTATTGATTCTGGCGGGTGATCATGTTTACAAAATGGACTATGGAAAGTTGCTGGCTTTCCATGTGGAAAATAAGGCCGATATGACGGTGGCTTGTCTGGAAGTGCCTGTCGCCGATGCGTCTGCATTTGGTGTGATGGGCGTGGATGAGAATTCCCGTGTCGTCGAGTTTGCGGAGAAGCTTGCGAACCCAGCAACTATTCCCGGCAATCCCGGCAAATCGCTGGCCAGCATGGGCATCTATGTGTTCAATACCAAATTTCTTTTTGAACAGTTGGTCCGTGACGCCGATGACAAGCATTCCAGCCACGATTTCGGCAAGGATCTGATCCCCTACCTGGTAGGAAGATATCGTGTATTCGCGCAAAATTTCGCCCAGAGCTGCGTAAGCATGGGCGATGACAAAGTGCCCTATTGGCGGGATGTGGGAACCATCGATTCCTACTGGGAGGCCAACATGGAGCTGACCAAGGTCATACCCGATTTGAACATGTATGACCAGGAGTGGCCGATCTGGACCCACCAGGAACAACTACCCCCGGCAAAATTCGTGTTCGACGATGATGATCGCCGCGGTGTCGCGATCGATTCGCTGGTTTCCGGCGGGTGCATCATCAGCGGCTCGACTGTGCGCCGCTCGCTGCTGTTCTCCAACGTTCGTATAAGCGCTTACTGCAACATCGAAGATTCGGTGTTATTGCCCGACGTGGACGTGTGCCGTGATGTCACGTTGAAGCGTGTCATCGTCGACAAGGGCTGCAAGATCCCGGAGGGACTGGTCGTCGGGGTCAATCCGGAAGAGGATCGCAAGCGTTTTCATGTCAGCTCGAGCGGCGTGACACTCATCACCCCGGACATGTTGGGCCAAAAAACACATCGTATCCGTTAATAAATTCCCCGGGGGTAGAACAGCCGGGTTTTCCATTATGAATAAAACTGTTGACCTGGTTTTTCTCTGGCACATGCATCAGCCGGATTACCGCGATTATTCCAGCGGTGACTTCGTGCTGCCGTGGACCTATTTGCACGCCATCAAGGACTATACCGACATGGCCTATCACCTTGAGCGGCACCCCAAGGTGCGTGTGGTGGTGAACTTCGTACCGGTCTTGCTGGACCAATTGGAAGACTATACGGATCAGTTTGCCACCGGGCAGTTGCGCGATCCTTTGCTGCGCCTGTTAGCGCATGAAAACTCCCACGCACTCTCTGCGGAACAGCGGCAATTGGCTCTCGACGCATGTTTCCGCAGCAATCACACCAGGATGATTTCGCCCTACCCGGTATATAAACGCCTGCTGGAATTATTCAATCGTTTGCAAGCTGATGGGGAAACCGCGCTGTCCTATCTGTCAGGCCAGTATGTGGCCGACCTGCTGACTTGGTATCATCTGGCTTGGTGCGGCGAAAGCATCCGCCGTGAGCATGCTCTCGTAGTGCGCTTGATGAGCAAGGCTGAGGGCTTCAGCTATGAAGACCGCAAACAATTGCTCGATCTCATCGGTGAATTGATCGCCGGCATCATACCGCGCTATCGCAGGCTGGCCGAAGCCGGCCAAATCGAGATATCCTCCACACCACACTACCATCCGCTTGCGCCCTTGCTGATCGATTTTGCCAGCGCCAAAGAAGCGATGCCGGACGCCCCTATGCCGGAATCCCCGCATTACCCAAAGGGGCGGCTGCGCGTGACGGCGCACATTAAGTTGGCAAAGAAGAGCCATCGTGAACGCTTCGGCTCCGAACCACAGGGAATGTGGCCGGCCGAAGGATCGATTTCAACAGAGACGCTGGAAGTGTTTGCGTCAGAGAGCTGTAGCTGGGTGGCCAGCGGGGAGGGCGTGCTGGTCAATAGTTTGCGTCACACTCGGCAGCCTGTTCCGGAGCGGGCACAATACCTTTATCGCCCCTACCGGCTGGAAAATGGGACAGATGGTTTGAGCTGTTTTTTCCGCGACGATCATTTGTCCGATTTGATCGGCTTCGAATATTCGCGCTGGCACGGAAAAGATGCGTCACTCAATTTCATCAAACAGATCGAGGCGATCGCCCTACAGGCTCCGGATAATGAAATACCCATCGTCAGCGTCATCCTGGATGGCGAAAACGCCTGGGAATTTTACTCTTACAACGGTTTTTACTTCCTGGATGAGTTATATGCCGGACTTGAAGCACATCCCGATATTCACACCAGAACCTACAGCGATTATCTGAAGACAGTCGCGACACGCCCCCGCAGCGCGCATGTGCACAGCTTGCCGGGTATCGTTGCAGGCAGTTGGGTATATGGAAATTTCTCGACCTGGATCGGTTCCAAGGACAAGAATCGCGCTTGGGATTTGTTGTGCGTGGCCAAGCAAGGTTTCGATATGGTCATGTCCAGCGGACGGCTCAGTCCAGCCGAGCAAGAGGCCGCCGAAAAGCAGCTTTGTTCTTGTGAAAGCTCAGACTGGTTCTGGTGGTTTGGCGATTACAATCCTTCCCGCTCTGTCGCCAGCTTCGATCGGCTGTTCCGGCATAATCTCACTGAATTGTATCGCTTGCTGAAATTACCTCCGCCCATAAGCCTTTCCGAACCGGTCAGTCAGGGTAGTGGTCATCCAGAGGCGGGTGGTGTGATGCGGCGTGCTTCCGAATAGACTTTCTCCACAGAATCGGAACTTTCCACGCCAAACTAATGTTAACTGAACGGACCAGCGGCATACTGCTTCATCCTACGTCTCTTCCGGGGCCGCTTGGCACAGGCGACTTTGGCCCGGATGCATACCGGTTCGTCGACTGGCTGGTAAGCGCCGGCCAGACCTATTGGCAGATGCTGCCGCTCGGGGAGATTGGGCCGGGTAATTCCCCGTATATGAGCAGTTCAGCCTTTGCCGGCAACATCCTTTTCATCGATCTTGCGGAATTGGCGGGTCAAGGCTGGCTGGTAGACGAGGACCTGAAGCCACACCCGGAATTTCGGCCTGATCGGGTAGATTTCGCACTGCTGAAACCATTCCGCATGGAACGACTGCGCCGCGCCGCCAAAGTTTTTTTTTCAGGGCGCAACATAATTGCCGAAGACGAAAAACTTCTGATGGAACCACTAGCTATTCGACCAAGCGAGCAAACAACGCACGCTACATCGCTGGTTATGTCCAGGCAACCGTATGACGAATTCTGCAAATCCGAAAGCGCATGGCTCGACGACTATGCGTTATTCAGGGCGCTAAAAGAGCGCCAAAACGGGTGCGAGTGGAGCCTTTGGCCCACCGATCTTGCCAATAGAAATCCACAGGCGCTGCACCGTGCGGCAGAGGAATGTGTTGAAGAAATCGGCTTCTGGAAATTCTGCCAATGGTGTTTTGCGCGCCAATGGTCGCAATTGAAGCAGTATGCGAACGAGCGGGGGATTCGCATCATTGGTGACGTACCGATCTTTGTCGCCTATCAAAGTACCGATATATGGGCGCACCAGGAGCTGTTCAAGTTGGATGAAAATGGGCGCCCGACAGTCGTTGCCGGTGTACCCCCTGACTATTTCAGCAAGACCGGTCAGCTTTGGGGAAATCCGCTTTACCGATGGGATGTCCACGAAAAAACCGGTTTTGCATGGTGGATAGCGCGTATGCGACACGCGTTCAAGCTCTTCGATCTGGTTCGTATCGATCATTTCCGGGGTTTTTCTGCCTACTGGGAAATTCCTGCCAATGCTGACACAGCAATCCATGGCAGGTGGATGCCGGGGCCAGGCGCAAAATTATTTGAAGCATTCACAAATGCGCTTGGGGAATTGCCTATCATTGCCGAGGACTTGGGTATTATCACACCTGACGTGGTGGAACTGCGTGAAAGGTTCAGGTTGCCAGGAATGCGCATCCTGCAATTCGCATTCGGCGAAGATGAGACCCACTATTTTTTACCGCACCACTATGCGCCCAACTCGGTTGCCTATATCGGTACCCACGACAACGATACGTGCATCGGCTGGTGGAACTCGGCAACACCGGAAGAGAAAGCCTTTGCCCGGAAGTACCTTGGGTCGGAGGGGGATGAGATTCAGTGGGACATGATCCGGGCCATTTCCGATTCGGAAGCCAATACAGTCATCATCGCCATGCAGGACGTGCTCGGATTGTCCGGTGAGCATCGGATGAATTATCCCAGTCGCCAGGAAGGTAACTGGGAGTGGCGTTTTTCATGGGATCAGGTTCGTCCGGAGCAGACGCTGGCACTGGCAAAAATTTCTTCGGAGCACGGACGCATTCCACAAATAAACAAAAATATCCCGCGTTATCAAAATATTAATCGCATATTCTGGAAATAGCTTTACCATCTTATCGTTTGACATAATATACATTATGCGTATTTCAGTGATGACCAAAGCGGAACGGTTTCGGCAATTCCACAAGATCCTATCTTCTCCCCCTATCGGAAGTTCTGCAAAAAAATTGCAGCGCAAAAACTAAGGTCAAGTTATCCGGTCGAACCAAAAACCCCAACAAAAATATTTCAATTTCTGCCGCGCAATTTCAATCTATTCACTGCAGGCCATGCCACCCCTCATAAATCTTTGACAGCCCAATCACGCTGCTATAGAGTCTGAACCCGGTATTTCAAAGAGGCATTACGATCACTCATGTCGGATGAAGTCGAATCAACTTTATTGTCAATAAAACTAAAGCGGAAAGTATAATGAAGAGAGTCATTCTGTCCTTGGCCTGTGTGTTGGCAGTAACAGCTATTACCCCGGAAGCGTTTGCCATTCCATCTTTTTCCCGGCAAGCCAGTATGACCTGCAAGGCTTGCCACTCGCAGCACGTCCCGATCCTGAATGGTTTTGGCCAGGCCTTCAAGGCCGGCGGTTATCCCATGATGGGCACACAAGGCAAGGTGGAAGGTGAACGCCTGTCAATTCCGGACACACTGAACGCATCGATGCTGCTGAAGGCACGCTACCAAAAGTCCAATGGGGCGACTACAGACGCTATTCCCGGCGACACGACCAACAGCGGTCAATGGCAGGTCCCGGATGAATTCAGCCTGTACTTCGGCGGCCGGATCGCAGAAACCACAGGCTTCTTCTTTGAAGGCAATGCCTCTGCCAGCCAATTGGTTGCCGCTTTCAAGTTGCCAGCCGCTGTATACATAGCCGACGCCAAATTTTCCGTGATCCCCTACATGACCGATATACAGGGCGCAAGCTATGGCTACGAGCTATCCAGCACCGGTGCGGCGCGCAATATAAGCTGGGCGGAACACCACAGGGAAACCTCCGCCCAGCAATACATAGGCACTGATACTGCCGCTACCGGCGTGGCGATCGTGGCGCAAAACGACACCGGATATATCAATCTCAGCCGCTGGGCCCCGGCCTTCATGGCGCGCAAAGGGGCAGCCCAGACACTGCGCTCCACCTACCTGCGGATTGCCGCTACCCCGACCGTGAGTACAACAACCAGAGGCGATTGGGCGCTTCATGTCGGCGCCCAATTCTGGCGCGGCTCCAACTATGCTTATGATTCGCAACCGCTAACTGGACTAGCGAGGCTAGTGCCAGTTGATACGCGCGCCACTGCGTTCGACTTCCAGGCTTCCGGTCAGATCGACGGCAGGGATCTGGGTGTGTATGCCACATGGGCCATATCCCCTGCCGGCACCGCCGCCATACCGAACATACTCAACGTGGATAGCCCTTCCAGATCGGCCGAACCCACACTGTATCGTCTCAATGATCGCAAAGCCTGGACCATAGGTGCCGAGTACAGCGTAGTGCAGAACACACTGCATATCGGTGCAGCATACCGCAGCGCCAATACCGGTGGTTTGACAGGTACTGCCGCCATTGTGGGAGACAACCCCACCGACAACGCGGTCACGCTGACCGCCGTGTATAACGTTACCCAGAATATGGAATTTCACTTGAATCACAGCATCTATAGCGGTACTTTGTACAACACCCCTCAGTCCACGGGTAACCAGTTGACAACCTTCATGCTGGAAGCCTCATGGTAGGTCTGAGTTTCAGAGCGCCGAGAGTCTGCTAACAGCTAACAATGAAAAGGGGAGACCGAGGCCTGTCCTGAGCCTGCCGAAGGGTCTCCCCTTTTCATTTACCTGTTCTTGGTCTCGTGTTGGATAAAGCAACTTGTCGCTGGGACTTGACGCTCGAATCGACGTGAATGATGGGGTGACTGATGGGGCTCGAACCCACGACAACCGGAATCACAATCCGGGACTCTACCAACTGAGCTACAGCCACCATTGAACTTCGCCGGACAAAACTTTTGTCCGGGCTCCCGACAGACACTGGCGTGCCCGACAGGAATCGAACCTGTAACCCCCAGCTTAGAAGGCTGGTGCTCTATCCGGTTGAGCTACGGGCACAATCCTTTTGTTCGACTATATTAAATTAATGCCATTGAATACTTTTAAAAACCTGGTCGGGGTGGAGAGATTCGAACTCCCGACATCCTGCTCCCAAAGCAGGCGCGCTACCAGGCTACGCTACACCCCGAAGGCTGCGCATTATACAGACGCAGCTTTGAAAATCAATTTAGTTTAGATGTTTTTTTAGCTTGGGTGAGGCCAGCATCAGGTAATAGCCCATCGACCACAAGGTCAGCAGCGCTGCAATATCCAGCAGCCACGAGCCGATCAATTGAAAATTGATACCCAGCAAGCGCTCGTGATACAGCAGCATGATGATCGCGATCATCTGGAAAGTGGTTTTGACCTTGCCCAGCATCGAGACCGCGACACTCTTTCCTTCGCCGAGTTGAGCCATCCACTCGCGCAACGCGGAAATGGTGATCTCGCGCCCGATGATGATGAAAGCGATGATCGCGTGGGCGCGATCCAGATCGACCAGCACGATCAACGCCGCTGCCACCATCAGCTTGTCGGCCACCGGGTCAAGAAACGCGCCGAATGCGGAAAACTGATTCAGTCTGCGCGCCAGGTAACCATCCAGCCAATCGGTGATCGCCGCCAGCAAAAACACGGCTGTGGCAATTAGATTTCTGAAATGCGGACTAAGCGTGCTATCAGACAGATATAAAACCGAGACGAATACCGGGATCAGCAGGATCCTTAACCATGTGATCAGATTGGGAATGTTGAACGGCATGTCGGGCTTAATCAAGAGGTTCGCTAGTGTAGCTGCTGATAAATCTTTTCGGCAACCAAATCTTGATAATTTTTTAATGGAGTTGCCGGTAAATCGCTTCAGCAAGTGCTTTGCTGATTCCTTCCACCTGACTGAGCTGTTCCACACTGGCTTGGGCTACTTCACGCAGCCCGCCGAAGTGGGTCAGCAAGCTGCGCCGCCGCTTATCCCCTACCCCGCTGATCTCCTCGAGACTGGACGCGGTGCGTGCCTTGCCGCGCTTGGCGCGATGTCCGGTGATGGCAAAGCGATGGGCCTCGTCGCGGATCTGCTGGATCAGGTGCAGCGCCGGATCATCGCTGCGCAACTGCCGTGCTGTGCCATCGGGGAAGATCAGTTGCTCCAAACCGGCCTTGCGCTCCTCGCCCTTGGCGACCCCTACCAGAGCCAGGTCGTTCAGGCCCAACTCATGCATCACCTCCATCGCGATGTTCAATTGTCCCAGACCGCCGTCGATCAGGATCAGATCAGGCCGTGCACCCTCCTCCTTTTGACCATTTTCGGCAAGCTTCTGGTAACGGCGCGTCAATGCCTGGCGCATCGCCGCGTAATCGTCGCCGGGAGTGATGCCAGTCCCTTCGACAGAGCTCAGGACAGGCCCTTCGACTTGGCTCAGGACAGGGATGTTATAGCGGCGGTATTGCGCTGAACGCATGTCGAGGTTCTGATACACCACGCAGGCTGCCTGGGTCGCTTCACCCATCGTATGGCTGATGTCGAAGCACTCGATGCGGTTCAAGTCCGGCATATCAAGAAATTCGCGCAGCTTGTCCAGGCGCAGCTTCTGCCCGCCCTGCTGCATGGCCCGTTGCTGCAACGCCAGCAATGCGTTGCGCTGCCCCATTTCCAGCCACTGCTTGCGTTTCCCGCTCGCAGCCTGGCTGATCTTCACCGCGTGCCCGGCCTGTTCGCTGAGCAATTGCGCCAGCGTTTCGTCATCACACTCGGCATCCAACACCAGCAACGGCGGCACGCTGCGATTCAGGTAATGCTGCGCGATGAAAGCCGGCACGATCTCATCCGCCGAAAGCCCCTCGGCATGTTCAGGAAAAAAGCTCTTGTCGCCCAGATGCCGCCCGCCGCGCACCATCGCAAGGTTTACGCAGACCAGCCCATCCTGTTGCGCCAGCGAGATGATGTCGGCGTCTGTCGTCCCACCGGTGGACTCGACGAACTGCTTTTGTTGGACGGTATGCAAGGCGCGCAACTGGTCGCGCAACGCGGCAGCCTGCTCGTAATGCTGATGTTCCGCCGCTATTTCCATCGCCGCGCGCAGCGTCTGCTCGACCTCCTGATGTCGACCTTGCAGTAATAACACCGCGTTGCGGATGTCGGCCTGGTAATCCTCGCTCGAAATCAGCTTCACGCATGGCGCGGTGCAGCGATGGATCTGGTGCAGCAGACATGGCCGGGTGCGATTATTGAACACGCTGTCCTCGCAGGTGCGGATGCGGAATATCTTCTGCAGCAACTGCATGCTTTCCTTGGCCGCATACGAATTCGGATAGGGGCCGAAGTATTGATGCTGGCGATTGGGCGTGCCGCGATAATAAGTCAGGCGCGGAAACCGATGCCCGGTCAGCACGATATAAGGATATGACTTATCGTCACGAAACAATATGTTATAGCGTGGTCTTAATGACTTTATTAAGTTATTTTCAAGCAGTAACGCCTCGGTTTCCGAGCGCGTGACCGTGGTTTCGATGCGCGCGATATGCGAAACCATCAGGCGGATGCGCGGCGAGACATTGATTTTCTGGAAGTAGGACGCGACGCGTTTCTTGAGTTGATTAGCCTTGCCGACATACAGCACTTCGCCCTTACCATCGAAAAAGCGGTACACCCCCGGCAGCAGCGGCAGGCTGGCAAGTATCGGTTGAGGGTCGAATTTATCAGTGCTCAAGGAAACCTCTAAAAGTCCGATTCCAGATCAAACGTGCATTTTTGTAGGGCGGGCTATGCCCGCCGGATCAAACTGTCGGGCGCAGCCCGACCTACGGATTGTTTTACCTTGGAAGTGGAAATTGAATAAGTCCGCCATTTCAAAGCTGCGGGATTATTAGGGCTATGCAAGATGCTGCGCGATGTTGCCGATCACCCCCTCAAACATCGCTGTAGTCAGGCGCTTGGTCTGGGTGTTGTAGCGGCTGCAATGGTAGCTGTCGAACAGCGTCAGTCCGCCCGGCAGCGTGTGCCGCGCGCCATGTCTGAACGCATAACTGCTTTTACGCAGTTGCAACGCCATCAACACCGCCTGATGGGCGATCGTGCCAAGCGCCATTACCGCTGAGCCTTGCGGCAGCACCGCTAATTCCTCGGCGACATAACCATTGCAGGTTCGAATTTCAGCGGGTTCCGGCTTGTTCTGCGGGGGCAAGCAGCGTACCGCGTTCGTGATACGGCAATTTTTCAACTTCAACACGGGGTTCGCATCGCCCACCTCATTCAACGGATCGGCACTGCTGGCGAAGCCGTATTTGTGCAGCGAGCCATACAACAGCTTGCCCGCGAAATCGCCGCTGAACGGCCGGCCGGTGCGGTTCGCGCCGTGCATCCCCGGAGCCAATCCAACGACCAAAAACCGGCTGCCCGCCGCGCCGAACGAACTCACCGGCAAGGCATGGTAGCCGGGATGTTCAGCCCGTACCTGATCGAGAAAATCAGCCAGGCGCGAACAACGGCGGCAATCTTGTTTAAATGTAAGCATAGGTGATTGTTTCATGCGTTCTCTTGAAACTCCAGCTCGAAACTTCCGTCGCCATTCTGCCCCAGCACCTTGACCAGATATGGCATGACATCCTGCAACACGCCATGCAACCGCCACGGCGGGTTGAGGATGAACATGCCACTGCCGTGCATGCCGAAACCGTCTTCACTGGGCGCCTGTACGCTGAGTGCGACATGCAGCCAGCTTTTCACCGGCAATTGCTTGAGTCGTTCGGGCAACTGCTTTGCCTCGGCTCGCTGCAACTGCGGATACCACACCGCATATATCCCGCTGGCAAAGCGTTTCAGCCCTTCGCGCAACGCTGACACCACACGCTGATAATCCTGTTTGTCTTCATAGGGCGGATCGATCAACACCAGCGCGCGGCGTGGCGGCGGCGGCAACAAGGCTTTCAGCGCGCCGAAGCCATCGGCGGTTTGCATCAGCACCTGCGTACCATGCCCGGCAAAATTCTCCTGCAATATCTCGCTGTCGGTCGGATGCAGCTCGAACAGCCGCATCCGGTCCTGCTCGCGCAACAACTCCAGCGCGACCAGCGGCGAACCGGGATACAGCTTCAACAGCCCATCGGGGTTGATGCGCTTTACCAGCGCCACATACTCCGCCAACGGTGCGGGCAGATCGTCGCGCTCCCACAATAGCGCAATACCGCTTTGATACTCTGCGTTCTGCGCGGCATAGCCGCTATCCAGCTCATAGCAGCCCGCTCCGGCATGGGTATCGATGTACCAGAACGGCTTGTCTTTCTGCACCAGATAGCGCAACAACTGCACCTCGATGAAGTGCTTCAGCACGTCGGCGTGATTGCCGGCATGAAAGGCATGGCGGTAACTCAGCATGGTTTTGCATCAGGAGTTGTGCAGGAAGCGATTGTGCCATGCTCGGCTGAATATTGTGAATTCAGATTGATGTGAATATGCCGCTGACGCGCGCAGCTTGATATTTGTGGTATGACTAAAGCATTGCCTAGACGCTTTGGTCCTGCGGAGTAACTATAACTGTGTAATGCCCATATTTTCTGCCCATTTTTCTCTTGCGCTATCCCCAGAAAACTGTGCAAAATGCTCACATGAAAAATATTCCTCATCCAATTCAATATCAGGGCAGCAAACGTGCCTTGGCGTCTACCATCCTAAAGTATTTCCCCAAAAGTATTGATCGTTTGATCGAACCCTTCGCCGGATCGGCTGCCATCAGTATCGCCGCGGCAGCTCGCGGGCTGGCCAAGCGACATGTTATTAACGATATAAATAAGCCTTTGGCTGAATTACTGCGTTTGGTTGTTGAGCAACCAGTTGAGTTGGCCTCATTTTATGAGAAGTTGTGGATGGAACAACACAGCGACTCTTTAGAACATTACTATCAGGTTCGTGAACGTTTTAACCGCACGCAAGATCCCCGGTTGTTCCTTTACATGCTCGCCCGCTGCGTAAAAGGCTCTGTCCGCTACAACAGCGATGGCATGTTTAATCAAAGCCCGGATAAAAGACGGCTCGGCACTCAACCCAAAACCATGCACAAAAATCTCATTGGGGTGTCTCAGTTGCTGAAGGGGAAAGCAGCCTTTTCATCCTTGGACTACAAGGAAGTTTTTGCGTCCGCCAGAAAAGCTGATTTGATTTACATGGATCCCCCATACCAAGGCGTATGCGGTGATCGCGATTTGCGCTATCTGTCTGGTATATCCCATAAAGAATTTGTCGTGGCATTGGCCCGGCTTAACGCAAGAGGAATTTCCTACATCGTGAGTTACGACGGACGCAGGGGTGAGCGTATATTTGGTGAGCTGCTACCGAATTCTCTCGGCTTGATGCGGATTGAAATTGAAGCGGGTCGTTCCAGTCAATCAACATTGCTGGGAAGGGACGAGATTACCTACGAATCCTTGTACTTGTCTGAAGCTTTAGTGCAAAAGATGGATCACTTGCCCATCTATCGTCCCCAATCTTCCACCCAGCAATACACGCTGTTGGAACCCCGCCGCCTATATGAAAAAACTTTCCAAAGAGTTCCTTGAACTTTGTCATTCAGTCACAGCAAAACGCGCCAAGACTGTCATCGATCACATTCTGAAACACGGACAGATCACCACTGAGGAACTCAAGGTGACCTATGGTTATGACCATCCACCCAGAGCCGCGCGGGATGTGCGTGAACACGGCATTCCAATTGAAACATTTTGGGTAACAGGTTCTAACGGAAGGAAAATCGGGGCCTATCGTTTCGGCGACATGCGCAAACAGCGTTTCAGCAAATTGGCCGGGCGCACCGGCCTGTCCAAGAACATCCGGGAAGCGCTTATAGCCAAGTATGGCTGTAAATGTTTTATCTACCTTGAAGAAATGGAAGCAAATGAGCTACAAATTGACCATCGCGTTCCCTACGAAGTGGGCGGCGACAAAAAAACAGGTAAACTTAATCCGGAAGATTTCATGTTGCTTTCAAGCTCGGCCAACCGCGCCAAATCGTGGTCCTGCGAACATTGTGAAAACTGGAGCGGCAAGAAGGACAAAAAGATTTGCTTAAGCTGTTACTGGGCGTATCCCGAAAGTTATACACATATCGCCATGCGCCAAATACGCCGGGTTGACCTTATTTGGCAAGGCGATGAAGTCGCGACTTATGACAAACTCAAAGCTCAGTCCATCAAATTGCAAAAGGAAATTCCTGCATTTGTGAAACAAATTATTGAAGCCGAGCTTTCCAGGAAAAAAACTTCCTGAGACAAGTCCGCGTAGATACAGCCGTTAAAGCAGCAATCAATTATCTGCTGAGCCCTTATTCCGTCACAGGCTCAGCATCGCCTTCAACCTCGCCAGCTTGTCCATGCCCTCGTCTTTGGTCACGGTGGACACAGCTTCTGCGTGGCCGCCCGCATAGACCAGTTCAGCTTCCGGCATTTCCTCCAGGAAGCGGCTCGGCTCGCAGGCCAGCCAGCCCTTGCCGCGCTTGCGGCGGTTGCAGTAGCTGATCTGCAGGCTGCGTTCGGCGCGGGTGATGCCGACGTACATCAAACGGCGTTCTTCTTCGATCTGCTTTTCGTCGCTGTCGCGGAACGGCAGGATGTCTTCTTCCGCGCCGATGATGAACACATGCGGGAACTCCAGTCCCTTGGCGGCGTGCAGCGTGGACAGCGAGACGGCATCCGGCTCCTGATCCTTGCCTTCCAGCATGTTGATCAGCGCGACGGTCTGCACCATCTCGATCAATGACTTTTCATCCGCTTCTGCCTTGCGCTTGAGCCACGCGATGAATTCCTGCACGTTCTCCCATTTGCTGTCGGCCATGCGCGGCTCGTGCGTGTCATACAGCCAGGTCTCGTAGTTAATGGCGCGCAGCAATTCGTCAAGCAACTCCGCACACAGGTCTTTATCGGCGCGCTCCTGGATGCGGTTGATGAAGTTGCAGAACAGCATCAGTTCATCGTGCTGGCGTTGCGGTAATTCGCGCGCCATCTCCACCTCGAATGCCGCCTCGAACAAGCTGATGTGGCGCCCTCCGGCATAGCTGCCGAGCTTTTCCAGCGTGGTGTTGCCGATGCCGCGCTTCGGCGTGGTGACGGCGCG
>Ga0209342_10000377_pt1 | contig 50287 bp, 49 predicted proteins | sample RifCSP16_2_FD_184023 | JGI IMG/M metagenome (GOLD analysis project Ga0209342, IMG submission 184023) | Soil microbial communities from Rifle, Colorado - Rifle CSP2_sed 16_2 (SPAdes) (version 2) | ecosystem: Environmental > Terrestrial > Deep subsurface > Rock core/Sediment | place: Rifle... | reverse complement strand
GGAGGAAGCTGACGTGAGATCGCTTCGCATCGCCCTCGCTTCGCTCCTGCTGGCGACCGGAGCGCTTACGGCACAGGCAGTGCCCGAAGGCTCGCCGGCGGCGAAGGTAGATCGAGGGTATCGCCGAACGCCGACGTTCCGGCTCGACCCGTTCCGCCACGCCATGATCCCCCACTGGGGCTTCGTCTTCTCCGCGGGCGCGAGCGTGGAGAACAACACGCTCTCGTTCGCAGATGTCCGGGCGCTCTTGTACCTCAAGTGCGGACCGGTCGGCAATTTCGGCTTCGCAGACCTGTGCGATGGGCCGGATAGCCTGCTCACCGGCGACATGCTGGATGCTCTGGGCTTGATCCCCGAGGGCAGCGGCCTCAAGGTGAGCGGCGGCGGAGAGGGCGGTTTCTACCTCGGCGGCCCGTTGGGCGGGCACCTGAGCCTCGGGCTCTCCCTGCAGGGACGGGGCTATGGCGCCGGCCACCTGGACGACAGTTTCGTGTCGCTCGCCCGGGACGGGAACGGCGCGCTGCAGGATTTTTCGTTGGGGGATTCCAGGGGGGCCGCGCTCGCTACCGCGGAAATCGGTGCCCACACAGTCCTGCGGTTCAGCTCGCTCGGCTCGGAGGACGGGCCGGATCTGAGCTTGGGCTTCGGCGGGCGCTACATCCGCCCGATCTACTTGGTGCGGGCGTTCTCCACCCTGGCGAACGGGGGCGCCATCCGGGTCACTGGCGACACGATCGCGGCCAGTGTGGGCGTCAGGATCGAGCAAACGGACTCCGCCATCAACCCGACGAGCGGCAAGGGCAGCATCGCCGGCGATTTTCTGGTCCGGCTTTCCTGGCCTACGTCCGGGTTCGCGTTGGAGGCGATGGTCGCGAACCTCGGCAAGGTCACGGTCACGGGCGTCGGCATTCGCTCGGACACGCTGCAGATCGCGACCACCACCATCACCGACGTTGGCGACGCGCTGGACAGCTTCAACCTCGACTCCGCGAAGATCACCCAAGACGTCCAGATTACGCTGCCGCGTATCGTCCGGTTCACGGCGAGCGCGTGGGCCAACCGGTTCTTGCAGCTCGACGTCAGCGCCACGATGCCCGTGACCGGCGACTTCGCGTCCCCACTGGCCGTGGACGTGGGCACCACGTGGCGCCTGATCCGCACCATCCCGCTTCGCGCCGGCGTCGTGCTGGGGGGCAACCAGGGAATCGGCTTTACCAGCAGCCTCGCGATCGAGGGGCGGAACATGTTCTTTCAGGTCATGGGGCAATCGCTGGGAGGGTTGTTCGGGAACGCAACCGGCGTGGGAGCCAGGCTGGAGCTGGGGACGTTTTTCTAGGCGGATAGAGCGGATAGGCGCCTCGTTCTTGGTTATGTTGCCCGTCCCGGAGAACCCATGACAGGCACCGTAGGCCGCTCCCTACTTCCGCTCCTCACCGTCTGCGCCGCCTGCACGCCAAGGGACGAATCGCCCAAAGCCGTGGCGCGGGCCCCCGAGCCGGGAGAGCGGTATTTCGCCGGTGTCCGCCAGCTGACCTTCGGCGGGCAAAACGCCGAAGCCTACTTCTCGGCGAGTGGAAACCAGCTGATCTTCCAATGGCAGACCAGCGACACCACCTGCGACCAGCAGTACGTGGTCAATCTGGACGGAACCGGGCTCCGCCGAGTCTCGAACGGGCTGGGGCGGACCACCTGCGGCTACTTCTACGCCGGCGACCAGCGGGTGCTGTACGCCAGCACCTTCGAGCACGACGCCGGGTGCCCGCCGCCGGCGGACTTTTCCCAAGGCTACGTCTGGAGCCTGTACCAGTACGACCTCTACACCTCGGCCCCGGACGGCTCCGATCTCCAGCGGCTGACCAGCACGCCGGGCTACGACGCGGAAGCAACCCTCTCGCCCGACGGCCAGCGCCTGGTCTTCACCTCGGTGCGCGATGGGGACCTGGACATCTACACCATGAACGTGGACGGCACCGACGTGCGCCGCCTGACCGACAGCCTGGGGTACGACGGCGGGCCGTTCTACTCGCCGGACGGAAGCCTGATCGTGTACCGCTCCTGGTACCCGAGCGCTCCCGCCGAGGCCGCCGACTACCGGCGCCTGCTGGCCCAGGGGATGGTGCGCCCCAGCCGGATGGAAATTCGCGTGATGAACGCGGACGGCTCCAACCAGCGCCAGGTGACGGATCTCGGCGGGGCCAACTTCGCGCCGTACTTCCATCCCGACGGCACGCGCATCATCTTCGCCTCGAACCACAACGATCCCCGCTCCCGGAATTTCGATCTCTACTTGATCAACCTGGATGGGAGCGGGCTCCAGCAGGTCACGACCAGTGGGGAGTTCGACGGCTTCCCCATGTTCTCGCCGGATGGGAAACTGCTGGTCTTCGCCTCGAACCGGCACGGCTCGGTGCCGGGAGAGACGAATCTCTTTCTAGCCGATTGGGTAGAACCACACGAGTAGGGAGGTCGTAGGACGTGAACGCTTCACCCAACAAGTCCCTCGCTCAATCGGCCTGGGAGTGGACCAAGTCCCTCGCGGCGGCGCTGATTATCTGGTTCTTCCTCCGGGCCCTCCTGGTAGAGGCGTTCCGCATTCCGTCCGGCAGCATGGAGAACACGCTGCTGATCGGCGATTTCCTGTTCGTGAACAAGGCGCTCTACGGCGCCGAAATGCCGGTGGTGCACAAGCGACTGCCCGCGTTTCGGGAGCCCGTGCGGGGGGACGTGGTGGTGTTCGACTCGGTGGAAGAACCCGGCATGAACGTGGTGAAACGGATCGTCGGCCTGCCCGGCGACACCATCGCCATGTCGGACAACTTCATCTCCATCAACGGCAAGCCCCTGGATGAGCCCTACGTCGTCCGGACCGACCCCGTGAGCGACCGCGAGGACCCGCAGATGCGGGCCTGGCAGGTGCGCTACCTGGCGGGGAGAGCGGCGCGGATGTACCGCCCCACGCTCAAGAACTGGGGTCCCCTCCTGGTCCCGCCAGACTCGTTCTTCGTCATGGGAGACAACCGCGACAACTCCTACGACAGCCGCTACTGGGGCTTCGTGGGCCGGGATCGGATTCGCGGCCGCCCGCTGTTCATCTACTACAGCTACGACAAGAACGGCATGTTGCCCCTGCCGTTCTTCACCGCCATCCGCTGGGATCGCATCCTCAGCCACCCGCGCTGAACGACGCCGTCGGCAACTCAGCACTCGGCCTTCAGCGCTCGGCCGTCGGCCGTCGCTGAGGGCTGACTGCTGATTGCATTCCGTCGGCGTTGTGATATATTTAATTCCGCAAGTGGCGTATATTGCGGAATGATATTTTGCAAACCACAGATGGAACAGATCGGCGTATCATCGCCATCCTTCAGGCGGACGGTAAGCTCTCATACCAAGACCTGGGTGATGCGGTGGGACTCAGCGCCCCCGCTGCATTCCAGCGGGTTCGCAAACTCGAGACCGCCGGCGTCATCACCGGGTACCACGCCAGGGTAGATCCCCAGGCCGCCGGAAAGCCGCTCATCGCGTTCGTGCACGTCCACCTCGGCCCGGACGTGCCGGTGCCGCAGTTGCTGGCCCGGTGGAGGCGGGCATCCGGCGTCCTCGAGTGCCACCGGCTGACCGGCGCCGACCGCTACCTGCTCAAGCTACGTCTGGAGAACGTGAGCGCCTTGAGCGCGTTTCTGGACGGCGCGCGCGGGGCGGGGTGCACCGTGGAGTCGGAGTTGGCGGTGGAGACGGCGTTTGAACGATGGACCGTGTGACGGAGGCGGCGGTACAGCGGCATAACGGCATAACGGCATAACGGCATAACGGCATAACGGCATAACGGCATGGCGGCATGTGGCTTATGCCGTCATGCCGTCATGCCGTCATGCCGTGACTATTGGGCCTGGCTACTTGTATCGGTAGGTGATCCGTCCCCTCGTCAAATCATAGGGCGACAGCTCCACCGCCACCCGATCGCCGTGGAGAATCCGGATGTAGTTCTTGCGCATCTTGCCGGAAACGTAGGCCAACACCTCGTGCCCGTTCTCCAGCGCTACTCGGAAGGTCGTGTTGGGGAGCACCTCTTTGATGGTGCCCATCATCTGAATGGCGTCGCCCGCCACCGCCGCTCTCCCGCTACTGCGCCAACAGCTGTGAGTCCGAGGGCTGCGTCACGTTGCGCGGGACATAGACCGCCTGGCGGCCGCACTTGCCGCAGCGGAGCGTCACATGGCGGTAGGGATCGCGCCAGGCCGAGGTCATCCGTCGGCGAGGCGTCCGCTGAATGGTCCGATGCCCGCAGGACGGGCAGGACAGGGGTTCGTGGTCTCGGTCCGCGAGGATGAGCTGCAATGCCTCATGGGCCCGATATTCCTTGATGCCTCGCCGTCCCACTGCCACGACCTCCTGGCTCTTCAGGGACGCTCAATCTACCCTCACCAGGGTCTCACCGCAAACGGCCCATCCTCTTGACGGGCTAGGGATTGCGGTTAGTGTCAGCGGTTCCACTCCACTCCCCAGGGGGCCGATTATGGCTACCGGACAGACCCCAGACCCCGACTTCCTCCCCGTGGCGGAACTAGAAGTGGACTCCGTCGAGCCGGCACGCTCCGGCTTTGTGCTCAGGGGTTTCGGGGCGGATTCGGCCGAATATCGGCTGGACCTTCACCTGGATATGCCCGTGGACCCGAAGACCCAGACGGTCCTCGGGGGAATCCTGAGCCAGTCAGAATGGCGGATTTGGCGGCGCGCGCCGCGCCAGCTTCGCACCAGGCCTACCGGACGAACGCCCAGCCCTGCCCGCTGAGCCAGGGTTCCCCGGCACCACGCCCCTGCGACTGACATCGTAAGTCGTTATGATCTAACGTCTTGCGGGGACTTGCCTCTCCCGGCGCCGGCTTGACTCGGTCTCCCCAACCCACTAGTCTTGGCGCACTGTATAGTCTTGGCGCTCTGAAAAGGAGTAGGCATGGCGCCCGAACTTGCCGGGTCGCAAATAACCGCGCTGCTTGAGACCGTCCCCGGTATCGCCAGTGTACTGCGTAGCCCTGTGGCCGACGCGATCGTCAACATGATCCGGGCCGGCGCGGGCGTGGCGGAGTTCCGGTTGGAAGACGCTGAGGAGCTGGTGCAATACGCCGTACGGCGTGGGCTCATTGGCGCCGCCGAAGGGGACCGGGTGTTGCAGGAAGGGCGGGCGTCCGTCAAGAAGCGCCGTGTTGCGAAGACGTCGATCAAGCGGGCGCGGCAGCGCCCGGTGGCCCGCAAGCCGGCCCCGGCCCGGCGCCAGGGGAAGGCCGCCAAGAAGGGTCGTTAGACCCGGAATCCCTTCACCAACCCGCGCAGCCGGTGGGCCGCCTGGCTCAGCTCGCTCGCCTGCGCGGCCATCTCCTGCGTCGCGGCACCCTGCTCCTGGGCGGCCGCCGTCACCTGCTCGCTGGCCGAGGCGTGTGCCTGCGCCGCGGCGGCGACCTCCTCCAGCACCACTCGAATCTCCTCGACCACTTTGAGATTCCCGGCGGCCGCGGTCGCCAGCTGACCCGCCGCCTCCTCGACGTCCCCTACCGAGGCGGCAATGGCCTCGAGCGCGTGGGCCGCCCCGTCGGCCACCTCCTCCACGCCGCGCACCTTGGCCCGGCCGCTCGCCATGGTCTCCGACACCTGGCTCACCTGCTGGCGCACCACGCGGATGTGCTCGGCGACCTCCTCGGCGGCGGCCCCGCTGGAGTCGGCCAGCTCGCGGACCTCCTGGGCGACCACCGCGAAACCGACCCCCCGTTCCCCGGCGCGGGCGGCCTCGATGGCGGCATTCAGCGCGAGCAAGTTGGTCTGGGAGGAGATCTGCTTGATCACGTCCACGAAGTCGTTGATGGACTCCGACCGGCGGTCCAGCTCGTCTACCTGGGTGGCGCTTTGTTGCACCACGGCGCCCAGGTCCAGCAGCGCCTTCCCGGCGGCGGCGACGTCCCGCTGGTAGCGCGCCGCGAGGCGGTGGATCTCTTCCCCCCGTTCCGCCACCCGGCGAGCCAGCTCCGCGTTGGAGGTGGCGGACTGGGCGAGCCGCTCCACCGCCTGCCGGGCCGCCTCCGAGCCACCTACCTGTTTCTCAGCCCCCTGCGAGATGTCCACCATGGCCGTGCTGATCTCGCTCGCAGTGGCCGCCAGCTCCTCGCTCACGGCCGAGAGATCCGTGGCCGTAGATGACATCCGTTCGCTTTCCGTGATCACCTCCTGCACCAGCGAGCGAAGCGTGGTCCCCACCCGGCTCATGGCGTCTCCCAGCACTGCCAACTCGCGGGGCATGACGCCGAGGTGCACCGGACGGAGGTCCCCGGCGCTGAACCGTTCGACCGCGAGGCCCAACCGCTCGGTGGGGACCTGCACCGAGCGCAGGGTGGCCGCGCTCACGCCGGCCGCCAAGACCACGGACAGGACCAGGACGATCCACACCAGCAGCTCGCGCTCGTTGGCGCGAACCAGGAGCGCGGCGCCGCTCTGCTCCACCTCCGCCGCCATGTTGGTCGAGAGGGTTCGGACCAGCCGCATCATCTCGCTGGCCGGCTCGCGGGCCGTGACGCCGGCGGCGAGAGCCCCTTCGCGGCGACCCAGGTCCGCCAGGGCGTGAGCGTAGGCGTAGCCGGCGTGGACCCGTTGCTGGAGTGCGCCGATCCGGGCGATGGCGGCCCGCTGTTCCTGGGCGAGGCGGGGCAGGGCCCGGAGCCGCCGCTCGTAGTCGTAGGTTTCGTCGGCGGAGCGCGCGAACTGGAGGCGGATGGGCGTCGTGGGAGCAACCAGGTAGAGCTCCGCCGCGCGCACCTCGTCGAACGCCGCCGCCAGGATGCCGCTGCTCAGCACCGACACCTGTGAGAGCAACGCCGACTCGTCGGTAACGGCCCGGCGCAACGCGCTCAGCGACGACAGGGCCAACCCGGCGGTGGCCACGATACCGGCGATCAACGCCCCGGAGCCGAGCAGCATCCGGGCACGGAGCGTGGTGAGGCGAAGCGCCATCAGCGATCCTCGGCGGTGACCACGGCGCCGTTGCGGATCACTCCGAGCGCGACGGTCTTGGCGGGTACGTCTCCCTGGGGATCGAACGCGATGCGCCCCGTGACCCCTTCGAATGACGGAGAGGCCGTCCCCACGCCGGCCAGATACGCGTTGAGGCGGCTGCGGTTGGGACCCACCGCCTCGATCGCCCGCGCCAGCAGATAGACGATGTCGTAGGCCGCCGCGCCCCGATGATCCAGCGGCTGGCTGCCGTACGCGGCGCGGTACGCCTCGACAAAGGCCTGATTGCGGGCTCCCGGACGGTCCGGCAGGTACGCGGTGGAGGTGATCACGCCGTCCGTACCGCGGGCCGTCTCCAGGCTGGCGAGCGCGTCGCCGCCCATCACCCGGGGCCGGAGGCCGACGGTGTCCAGCGCGGGTAGGATCCGCCGCGCCGAGGCGGCGGTGCCGGCGATCAGGAGCACGTCGGCGCCGCCCTGCCGCTGCAGCCGGCGCAGGTAGGGCTCGAACCCGGGCAGGTCCGGCACGTACGGGTCGTCGCTGACGAGGTGGCCGCCGAGCCGCGTGAACTCGTCGGCAAACGTGCCACGGATGCCGCGGCCGTACTCGTCGTTCTGGTAGAGGATGGCGGCGCGCCGCGCGCCCAGCCGGCGGGCAGCGAACTCCGCCAGGGCGGCACCGTGAGCCACATCCGTGGGGCAGACGCGGAAGACGTGCGGTCCGGCGTCGGTGACGGCTGGCGCTGAGGCGGAAGGGCTGATGATCGGGAGTGGGCGCCGCCCGCCGTATACCGGCGCGGCCGCGAGCGTGGCGCCGGACGTCAGATGTCCGACGACGGCGACCACGCGCCGGTCGGCGTATAACGCGCGCGCGGTGGCGACGGCCACCTCCGGCTGGGCGCTGTCATCCTGCACCACCAGCTCGAGGCGGCGTCCCCGAACTCCACCGGCGCGGTTGATCTCGGCCACCGCGAGCTCGGCGGCGAGACGCATGGATGCTCCTCGCGGGTCGGAGACCGGACCGGCCAAGCCCAGCGCGATGGGTTCGCTCCCCGAGGCGCATGCGAGGAGGCCGGCGGCGATGACCGACAGCCCGGTTGCTGCGAACGGCGCCAGGGCGGCGCGTTTCCACGTGACGATCACGGTGTGGGAGGCTACGTTATGGCCGCCCATTCGCGAGCGCAATGCGGCCGCTCGGCGTACCATCGAGGAACTCCATGCCTGAAACGGTTTTCCAGTTCGCCGAAGCCCTGCGCCGCCTGCTCCACGCGGGCCGTCCGGAGGACTTCGAGGCCCTCTGGGTCGCGGAGGATCTGGAGGACCTGGGATGGGATGCCGTGGGACGGGCATGGCGATTCGACGCGGGCCGATGGGAACGTGCCCTGGACGAAGCGGATGGCCTGCTGCTGCGGCTGCTGGATCGGCTGCCGGTGCTGGCGGCGTCCGCCGAGCCGGCGGCGGTGCACGTTCGCACTTTCCGCGAGCCTGAGCTGGAGCGACTCCAGCACGCCACCGCGGCGGCGCTGGTGGCGCAACGGTACGGAGTCGCCGGCTTGCGCACCGTAGTAGCCGACGAGGTGGCGCCGCTGGCACGGCGATACTTCGCCTTTCTGGCCCTGGCGGAACGACACCCGCCCAGCGAGTGGCCCTTGTTCGCCCGCTATCTGACGCCGGGCGCCCATCACGCGTTCCTGGGCGCCGCGGCCGAGGCGGCGCGCTTCTACCCCGAGGCGGACGCCGCGGGCCGCCTGGTCGAGCTGTTCGACGCCGTCCGCGACGATCTCCATCTCCGGGCGTTCCTCAGTCCGCGCATTCTGGAATCGCTCTACGTGCTGGCGGACCCGAGCACCCTGCCCTTCTTCCGGACCCTGCTCACGGCCGGCTATACCGACGCCGACCCGGAGCAGTGCGAGGTGACGCGTGCGTTGGTGATGGTGCGCCGGCTCACCGGCAGGATGGAGCCCAACACCAAGTACCCGGACCTCGAGGCGCCGGGCATCGTGGATGCCCTGGCCCAGGCTGAGAGCGTGTTTCAGCGGCGCGAGGCGGTACTGCGGCCGGTCACGGTGATCTAGGGTCGTCTATCTGAACACCCGGTAGAAGATTGTCGCCCGCGAGTCCGGGACGGTGCGCTGGAAGAGGATCACGTTCCCTTCCACATCGTAGTGTCCCACCCAGGGAATGGTGTCGGTGCCGGCCCACGTGAAGGTGATGATCCGCGTCTGGCGCTCCCACTCACCGTCGGTCCACGCACCGCCGGGGAGCCGATGCCAGCGGGCGGTGCCGTTGGGCGCGAGGCGCAATTCCGCCTCGACGCCGTCCGGCGTGCCGAGCCCCCCCACCCAGCGGCCTGTGAGCGGCCGGGCCAGCACTCCCTGTGAGGACATCGTGATCACCGAGCCGTCGGCCGTCTCGAGGAGGAGGCGGCAGAAGGCAAACCAGTAGCGCCCGGCCACCGTGGTATCACCGGTGGCGAGGAGCGAGTCCGAGGTCGCACGATAGCTGAGCGGGTACTGGTCGTTCACGACCAGCATGGTGTCGCCGTAGAACTCGAGGTGCAGGGTCTGGCTCTTGTGGAGCCCGACCCACCGGCCACCGAGCGCCGATTGGCACTGTCGGCCCTGGCCCCGCGGCACGGATGCGGGCTGGCGGGCCGCCGCGATGGCCGCGAGCGCCAGCAGCACGACGCCAGGCCACGCGCGGCTCATCGGGCCGCCGGCCGGCGGTCCACGTACATGACGGGACAATTCACCACCACCTCCGGATCGATCAGCCGGAACCGTCCGGCCCGCGCGTGGGCCAGGGCCCGGCGGTAGTCGCGGTAGCTCCCCGGCTCGAACCGTTCACTCACCTGCACGAATTGGACCTGCCACATGTCACTGTACCCCGGAACGCCGGGAATGGCGCTGGCATTGGTCGGCTGCCCCTCCACTGGGATCCCGCCGCCTTCGTCGAGCCCAACTCGACGGCGTAGACGGTCCGAAGCGCGCTGTAGTCGGCGCCTGGGGACACCTGGCCCCGGAGAGGCGTAACGGCCAGCAGCACGGCCGGGGTTGGAACACGCATCGGGGGATAACGTTATCTTGAACCCATGGAGGCGTCCACGTTGACCCGCACGACTAAGGCCTTTTCTGATCGGGGCGAGGCCTTGTCGCACTTCTTCGCCCGGGCCGGCGAGGCCCCCAGACTGGTCGCCTACGACGACGAGATGGGCTGCCCGCTGGACACCGCCCTCGCGGCGCTCGAGTGGACCAACGCGGTGGGGATCCTGGCCGACACCGACCTGATGCACGCGGCCCGGCTGGGCGGGGATTCCGCCGCGGCCATGGTGGAGCGGCGTCGCGACGGCCGGCGGGTCTTCGTGTATCTGGGGCCCCGCATGGACACGCCGCCGGGGGACCCCTACGAGGGCTCCCTGCTCTTCGACGAACCCGGTGTCCGGGCCTACGAGTTCGTGCAGCGGGCCCATGCCCTGGCCCACTTTCTCCGCGTGACGCAGGGAGTGGGAGCCATGCTGTCGGTGCTCTCGCGCCGGGCACCGGAGCTGCGCCACGCCAAACGCTGGCTGCGCGCGTTGTTCGAAGAGCCATCCGGCGAACGCCCGACGCAGCTTCTGGCCGCCTGGTTCGCGACCACCGGCGCCGGCTTCGTGTTCCTTCCTCGCGCCACCGGCGGACCGTACTTCTACGAGGAAGTGTTGACCTAGGAGAACGGGGGATGGAGGGGGATGAACGAGGGTTCATCCCCCGTTTTACACATCTTCCATCGCCACTCATCCCCGGTTTTCCCGGTGCACAATTCCACATGGCGTGGACAAGCACCGCAACCGCTAGCGCCATTCGTGGTTAGCCATCCACAGGGAACCCACATCGAATCGCGTAACCCGAAGGAACATCGGCGCTTGCGCGCTCACCAGTGGCTCCTAGATTTGCCTCCGCGCCGTGCAAGGGAAGGGTCGGGACTCCGTGTCTTGACCACGCCTTGCGTGGCGAGTCCGAGCGGAGATTCCGGGGAGGGCGCCGACGCAAACAAGGGCTTCGGGCGTCCAGCGATCCGGGTAGCTACGCCGGCTCGGACCGGCGAGGCCAGTCGCGTGCCTCGTCCACGCCGATCTAGCGCCTCGGCGTGCAGTGCGAAGGGTCGGTCCGCGACCCGATCCGAATCGCAGCGCTCGCACTGGTGAACCTTGCGGCAAAGGCCTTGCCGCTTGGGGATCGAAGCCGGAGCTCCCGAAAGCCCTACCGCGGGCGCATCAGTCCAGGCGGCGGCTTAGGGAAGAAGAACAGTGGGAGTGAATCCCCTGGCTCCGGGTAGCCAGTGTGGAGGCGGCCGGTGTCTTCCGCAAGGGAGTACCGGCCGCCTTGTTTTACATCTCCACTTGCACGCCCACTTCGAACACTTGATCCGGCGGGATCTTGTAGAACGCGGTAGCGCGCTGGGCGTTGCGCGACATGAACGAGAAGATCCGCTCTCGCCAGCGCGCCATGCCGGGCCGCTCTGTGGCGAGCAGGGTTTCGCGCCCCAGGAAGAAAGTCGTGGCCTCGAGCCGGGACTCGACCCCTTGGCCCTTGGCGCGCTCCAAGATGTCGGGCACGCTGGGGTCCTGCATGAAACCGTACCGGGCCGTGAGCCAATAGAAGCCGTGGCCTAAGTCCTTGACGTGAACCCGCTCCTGGGGCCGCACGAGCGGTATTTCTTCCGTGAGGATGCTCAGGAAGATCACCTGCTCGTGCAGCACCTTGTTGTGCGCGAGGTTATGGACCAGCGCGGGCGGAGTGGCCCCCACGTTGGGGGTCATGAACACCGCGGTGCCGGGTACGCGTTGGGGCGGCTCCGCCTCGATGTCCGCGAGCAGGATGTCGAGCGGCACCGCACGCTCGCGCAGGCGGGCGTAGAGCAGCTGGCGCCCGCGTTTCCACGTTGTGAGTAGCGCGAAGACCACGGCGCTGGCTGCGAGCGGGAACCACCCCCCGTGCGGGATCTTCAGTGAATTGGCACCCAGGAACGTGACGTCAACGGCGAGGAATAACCCCACGACGAATACGGAGCGGACGAAGCTCCAATGCCAGATCTCACGGCTTACGACGTAGAACATGAGGGTCGTGATGACCATCTCCATGTTCAGCGCCACACCGTATGCCCCCGCGAGGTTGCTGGAGCTGCCGAAGCCGACGACGAGACTGGCCGTGGCTAGCATCAGCGCCCAATTGACGGCGGGGACGTAGATCTGGCCGATCTCCCGTGAAGACGTGTGCTCGATCTTCACTCGAGGGCTGTAGCCCAGCTGTACCGCTTGGCGGGTGAGCGAGAAGGCTCCCGAGATCACGGCCTGGGAGGCGATGATCGTGGCCGCAGTGGCCAGCAGGATCAGCGGGTAGAGCGCCGCCTGAGGCGCGAGGTGATAGAACGGGCTTTCGGCGGCCAAGGGATCGCGGAGCAGCAGGGCACCCTGGCCGAAGTAGTTGAGCAGCAGCGCCGGCAGGGCGGCGGCGAACCACGCAAGCTGAATGGCGTGGCGGCCGAAGTGGCCCAGATCCGCGTAGAGAGCTTCACCCCCGGTGACCGCCAGGTAGACCGCCCCCAGCACCAAGAAGCCCCGGCGGGGGTTCTCGCCGAAGAACCGGATGGCGTGCTGTGGCAGCACGGCGGTCAGCACCGTCGGCTCCCGGAGGATCGCACTCACGCCCAGCGCCGCGAGCGTGGCGAACCTTGTTTCAGAAACCGGGCCGAAGACCGCGCCGATGCCCGCCGTGCCCCGTTTCTGAAACAAGAACAGACCGACGAGAATCGCGAGCGTCAGCGGGATTACCCAGTCCGCCAACGCGGGCGCCGCAATCTGGAGGCCTTCGACCGCGCTGAGGACCGAGATCGCGGGGGTCAGGGCGCCGTCGGCGTACATGAAGGCGGTGCCGAAGACGCCCAGCAGGAGGAAGACGCGGTGCGGGGCGAGCGCGCCCTCCAGGCGGCCGTGTTGCACCAACGCCATCAGAGCGAGGATCCCGCCCTCACCCTTGTTGTCGGCGCGCAAGATGACGGTGATGTACTTGAGGGTGACAACGATGACCAGTGCCCAGAAGATCAGCGACAGCACGCCCAGCACGTTGCCCGGCGTCACCGCGATCGCGTGCTGCCCGTAGAAGGCCACCCGCATGGCGTACAGGGGGCTGGTCCCGATGTCGCCGTACACCACGCCCAGCGCGCCGAGGGAGAGCGTGAGCAGGTACCGCCCGCGCGGGCCGTTACCGTTGGCCGAGTTGGGCACGGCTCAGCCCTTGACTACGGCGAGGGGCGTGAGCTTTGCCACTTTGCGGCCGATGCCGGCGGCGTGCACCACGTCCACCACGCGGGCCACGTCCTTATACGCCTCGGGGATCTCTTCATCCACGGTGGCGCGGCTCGCGGCCCGCACCAGGATGCCCCGCTCCTCCAGCTCGCGCGGGATGTTGCGCGGGCGGGCCAGCTTCTTGGCCTGGTGCCGGCTCATGCGGCGGCCGGCGCCGTGGCAGGTCGAGCCGAAGGTCTCGGCGAAGGCTCCGGGGGTTCCCACGAGCACAAACGAATAACGCCCCATGTCGCCCGGAATCAAGACCGGCTGCCCGATGTCTCGGAATCGCTGGTGCAGCTCGGCGTGGCCCGGGGGGAACGCGCGGGTGGCGCCCTTGCGGTGCACGCAGAGGCGCCGCGGGCTGCCGGCCACGGTGTGGGTCTCGAACTTGGCGATGTTGTGACAAACGTCGTACACCAGGTCGGTGGCCGCGGCCACGTCCGCCCCGAATACGTCGGCCAGCGAGCGGCGCACGTAGTGGCTCATCAGCTGCCGGTTTGCGAAGGCGTAGTTGGCGGCTGCGTTCATGGCGCCCAGGTACTCGCGCGCCTCGGGGCTGCCGAGGGGCGCGCAGCAGAGCTGCTGGTCCGGGAGCGTGATGCCGTACTTGTCCGCGGCGCGCACCATGCGATCCAGGTAGTCGTCGCACACCTGGTAGCCCAGGCCGCGGGAGCCCGAGTGGATAAATACGGTGACGGTGCCGGGCGCGAGCCCTAGCCGGGTCGCGACGGCGGAATCATACACGTCGGTCACGTGACCCACTTCCACGAAGTGATTCCCGCTGCCCACCGTGCCCAGCTGGTTTCGCCCGCGCTGCTTGGCGTGCTGGCTCACCTGCGCCGGCTCGCCGGGCAGCGTGCCGCCGGCCTCCATGCACTCCAGGTCCCGCGGCGTGCCGTACCCCTCATGCACCGCCCACTCCGCCCCGCGCTCCAGCACCTGGTCCAGCTCCTTGGGCGAGAGCTTGAGGTCCGACCGGGACGCGCCGACGCCAGAAGGGATCTGCCGGTACAGCGTGTCCGCCAGCTGGCGCAACCTGGGCCGAACCTGGTCCAGCGTGAGGGGGGTCCGGAGGAGCCGCACGCCACAGTTGATGTCGTAGCCCACGCCGCCCGGGGAGACCACACCCTCGTGCTCGTCAAACGCGGCCACGCCGCCGATGGGGAACCCGTACCCCCAGTGGATGTCCGGCATCGCGATCGACGGTCCCACGATGCCAGGCAAGTGGGCCACGTTGATCACCTGCTGGATGCACTGATCCCCCTCGAGGTCGTGCATCAGCTCGGCATCCGCGAAGATCAGCCCGTCGGTTCTCATCCCGCCGGTGCGCGGTACTCGCCACCGGAAAGCATCAATCTGTTCGACGGTGACCTGCGTTTGACTCATCAGACGAAAGTTAGCACCAGCGATCGTGGGTGATCATGGCGAAGGGGCGATCAGAGGCGGCCCAGGTTACACGTCAAACAGTAGCGCTGCGCGCCACCCTTCAGTCGTTGGTTCCGCCACCAGTCCGTGGCGCGTTACCGCCTTGATCTCCGGTTGCGTCTCGTGGCGAGCGGGATCGAACTGCTCCCCTAACACGCGGCCCCGCAGTGAGGGCGGCTCTGGCGGCTGGGTGAGGGTGTCGATCTCCAGGCGGGCCGGGACGAACCCGTCCAGCTGGAAGGCGTCGAGGATCTCTCGGGAGAGCGCGAGCAGCAGCTCCGGAGGATCGGGTGCCTGGACGGCGATCACGCGGGCGGTGTGTGGCTGGACCGGCCGATCACCGGCGACCAGTTCCCGCAGCACCTGAACCAAGTCCTCCAGCAGCCGGCGGAAGGTAGGGGCCTCGATGCTGGCCCGGATGTCGGCGGTGTGCGGCACGAACCGGTACGTCACTTTTTGGCACCTGAGCGCAGTGGTCCGGTACGCGATTGGGTTCCGGCGGGCGCTACGATGGGGGCGTGAGCCCCCTGGTCTCCCTTGCCCCCGCTCCGGAAGCGCTCCGGGCCGCCGCGGTGGAGGAGCTGCGCGGTATGCTCGAGGCCATCCGCTGCAGCGTGCGGCTGGCGGCCCGGGGGCCGATCGGCGAGCGGGAGCGCCGCCTGCTCGTGGCGATCGAGATCGCCGCGGAGCGAGCCGAGCGTGCCGTGCAGCGGCTGGTGCGCTAGGCTCACCCTTCCCCCTTTCCCCTTCCCCCTTCCCCGTCAGTCAGTCCCCAGTCGCTCGTGCCCCGGTAGAGCCGCCGGTAATCCAACCGGCGTTGGGGCGTGGAGAACATCCCTTGCGGGAAGCTCTCCGCGTTCCGCAGCGCGTCGGCGAGGCTCGCGGTCTTGGCGCTGGCGTTGTCGGCCCAATGGAGGACTTCGGCTTCCAGCGTGAGCGGTGACACCGGGCTCCCCCACTCCATGCGGCCATGGTGCGCCAGGATGAGGTGCAGCAGGATCTCCCGCTCGGCTTCGGTGCAGGGGGGCTCCGGCTCCTCGCGCAGCCGGCGGTCGAACATCAAGGCGCCCAGTACCACGTGGCCCACCAGCGACCCAACGTGGGTGTACTCGAACAGACCACGCCAGGAGTAGCTCTCCAGCTTCCCGATGTCGTGCAGCAGCACCCCGGCCAGCACCAGTTCCTGATCCGCCCCAGAGGCGCGCGCGATGGTGCGGGCGATGGCCGCGACCTCCGTGGTGTGTTTGAGCAGTCCGCCGATGGCTGCGTGGTGCCTGCGCAGGGAGGCGGGGCACTGCTCGTAGCGACGCCGGAAGTCGTCGTCGTCGTAGAACAGGCTCACCACCTTGGCCAGGCGCGGCTTCCGGAGGTCTCGCCGCCACCCGTCGAGCGTTTCCCAGTACCGATCCACGGCGCCCACCGAGGGGAGCAGGCTGGCGGGATCCACCAGGCTGTCGGGAAGGAGGCGTACCGAGACGGTCTTCAATTGCGGCCGATCCCGATACGTCGAGACCTCTCCGATCACCTGCACCACATGCCCCCGCCGGATGCCCGCCACGGCGTCCTGCCGTTCGATCCAAAAGGGCTCCGTGGAGATCTGACCGGTGCTGTTCCCCAGTACCAGCACCGTGTAGGGGTTGCCGTCGGCGGTGGTGCGGGCCTCCACGTCGAGGACCAGGAACGCCTCCTGGATCCTGCTGCCGGTGGTCAGGCTCGGGATATCGACAGGTTCTGGCATTGCTCCCAGAAGCTACGCCATATGATGGGACGGCGGCACAGCACCGCGACGTTCACCGCAGAGAACGCAGAGGGCGCAGAGGTGATGCTGGTGGGGTCGCAAGTCCATTCACGTCCCCCTCTGCGTTCTCTCCGTTTCTCTCTGCGCCCTCTGCGGTGAACGCTCTCCGGCAAGGGGTTCGACCACGTTATCTGGCCCCCCGCAATCGTGGCAGGCTGGTGTCCGGATCGAGCATTGGGTGTCCGCCGCTTGGCCGGGGTGACGGCAACAGATGTGCGACCGAGTTGGCGTAATACTCCAGCAGCGGCCGTTGCCGCGGCAGGATCAGGAACGCCTCCCCTTCCGCGACCACCAGCCGGCGCAGGTCGAGCGATTTCTTGGCTCGTTCCAGAAGGCCTAAGACGCCCTCGTCAGCGTGTACCAGTTTCGCGGCGGTCGCCATCAAATGATCGCGGTACTCGTCCAGCCGCTCGAGGAGGTCATCCTGCCGCACCAGGTCCCGCCCGAACGACAGCAGCGCCGCGGCCACCAGGGGTACCGGTGTGACCGGCATGATGCCCGCGATGCGATCCATCACCTCACGCGCCAGCCCCTCGAGTCGCGGCAGGCGTTCCCGGCGCGGCAGGTCCAAGATGTCCGGATGGTCGGCGACCCAGCGGCGGAGCGACAGGGGCGTACCGAAGTTCACCGCCACGCGGCCGTAGCGGCGGAGGTTCCCGGCGAGCAGTCGCGCCAGGTTCAGCGTCAGGAACCGGGTGACGCCGGCGAGCTGGCGCCAGCGGGGCGGTCGAGCGCCGTCCTCCAGCAGCTCCTGGATGAGCGAGCGGTCTTCCAGCACGCGGTCGTAGTTGAGTGCTGTGGGCACTAGCCAGACGTCGCGATCGAACATCGGATCCCGGAGCGTGCGGGCGATGTAGTCCAGCAGACCGAGCTTGGGCGGGCCCAGCCCGCCGTCCCGGGAGAGCCGCCCCTCCAGGAAGATGCCCTGGGTCACGCCGTTCCGGGTGATGAGCTGAACGTACCGCTCGAGGACCGTGTGGTAGAGGGGCTCGCGGTAGCGCCGCCGCACGAAGTAGGCGCCGAACGACTTGAACACGTATTCCAGCGGCCAGACCCGCGCCCACTCGCCCACGGCGTAGCTGATGCTGACGGCCCGGGCCAGGACGAACGCCACCACCACGTAATCGGCGTTGGAACGGTGGTTCATGAGGTAGATCACCACGTCTCCCCGCGGAATGGCATTGAGCGCCTGGCGATCCTGGTACTCCGAGCTGACGCGGTACAAGAGGCGGAGCAGCGCCCGGGCCAGGTTGTAGCCGACGCGGTAATACGACAGCACGTTGAAGAACGGCACGATCTCTTCGACGTACTGCTCGACCCGCACCCGCGCTTCCAGTTGGCTGATGTCGTGGGTACGGCAGTGCTGTTCCAGGGCCTCCTCGATCGCCGAGTCGCGCAGCAGCTCGCCCCGGATCACGCTACGGCGCATCAGCTTGTAGCGATCGAGACGAGCGCCGAACTGGTGGATCGTGCGCCGCGCGGCGTCGCGGATTAGGCGGCTTGCGATCGGGACCCGCATGGGTCAGAAGCTACGGCAGAGACGGCAGAACGGCAGGACGGCAGGACGGCAGAAGCGTAGCTCTCACCGACCAGGCCGCCCTTCGCAGCTGGGCGCCGACGACATGGAGTTCTTCCCGGGGAAGAAATCGAGTTAGGTCGTAGACCGCCTGCACGAGCGCCCTGGCCTTGTGCCAGACCGGGAGACGACGGTGGCCGGTCATAGCTCCAGGATGGGTGGATGCCGTCTCTTCGGTGGCACCCAATGAACGCGAGCGGGTACGTTTTCCTGCCGTTCTGCGGTTTCTGCCGTCCTGCCGTCTCTGCCGTCCTGCCGTTGTCTTAGACGGCCTCCGGAATGACGCCGGTCTTCTCGTACTGGTATGCCATGGCCTTGAGCCGCGCGATGCGCACGGCCATGGGGGGATGGGTGCCGAAGATGTCCGCGACCAAGCCCTGCTTGGCGTTGATGCGGCGTCCCAGCGGGTCGGCGATGCAGAGGTGCGCGCTCCCCCGCTGAATGGCCTGGGTTGGCGCCGCCGCGTCCTCGATCTTGCGCAGCGCGGATGCCAGGGCGGCCGGGTTGCGGGTAAACTGCGCGCCGGAGGCGTCGGCCAGAAACTCGCGCTTGCGGCTGACGGCCAGCGCCAGGAGCCGCGACACGATGGGCGCCAGCAGTACGCTGATGAGCCAGAGCGCGAGCAGGATGACCACCAGACCGCCCCCGCCCTTGCGGCCGCCCCCTCCGGACCGCCGGCCCACCACCCGGGCGCCGCCCCGGCCCAAGAAGCGGCGGGTGCCGTCCGAGATCAATGCTAGGACGCCGACCAGCGCGGCCAGGAGCGTCATGAGCTTCACGTCGTAGTTCTTGATGTGCGCCAGCTCGTGGGCCACCACCGCCTGGAGTTCGTCCCGGTTCAGCGCCGTGAGGAGCCCTTCCGTGGCCGCGATGTGGGCATGACCCTCGTCGGTGCCGGTGGCGAACGCGTTGGGGTCTTGGTCGGGGACGATCCAGACGGTGGGCTTGGGGAGCCCGGAGGCGATGGCCATCTCCTCCACCACGTTGACCAGCTGCTGCTCCTCCGGCTTGGTGGGCTGGACCAACTCCCAGGCCCCGCTGGCCCACAGGACCTGCTTGGGGCCGTTCCGCCAGCCGTACCAGGCCATGCCGATCCCGAGCAGCGTGGCGCCGATGCCGAACCAGGGGAACGTGTGGTGGTAGGTGGGGCCGGACCCGCGGCTCAGGCCGGGGGTTGGGTCAGGCATCGTGGAGAGGTAGAAGACATAGTCCCCGCCGAAGCCAATCCAGGCGAAAAACAGCAGGAAGATGGCAACCAGCAGCGCCGACCGGCGCCGGTTCCTGCGCTGCTGTTCGAAGAGGTTCGTGTCGCTCACGCCTTCGGTTTACCGGACAGGTCGACCTTCGGGACGGCGCGTTCTTGTTCGTCCGTGATCTCCCAGAGCTCGACGATTTCCGCCCGGGCCATACCGGCGATCAGGCTCCAGGGGAACTGCTGCTGTCGCACGTTGTAGGTGGTGCCCGTGTCGTTGTAGAGCTGGCGCGCGAAGGCCACGCGGTTCTCGGTGGAGGTCAGCTCCTCTTGCAGCTGGCCGATGTTTCCGGTCGCCTTGAGCTGGGGGTACTGCTCCACCACCACGCTGAGGCGTGACAACGCGGCGCCCAACGTTGCCTCAGCGGCCGCCAGCTTCTTGACCCCGCCCGTGGGCAGCGCCTCGGCCTGGATCTTGACTGCCTGGTTGCGGGCCTGGATCACGGCTTCGAGGGTCTCCCGCTCGAAGTCCATGGCTCCCTTCACGGCGTTGACCAGGTTGGGGATCAGATCGTGGCGGCGCTTGAGCTGCACGTCGATCTGCTTCCAGGCGTTCAGCGTGTCGCCCTTGAGCTGGATCAGCCCGTTGTAGGCGGAGATGCCCCAGACCACGGTGGCGACGATGAGAATCAGCAGGATCCACGACATGACGCGCTCCTCGGTGGGAGTACGAAAGGCAGCGGCGCTACGGCTGGAAGGTGCGGCCGGAATGGCCGGTGGACAAGGGAGCCGGGTGGACGCAGCTACACCTCAGCGAGTTCGCGCCCGTAGCCGACAGGCCCCGCGCCGGGCTACCGCCAGCGCGCTGCCACACCGATCCTCAGGTCGAGGTCGCCGGGGCTTTGGAGCTGCACCTCGAAGAACGGCCCGAGCTTGCCGGTGTGGGTTTGAATGCCCGTAAGGAACGGTCCTTCGGTCCCGAAGCGCTGGTCGATGGCGAGCGCCAGTTGCGCTCCTCCACGCCAGCCCTGCCCGTCGGATAGCTGGGCCACGTCGGCTCCGAGGTGTGCGCCTACATCGAAGTTGCTCGACTGCCCGAACGCGGGGGCCGCAACAAGGGTTGCCAGTGCGACCGCTGCGGCGAGGGATCGCATAAGACCCCCCTACGACTCTTGTCTCAGGTGGGCTGGAGCTGGTCCTTCTCCGCCGGTGCCGGCGGCTGACGCTCCGCCTCGCCCAGCAGCCGGGCGGCGACCAGCCGGATCGCGTCGGCCACGTCCTTGTGGGGCACGCCGCGGCGGATCAAGGGGTGTTCCTCGTGGACGTGCAGCTCCAGGCCCCGGGCCACGGGCAACCGGTGCCAGGGCCCCCCAGCCATCTGCTGGGGCTCGGGTTCGGCTTGGGCGAGGAGCGAGCGCAGGGCGCGTCCCGCCCGGCCTCGTGGGGCGGCGTCGTGGCCGATCAGGGGCAGGCGGGCCGGTGCCGGGACGCCGGGGCCGAGCGAGGACGCGACCCGCCGCTCCAGCACGTCGCCGGTCAACTCGGCCAGCTCCTTGGTGATGGTGGCGAGGGTGGCGCCTTCCATCTGCCGGAGCTTGATGGCCAGCACCTGCAGCAGGTGGCGATACGAGTAGGTGGCGGCGGTGCCCCGGCCGTCGGGTGGGGTCACCAGACCCCGGGTGACGTAGAACCGGATGGTCCGCTCGTTGGGGTGGGCGCAGGCCGCGGCGTTGATGGGGCGGATGCCCGACGCGTCGAGGATGGCGCCGGCCACGGTCGCCAGGTCGCGGAGCCCCCACGGGGCGAGCTGCCGGTATTCCCGGAGGACGAGCAGGGGATCGCTGCCTGCCACAGCGCTCATGTCGCGCGGCCGCCGATCAGCCCTGCGAGCGGCGTCGTTCCTCCTCGGCCGCCACCGCGCGGAGGAGCAGCTCGAGCTGAGCCAGCTCGAACGGCTTCATCAGCATGGGTAGATCGTGGTGGCGCAGCCAGTCGTGGTGGTCCTCGGCTTCGGGATCGCCGGTCATCAAGATGACCCGGTTCACGAGATGGGGCCACCGGGCGGCGATGCTGTGGAACAGGGTCTGGCCGGACATGCCTGGCATACGCAGGTCCATCACCACGAGGTCCACGGGGTACCCCCCCAGGATCTCGCAGGCGGCCTCGCCGGAGGTCGCCAAGTGGACGGTGTACCCCCACCGCTTGAGGGCTCGCTCGAGTGCGCGGCGGATGGCGGGCTCGTCATCCACCACCAGGACGGCGAGTGGCTCGGTCATGATGCCTTCACCAAACGCAGCTGCCGCCGGCTGAAATACCGCTCCCGCATGATCGCCAGCGCCTCTTCGGGACTGAGCGAGAGGCGAATCTCGCCGGGGGTCCGGCCCAGCACCTCTCGCACGTTTTGGGTAAACGATCGCGTCTGGGCGTAGCCGAGCTTGGTGGCCACGTCTTCGATGGTGTAGCCGGGGTCCTGCAGCAGACGGTGGGCGTAGACCACCCGCAGGGCCGTCAGCGTGACGCTGGGCGGCGGGAGTTGGGCCTTGGCAAACCACCGGAGGCAGGTGCGGCGGTCCATCTTGGCTCGGTCGGCCAGGGCCTTGACCGACTGTACGGCGGCCGGCTCCCGGAGCGTGGTTTCGATGGCCCAGCGCAAGTCGCCCGGAAACCCTGCCAACAAGTCCTTGATCGCGTCAATCAGGCAGTGCGAGACAGCGTGCTCAGCCTCGGTTACCAGGAGGTCCCCCAGGCGCTGGGGGTGGTCGTCGTGCCGGACGATCACCACCTGCCGGATGTCGGTGTGCCCCAACAGCAGCAGCACGCGGGCCACTTCGGGTGTGAGCGCCGTGTACAGGATGAGGGGCAGGGAGGGGAACAGCGCCCGCAGGCGCTGGATGCCTTGGGCCCGGGGCTCCCCTTCCAGGTTGGGGTCCACCACGCCGATCTCGATGGGGCGCCGGAGCACCGCCTGGACCGCCTCGTCCCAGGATGGGACGGGGAGGAACTGGAAGCGGTGCCCGGCCGCGTGGCGGAGCCGAGCCAGCATGGAAGGTCGTACGGCAGCTAAAACCAGCACAAATGTCCCCAAAACGCCCTATGAGTGTCCCCAAAACGCACTAACGCGCCAGGCCGAAGGTGGGCAGTTTGGGGCGGTGTCCGGCGTCCCATAGCCAACTTCGGTTCTCGGAGGCTCCTTATGTCGCGTCGCATCCGCTTTGCCATGATCGTCCTGCTCACGTCGTTCGCCCTCGGCGCCACCGCCTGCGCGGATATCGCGGGTCCGCGAGCGGATTGCTCGGGTTCGCAGGGTTCGAATACCTGCCACTAGTGAGCGACTAGCTCGCCATCCTCAGGGCGCGCAGCTTGCCGGCTACCTCGGCAAGGGCGCTCTCGTCGTCCGCCCGACACGGCAGCCGTTGCGGGGCTCCGTGTGGGGCGGCTTCTTGTTTGATGGCGTCCAGCTCTGCTTGAGCGCGGATCGCATACTCGTTCAAGCGATGCCGTTCGGATAGGGCGACCGCCTGCCTGAGCGAGCGCTCGGCTTGCTTGAATTGGCCGAACGCCGCGTGTCCCCGCCCCAGCTGAAAATGGAAATCCGCCAGCCGCTCGGCGGGAAGCTCGTCAACGATTGCCCCGATCTCTCTTTTCCAGCGCCCGAAGCTCAGGCGTTCATCCATGAGGGCACTGAGCTCGAGGAGAGCGATCATGGTCACGGCGCGGGTCTGTTTGGTCCCGCCCGCCTTGAGAGCGATCAGGAACGCATCCCTGGCGGCTTCATGACGCCCCTCACGCTTCAGGGCCTCGCCAACGTCTGACAATGCGCGCAGGCGGTTTGCCGTGTCCGGGTATAGCTCAAACGCTCGGTACAAGTGACCGATCGCCTCGCGGCCTTCGCCTTTGTTATTGTGAACCGCGCCGAGGTCGTGATGAGCGCGTGCCATGACATCTCGGTCACCCCGTTCCTCAGCGTCCGCCAAGATCTGGCGCAACGCCTGCTCCGACCCACGCAGATTGCCGAGCTGCCGCATCACGATGGCGTCACCGATTCTCCCCAGCAGAGCCGAATGAGCGTCGCCCGCAGCCTCTGCTCTTGCACGCCCCGCTTCGTACGATGCCCGTGCCTCCTCCAGCCGACCCAAGTGTCGGAGCACTCTTCCACGCTGCAGCAGCGCGGAAACTCCCTCCGTGGGAGCGCTCCCGTCGCTGAGCCCCAGCGCGGTTTCCACGACGTCGAGGGCCTGGTCCAGCTTCAGCTCCTGCTCCAGCCAATGCGCGTACGCCAGGAGCGGCGGCTCCAGCATCGACCGCACACCGCCCTCCTGCACCCCCTCGGCCAGACGGACGACCTCGAGGAGGTGTGCCGCCTCCGGGTTCTGCGGGTGGAGGTCCAGCAGGTAGTCACGCGTGGCGCGGATCTGATAGGCCAGCGCCAGCGGATGCGACGGCTCTTCCTCGGGCCGGAACCGGTCCGCCAGGCGCAGGGTGAGAAACGCGCCTAGCGCGTGCCGGCCCAGCTCCGCGCCAGGTTCCGCCGCGCGGGCCAGGAACGGCTCATGGAGCCAGGAGCCGAACTGCTGTGGTTGCAGGGATGAAGACGCCATCAGAAACCCTCACGCCTCGCTCGCCAAGGGGTATGGACAGGGCTGGCGAAGTATGAGGCGCGCGCCCGCTACTCGGCAAGTGCGGTCGTCACGGTCGGCGAGGTGGCCGCGGGCACAACCCGTGCCACAAAGGCTGGGTGGCGGGGGTGCGGGAATGCGATACGGCCCGCGTCATTGCGGTTGCGTGATCTGGCTCACCGGGGTGCATCCTGGCGCCATGCGACGGGGCGTCACGTTGCCGGAGCTGGCCATGGTGTTGGCGATCGTGGGGGCACTCTCTGCCCTGACGTTCCCTCGGACCGCCGGCTGGCTGGACCGCATGGCCGTCAGCCGGGCCGGCGGGGAGATCGCGGCGTTCTACCAGACCGCCAGGTTCGCGGCGATCTTCCGCTCTCAGCGGGTCCGCCTGGAGTTGGGCCAGGACTCGCTGCGCGCCGTGCTGGAGGGGCCGTCTGATTCCGTGTTTCTCCAATGGGCGGGACCGGCGCGGCACGGGGTCAGCCTGACCGCGACGCGCGCGCTCATCCGGATTCAATCCAACGGTCTGGGGCTCGGCGCGGCCAACACCAAGCTGGTCTTGAAGAAGGGGATGGCCGCCGAGTCACTCACGACTTCCCGGCTGGGGCGGTTGAAGAGGTGGCGGTGACTGCTAACGCCCTGTTGCCCGGCCGCTCATCCAGCGCATGCGCGAGTCTCGCTGACCCGGCCACACGTACACGGCGCGCGCGCCGGGGCCCAGCCCCGCGCGCCTCAGCTCGGCGCCGGTTTGGGTGTCGATCTCCAGCAGGGTCCCCCATGCGCCGTCCCGCCCAGCTGTCACGACGAAGGCAACCCGGCCGCTGGTGCTCAGGCCCACGTCCACGGGATTGGGCGGGGCGGCCACCGCGGCGACGAGCATCTTGCTCCGTAGGTTGACCAAGACCACGCGATCTGAGTCCGGGAGCAGGATCACGGCAACGGCGCCGGGCGTCACCGCCGTGACCGCCGCACCCACCCCGACCGACACCGAATCCCAGGGTTTCAACGTCGCGCGATCCAGATAGAGCAGTTGGCCGGTGTTGGCGCACGGGACGTAGAGCAGCGTCCCATTGGCCGACAGGTCGCCTCGACCCGCGCCACAGGGCCGCCCGGAGGCCCCACCCACCCACCCGGTCCGCACCACCATCAGGAGCTTGGTGTCCACCTCCGCCACGGTGCCCGACCGGCAGATCACGTAGGCCCGGTCTCCCTCCCGCGTAAAGGAGAGCGAGGCTGGCTCGGGGCAGATGGGGATCGCGCGCTCCTCGGTGAGGTGGTCCGCTCGGAGGACGGTGAGCCCGCCCGCCGCGCCCCCCTCCAGCACGAACACCCGGCGCCCCTCGCGATCCAGCGAGAGGCCCCGGACCGGTCCGCCGAGCCGCTGCTGGACCAGCGGTGCCCCGTCAGCGCGCCGGAGCCAGCCGATGGCCCCGGAGTGGGTTCCCACTTCCGCGCCGATCAGCATTGCGGAACCGTCTCCGGTGCTCTCGAGAGCGGTAGGCTGGGCGGCGAGAAACCAGGCGTTGGTGAACAGGACCTGGCCATCGAACAGGGTGAGCCCGCGGCCTCCCGTCGCTACGGCGATCCAGCGCGGCTCAGGGGAACAGGAAACGAGGGCGAGGAGGAGGAGCGGTAGTGCAGCGGGCCGGCGGGACACGGCGAACGGTCAGTGGCCCGGGCCCGTGTCTTCGTCCAGGAGCACCAGGGTTTGGCGCTTGCCCACGGCCGCCGCGATCGCATTCAGCACCTCGGGATCCACCACGCTGCCCGCCAGTCGCCGCATGCGCTCCACGGCTTGCTCGGGCGTCATCATGGGCTGGTAGGGGCGCGCCGTGGTGAGCGCGTCGTAGATCTCGGCCGCGCAGATGATCCTGGCCCCGAGCGGGATGTCCTGGCCGCGGAGCCGGTCGGGATACCCCGAGCCGTCGAAGTGCTCGTGGTGGCCGCGGACGAACGCCACGATGGGGCCCAGGTGGACCAGAGGCGCCAGGATCTGGGAGCCGATGACCACGTGCTCCTTGACGTGCTCGTACTCCTCGGGGCTGAGCGGGCCCTCTTTGTTCAGCACGCTTTCCCGGACGCCGATCTTGCCCAGGTCGTGGAGCCGGCCGGCCATGCGGACCTGCTCGATCTCGTCGTCGGACATCCCGAGCTGCTGCGCCACGGTGGCCGCGAAGGCGGCCACCCGCGCCGAGTGTCCGCTCAAGTATCGGTCCTTGGCCTCGAGCGCGTTGATCAGCGCTTCCAGGGTCGCGACGTTCAGCTGCTCGAGCTTGCGCTGCTGCCGCTCCAGCTCCCGGGCCCGGTGCTCGAGCTCCTCCTTGAGCCAGGTGGAAATGTTGCGCTCCTCGAGCAGGGTATCCCGCCGCCGCAGGGCGCGCGCGATGGCGCCGGCCAAGTCGGTCAACTCGATGGGCTTGGTGAGGTAGTCCAGGGCCCCGCGCTGCATGCAGATGGCCGCGCTGGTGGCGTCCGTGACACCCGACAGCATCACGATGGCCAGGTCGGGATTGACTTGGAGTGCCTCGGGGACCACGTCCATGCCGCTCATGCCTGGCATGCGCACGTCCAGCAGCATGAGGGAGGTGCCGCCGTACTGGAGCTGCTCCAGTGCCTCTTCGCCGCTCTTCGCGATGCGGACCTGGTACCCGCGCTTGACCAGAAACCGCGCCAGCGCGCCGCGGATGGCGTCCTCGTCATCCACCACGAGGATGCCGGCCACCGCCGGCGAGGGCTGGGTTTGCCCTTTCGTAGTCATCTGCGGCGTATAGAATAACCCTGGGCCCGGCCTTAGCAACGCGCCGGACTGGATATTCCGTCCTGGTCCGCGAAGCTGACGCGCACCCGCGGTACCAGGCCCGCCCGGGCGCCGTGGTCCAGCAACGTCTCCACCGCTCTTCGGCCACGTTCGCCGTAGTCGAGCGTGAACTGGTTCACGTACATGCCGACGAACCGATCGGTGGTGGCCCGGTCCAGCCCGCGGGCAAACCGCAAGGCGTAACCCAGCGCGTCCTCTCTGTGCTGGAGACCGTAGGCGATGCTGGCCCGGAGGTCGCGCGAGACCGCACCCACCAGCTCAGGACCCAAGGCGCGGCGAATCACGTTGCCGCCCAGTGGCAGCGGCAGGCCGGTTTCACCAAACCACCACTCGCCGAGGTCCACCCAGAGGTGGAGGCCTTGGGTCTCGTACGTGAGCTGCCCCTCGTGGATCAGGAGCCCCAAGTCCACCGAGCCCGCCAGCACGGCGTCTTCGATCCGATCGAACGGCATCAGGACCGGTTCGAAATCCGGCTGGTAGAGGCGCAGAGCCAGGAACGCAGTGGTGAGCTTGCCCGGCACGGCGATCCGGCGCGCGCGCGCCGAGGCCCTGGGATCGGTGGGAGCCGGTATCCGCGCCACCAGGCGTGGACCGTACCGGTCGCCTATCGAGGCCCCGTGCGGAAGCAGGGCGTACCGGTCCGCGAGGTAGGCATAGGCGTGGAACGAGACCGCCGTGACGTCCAGCTCGCCCCGCAGCGCGCGCTGGTTCAGCGTTTCGATGTCGGCCAGCTGGTGGACGTAGGTGCGGTCGCCGGTGGGAATCTTGCCGTGGGCGAGCGCGTAGAACATGAACGCGTCGTCCGAATCGGGGCTGTGGGCGAGGTGAATCGTGGGCATTCAGCGGGAGGTGGCGCCCAGCGCGCCGCGCGCCTCGTCGCGGAAGGCTTGGAGCCGCGTGCGGTGCATCTCGTACTCGTTCTTGCCGCTGGCCGTTTCCGCGTCGTAGGTGTCCAGGAACTGGCGGTACACTCGGCGCAGGGCGGCCGTGTCCCCGCGGCGGTTCGCGACCTCCCAGCGGATCAGCGGGACGAAGAGGTGGCGAGGGAACTCTTTCGCGAGACTGTCAGCCTGGGCGGTTGCCCCGGTGTCGTTGGCCAACGCCGCCTCGATCAGCCCCACGTGGAATCGGGCGTCGGCATCGAGCTGGCCGATCATGCCGTAGGCCTGAAGTGCCATGGGCCCAAAGAAGGTGACTTCTCCCGCATTCCCGCCTTCGGAGGCGGTCATGACGCGATCGAAGAGCCGGTCCGCCTGCTCTCGGGGGGTCATGCTGCTGAGGTCCGTCGTGGCGGTGCCGCCCGGCATCCCGGCAGGCGCCGCGCCGGCACGCTGCGCCGCCCCGGGGCCGCCGGACCGGGCCACGAAGACCACCACCAGGAGCGCCACCGCGACACCGGAGACGATCCAGGGAATCACCTGGTTCCTGCCGGCGCTGCGCCGCGAAGCGCCCAGCGGCGTGCCGCAGACGTGGCAGAAGCGGGCGCCGGCGGTGAGTGGGGCGGCACAGACCGAGCAACTCGCGCCCGCCAGGGCGGCGCCGCAACTGCTGCAGAACTTGCCGGACGTCTCGTTGCCGCAATTGGGACACTTCATGCAGGGCTCTTGGTGGTAGTGAGAATCCAAAAGTAGCGGCAGAGGTGGCAGGGGCGGCAGAGGGCCGTCGGTGAAGCGCCAGTCCGCTGCCGCTTCTGCCACCGGGGGTGGTGCGGGGCGCGGGCGGACGTTAGAGTAGCGCCCATGACCGGCAGCGGCTCCGGCGCGCCGAAGCAGACGCGGTTCGATCCTCCGCTCAGCGACATCAAAGCCCGCCACATGGGTGAGCTGGCACGCGGGGAGAGCCGTTGGGACGTCCTCTTGGAAACCGTTCGCGACGGCAATGTGGAGGCGGTGCGCGGGCGCATCCACTTCGTGTCGGGCAATACTCACCGGATCTCCGGCTGGATCTTCCTCGAGTGGAGGGAGCCAGAAGTCCAGGAGCGCTTCGGCGAGTTCTCGGCCCAAGAACTGTGGAATCTCCTCGACTCGCTGGGGCAGTGAGCGGTGCTGAGAAGCGTAAGGGGTAAGGGGTGAGGGGTGGCCCCCTTACCCCTCACCCCTTACGCATTCTCACCCGTCTCATCGCTTATGTTTCCTCCGGCAATCTCGCCAAAGGAGCTTCCCCGTGCCATCCCGTAAGCCCATCACCGCGCCCGTTGGGGAGAAGCCCCTGGTGCGCGGCCATGCGATCGACACTAAGGGCGCCTCGAAGGCCGACGTTCTGACGTTGACCAAGCGCTTCCAGGTGGACTTTCTGCGACTCCAGTTCACCGACATCACCGGGATCAACAAGAACGTCGAGGTGCCGGAGAGCCAGTTCGACAAGGCGCTGTCCGGCGACATCATGTTCGACGGGTCCTCGATCGAAGGGTTCGTGCGGATCGAGGAGAGCGACATGATGCTCAAGCCGGATTTGGACACCTTCAAGATCTTCCCGTACCAGGACGAGGGCGGACGGGTTGGCCGGCTGATCTGCGACATCTACAACCCGGACGGCTCGCCCTTCCCGGGATGCCCGCGGCAGACGCTGAAGCGGCAGATCACCCGCGCCAAGAAGATGGGCTACGAGATGATGGCCGGGTGCGAGGCGGAGTTCTTCATTTTTCACCTGGACGAGCGCGGCCAGCCGTCGCTGATGACGCACGACCAGGGCGGTTACTTCGACATGACGCCGGTGGACAAAGCGGAAGTGATTCGCCGGCTGATCATCGAGGACCTCGAGCACATGGGTTTCGAGGTTGAGGCCGGCCACCACGAGGTCGCCCCGGGCCAACACGAGGTGGACTTCCGTTACGCCGACGCCCTCACCACGGCCGACAACCTGGCGACCTTCCGGTTCGTGGTGCGGAACGTGGCGCACCGGCACGGCTTCCTCGCGACGTTCATGCCCAAGCCGGTGCGGGGTCAGAACGGCTCCGGCATGCACACGCACCAGTCGCTGTTCAAGGACGGCAAGAACGCGTTCTACGATCCCAAGGGGCAGTGGGAGATCTCCAAAGTCGGGCTGTCGTACATCGCCGGGCTGCTCAAGCACGCGCGCGGGTTCGCCGCCGTCACCAATCCGCTGATCAACAGCTACAAGCGCCTGGTGCCCGGCTACGAGGCGCCGGTCAACGTGGCGTGGAGCATGCGTAACCGCTCGCCCCTGGTCCGGATACCCGACCGGCGCGGCCAGGGCACGCGCTGCGAGCTGCGCATGCCGGACCCCTCCGCCAACCCGTACCTGGCGCTCACCGTCCAGCTGGCCGCCGGCCTCGATGGCGTGGAGCAGCGGCTCACGCCGCCCGATCCGGTGAACAAGAACATCTTCACCATGAGCCACCGCGAGCGGCGGAAATACCGGATTGACGAGCTACCGCGCGACTTGCACGAGGCGCTGGACTGCCTGGAAAAAGACCCGGTGGTGCGGGAGGCGCTGGGCGAGCACAACTACGACCGGCTCCTGGAGGCCGGGCGGCAGGAGTGGCTGGAGTACTCGGCGGTGGTGACCAGCTGGGAGATCGAGCAGTACTTGGGGAAGTACTGAGAGCGGCAGAGGCGGCAAAAGGGTGAGGGTACGTCTCTTCGCGCGCTGCAGTTTCGCACGCGCCGCAGACGATGAGAGTTTCATGGCGCGTGCTTCACTGACGCGCGCTCCGAAACGCACCCTCACCCTTTTGCCACCTCTGCCGTTTCCGCGGCCCCTGCCGCTAACATCAAGCCCATGCCTGGGCCCGCCGCTCTCCTGCTCGACCTCGACGGCACGGTGTACACGGACGCTGGTCCCATTCCCGGCGCGGTGGAGGCGATCGCTGAGCTGCGACGGCGCGGCACTCCGTTCCGCTTCGTGACCAACACCACACGCCGCTCTCGGCGTGGTCTGGTGGAACGGCTTCGCGGCTACGGCTTCGAGGTCGATCCCGCCGAGGTGTTCACGTCGGTGATGGCTGGAGTGCGGGTGCTCCGCCAGCGAGGCGTCGCCAGAGTGGCGCCGTTCGTCGCACCGGATACGCTGGAGGACCTCGCGGAGTTCGACTTGGTCGGGGGCGTGTGTGATGCCCCTGCCGCCGCTGCCGCCCCTGCCGCTGCTCCGTCCGCCGTCGTTATCGGTGATCTGGGTGACCAGTGGACTCCCGCGCTGCTCAACCAGGCCTTCCGCTATGTCCTCGATGGGGCGCTGCTCGTCGCCCTGCAGAAGGATCGGTACTGGCTGGGACGAACGGGGCTCGAGCTGGATGCCGGCCCGTACGTGGCGGCGATCGAGTACGCGACGGGACAACAGGCGATTGTCTGCGGCAAGCCGGAGGCGGCGTTCTACCGGGCGGCCTTGCCGTCCACTGCCGCTTCTGCCGCCACTGCTGCCCCTCCCGCTATGGTCGGCGACGACCTCTGGGCCGATATCGCCGGCGCGCAGCGCGCCGGGCTTCAGGGTTGGCTGGTCAGAACCGGCAAGTTCCGCGAAGACGTGCTAGCAGGGAGCGGCGTCCAGCCGGACCGAATCTCGAGCTCGATTGTCGAAGTCGTGGAGGCTGTATGAACGGCGTTCCGCTGCGCTGTCATGCCGCCGCCTCCGCGCTGTTGGGTTTTACGCTCCTGACCGCCCCGGCGCTCCGCGCTCAGGCGCCGACCATCGATACGGTCATCGTCATCACCCACGACGTGTTCGACGCGGCGGAAGCCAGCCGAAACACGGCCTTCGCGATCGCCAACGCCATCCGGTTCAAGACCCGGCCCGAGATCGTGCGCCGCGAGCTGCTGTTCCGCGCGGGCCAACCGTACGATTCGGCCCGCGTCGCCGAGACTGAGCGGAACCTGCGGCGGCTGGGGCTGTTCCGCGAGGTCACCATCGACACGACGCGAATCGCCGGCGGGCTCGCGGCCGTGGTGGAAACGCGCGATGGCTGGACCACGGAGCTGCAGCTCAACGCCCGGTCCACCGGAGGTGAGTTCACCTGGTCCGTCGGCCTGGAGGAGCGGAACTTCGCGGGTGTGGCGGCCGCCGTGGGCGCGCAGTATCGCCGCGACGCCGATCGCACCGCGTGGACCTTCCTCGCGGGCTGGAACCGGGTGCTCGGGAGCCCGCTGCTGCTCGCGGGGGCCTACGACGATCGGAGCGACGGGCGGCTCGGTGTGTGGGCCGTGGGATTCCCGTTCCGCGCGTTGGGTGACAAGACTGGGCTGGAGTGGACCGGCGAGGCCGGGCGCTATCGGGTGCTCCAGTTCCGGGACGGTGACGCGATAGACACGCTTCAGCGGCGGGCCCTGCGTCTCCGGATGGGCGGCGCCGTGGCGCCGTACACCGCCGACGATGGATACGTGCGGACCGGCCTGGTGGCCCAGGTCAAGCGCGAGGCCTACGTCGCCTGGGCGGACACGTCGTCGCCGGTGCCGGATTCGGTGAGCGGCGTGGTGGGCCTGCAGCTCGACTGGCGCCGGGCCCGCTTTGAGGTGGTCACGCACTACAACGGCTTCGCGCGGGAGGAGGACCTCGATCTGAGCACCCGCATTCGGCTAGCAGCCTGGGTTGCTCCGGCCGCGTTCGGGTACCGGCGGAGCGGCGTCGGCCCGGAGCTCGAAGCCCAGACGGGTGTGGCGTGGGGAAGGGCCTTCGTGCGGTTGGAGGTGCAGGCCAACGGGCTGTTCACGACCGACGGGCTGGACTCCGCGCGGGTGTGGTCCGGGCTCACGGTGGCGTCGCGCATCGCGTCACGCCACGCCACGGTACTGCACCTCGAAGCCGGGGTGCGGCGCGGGCTCCCGCCGGGCGCCGAGTTCGACTTGGGGCATGGCCTGGGCCCCCGGGCGTTCGATTCCCACGCGTTCACCGGCACGCGCTCGGTGTGGGGGACGCTGGAGCACCGCTGGTTCGCAGTGGACGAGGTACTCCATCTCATGGGGATCGGGGTGGCGGGATTCCTCGACTTCGGCGGCGCTTGGTACGCCGACCAGCCCGCGCGGGCCGGCGGCGACGTGGGGATTGGCCTCCGGCTAGGGGCGACCCGTGCCACCGGGGCGAACGTCGGGCGGTTCGACCTGGCGTACCGCTTCGGCGACGAGTGGAGCGTCGCCGACGGGGGAAGCGGCCACCGGTGGGTGCTGAGCTTCGGGCGCAGCTACACGTTCTAGTGTGGCGGGTTAGCAGTTCGCTCAATGACATGCGCTGGTGGTTCCAGAGGGCGCGTCGGTGCGGGGTGGTCACGGCGCGCAGGGCGCGGCGATCAATCACCGCGCTCTCATCGCATACCCATCGCGCCCCAACGTCGAGTCCACCCCGCACCGAGCGCCCGACGGGACCCACCGGCGCGTGTCACGGGGCGAACTTCAGACGCGCAGCGCCGCGCGCGACTCACCACGCTACCCGCACGGCCGTCCCGCTGGCGGTGACCATGAGCGCGTTGCCCCCTCGCCCGAACGAGATCGCTTCGTAGTCCAGGCTTACCCCGACGACCGCATCGGCGCCCTGCTGCTGGGCGTCCCAGGCCAGTTCGTCCAGGGCGAGCTGGCGGGCTTCCCGCAGCTCCTTCTCATACGCGGCCGCCCGGCCGCCCACGATGTCGCGGATCCCGGCGAACAGGTCCTTGAAGATGTTCGCGCCCAGGATCGCTTCCCCGGTCACGATCCCGAAGTACTCGGCGATCTCGGCGCCCTGGATGGTGGGGGTGGTGGTGAGCAGCATGGCGGTCCCTTTCTGGGTTGAGGGGCTCAACGGGCGGCGAGGGCGCGCGCCACGCTGTGCTTCAAGGCGTCATCGGCGTCACAGTCGTCGAGGCGATCCACCGCGCACCATTGCACGTCGCGCCCCCACTCAGGGGCGATCTGGTCGTCACCGTCGGCCAGGAACCGGAACACGATGTCGTGGTGGGAATGCGGTGGCTCGTCGGCCCGGGCCGGAATCTGGTGCACGTCCACCCCGATCAACACCGGTGGCACCCGCAGGTCCAGCCCGACCCCGGTTTCCTCCAGCACCTCGCGGCTGGCGGCGCTCGGAAGGTCGGGATCCTCGGGTTCCACGTGACCGCCCGGCTGGAGCCAGCGCAGCAACCGGCGATGGAACACCAGCAGGATGCGGTCGCGTTCCGGCGCCAGCACGACCCCGCTGGCCGTGATGTGTCCGGGATCGAAGTTGGAGCGGGAGAATGGAGCCCGCGATCGTTCCAGTAGCGTCCGGGTGCGCTTGAGGCTCCGGGCGGCCCGCCGGTCGGAGCCGGGATCGAAGGCGCTCAGCAATGCCAGCACGTCGGAGCGTCGGAGCACCCGCTATTATAGGATGCGCCGGTTGCTTGAACAACGCGCTGGCCGCCTCCAACTTGGAGTCCCGCTTCTGAGGAGGCCTCATGCTCGCCCCCGTGCTGTCACTGTCCGTCGTCGCCGCGCTGGCACCGTTCGCAGGAACGGGGCTGGCGGTCCAGGGCTCGCCGGTAGACACCGTGCGGTTCACACCCACCGTGGGGTATCCCACGTTCGCGGTGCGCGAGCCGGTGCTCCGGGTGAAGCCCGGCACCGTGCTGGTCTCCAACACCATGCACGGGCCGTACTATACGCCCGAGGGCGGCGCGTTCCCCGGCGAGGTGGGCCCGATCTACATCGAGGGTGCCACCACCAACGACGTGCTGGTGGTCAAGGTGATCCGGGTGCGCCCCAACACCGATCTCGCGGCCGCGCAGCTGTACTCGGACTTTGGCGGCCTCGCGACGGACTCCCGCGTGCGCTTGCTCAACGATCCCATTCCCCCGCGCCGGTACCTCTGGCGGATGGATCGCCGGCGGATGACCGCCACCACCGAGCTGCCGGACAGCCGGATGCGCAGCATCGAGATCGAATTGCGGCCGATGTTGGGCCGGGTGGCCGTGGCGCCGGCGGGCCAGGAGGCGTTCGCCGGGCTGTGGCCGGGCAACTACGGCGGCAACATGGACGCGCAGGAGGTGCGAGAGGGCACCACCGTCATGCTGCCCATCTTCCACGCCGGGGCGTATTTCTATTTCGGCGACGGACACGCGCGTCAGGGCGAAGGTGAGGTGGCGGGCACCGGGCTGGAAACGTCCATGGACGTAACGCTCCAGCTCGACCTGATCAAGAACAAGCGGATCGATTGGCCCCGCCTGGAGGACGCCGACTACATCATGGTGGCCGGCAGCGGGCGGCCGCTCATTGATGCGTTTCGGCTGGCCCACGTCGAGCTGATCGAATGGATGGTCGAGTACGGCTTCGGGAAGTGGGATGCGTACGCATTGCTGAGTCAGCTGGCCGAGAGCAGCGTGGCCAACATCGTGGACCCGAACTACACCGTCGTGGCCAAGTTTCCCAAGCGCCACCTCCCTAGGTGATGACGCCGCTCCGCTCCCGCGGCGCCACGGACCCCAGAGTCAAGCAGTGGCGCCGTGATACGCCGGGATGCCGCCAGCGAGTGCACCTCAACAACGCGGGGGCGGCGCTCATGCCGGCTTCGGTGTTGGACACCGTGGTAGCGCATCTTGAACGAGAGTCGACGCTGGGCGGCTACGAGGCGGCGGACGCGGCGTCCGAACCGGTGGCGCGGACCTACGTCTCGGTCGCCGAGCTGATCGGGGCGCGCCCAAGGAACGTGGCGGTAGTGGAGAACGCCACGGTCGCCTTCGCGTCAGCGCTCTCCGCCTTCGATTTCCGGCGAGGCGACGTGATTCTCACGTCGCGGAACGACTACGTCTCCAACCAGATCATGTACCTGTCGCTGGCCCGGCGGCTGGGCGTCGAGATGGTGCGCGCGGAGGATCTGCCGGAAGGTGGCGTGGATCCCGCATCGGTGCGTGCGTTGATCCAGCGCCGCCGGCCCCGCCTGGTCGCCGTGACGCACGTGCCGACCAACTCGGGGCTGGTGCAGCCGGTGGAGGCGATCGGCGAGATCTGCGAGGCCGCCGGCGTACCGTACCTGATCGATGCGTGCCAGTCCGTGGGCCAGATCCGGCTGGATGTGCCGCGGCTGAAGTGCGACTTCCTGTCGGCCACGGCGCGGAAGTTCCTCCGGGGTCCGCGGGGGGTGGGGTTCCTGTACGTGTCCGACCGGATGCTGGCCACCGGGGCTCACCCCCTGCTGGTGGACATGCGGGGGGCCGAGTGGACCGCGGCGGACGAGTACACACTGGTGGATGGCGCCAGGCGCTTCGAGAACTGGGAATTCGCCTACGCGCTGCACCTGGGACTGGGGGAGGCGGCGCGCTACGCGCTGGGAGTGGATATTGGGGAGGGGGGCCGTCGCGCCGCGGAGCTGGCGGCCTACGCGCGCGAGCGGCTGCACGCGGTGGACGGCGTGCGGGTGCTGGATCGGGGTCCGTCGCTTTGCGCCATCGTGACGGCGGAAGTGGCGAAATGCGATGCGCGGGCCGTGGTGGCGAGGTTGCGGGAGCGGGGGATCAACGCCAACGCCAGCTTGCGCGGGTATGCCGTGTTGGACATGGATGCGAAGCACGCGGCGTCCGCCGTCCGCCTCTCGCCCCACTACTACAATACGACCGAGGAGATCGACACCGCCGTGGACGCGATCGCCGAGATCGCCCGCGCGGGGTGTGCCGGCTAGCGGGTTGCTTGGCCTCCGGGTCGGGCGACCTATCGCCAGTCGGCCGGCATCTGGACCAAGAAGAACTGGTTGCCGTCCGGGTCTTCGAAGTTAGCGAGCGTTCCGCCCCACTGCTCCTTGCGCGGGGCGAGGTGGAACTTCACGGCCTTCTTCTTCAGGGCCTGGTACGTGGCCTGGATGTCGTCCACGAAGAAGCTGATGCCGGTCTTGGCGCCTACCAGCTTCTTCGAGCGCCGGTTCCACGGAACCGTGAGGGAGAGCGTGGCGCGCCCGCAGTCGAAGGTCAGCCACTTGTGTTTGCGATTGTAGAAGATCATCCGCAGGCCGAGCTTGTCGCGGTAGAACCGCTGGGCGCGTGCGAGGTTGCTGACGATCACGGTGACGAGGCCGAGTTGGGTGATCACGGGTAGCCTCCTGGTGGGTGGCCCACCACCGGAAGGCTAGGGGACCTCCCACGAAGGCGGTGTGACGCTCGCGTGAAACGCGCTTTACCGCCGTGGGCGCGATGGCGGAGATGGCGCGCGGGGGTGTTGCGACTAGCGCGTCAGGCAGGCCAGGCCCGGAGGCCGGGGAGGGTGTCGGGCGGCAGGCCACGCTCGGTCAGGCGGAACAGCTGCCCCAGATGCGAGCGGTCTTGGGCGAGGCGATCCACTTCGTGGAGGGCCTGTCTCAGCCGGTCGATGGCAGCGAGGATGGTGTCTCGCTCCATCGAATCGCCGTCGCGCTCGCTTTCGTCCAGCGCGCTTTCCAGTACTTGAATGGCGTTGCGGATGTGGCCGCTGGCCGATTCTCGGCGGCCGACGGGCCGGCGCCGGTCAGCGCCGAGCCGGCGCTCCGCCTCGACGCCGACCAGCTCGAGCCGGCGCTCGCCGAGGCGGCGGTCGGCCGGACGACGGCGTTCGCCGGTAGGCCAGGGGACGTAATCCAGTTGTGCGGATGTCTGGGACATCGCCGTCCCTGGAGAGACGCCCCAAGCTGCGTAGCCGGCGCCGATCCGTCAATAAGGTGTATCGGCTCGTGACGGCCGAGTATGAAGACGAGATGCGGGTGAGGCAGGGTTGAGAAAGTGGTGGGGCCCGGCGAAGTTACAGGCCCCCAAGGCGCCGTAGCCAAGTGGTAAGGCAGAGGTCTGCAAAACCTCTATTCGGCGGTTCGAATCCGCCCGGCGCCTCTCTTCTGCACGTCCTCCCTAGCCAATGGGCCCCGTGGACGCTTAGCTTGAGCCGAGATGTGCCGCGCGCGTGAACTCCGGTCCGTTGCCGCCGCCGTAGGGCTGCTGGTTTCCAGCGCCGCCCCCGGCTCGGCGCTGGCGCACGCCATCGATCACGCGCACGCCGGCGACCACGCCGCGCACCACGTCGCCTGGCTCGATCGCCCGGACGGAGGGTCGGAGGTCTCGCCTCAGCGAACCGGCGCCAGCCACGAACACGTCCAGCTGGATGGCATCCCTTCGTCCCGGGACCCATCGAAGTTCCCAGCCGTGCTGGTGCCCGTGCCAGTGTCCCACTGTGGGGCACGGCCGGCCGTCAGCGCACCTGCAGCGTTCGCGCGGGCCTGGCTGCACCGAAGCCACCTGTCGCACGACCCTCCGAACCCGCGATCGCCTCCGCTCCTTTGATCCAGGTGGCCGGCCTGTAGCTCGGCCGCGACCTGGCTCGCGCCACAACCCGAATTCGTAAAGCGCCCTGCGCTCCGATGGAGCGGCAGGGTCGCACCCTCATGATTCGTTGCCACCCTCCAAACGGTGGTGGCAGGAGACGGGCCATTGAAGACGATTCTTCGCCTTGCTCTCGTGGCGCTGAGCTGCGCACCAGGCGTACACCTTGCTGCGCAGGAAGCGCCGGGAGCGGTCACCCTGGCCCAGGCGCGCGCTCGGGCTCGGCAAGTGAGCCCCGCGCTGGAGGCTGCCCGGCAAATCGTGGCCGCGGCGCGCGGTTCAGAACGACAGGCCGGTGCATTCACCAACCCAACGCTCTCCTACGGCTACGAATCTGCGGGCCAGAACGGCACGCTGAACTCGCAATCCATCGCGGCGCTGGAGCAGCCCATCGAGCTGACCGGCGTGCGGGGAGCGCGGCGCGAAGCGGCGGGCCTGGCGCGGGAGGCCACCGAGGCCCGCCTGCTTGCTGCTCAGGCCGAGCTGGACTTCCAGGTCACGCGGGCATACGCCGGGGCCGTGGCGGCCGAGCGGCGGGCCGCGCTCGCCGAACGGGCGGCGGGGGCGTTCCAGCGAGCCCAGCGGCAGAGCGCTGAGCGGCTTGCCGCGGGCGACGTGTCGGGCTACGAGGCGCGCCGGATCGCGCTCGAAGCGGCACGGTATGCCGGCGTGCGCGCCGAGGCGGTGCTCGAGCGCGGCCGTGCGAGGCTGATCCTGGGCGAACTGGTCGCCGTTCTGGCAGACTCGCTGGTTCTCGCCGGACTCCCTGGCGCGCTGCCGGCGGTCGAATCCGTGCTCTCGGCTGATTCCCTTGCAGAGCTGGCCTTGCGGGCGCGACCTGAGGTCGTTGCCGCTGAACTCGAAGCCGCGGCGGCCCAGGCGGCCGCCCGGGCGGCGCGCCGGGAGCGCATCCCCGTGCCGGTGGCCTCCGTGGGCTTCAAGAGAGAGCGCGTGGCGGGTGGCGGCGGGCTCGACGGGCTGGTGGCGGGCGTGGCCCTGCCTCTTCCGCTTTGGGACCGCCGCAGTGGTGCCTCGGCGGCGGCGGTGGCCGACGCCCGAGAGCGCGATGCGCTGCTCGACGCAGAGCGTCGCCGCGCCGTCCGTGAAGCCGCGGATTCGTACGGTGCCCTCCGGGCGGCCGAAACCCAGCTGGCGGCGCTCCAGCCCGCGGTTGGTGCCGAAGCCGCGGCCGCGCTCCGTGCTGCGGAGACCGCCTACGCCGAAGGTGCGATCACGCTGGTGGAATGGCTCGACGCGGTGCGGGCCTACCAGGAAGCGGAGGCGAGCTACGCCGCACTTCAAGCCGAAGCGATCGTCCGGCGCGCCGCTTTGGAGCGGGCGACCGGCGTTGCTTTGCTGCCGTAACACGAAGGAGACGGAACGTGAAGACACGCGTGTGGATCCTCCTCGCTCTGACCGGCTGCGCGTTGGGTGCCGAGAACGATGGCGCCTTCGATGACGAGCTGCCGGGCGGGGCCGTCACGCAGTGGACGGATTCGACCGAGCTATTCATGGAACACCCGGCGCTCATCGTGGGGCGACCGGCGAAGCTAGCCGTGCACCTCACGGACCTGACCGACTTCGCGCCGCTCCGGTCGGGCACGGTCACCTTCCGGTTCCAGCCGCGTGACGGTGATGAGCCGGTGGTGGTGGTGCAGAATGGGCCGCGCTTGCCCGGGATCTACGGCCCCACGGCGGAGTTCGGGCGGCCCGGCGACTACGATCTGGTGATCCTGGTCGAGAGCCCGCAGGCTCGGGACAGCATCCTGGTCGAGGGGCTCCGCGTGTTCGACGCCGCGGGCGAGGTGCCCGCAGCCGCCGAGGCCCCAGGTGGGGAGATCGGGTTCCTCAAGGAGCAGCAGTGGAAAACGCCAGGCTTTCGCACGGCGTTCGCGCTGCCCGGTCGGCTGGCGGGCAGGTTCGAGGCGACGGGCGTGATCAGCCCCGGGGCCGGGCGGCTGGCGCAAGTGGTCGCCCCGGTCGGTGGTCTGGTGGATCTGGACGCGGCGACCCGGGCGCCGCCGGTCGGTCGGTGGGTGGAACGCGGCGCGGTTCTCGCCGTGATCACGCCGGCGCTCGGCGAGAGCGGCAGCGCCGTGGCCCAGGCGCGCGCGGAGCTGCGCAACGCGGAGGACGAGTACCAACGAGCGATGCGGCTTTATGCCGCGGAGGCGATCTCCCAGCGCCGGCTGCGCGAGGCCGAGATCCGGCTGCAGGCGGCGCGCGAGGCCATGGCGGGGCTCGCGGGTGGCGGCGGAACCAGTGGGGGCCGCCTGGAGCTCCAGGCCCCCATCGCCGGCGTGATCGGCGAGCGGCAACTCGTCGCCGGAAGCCGCGTCGAAGCGGGGACCGTGCTGTTCACCGTGGTCAACCCGTCGCTGGTCTGGCTCAAGGTCAACGTGCCGGTGGAGGCCGCACCACGAGTGGATCGCTCGGCGCCGGCCACGTTTCGGCTGGAGGGTTCCGAACGCCTGTTCCGCGCGGCGCGCGTGGTCTCCGTCGGCAGCGTGATGGACCCGCTCACGCGCACGGTGCCGGTGCTCTACGAGGTTGCCAACGCCGATCGCGCCATTCCCATCGGGGCCAACGCCCGGGTCAGCGTCCCGACCGGCGAGCGGGCCGACGGCGTGCTCATTCCGGCCTCGGCCGTGCTGGATGAGGACGGCCGGCCCATCGCCTACGTGCAGACGGCCGGCGAAGCGTTCGAGAAGCGCACCCTGACTGTCGGGGCGAGTGATGGGGAGCGCGTTCTGGTAGTCGCGGGCCTGGCCCCGGGGGAGCGGGTAGTGACCGGAGCGGTCTATCAGGTCCGCCTGGCCTCGCTCTCGACCAGCGTGCCCGCGGAAGGCCACGAGCACTAGGGGGATTCCACGATGCTCGACCGATTGATCGCCTGGGCGCTGCGGAACCGGTTCCTGGTGCTGGCGGCCGCCACCCTGTCGCTTGCCGCGGGGTCGTGGATCGCCGCGCGCATGCCAGTGGACGTGTTTCCGGACCTCACCGCCCCGACCGTGACCGTGCTCACCGAGGCGCACGGGATGGCCCCCGAGGAGGTCGAGGCGCTGGTCACCTTTCCCATCGAAACCGCCGTGAACGGCGCCACCGGCGTCCGGCGGGTGCGCTCGTCTACGGCGCAGGGCATTTCCGTAGTCTGGGTGGAGTTCGAGTGGGGCACCGACATCTTCCGCGATCGCCAGATCGTGTCGGAGAAGCTCCAGACCGTGGCAGCGGCGCTGCCGGCCGGGGTCTCGCCACCGGTGCTCGCCCCGGTGTCCTCCATCATGGGGGAGATCATGATGATCGGGCTCACCGGCCCCCAGTCGCCCATGGACCTGCGCACCGTAGCCGACTGGACCATCCGCCGCCGGCTGCTCGCGGTGCCGGGCGTGGCGCAGGTGATCCCGATCGGCGGCGAGGTGCGGCAGTACCAGGTACTGGCCGATCCCGCACGCATGCTCGCGACCGGCGTGACGCTCGGGGAGGTGCTCGCCGCGGCCGAGGGTTCGAACGCGAACGCGGCCGGCGGCGTGTACATGGATCGAGGACAGGAGTACGTGATCCGCGGCATCGGGCGGATCCAGAGCGCCGGCGACGTGGCGCGGACGGTGGTCGCGGTACGAGGCGGCGTGCCGGTGCTGCTCGGGCAAGTAGCGGACGTGGCGGTCGGTCCCGCGCCGAAGTACGGCGATGGGTCGGTTGACGGAGAGCCCGGCGTCGTGCTCGCCGTGCTGAAGCAGCCCGGCGCGAACACGCTCGAGCTGACCCGCCGCATCGAGCGGGAGCTCGCCGATGTCCAGCGCACGTTGCCGGCGGATATGGAGATCCACGCCGACCTGTTCCGCCAGGCGAGCTTCATCCGGGTGGCGATTGACAACGTGCTGGCTGCCTTGCGCGACGGCGCCGTCCTCGTCGTCGTCATCATCTTCCTGTTTCTCTGGAACGTCCGGGCGACTGCGATCTCGGTGCTCGCGATTCCACTCTCGCTGGTCGTGGCGATCTTCGGCATGGGCCTGCTCGGCATCACCATCAACACCATGACGTTGGGAGGGATGGCGATCGCGATCGGCGCGCTGGTGGACGACGCCATCATCTACGTGGAGAACGCGTTCCGGCGGCTGAAGGAGAACCACCATCGCCCGGAGCCGGACCGCCGCCTGGCGCTCCGCGTGATCTACGACGCCTCGCGCGAGATCCGGGCGCCGATCGTGAACGCCACACTGATCATCATCGTGGTGTTCCTGCCACTTTTCTTTCTGAGCGGGGTGGAAGGGCGGCTGCTCCGCCCCCTCGGCTTCGCGTACGTCGTGTCCATCCTGGCGTCCCTGCTGGTGGCGCTGACGGTCACCCCGGCGCTGTGCGCCTACCTCTTGCCGCAGGCGCGGGCGGTGATCGAGGAGCGCGAGAGCGCGCTAGTCCGGTGGCTCAAGGCCCGCTACGCGCGGACGCTCGACACCGTGCTCGCACGCCCCAAGCTGGTTCTCGGGGCCGCCGGCCTCGCCCTGGGGCTGACGCTGGCCGCGGTGCCGTTCCTCGGGACCGCCTTCCTGCCCGAGTTCAATGAAGGGGCGTTGACCGTGTCGGTGGTGACGGTCCCCGGCACCTCGCTGGACGAGGCGAACCGGATCGGCAACCGCGTGGAGGAGATGCTGCTGGCCAAGCCGGGCGTGCGGAACACGGACCGGCGGCAGGGTCGCGCGGAGCTGGACGAACACGCCCAGGGAGTGAACGCGGCCGAGATCGATGTCACGCTAGGCGACGGGGTGGACAAGGAGCGGCTGCTCGAGGAGTTGCGGCGGGAAGTGGCTGCCATCCCGGGCACCAGCGTGACCCTCGGGCAGCCGATCGGCCACCGCATCGATCACATGCTCTCGGGGACGCGGGCCAACATCGCCGTGAAGATCTTCGGCCCCGACCTCTACCGCCTGCGCCAGCTCGGCGCCGAGGTGCGGGATGCCATCGCCGGCGTCGCGGGCGTCGCGGACCTGCAAGTCGAGCAGCAGATGGACGTGCCGCAACTCCGCATCCGGGCCGACCGGGAGGCGATGGCCCGCTACGGCCTGACTGCCGGCGGGCTCGCCGAGGCCATCGACGTTGGTTTCAACGGCGAAGTCGTCTCGCAGGTGCTGGAGGAAGGCAAGAGCTTCGACCTGGTCGTGCGGTTCCCGCCGGCGCTGCGCTCCAGCGCGGAGGGGATCGCCAACGTGTCGTTCAACACGCCGACCGGCGCGCGCGTGCCGCTTCAGCAGCTCGCGCGAGTGACGGTCGAGCGGGGCCCGAACACGATCTCGCGGGAGAACGTCCAGCGAAAGATCGTGGTGCAGGCCAACGTCGCCGGGCGGGATCTCGGAGGCACGGTGGCGGACATCCAGCGCCGCGTCCGCGAGGCCGTCACGCTGCCTGCGGGGTACTACGTGGAGTACGGCGGCCAGTTCGAAAGTCAGGCGGAGGCCACGCGGACGATCGCCTTGCTGTCCCTGCTCTCGATCGCCGCGATCTTCCTCATTCTCTTTGCGGATTTCCGCTCGGCGCGCGTGGCGATCCTGATCATGGCGAACCTGCCGCTCGCGTTGATCGGCGGCGTGCTGGCCGTCCTGTTGACCTCGCGCATCGTGAGCATCGCCTCGCTGGTGGGCTTCGTGACGCTCTTCGGCATCGCCGTGCGCAACGGCATCCTGCTCATCGCGCACTACCGGCATCTCTTGGTCGACGGAGTGCCGTTCCGCGAAGCCATCGTCCGGGGGTCGCTCGAACGACTGTCGCCGATCTTCATGACGGCGCTGTGCGCCGGTCTCGCGCTCATCCCGCTGGCACTGGGCGGTGGCGAGCCGGGCAAAGAGCTGCAAACGCCGATGGCGATCGTGATCCTGGGTGGGCTGCTGTCGTCGCTCGCGCTCAACATGGTGGTGCTGCCGGCGCTCTACTGGCTGTTCGGGGAACGCGAGATCCGGGTCGGGATTGGCGACGAAGCCGCGCTCGAGGACCTCGCGGTGTGAGGCGTCACCGCGAGCGTGTTGGCACAAGCTCTCTGATCACGGGCGAGGTAAGCCGCCGTAGGCCGCGTCATAGGACCGCGGTGGCTTTGAGAAAGAGCGTGTTCCCTTGTGCGGGTCGTCCGCCGAACCCCGCGGTCCCCTTCTGAAACGCCAGTTGGAGCGTGCCGAACGGCGGCAGGTACCGCCACACGAGGACGGCCTGCACGCTCTCCCGATCGAGGACGCTGTTGGTCTGGAAGAACACCCGAATAAAGAGGTCGGGCGTGAAGAACTGATTGGCCCGGACGATGTGGATCCAGGTGCTCTCGCCATCCGGGTCCGGATCGAGGGTGAGTCGCTCCAGTTCATATTCCACGGAGAGCTGGGGGGTGGGCTTGTACGCCGCCTCCGCGGTCCACAGTCGGAGCGCGGAGCCGAAGTTGCGCCCGAAGCGGTAGCCGAACGAGACGGATTCATACTCGCGAGTGTTGTAGCCGACGGTCACCTCGGTCGCCCGGTTGCGGAAGTCCTGTTCGAACCGCTGGAAGTCTTCCACGTGGCCCAGCTCGAGGCTGAACCGGTTGCGAAGCTCCAGTTCCAGTCCCTGCACGATCTCCCAGCTCCGCAGCAGTCCGGCCTGACTCCAGAAGATGTTGTAGTTGGAGCTGTAATCGAGCTGCTGCAGGATGCCGGCTCGGATGCTGAGCAGCTTGGAAATCGCGGAATCGAACTCGCGGCGGTCGTCGTCGCGGATGAAGCCCACGGCGTCCCCGTTGTCGGCCAGGTTCTCGCCCAGATGGCTGTAGCGTAGGTGGAAGTGGCCGGTGGGCGCGTCGTAGGATGGACGTAGGAAAAACGCACGGGTGCCCTGGTCGAAGGGTCCAAAGGTCTCGACCCACTGGCCCGTGAACCCGAGCGTCTTGGTGAAGAACAAGGTGGCGTCGGCGCTGGCCGCTCCCTGGTGCAGCCGGTCTCGAAGGCGATCCGCGACCATCAGCGCGACGTTGGAGCGTCCCGAGACGCTGCGTTGCAGTCGAGCCACGGCGAAATTGGCGGCCGGCATCCCCACGGGCGGATTCTGGTTCGCCCAGATGAGGGCGGCGGTCCAGGGGCCCTGCTTGGCATTGAGCTTCGCGCCCCCGCGGATATCGGCGATCCGACGTGAGTAGAACGTGCGGATTCGCTGCCGGAAGAGCTCGCTCCCTTCGAGGAAGAAGGGCCGCTTTTCCGGAAGCGACAGCTCGTAGCGGGTAAGGTTGATTTGTTCGCGGTCCGCCTCGATGGTGGCGAAGTCGGGGTTCACCGTCCCCTGAAGCAGCACGTCCGGCCGAACGGCGTACCGCGCGTCGATGCCCGCATCCCAGGTGTCCGCCGCCCCCTCCTCGAGGCGCGAGAGTCCATAGGCGATGACCTGGTGCCGGCGAGTCGGCGCGGGGATGACCAAACCGTTGAGAGTGCCTGCCTGCGAGACGCGGTACTGGTGGTCCAGCGGCCCGGCCCAGAAGCTTCGCTCGAGGGCGCTGCGCCGGCTCCTCCCGAAGTTGATTCCCCATCGGACCTTCGCGCCGCGGCGGAATGACAGCGAGGCAAAGGGGATCGCGAGCTCGGCGGACCAACCATATTCCGTGCGCCGAGCAGCGGCATGCCAGGCCCCGTCCCAGCTCCCGTCCACGGTGCGGCCGTCATCGGCGATACGCCCATCCGCCTGCGTGCCCAGAAGGTTGGTGACGAAGTAATACGCCGACTGCCGGTCTCCATGGGTGTCGAGGACCACCACCACGGCGTCGTCTTCCAGCAGGTCCGCATCCCGCCGGGTGAGCTGAGCCGTCGGGTCGCGGTCGTCGAAGATCCGGAAGGCGACGTAGAGCGTCTTGTCGTCATAGGCCAGGAGCACTTCGGTTGGCTGGCTCGCCGGCTCGCCTCTTTGGGGGAGATACTGGAGGAAGCCCGTCGCAACCGATGCGCCTCGCCATTCTCCGTCGTTCACGGTCCCGTCGGTCACCGGCGGGGAGGCGATCTTGTGCGCCTCGATCGCGAAGACGGAATCCTGCTGCACGGCGATCAGGGCTGCCAGCGCGAGGGCGCTTAGCATGAGGCCGCTCGCCCCAGTGGAAGACCGTGGATTAGTATAAGGGACGTCACCTCAACGGCTCCTCACACATCCGTAAGGGATGGCAGTATGAAACTACAATTCGTTGGCCCGCTGGGTATGGTGCTGCTTGGCTCCTTTCCGTTCAACGCTCAGGCGCAGGCGGGCACCGCTGCGGCGTGGGACTCGGTAGGCCGGATCCTCGAAGCCCCCGGCGTCGAGACGGGCGGCTATCACCGATACAACCTTCCACGCCGAGACATCACGCTCAAGGTTGGAGATGTCACCGTCGCGCCAGCGCTGGCGCTCGGCGCCTGGGCGGGCTTCAGCGGCGAACCCGCCAACGCCACGATGATGGGAGACCTGGTGCTAACCGCCGCCGAGCTGCGCCCGGTGCTGGCGGAGCTGGCGAATCAGCGGATCGACGTCACCGCCATTCACAATCACCTCGCCGGCGAAGAACCGCAGATCACCTACGTGCATTTCCACGCGCAGGGCGGCGCCATAGATCTCGGCACGCGTCTGGAGCGCGCGCTCGCCCTCACCGGTACGCCGCGCCCTGTGGCGGCCGGGCCGCCACAGCCGGTTACCATCGATACGGCCGGGGTGTTCCGCACGCTCGGTCTCTCGGGGCGGGCGCAGGGCAACGTGGCCCAGGTCTCCACCGTCCTCGTGCCGGGCGTCGTCACGATGCACGGTCGGGCGCTCACACCGGCGCTGGCCTACGGGAGTCCGATCAATATTCAGGTGGTTGGGCCGGCGCTCGCCGTGGCCACCGGGGACCTTGCGGTGTTGGGTCCGAAGGTCGATCCCGTACTGGACGCGTTTGCCACGCATGGCATCACCGCGACGGCAGTGCACAGCCACCTGATCGGAGAGTCCCCCGCGATCTATTACATCCACTTCTGGGCCGAAGGGACCCTGGCCGAGGTGACTGGCGGGCTGCGCGCCGCCCTCGATGCTGGCCGCTAGGTGCCGTTTGAATCCTGGGATGTCCTAGTCTAGCGGACCCCGAACCGCAGCAAGCGCTGCGAGAACTTGAACTCGCCCAGCCAGAGATAGCTGCCGTCGAACGCCGCCGCGCCCGGCCAGAACAGCGTCGCGTCGCCGATCTGCGGCGCCTTCCCAGGACCGGCATTGGTGCCCAGGATCGCGCCCGCCGGCCGGCTCGCCATCGCATCCTCGGCATTCCGCCAGACGTGAAGGCCATTGAACGAGGTGTTGGCCACGAAGAGAGCGCCGGCGGCGACCGTGGCCCCCTGCGGAAGGTTGAACACGCCGACACCGCCGACCCGTGAGCCCGCGGCGTTCGCCGACAACTCGGCGACTCGAAACACGCGCACCGCGTGATCGAAGGTCTGGGTGACGGCCAGGTAGGTACCGTCGCTCGACAACCGACTCGGTCCGTTTACGCTCAACGTGAAAGCAGGCTCGGCACCGGCCGACGGCAGTCCGCGCCAGACGTACACCACGTTGGCCGGCTCGTCCGCGAGGTAGAAGTAGCGATCGTCCAGCGCTACCCCGCGGAGGTCCCGGAAGCGCACCGAGCCGATCTGATCGCGGTAGACGAGGTCGGGCAGCTCCGCGTTCAGGGGGAGCCGGCTCCAGACCGCAACCAGCTGCCCGCCGGCGAGCGCCAGCTTGGTGCTGGAGACCTCGTTGTCCCAGGGGCTGAACTTGAGGTCGTAGACCAGGTCCGGCCTGGCCCCGCTGGCATCGGGGATGGAGGTCCACACCAGCAGCCGGCGGTCGAAATCGGAAGACACGAACAGGCTCTTGCCGTCGGTCGCAGGCACCGGGTTGGTCACGACGTAATTGGTGAGCAGGGTATTCGTATTGGGGTCGGGGCTGCCGATGGCGAAGTCGGGGCGCTGGTCGGCGCGGGTGGGAATCCCCTGGTACGCTACGACCATATTGGCGTTGTACATCATGATGTAGGTGCGGCCCCCGGCGAAGACGACTCCCCCACCGTCCCCGCCCCGGAAGTTGTACCCGTTCACGATGAGCTGTGGCCGTACTGTGGAATCGGCTGGGACCCCGGCCCAGATGTTCAGGTAGCGTCCCAGCATGACCAGCTTCCCGTCAGCCGTGACGTCGCCCTGCATCCAGGCGGCGCGTGAGTCGCTGGGATCAGACGCGAAGAAATCGGGTGCCCGACTGGTGGTCGGAAATGCTCTCCAGAAGAAGTTCCCGACCCGGTCGGTGAAGGCGTTGTGATCCCCCACCACCAGGAAGGTGCCGTCGCTAGTGATGGTGCGCGGCGTGCCGATGCCATTCCCCGAGAGGACCAAGTCGGGCGCCTGATCGCCGCGCGTGGGGAAAGAGAGCCAGACGAGAATCGCGCCCCCTCCCGTGGCCGAGGCCACTAGACGCGTGCCGTCAGTCCACGCACCCCACGGCCACTTGAGGCTGCCGTTTCGGATTTCAAAATCGGCCGGTTGGGCGTTCCGGGTGGGAAACGTGTTCCAGACCAGCAGGCGCTCGTTGTACGTGTCCGCCAGCACTACGCGTCCGTCACGCGTGACGCTCACCTGCCCCGGCCAGTTGAGCTGGTTGAGTCCGGTCCCCGGGTTGTTGGTGGTGAAGTCAGGCTGGCCGATCACCAGATCCGGGGACGAATTCCCGGCGGGGAGTTGATTCCAGATCAGGACGCGGTTGTTGTTGCCGTCGGAGAGGAGGAGGTGCGTGCCGTCACTGGCCAGGCCACGCGGGTGGTTGAAGAGCAGCGCGCCGCCCGTGGCATTGAACCCGTAGCCCGACAACATCAGGTCCGCGCGTTGGCCGGGGCTGAACCAGCCGCTGAGGCCGCCGGGCGCTTTGGGGTACTGCGACGGGAGTCGCGTGACGCCCGCGACCGCGTCGCCGGGGTCCCCAATGGGACCCACCGGCTCGGCGGCCTGGTCGGAGCAAGTCAGGAAGACAAGCCACCAGCCTGCGGCCAGCGCCCGGCGTCTCCTCATGGTTTCCGCCTGCCGCTTGTCAGCGTACCACCTGCGGCCGGTCCCGCACTCGATCCACCACGCACAGGAACCCCAGCGGCTCGCTTCCCGTCGCCCGAAACTGATGCTTCGTCCCCGGCGCCACGTACACGCAGTCGTGCGGCCCGATCCCGTGCGTCTGGTCGTCCAGCACGACGTGTCCGGCGCCGCGCAGAATGAGCACGACGTGAGGATGCTGGTGCAGCTCGAGCGTGGAGTAGCCGCCGGGTTGGACCTCGAAATAGCGAGTGATGAACCGGAGCGCCTCTTCGCCCGAGCCTTCGCCCAACAAGGTCTGGCGGGTCACATCTTTGTAGGTCGCCTGCTCCGCTTTATAGGCCTTGAGCGCCACGCCCTCCCAGCGGTAGTGGCGGCACGTGATGACCTTCGACGCATTACCCATCGCTAGACCGCCTGATCGAATCCACCAGCCGAGCCGTCGCGGCGCGGAGATCACGCTGGGCGTACAGGCTCGAACCCACCAAAAACATCGTGTCGTTTCCGTATTGTCTGATCCAATAGGGCACCCGCTCGGCGTCCACGCCACCGCCCGCCACCGGGAACACCGCGCGCAGGCGCCCCAACGGCGCCCGCAACCGTTGATTGATGGCACGGCAGCTCGCGAGCGAGATGGGGAAGCGGCCGCCCGCGTTGGGGTAGATCACCCCGTCGCTGCCGATCACCCGGAACAGCACGCCGAAGAGCACCTCCGGCGCGACGCCGTGCCGGCGCTGGAGCAACGTCCCCGTGAAGCTCGGGTGGCTCAAGATCGCCCAATCGCGGCGCGCGGCGACGGCGCGTACCGTGTCCGGCCCCAAGAGCATGGGACTGAGGAGCACGCCCCGGCAGCCGAGCGAGCGGGCGTACTCCAGGTCCTCCCACAGCTCGCCTGCGCCACGCGACAGGCTGGGGAAATACAGCGCCCTGCCGCCGGTCTGCTGGTTGGCTTCCGCCACCGCTTCCTGACAACGGGCCACCCGTTCGCCGAACGGCGCGGCGTCCTGGCTCGCGAGCCCGTGGTCATCCTTCACCAAGTCCGCGCCGCCGGCGGCGAACTGATAGCAGATCCTGGCCAGCTGAGCCGAAGAGAGGCCAATGGGCTTCGCCGCCGCGCAGACCAGCGGCCGGCCCCGAACGCCGCACAGCTGCCGCAGCCCTTCGATCCCGAACGCCGGCCCCGGAAAGCGGTTGAGTAGCGATTCCGGGAGCTTCACGTCCACCAGCCGGATGCCTCGCTGCATGGAGATGTTGCCGAAGAGCAGGTTGAACAGCTGCGGCACGC
>Ga0209342_10000376_pt1 | contig 50327 bp, 43 predicted proteins | sample RifCSP16_2_FD_184023 | JGI IMG/M metagenome (GOLD analysis project Ga0209342, IMG submission 184023) | Soil microbial communities from Rifle, Colorado - Rifle CSP2_sed 16_2 (SPAdes) (version 2) | ecosystem: Environmental > Terrestrial > Deep subsurface > Rock core/Sediment | place: Rifle... | reverse complement strand
CATGCGCGTATGGGAGCGCATCCGCCAGGCCTACGAGAGCGACCAGCCGGTGCAGGGCACGCTGGCGAAGAAGATCAAGGGTGGGGTGGTGGTGGACCTGATGGGCGTAGACGCGTTCCTTCCCGGCAGTCAGATCGCGCTGCGCCGCGTCCCCAACATCGACGAGCTGCTCGGCCAATCCTACCAGTTCAAGATCATCAAGCTCAACAAACGTCGCCGCAACATCGTGGTCTCCCGGCGCGTGATCCTGGAAGCGGAGCGGGCCCACAAGCGCGAGTACCTGATGAAAGAGCTGGCCGTCAACCAGCTGCGCAAAGGCGTGGTCAAGAACATCACGGACTTCGGCGCGTTCATTGACCTCGGTGGGGTGGACGGGCTGCTCCACATCACGGACATGAGTTATGGCCGCGTGTCCCATCCGTCCGAGGTGGTGCAGTTGGGGCAAGAGGTCGAGGTCAAGGTGCTGGACATTGACTGGGAGCGCGAGCGTATCTCGCTGGGGTTGAAGCAGCTCCATCCCTACCCGTGGGAGAACGTCATCGAGAAGTACCCGGTGGGCCAGCGGGTGCAGGGCAAGGTGGTCAGCATCACGAATTACGGGGCATTCGTTGAGCTGGAGCCCGGGATCGAAGGCTTGGTGCACATCAGCGAGATGAGCTGGACCCGCAACGTGCGCCATCCGTCCAAGGTCGTCTCGATCGGCGAAACCATCGAAGCCGTGGTGCTCAAGGTGGACCCGGGCGAAGAGAAGATCTCCCTGGGGATGAAGCAGACCGAGCAGGATCCCTGGATGGTGCTGCCCATGAAGTATCCGCTCGGCACGCGGGTGTCCGGCAAGGTGCGGAACCTCACCTCCTTCGGGGCGTTCGTGGAGATCGAGCCCGGCATTGACGGGTTGGTCCACATCTCGGACATGTCGTGGACCAAGCGGGTGCAGCATCCCTCCGAGGTGGTGAAGAAGGGTGACACCGTCGAAGTCCTCATCCTCAACATCGATGCCGAGAACAAGCGGATCTCACTGGGCCTCAAGCAAGCCATAGAAGATCCGTGGCTCAAGATCGGCGAGACCTATCCCGTCGGCACCGAGTTGAAGGGCCGCGTGGTCCGGTTCATGGACAACGGGCTGGTGGTGGACATCGGGAACGACATTGAGGGGTTCGTGCCGGCCAATCAGGTCCCCCTGCGGCCGGACCAGGACATCAAGACGGACGTCAAGGAAGGGCAGGCGGCGGAGGTGAAGGTGTTGGAGGTGGACCCCATCCACCACCGCATTCTCCTGGCCATCACCGACTTCCCGGCCGAGGAGCCCAGCGTCCCGGTGTCCTCGGAGGCCGCGGCCCCCGAACCGCCGAGCGCACAGGCGGAGTGAACGGCTTGGGTCAGCGAAGCCGCCGGCGGCCTGACGCGGACGGTCGCCGGCGGTTTTTTTTATGGTCGGAGCCATGACCATCCAAAAGAAGCTCGAGACGCTGGAGCGCCTGCGGCAAGAATCGGAGCAGGGCGGAGGCGCGGACCGGGTCCAGGCGCAGCACGACAAGGGCAAGCTTACGGCCCGGGAACGGCTGCAGCTCCTGCTGGATCCGGGCTCGTTCGTGGAGCAGGACCGTTTCGTGGTCCACCGGTCCACCGATTTCGGCCTCGCCGAGCAGAAGGTCCTGGGCGACGGCGTGGTGACCGGCTCCGGCACGATCGATGGACGTCTGGTCTACGTCTTCGCGCAGGATTTCACCGTGTTCGGCGGGTCGCTCGCGGAAGCCCACGCCGAGAAGATCTGCAAGATCATGGATACGGCGATGCGGGTTGGGGCACCGGTCATCGGCCTCAATGACTCGGGCGGAGCCCGCATCCAGGAGGGCGTGGTCTCGCTCGGCGGCTACGCCGACATCTTCCTCCGCAACACGCTCGCCTCGGGTGTGATCCCGCAGATCAGCGCCGTCCTGGGCCCCTGCGCCGGCGGCGCGGTGTACAGCCCTGCCATCACCGACTTCGTGTTCATGGTGCGCGGTATCGCCTACATGTTCGTGACCGGCCCGAACGTGGTGAAGACCGTGACCCACGAGGACGTGACCCCGGAACAGCTGGGCGGCGCGGACGTCCACGCCTCGGTCTCCGGGGTGGCCCACTTCGTCCACGACTCCGAGGCGGCGTGCCTGGCGGAGATTCGTCGGCTGCTGAGTTTCGTGCCCTCCAACAACCTCGACGATCCGCCCGTCCGCCCATCCGCCGACCCGCCCGAGCGCCGCGATGAGGAGTTGCTGGACATCGTCCCCGACAACCCCAACAAGCCGTACGACATGCACGACGTGATCCGCCGCGTGGTGGACGACGCCGACGTGCTCGAAGTGCACCGGGACTATGCCGGCAACCTCATTGTGGGGTTCGCGCGGCTGGGCGGCCATCCTGTGGGTGTGGTGGCCAACCAGCCTTCGGTGTTGGCCGGTGTGCTGGACATCAAGGCGTCGCTCAAAGGCGCGCGCTTCATTCGGTTCTGCGATGCGTTCAACATCCCCCTGCTCACCTTCGAGGACGTGCCGGGCTTCCTCCCCGGGCTGGATCAAGAGCACGGCGGCATCATCAAGCACGGCGCCAAGCTGCTGTTCGCGTACGCCGAGGCGACGGTGCCCAAGCTCACGGTGATCACCCGCAAGGCCTACGGTGGGGCCTACGACGTGATGAGCTCGAAGCATGTGCGCGGCGACGTCAACCTGGCCTGGCCCACGGCGGAGATCGCGGTCATGGGTCCCAAGGGGGCCGTGGAGATCCTGTTCCGCCGCGAGATCGCTGCGGCGAAAGACCCGGACGCGAAGCTCGAGCAGCTGGTCAACGAGTACCGCGAGAAGTTCGCCCACCCCTACCAGGCGGCGGCGCGGGGCTATCTGGACGACGTCATCGACCCCCGCGAGACCCGGCCTCGGCTGATCTCGGCGCTGCGGACGCTGTTGACGAAGCGGGAGAAGAACCCGCCGAAGAAGCATGGGAATATTCCTCTGTAAGGCGGATAGAGCGGATAGGGGGCGGCAATGCGGCGGGTCTTAGTCGCCAACCGGGGGGAGATAGCGGTCAGGATCATCCGCGCCTGCCACGAGGAAGGCATCGAGGCGGTCGCGGTGTACTCCGAGGTTGACCGGCTGAGTCCCCATGTGCGCGCTGCGGATGCGGCCGTGGGAATCGGCCCGGCGGCCCCGGCGGAGTCGTATCTCCACATCGAGCGGTTGCTGGACGCCGCGCGCCGCACCGGAGCCGACGCGGTCCACCCGGGCTACGGGTTCCTCGCCGAGCGGGCCGAGTTCGCCGACGCGGTGGAACGGGCGGGACTGGTCTTCGTGGGGCCGCCGCCGGCGGCCATCCGGGCCATGGGAGAGAAAACTGCGGCTCGCGAGCGCATGGCCAAGGCGGGGGTGGCCGTCGTGCCCGGGACCACCGAGCCCGTACCTGACCCGGCCGCGGCAGTGCGGGCGGCCCAAACCATCGGCTACCCGGTCATGCTCAAGGCCGTGGCGGGCGGCGGCGGGCGCGGGATGCGCGAGGCAGGCTCCGCCCACGACTTGACTACGCTGTTCCGCCAGGCCAGCTCGGAGGCCAAGTCGGCCTTTGGGGACGGCTCCCTCTACCTCGAGAAGCTCATCGAGCGCCCCCGCCACGTCGAGGTACAGATTCTCGCCGACCGGCACGGGCGCACGCTACACCTGGGCGAGAGAGAATGTTCGGTGCAGCGCCGCCACCAGAAGCTCATCGAAGAGTCTCCCTCGCCCGCGGTCAGCCCCGAGCTGCGGCGCCAGATGGGCGAGGCGGCGGTGCGGGCGGCGCGCGCGGCAGGGTACGTCAGCGCGGGAACCGTGGAGTTCCTGCTCGCGCCGTCCGGCGAGTTCTACTTCCTGGAGATGAATACCCGGATTCAGGTCGAGCACCCGGTGACGGAGATGGTGTATGGCGTGGACCTGGTGCGGGAGCAGCTCCGGATTGCCTCTGGCGAACCGATGTCGCTGCGGAGCGAAGTGCTCGAGCCCCGCGGCCACGCCATCGAGTGCCGGATCACGAGCGAGGACCCGTTCCAGGGATTCGTACCGTCCACCGGCCGGATCGAGTTCCTCCGCCCTCCCGCCGGTCCCGGGGTCCGGTGGGAGTCCGGGATCGAGATGGGCACCGACGTCGGCCTGTTCTACGATCCGCTCCTGGCCAAGCTCATCGTATGGGGAGACCACCGGGACGGCGCTATCCGGCGGATGGAACGCGCCCTGAACGAGCTGGTGATCGTGGGGGTGCAGACCTCGCAGCCGTTCCATCGCCGGGTGTTGGGTGAGTCGGAGTTCCGCAGCGGCCGGTACGACATCGGCTATCTCGAGCGAGTGGGATCCCGCCTGCTGGAGCCGGCCATCGATTCGGCCGAGCTGGAATTGGCCGCGGTCGCCGTGGCGTTGGCGGAGGACGAAGCGCGCCAGGTGCCCGCCTCGTCGAGATCTCTCCAGCCGGCGGCGGGCCAGCCCAGCTACTGGCTCAGGGCGGCTCGGCTGGACGGGCTTCGGTGACGGTTGTGCCCATCACCCGGATCAGCGCCGGCGGGGACGGTGTGGGTCACCTTCCCGACGGCATGGTGGTCTTCGTGCCCCGCACCGCGCCCGGTGACGAGGCGGAGATCGAGGTCGTCGAGACCCGAAAGCGGTACGCTCATGGGCGGCTGCTGCGCTTGGTGCGGGCGGGAGCCGCCCGGGTGGAGCCGGAATGTCCCCACTACGCGGCAGATCGCTGCGGCGGATGCCAGCTTCAGCACCTGACGGTCCCCGCCCAGCTCCAAACCAAAGCGGCGATCGTTGGCGAAGCGCTGCGCCGGATCGGCCGGTGCGAGGTTCCCGATCCGGAGGTCGTCCCGGCGCCGGCCGTCTGGCGTTATCGCGCCAAGATCACGCTGGCCGTCTCCAGGGAGCGGATCGGGCTCCATCGCTACGACGCGCCGGGCTTGGTGTTCGCCCTGGAGGACTGCCGCATCACCCGGGAGCCGCTCATGCGGTTGTGGTCGGTGGTGCGCGAACACCGGGCCTTGCTCCCCAGCGCGCTGGAGGAGCTGGTGCTTCGCGAGGATCGAGACGGCGGTCTCCACGTGGTGGCGGCAGGCGGCGCCGAGCCCTGGGACGCCGGGCCGTTGGCGGCGGCGGCCGGGCTCGACGGGGTGGCGTACTGGTGGCGCCCGCGAGGTGGGGCCGCCCGAATCGTCGCCGGCGCGCGGACCGGTTTTCCCGCGCTCGCGTTCGAGCAGGTGAACCCCGAGCTCGCCGCGCGAATTCGGCAGGATGCGGTCCTTGATCTGGGCGACGTGACTGGGAAAGTCGTCTGGGACCTCTACGGCGGCGTGGGGGATACGGCCCGGTTGCTCGCCGCCCGGGGAGCCCGCGTCTTCAGCGTAGACCGAGACCGCACGGCCATCGCGTGGGCGCGCGGACGGGCCGGTGGCGGAGAGGGCATCACCTGGTTCGCGGGACTGGTGGAGGAGACGCTCCATCGCCTGCCGGAACCGGATGCGATGGTGGTGAACCCGCCTCGCGCCGGCCTGGCCGCCCGCGTGAGCACCGCTCTTCGAGCATGGGGCGAATCCCGACCCGGCGGGCGACTCTGCTACGTGTCGTGCGATCCGGCAACGCTGGCCCGCGACCTGACCCGGCTGCCCGCGTTTACCCTCGCCCGGGTGCGGGCGTACGACCTCTTTCCCCACACCAGCCACGTCGAGACGCTGGCCGTGCTCCAGCGCGTGTGAAGTTCACGGTTACCATCGGCAGTCGCGACCTGGAGGTGGAGGTTCTGGGGCCGGAGGTGCGGGTGGGTGGTCGGACGTTCCCGGCCGCCTTGCTGCGGGTGCCCGGAACCCCGATCTGCCATCTCGTCTCCGAGCGCAACTCGCGAACCTACGCCCTGCTCAGGCACGGGGACGGCTGGCTGATCCAGCACGGCGGAGAAGGATGGGTGGTCGAGGTAGTCGATGAGCGGACGGCGCAATTGCGCGCAGTGAAGAAGGACCCAGGGAACCACGACGCCCCCGGATTGGTGCGGGCTCCAATGCCGGGGCTGGTGCTCCGGGTAGAGGTCGAGGCAGGTCAGGAGATCGTGGCTGGCTCCGGGTTGGTGGTGCTCGAGGCGATGAAGATGGAAAACGAGATCCGATCATCGGGGCCGGGCCGCGTGAAGGCGGTGTTGGTGGAACCGGGGCAGGCGGTAGAAAAAGGAACGCCGCTGGTGGAAGTCGTGGCCCAGGGTTGACCCTCGCGCCACGGCCCGCTAAGATAACCGGCTACTCGGCTTTAGGACTCTTGTCGCGGCCACGTGCCGCTCGGGAATAAAGAGACGGGATGCGGACCTATACCCTCACGCCCAGTGAGATCAAGCACCGCTGGTACGTGGTCGATGCCGAAGGCGTTGCCCTCGGCCGGCTGGCGAGTGCGGTGGCTCAGATGATCCGCGGGAAGCACAAGCCTGACTTCACGCCCCACATGGACGGGGGCGACTTTGTGGTGGTGATCAACGCCTCCAAGGTGCGTCTCACGGGTCGGAAGCGGGAGCAGAAGCAGTATTTCCGGCACACCGGCTATATGGGGCATGAGCGCTTCACACCGGTGGCGCGGGTGCTGGAGACGCGTCCGGAGCGGGTGATCGAGCACGCGGTGTTCGGAATGTTGCCCAAGTCTACGCTGGGGCGGCAGGCGCTCCGCAAGAAACTCAAAGTCTACGCGGGGGCGGACCATCCCCACGTGGCACAGCAGCCCGCACCAGTGAGCGTGCGGAAGGGAGCCTGAGGAACGGCATGACGGTGGTTCATCCCGAACTGCGCTGGCACGCGGTGGGCCGGCGGAAGACGGCGGTGGCGCGGGTCTACCTGACCCCCGGCTCCGGCAAGTGGGACGTCAATGGGCGGACGCTGGGAGACTACTTTCCCCGGCGCCCACTGGTGCAGCACATCCAGGAGCCCTTTTCCGCGACCGACACGCTGGGCGCGTTTGACGTGCGGGCGCACGTGGTGGGCGGCGGCATGACGGGGCAGGCCGGCGCGCTGCGCCTGGCCGTTGCGCGGGCGCTGGTGGGGGCGGACGAGACCCATCGCCGCAAGCTCCGGGCACAGGGGTTGCTCACCCGCGATCCGCGGGCGGTCGAGCGCAAGAAGCCGGGCCAGCCGGGGGCGCGAAAGCGGTTCCAGTTTAGCAAGCGATAAGGCGTTGTCCGTTATCCGTTGTCCGTTGTCCGTGACAGTTCGGGCGGCAGGAGACGGGAGAGAGCACGACGGACAACGGATAACGGACAACGTTACTACTCACATCGCCGGATCCCCCGCTGGGTGTTCAGCGCCGCTGAATCGGTGGGGGAGATGAGGGCGGTGGCGGACTCAACCCAGAGACGAGGTTCATGACGCAGCCGCAGTTGCAGGACCTGCTCGAAGCCGGCGTGCATTTCGGTCACCAGACCCGGCGCTGGAATCCCAAGATGCGCCGGTTCATCTTCGCCGAGCGCTCGGGCATCTACCTGATTGATCTCCAGAAGACGCTACGCCAGCTCCAGACGGCCCAGGAGCTGATGCGGGGCGTGGTGATGCGTGGCGAGGGTGTGCTGTTCGTCTGCACCAAGAAGCAGCTGAAGCCCATCCTGCGGGCGGAGGCGGAGCGGTGCGGCGCGTTCTGGGTGACGGAACGCTGGCTCGGCGGGATGCTGACCAACTTCCACACCATTAAGAAGCAGATCGGCCGGCTCAAAGAGGTGGAGCAGGGACTGGAAGACGGTGCGTTCGAGTTCTTCACCAAGAAAGAACAGCTACTGTTCGAGCGGGAGCGGCAGAAGCTGAACCGCAACCTCGAAGGCATCAAGAACATGAGCCGGTTGCCGGGTGTGCTCTACGTGGTGGATGCCAAGAAGGAGCGCATCGCGATCGCCGAGGCCAACAAGCTGGGCATCGCGGTGGTGGCGATCGTGGACACCAACGCGGACCCGGACCTGATCACGGTTCCTGTCCCCGGGAACGACGACGCCATCCGCTCGGTGTCGCTGATCACGCGGGCGCTGGTGGACGTGATCGCCGAGGCACGCTCGCAGGTGCCGCTGCGCGAGGTCACCGAGGAAGCCGAGGGCTACACCTACAGCACGGACACGGGGACGGAAGGGGAAGAGGAGGAGCGCCGGAAGCGGCGGCGAGCGCGGCGGCGGCGGCGGCCCAAGCCTGAAGCCATCGTGGCCCGGCTCAAGAGTGAGCAGCCGGCGGAAGTGCAGGAAGAGGGCGGCGAAGCGCCCGGGGCGTCTTAGGCTCAAGGCTGCCGGCGCGGGACGATCAACAGGGACCGCCGCTCCTGGGACCGCAGATAACGGTTCAGAGGCGGCGGTTTTCGCATACGGGACCAAGGGAGATACGATTCTGGCCATGACGATTGCCGCAAAGGACGTCGCCGCGCTCCGGGCACGCACCGGGGCGGGCATGATGGATTGCAAGAACGCCCTGGAGGAGACGCAGGGCGATGTGGAGAAGGCCATCGAGCTGTTACGCAAGAAGGGCATCGCGAAGGCCGAGAAGCGCGCGGGACGAGGCGCCACCGAAGGCCTGATCGGCAGTTACCTGCACTTCAACGGCAAGGTCGGCGTGCTGGTGGAGGTCAACTGCGAGACCGACTTCGTGGCGCGCACCGACGACTTCCAGGGGCTGGTCAAGGACCTGGCTCTGCACATCGCCTCCGCGGACCCAGTGGCGGTGTCGGTGGAGGATGTGCCCAAGGCGGTGCTGGACCGCGAGCGCGAGATCTATCGAGCCCAGGCCGCCGAATCGGGCAAGCCCGAGAAGGTGTGGGACAAGATGGTCGAGGGCAGAGTGAAGAAGTTCTACGAAGAGCGCGTGTTGCTGGAACAGCCCTTCGTCAAGGACGACAAGCAGACGGTGGGACAGTTGGTCAAAGCGGTGTCCGGCAAAGTGGGCGAGAACGTGATGGTGCGCCGGTTTGTGCGGTTCCAGCTGGGCGAGGCCTGATGGGAGGCCTCAAGTACCGCCGTGCCCTGATCAAGCTCTCCGGCGAGTCCCTGGCCGGCGAGCGCGGCTTCGGAATCGACTTCGGGGTAGTCGATCGCCTGAGCGACGAAGTCAAGGCGGTTCACCAGCTGGGCGCCGGGATCGGCCTTGTGATCGGCGGCGGTAACATCATCCGCGGCTCGGTGGCGAGCCAGCAGGGGATGGACCGGGTGTCCGCCGACTACATGGGAATGCTGGCCACCGTGATCAACGCGCTGGCGCTGCAGGACATCCTGGAGCGCAAAGGGGTGGAGACCCGCGTGATGACGGCGATCCGCATGGAGGAGCTGGCGGAGCCCTACATCCGGCGACGGGCCCAGCGCCACATGGAGAAGGGCCGCATCGTCCTGTTCGCGGGCGGGACCGGCAATCCCTACTTCTCGACGGACACCGCGGCGGTGTTGCGGGCGCTGGAGATCGAGGCCCAAGTGATCGTGAAAGCCACCAGCGTGGACGGCGTCTTCACGGCCGACCCCAAGCGCGACCGCACAGCGCAGTTCATTCCGGAAGTGACGTTCCAGGAAGTGCTGGTCAAAGGGCTGGCGGTCATGGACGGCAACGCCTTCGGATTGTGTAAGGAGAACGGATTGCCCATCGTCGTCATGAACGTCAACCAGCCCGGCGCGATCGCCAGGGTCCTGGCGGGAGAGCGCGTGGGCACCCTCGTCACATGAGCACGCCAACCACGTTGCCCGACATCGCGAAGGGCGCCAAGGACGCCATGCACAAGGCGTTGGAGAGTACCAAGCACGAGCTGGCGACGATTCGCAGCGGGAAGGCCACGACCAGTCTGCTGGACACCGTGCGGGTGGAGGCGTACGGCCAACAGCTGCCGCTCAACCAGGTCGCCAGCGTGGCCGCGCCCGAGCCGCGCCTCATCACCGTGCAGCCCTGGGATCGCTCGCTCGTCGGTGCGGTAGAGAAGGCGCTCCAGATGTCCGACCTGGGTCTCAACCCGTCCAACGACGGGACCGTCATCCGGGTGCCGCTCCCTCCCCTCACGGAAGAGCGGCGCAAGGAGCTGGTCAAGGTGGTGCACAAGCTGGCGGAGGAAGGCCGGATCGGCATCCGCCACGCCCGCACCGAAGCCCTGGCCCACATCAAGAAGCTCGAGCACGTTTCCGACGACGACAAGCGTCGCACCGAGAAAGACATGCAGAAGCTGCACGACGACGCGATAAAGCAGGTGGACGCGCTGGTGAAGGGCAAAGAGCAAGAGATCATGGAGGTCTGACCCCTCACCCGATGGCTCATCAGCTCGCGCGCCGCATCGGCGTCGCGGCCATCGGCATCCCCGCCACCATCGGGCTCATCTACCTCGGCGGCTGGGCGCTGGTCGCCGTCCTGGCCGTGCTCGGGGCCCTGGGGGCGTTCGAGTTGTATCGCCTCGCCGCCCGGCAGGGCGTCCGCGCGCTGGTCGCCCTGGGGTGCACCGGCGCCGCGCTGTTTCCGGCCGGCGCGTGGCTGGTGCTGCCGGCCGGGTACGCGCTGGAGCCGCGCTGGTTCGCGTTTCTCCTGGCGCTGTGGCTCATCGGCGTCATGGCGGCGGCGGTCGCCACTCGGGGCCCAAGTCACGGTCCCACCGCCGGGGTGGGCGTGACCGTGTTGGGCGCGCTGTACGCCGGCGGCCTTCCCGCCTTCCTGCTCCTGCTGCGGCATCCGGCCGCGCCGCTGGGCGCCGCCGCCGGGACCGCGCTGGCCTGTTTCCCGCTGGTCCTCACCTGGATCTGCGATACGCTCGCCATGGCGGGAGGCGCGCTGATCGGGGGGCCCAAGCTCGCGCCGGTTCTGAGCCCGGCCAAGACCTGGGCCGGTGCGCTCACGGGAACGCTGGGAGCATTGCTCGGGGCCCTGGGCTACGGGCGCTGGGTGCTGGCACCGCTGGGGGTGCCGCTGTCGCCGGTGATCCTGCTGGCCTCGGGGGCGGCGGTGGCGACGTTGGGGCAACTTGGCGATGTTGCGGAGTCGCTCTTCAAGCGCGAAGCGGGCGTGAAGGACTCGGGCGCGTTGTTCCCCGGTCACGGCGGCGTGCTGGACCGGCTCGACTCGCTGTATTGGGCCATTCCCGCGGTGGCGCTGGTGGTATCGGCGGGAGGCAGGCTGTGAGCATTGGGGTTGCCGTGCTGGGGTCTACCGGGTCGATCGGGACTGCCGCGCTCCGGGTACTGGCCCGCCAGCGCGAGCGGTTCCGGGTGGTGGCGCTCACCGCGCATGCTTCGGCCGACGTCCTGGAGCGACAGGCCCGGGAGACGGGCGCCACCTTCCTGGGGCTGGTGCAAGGGAACGCCGGGCGGCGACCCCGGCTGGCGGTGGGACCCGACTGCCTGATCGAAGGGGCCACCCATCCCGACGTCCAGATCGTAGTCAACGCGATCGTGGGCGCGGCTGGCCTGCCCGCCACGCTGGCGGCCCTGCGGGCGGGCAAGCGGGTGGCCCTGGCCAACAAGGAAACCCTGGTCATGGCCGGCGAGCTGGTGCTGTGCGCGGCGCGCGAGGGCCGGGGCGAGATCGTCCCCATCGATTCCGAACACAGCGCCGTGCTCCAGTGCATGGCGTCGGCGGGGGGGAGAGCGCTGCGACGCCTCATTCTCACCGCATCCGGCGGCCCGTTTCGGGGATGGACGCCGGAGCGCGTGGCCCGCGCCACCGTGGAGGAGGCGCTCAACCATCCTACCTGGCGAATGGGTCCCAAGATCACCGTGGACAGCGCCACCCTGGCCAACAAGGCGCTGGAAGTGATCGAGGGCCATTTCCTGTTTGGACTCCCGTTCGACGGTATCGAAGTGGTGTTGCACCCACAATCGGTGATCCACGCGCTCACCGAGTTCGCGGACGGATCGGTGCTGGCGCAGCTCGGCTTCCCGTCCATGGAGCTGCCCATTCTGTACGCGCTCACGCACCCCGAGCGGCTTCCCGATGACGGGGTCAGACGTTTCGATCCAGTGGCTGCGAGTCCCCTCACCTTCGAACCGCTAGTGTCAGGGATGTTCCCCGCGTTCGATCTCGGCGTGGCGGCGGGCCGGATGGGGGGGACGGGAGCGGCGGTGTTCAACGCCGCCAACGAAGTGGCGGTGAAGGCCTTTCTGACTGGCAGGGTCCGGTTCGGCGCCATCGGCGAGACGATCGAGGCCGTCCTTCAGGCTCACGAGATCGGGCCGGCGAAGGCGCTGGAAGAGGTGCTGGCCGCGGACCGGTGGGCCCGCGAACGCGCGGAGGCCCGGTGCTCCTGACCATCGCGGCCGCCGTCGTGGTTCTCGGCGTGGTGATCTTCGTGCACGAAGTGGGCCACTTCCTCGCGGCCAAGGCCACCGGGGTCGGCGTCATTCGGTTCTCCATCGGCTTCGGGCCCGCCACACCGCTCCGGTTCCGGCGGGGGGACACGGAGTACGTGGTGTCATGGTTTCCGTTCGGCGGGTACGTGATGATGGCGAGCGAGGAGGAGACTTCGGACGAGACCGGCGGCGTCCGGGCGCTGGAGGGTGGCCCTGCGGAGCGCCCGTTCCCGCCTGAGCAGCAGTTCGAGAGCAAACCGCTGTGGGCTCGCGTCGTGGTCATCGCGGCGGGCGTCCTGATGAACGCGGCGTTCGCGTGGGGGCTCTACGCCGGGCTGGCTCTGGGATATGGGAGCCGGGAAGATCCGACAACGGTGGTGGCGTCGGTGGATTCGGTGTTGCTCCCGGCGGGCGCCAAGGCGCTGGCGACGCTTACCTACCCGCGGACCGTCGTTCGGATCAACAGCGACACCATCGCGTCGTGGAATGACCTGCAGAGCGCCGTGCTGGACCCTACCACCAGCAGCCTCAGCCTGGAATTCGCGAGTGACCCATCACCGGTGGCCCTGGCGGTCCCTGGGACGCCCGGGGCTGATCGGGTGCGCCTGCTCCGAGCCCTGAAGCCGGCGTGGGCGCCGCGCCTGGGGTACGTCGCGCCCGGGCGTCCGGCGGCCGCTGCCGGGCTCACGTCGGGCGACCTGGTTCTGTCGGCCGACGGCCGCAGCCTGCGCTATTGGGACGATCTGGTGCGCGTGGTCGAGGCGCACGCTGGCGACACGGTCATCCTGGCGGTACAGCGCGCGGATTCCCTGTTTACCGTGCGGTTGGTGCCCACCGCCGAGTCGGATACCGACTTCGTGGCCGGGGGGCGGCGCGTGGTGGGGAAGGTCGGCGTCGGACCCCAGATCGTGGCTCGGCACGTACGGTACAGCGTGCCGGGCGCCGTGCGGGAGGCGACCCGGCAAGCATGGGCGGACGCCGGGCTGGTGGTGTTCGCGGTGAAGGGGCTCGTCACGGGCAGCGTGTCGCCGCGCGAGCTGGGCGGACCCATCTTCATCGGGCAGCTCTCGGGTCAGGTGGCGCAGGTTGGGCTGGAGCCGTTCCTCGCGTTCATCGCGCTATTTTCCATTAATCTCGCCGTCTTGAACCTGCTACCCATCCCGGTCCTGGACGGCGGCCGGCTGCTGTTCCTGCTCGCCGAGGGCGTCCGTGGACGCCCGCTCTCGCGAGCGCTGCGGATGCGGTTGAGTCAGGTAGGGGTGGCGCTGCTGGTAGCGATCATGCTCTTGGCGCTGACCAACGACGTCCTGCGGCTTTTCGGCGGCTAACCCCTGACGACTCCCTGAAGACAGGACACTGATTAACCGCCAAAGTTCTCCCTCTGCGTTCTCTCGTTTTGTTTCTCTGCGTCCTCTGCGGTAGTCAGTTACGTTAGCATCGGTCACGGCTGTTAACGTCGGCCGAGCAGCACCACGAGCAGCGCCACCAAGGCCACCACGAGCACCGCCGCGATGGGGAGGAGCCACCGGCTGAAGCTTGCGGCCAAGCCGCCGCGTCCGACCGGGAGGGCGAGCTGGACTGCCGTGCGACCGAAGGACGTGGTTCGGCGGCTGACTTCTTCGATGGCGTTCAACTCCGTCAACAGCTCATCGGCCGAGGCATAGCGGTCATCCGGGTGCTTGGCGAGGCACTTGAGGATGATGCGCTCGGTGCGCTTGGAGAGGTCCGGCCGCCGGTGCCGGGGTGGCTCGGGAGGGGCTTCCACGTGCATGCGGGCCAGTTCGAACCAGTCGTTCGAGCGGAACGGTAGGTCGCCCGTGGCGGCCTTGTACAGGGTGACGCCTAAGGCGTACAGGTCGCTGCGCCCGTCCAGGGGACGCCCCTGGGCCTGCTCCGGCGATACGTAGTGCGGCGTGCCGATCGTCATGTTGACGCCGGTTGCCGTGGCATAGCCCGAGACGGCGCGGGCGATCCCGAAATCGGCGATCACGGCGGTGCCGTCGCTGGTAAAGAGAATATTGTCCACCTTGATGTCGCGGTGGATGATGCCTCCGGCATGGGCGAACGCCAGGGCGCTGGTGACGTCCCTGGCGATGCGCAGCAGGTCCGCCTCGGCGGGCGGCCCGTCCCGAGCCAGCCGCGAGGCGAGCGAGTTGGGATAGAGGTCCATCGCGAAGTAGGTCACCTCGCCAGTCTTCCCGATGTCCAGGATCCGTACGATGTTGGGATGCCGGAGCTCCGAGGCCACCCGCGCCTCGTTCCGGAAGCGGGTTTCGAACTGCTGGTCGCCGGCGTAGCGCGGCTTCAGGACTTTGAGGGCGACCGGCCCGCCGTCCGCCGTGCGGCGTCCGGCGAAGACCCAGGCGAAGCCGCCTTGGCCAATGAGCCGCTCGACCGTGAAGGGGCCGATGGTCTGTCCGAGTAACTCTTCAGGTTCCAGCGACATCAGCAGGCTTTACAGGCCTTCCAAGGAGGGCTAAATTCTTCTGCTAGGCCAATATCGACTAAGGCCAATATCGACATCGTCCGGGGCCCCTGAGGCCCGTGCTGGTGGAGGATACACGTTTCATGGGCTTTGACAAGAACGCGGTCATGCAGAAGCATGGCCTGGGTCCCACCGACACTGGCTCAGCCCGGGTCCAGGTCGCCCTGCTCACCGAGCGGATCAATTCGTTGACCGATCATTTCCGCGCTCACCTTAAAGACCACCACGGCCGCCGAGGCCTCCTGATGATGGTCAGCAAGCGGCGCCGTCTCCTCGAATACCTCAAGCGCACGGATCTGGCAGGCTATCGCCGGCTCATTGATGAGCTGGGTCTCCGGCACTAGGAACCGGGTTGGGCCACGAGGCGTCTGGGAGGAGCACCCCGGACGCCTCGCCGCATGCGTGTGGGTGCTCTCAGCAGTCAAGGAGCCATGGTAAAACGTCTGGAACAGATCGTTGGCGGCCGCGCCCTTCGGTTGGAGACGGGCCGGCTCGCCAAGCAGGCCGCCGGCAGCGCCATCGTGCAGTACGGCGAGACGATGATCCTGGCGGCGGTGACCGTGTCGGATCAACCGTCCAATCTGCCCTTCTTCCCCCTCACCGTCGAATATCGCGAGAAGAGCTACGCCGCTGGCAAGATCCCGGGCGGCTTCATCAAGCGCGAGGGCCGGCCCAGCGACGACGAGATCCTCGCGGCGCGGCTCACGGATCGGTCCATTCGGCCGCTGTTTCCGGAAGGATTCAAGAACGAAGTGCAGGTCTTCGTCTACGTCCTCTCCGCGGACCAGGAAAACGACGCGGACGTGCTGGGCATCACCGGGGCCTCGCTGGCGTTGGGCCTGTCGCGGGTCCCCTGGAACGGGCCCATCGCGGGTGTGCGGGTCGGTCGGGTGGAGGGGCAGTGGGTGCTCAACCCCACGTTCCAGCAGCTGGAGTTCAGCGATGCGGACATCGTCGTGACGGGCAGCCGTGACTCCATCATGATGGTCGAGGGGAGCGCCCTCGAGTTGCCGGAGGACGAGATCGCGGAGGCGCTGGCCTTCGCCCAGCGCGGAATCTCGGACATCGTCGCCTGGCAGGGGGACATCATCCGGGATGTCGGCGTGTCCAAGGTGGCCTGGACCAAGACCGAGCCGCCGGCTGCGCTGGTGGCACGGGTCCGGGAGCTGGCCGGGGCCCGGGTACAGGAGGCCCTGAACCTGCCCGAGAAGTCGGAACGGTCGCAGGGGCTGGCCGCGTTGCGGGCGACGGTCACGGAGCAGCTGGCGGCCGAGTTCCCGGAGAACGCGAAGGACGTGGGCGGAGTGCTGGAGGAGATCGAGTACGAGACCATGCGACGGCAGGTGATCGAGCATGGGGAGCGGGTGGACGGCCGGGATCTGGACACGGTGCGGCCCATCACGTGCGACGTGGGGATTCTGCCGCGGGCCCACGGGTCGGCGCTGTTCACGCGGGGTCAGACCCAGGCCCTGGTGAGCACTACGCTGGGCACCGTGTCGGACGAACAGCGGATTGACACGGTGGACGTGGCGCAAGAGACCACCAAGAGCTTCATGCTGCACTACAACTTCCCGCCCTTCTCGACCGGCGAGGTCAAGCCGGTGCGGGGCGTGTCGCGGCGGGAGATCGGTCACGGCTCCCTGGCGGAGCGCGCCCTGCAGGCGCTGCTCCCGCCCTACGAGGCGTTCCCCTATACCATCCGGGTGGTCTCCGATATCCTGGAGTCGAATGGGTCTTCGTCCATGGCGACGGTGTGTGGTGGCTCGCTGGCCCTGATGGACGCGGGTGTGCCCATGAAGGCCCCCTGCGCCGGCGTCGCGATGGGACTCATCAAGGAAGGCGACCGGGTCGCCGTGCTGACCGACATCCTGGGCGCCGAAGACTACCTGGGGGACATGGACTTCAAGGTGGCGGGGACCCGCGACGGCGTGACCGCGGTGCAAATGGACATCAAGATCCAGGGTTTGGATCTGCGGATCGTTCGCGAGGCCCTGCACAAGGCGCGCACCGCGCGGCTGCACATCCTGGACGTCATGGGCCAAACGCTGGCCCAACCTCGCACCAGCCTGTCGAAGTATGCCCCGCGCATCATCACCGTCCAGATCCGGCCGGATCGGATCGGCGACATCATCGGACCCAAGGGCAAGACCATCCGCGGGATCCAGGACCAGACGGGCGCCGAGATCAACGTGGACGACAGCGGCATGGTCACCATCTCCAGCACCAGCGGCGAAGCCGGGGAGCGGGCGCGCGACATGATCGCGGCCATCGTGCAGGAGCCGGAGGTGGGAACCATCTACGAGGGTACGGTCAAGAGCACCACCGCCTTCGGCGCCTTTGTCGAGATCCTGCCCGGCGTCGAGGGGCTGCTCCACATCTCCGAGCTGCAACATGGGCGGACCGAGCGAACCGAGGACGTGGTCAAGAAGGGTGACCGCGTGCGGGTCAAGCTGCTCGAGGTCGACGGGCGCGGGAAGATGCGGCTCTCACGCAAAGCGGTACTGGACAAGTCCTGACCGGCGGGATGCAGACCGTCAAGCTCGACGAGGGTCTCTACCGGACCAGCGCCGAGAACGGGGTGACTGTCCTGTCGGAGGTGCTGCCGGGCGTTCGGTCGGTGAGCGTCGGCGTGTGGGTCCGGACCGCGTCGGCGCATGAAGCACGCTCCCAGATGGGCGTGTCCCACCTGCTCGAGCACCTGGTGTTCAAGGGGACCGAGCGGCGCACCGCCCGCGAGATCGCCCTGGAGCTCGAGGTCCGCGGCGGCGCGCTCGACGCCTTCACGTCGCGCGACCACACGTCCTACCAGGCACGAGTGCTGGACGAAGACCTACCCCGTGCCCTCGATGTGCTCACCGATCTGGTGCGCCATCCGGTGCTGCGCGAAGGCGATCTCACCCTCGAGCGGAAAGTGGTGCTGGAGGAGATCAGCACCGTCGAAGACACCCCCGATGATCTGGTGTTCGAGCTGCACGCCGCGGCCCTGTGGCCGGACCATCCCTACGGGTACTCCATTCTGGGTACCCGCGAGACGGTGGGGCAACTGGCCGCCGAGGATCTGCGCCAACTGCACCGGCGGGCATACCACCCGCGACACATGGTGATCGCGGCGGCCGGGAGCCTGAACCACGAGGTCCTGCTCAAGCTGCTGGCCCGCTGCGGTTGGTTTACCTGCGACGGTGGACCGGAGCCCGTCCCCGTGAGCCCGGTGCCGCCGGGGGCACGGACCGAGCGTCGCGTCCGGCGGGAATCTGCCCAGGTCCACCTGGTGATGGGCACGGATACATTCCCGTATCGCGATCGCCGCCGCTACGCGCTCATGCTGGTCAACACCGTTCTGGGCGGCGGGATGTCGAGCCGCCTGTTCCAGCGGGTTCGCGAGGAGCTGGGCTTGGCGTACGCGATCTACACCTTCCACTCCTTCTACCAGCACTCCGGTGTCACGGGCGTGTACGTCGGCACCCATCCGAGCACCGCGTCGCAGGCGGTGGACGCGATCCGGGTGGAGCTGGAGCGGATGGCTACCGAGGGGCTCAGCGCGGAGCAGCTGGCGGAGGCGGCGCAGCAGCTCAAAGGCCAGGTGACGCTGTCCCTCGAAAGCCCGGCGGCCCGGATGCATCGGCTGGCCACCCTGGCGCTGCATCACGAGCCCCACCGCACCATCGACCAGGTGCTGGCCGAGATCGACCAGGTGCGGGTGGAGGATGTGCAATCCGTGGCCGCGGAGTACCTTGTCCCCGACCGTCACACGGCGGTGTGGCTCGGTCCCGATGTGTAAGCGGTCCTGGTTCGATACCCATCATCCGTACCCCGGCCCTCCTCACGCTCTCATCTGACGGGTCATCCATGATCATCGGCGTTCCCAAGGAAATCAAAGCCAACGAGAATCGGGTGGCCCTGGTGCCCGCCGGGGCCGAAGCCCTGATCGCAGCCAGCCACACGGTGCTGGTGGAGCAAGGAGCCGGGGTGGGAAGCGGATTCCCCGACGCCGCCTACCGCGATCTGGGCGCCAGGGTGGTCGCCAAGGCGGACGGCGTCTGGGCCGATGCGGCGCTCATCCTCAAGGTCAAGGAGCCGATCGCGCCGGAGTACCCGCGGATCCGGCCCGGTCAGGTGCTGTTCACCTATTTCCACTTTGCGGCCAGCGAGGAGCTGACCCGCGCGATCGTGGACTCCAAGTGCGTTGCGATCGCGTACGAGACGGTGCAGCTGCCGTCGGGCGAGCTACCGCTGCTGACGCCCATGAGCGAAGTGGCCGGCCGCATGGCGGTGCAGGAGGGGGCCAAGTACCTCGAGCGGACGCACGGCGGCAGCGGCATCCTGCTGGGCGGCGTGCCGGGCGTGTTGCCGGCCGGAGTGCTGGTCATCGGCGGCGGCGTGGTGGGCGCCAACGCGGCGCGCATGGCGGCCGGGCTGGGCGCCGACGTGACGCTGTTGGACCTGTCCCTGGAGCGACTCCGCTACCTGGCCGAGGTGATGCCCGCCAACGTGCGCCTGTTGTACTCCAATCGACACAACCTGCTGCAACAGCTCCCGGGCGCGGACCTGGTGGTGGGGGCGGTGCTGCTCCCCGGGGCCAAGGCGCCGAAGCTGGTGCGGCGCGACGATCTCAAGCTGATGAAGCCGGGCTCGGTGGTGGTGGACGTGTCGGTGGACCAAGGCGGGTGCATCGAGACCATCAAGCCGACGACCCACGAGAACCCGACCTACGTGGTGGACGGAGTGATCCACTACGGGGTGAGCAACATGCCCGGTGCGGTGCCCCGCACGTCCACGCTGGCCCTGACCAATGCGACCTTCCCCTACGCGCGCCGGCTGGCCCGTGACGGATGGCAGAAGGCATGCCGGGAGAACGAGGCGTTGCGGCTGGGGCTCAACGTGGTCAACGGGAAGGTGGTCTACCCGGGCGTGGCGGAAGCCTTCGGCATGGACCTGGTGGACGTGTCTCAAGTGGTGTGAACACTTAAGTCGCGAGCTTGAGGCAACTTAGGCCCGCAGTTAGGTTAAGCGCGCATGCGTTGGCCCCTGAGTATCGACAGCTGGCTGCCCGCCAACGAGATCGCGGTGGATCTCGGGACCTCCAACACGCTCATCTACGTGAAGGGCGAAGGGATCGTGCTGAACGAGCCCTCCGTCGTGGCCATCGAAAAAGCTACCGGGGTAGTGAAGGGGATCGGGCTGGAGGCCAAGCGCATGTTGGGCCGCACGCCGGACGGGATCCTGGCGGTGCGGCCGCTCAAGGACGGCGTGATCGCGGACTTCGATGTGACCGAGAAGATGCTGCGGTATTTCCTCTCGTCCATCATCCAGAAGCACGTGTTCCGCGTGAAGCCCAAGGTGATCGTCTGCGTGCCCAGCGGGATTACCGAGGTGGAGAAGCGGGCCGTGCGGGACAGCGCGCACTCGGCCGGGGCCAAGGAGGTCTACATGGTCGCCGAGCCCATGGCGGCCGCGATCGGCGTGGGCCTGCCGGTGGAGACCCCCACGGGCAACATGGTCATCGACATCGGCGGTGGGACCACGGAGATCGCGGTGATCGCGCTGTCGGGGATCGTGAGCGACACCTCCATCCGCACCGGCGGCGACGAGCTGGACCAGGCCATCGTCCAGTTCATGCGGAAGAACTACAACCTGCTGATCGGCGAGCCGACCGCGGAGGCGATCAAGATCGCCATCGGGTCAGCCGCGCCGGTCGGGGACGAGAAGGAAATGGAGGCCAAGGGCCGCGACCTGGTCTCCGGCATTCCCAAGGTAGTCCGGGTGCACTCCAGTGAGATCCGCGAGGCGGTGCAGGAGCCCATCCAGCAGATCGTGGATGCGGTGCGGCGCGCGCTCGAGATCACCCCACCCGAGCTGGCCAGCGACATCGTGGATCGGGGCATCGTCATGGCCGGCGGGGGGGCGCTGATCCGAGGCCTCGACGTGCTGCTGTCTCAGGAGACTTCGTTGCCGATCCGGGTGGACGAGGACCCGCTCACCTGCGTGGTGCGGGGTGTGGGACGCATCCTGGACGATCCGGAGAAATACCGCTCGGTCCTGACGACCTAGCGACCCCACCGTGACTTTCGCGTCCGAACGGTACGCGTCGCGGCGCGACACGCTGGCCTTCATCGTCTGTCTGTTGCTGTCCGTCGCGGCGCGCATGACGCCGGCGGCGTGGCACGATCGCGTGTCCGACGGCCTGCGCGGGACGCTGCTCCGTCCTCTGGTGGCGATGCAGGGCTGGGCCGAGTCGGTCCGGACCACGCGGCGGCGCTTCGCGCGGGTGGTGGCGGAGCGCGATTCGGCGGTGGTGGTGGCGACCCTGGCGGAGGCACTGCGGGAGGAAAACGCGCAGCTGCGGGCGGTACTGGGGCTGCGCGAGCGCCTGCCGGCGCGTCACGTGGCCGCCGAAGTCCTGCACCAGTCGTTGCCGACCGACGGCTACACGCTGCTGATCTCCGCCGGGAGCCGGCAGGGCGTGCGGGTGCTGGCGCCGGTCATCGCCCCGGGGGGACTGGTGGGCGTGGTGCGGAGCGTGGGGGGGAGTACCTCCGTGGTGGTCGCCTGGGCGCACCCGGACTTTCGAGCCAGCGCGATGACGGCCGACGGGGCCGTGTTCGGCATCGCGGGGCCCTATGGCGGCGCCGATCCCGGCAGCCTGCTGCTGGAGCTCCGAGGCGTGCCGTACCGCGAGGAGCTGATCCCGGGGACGCGGGTCTACACCTCCGGCTTGGCGACCGGAGAAGGCGGCATCTACCCGCGGGGGATTCCGATCGGCACCATCCTGTCCGTGGGCGAAGAAATGGCGGGCTGGGCGCGGACCTATCTGGTCCTGCCCGCGGTGCATCCCGCGTCCATCTCCCACGTCATCGTGCTGCTGGATACGCGAGTCGAGCTGACCGGCGCCTTCGCCGCGCCCCAGCCATGAACGCCAAGCGCGGCGCTTACCGACTGCGGGCCGTGCTGCTGTTACTGGTGGTGCTGCATTTCACGCTGCGTCCGTGGCTGGGGGATCCGCGCCCGGCGCCGGATTTTCTGGTCTTGGCGCTCCTGGTGTACGCCCTTCGGGCGCGTCCGGGGGGCGCGGCGGTCGCCGGGTTCACGATCGGGTTGTTAGGCGACGCCCTGACGCCGGTGGCGTTCGGTGCGGGCGCCCTGGCGCACACGGTGGTAGGTTACCTGGCGGCATGGGGGAAGGCGATCTTCTTCGCCGAGAATCTGGCGGTCAACGCCGGGTTCTTCTTCGCCGGCACCTGGGTGCGAGACCTCCTGGTACTGGTCGGAGGTGGTCACGTTCAGGGGACGGAGCTGGTGTGGCAGCTCCTGCTGTGGTCGCCCCTCAAGGCCGCCACCACGGCACTCGTGGGGGTGATGGTGTTGCTGATCTTCCGGCGGTGGCTGGCCATTAGGATCACGGAATGAACTGGTTCCACCCGCACCAGCTGGCGCGCCGAGTCCGCCTGGCGCAGGGGCTGCTCTGGCTGGTGGGTGCCGTCCTGCTGATTGCCTTCTTCCGAGTACAGGTCCTCTCATCCAGCCGGTATCGGGTGCGGTCGGAACTCAACCGCATGCGGTCCGTCCCGATTCCGGCCCCCAGGGGCCTGATCACCGACCGCAACGGGGTGGTGCTCGCAGAGAACGAGCCGGGGTACTCCGTTGGGTTGCTCGCGCCGTCGGTGGATTCTCTGCGCGCGACCATCAAGCGGATCGCACCGCTCTTGCGGCTGTCGTCGCGGGACGCCGAGGAGGCCGAGCGCGCCTTTCGCCGGACGCCCTACCGGCCGGCGCTGCTCCGGCGGGACGCGTCGTTCGACCTGGTGTCGGCGCTGGAGGAGCGGCGCGTGGTCATTCCGGGTCTCGTGATCCAGGCGGAGCCCAGGCGGCGCTATCCGTTCGGGGATATTGCCGCGCATGTGGTGGGCTACGTGGCGGAGATCACGGAGCAGGAGCTGGGCGCCGCCACCGTCAGCGGCGCGCGGCCGGGCCTGCTGGTGGGGCGGGACGGTCTGGAACGGGAGTACGACGACCGGCTCCGCGGGAAGGACGGCGAGCAATTCGTCGAGGTGGATGCCCTGGGCCGGAGCGTGCGGGAAACCGAGATGGGGCACAGCCTGGGTCCGGAGCAGGGGGAGTCCATCCGAACCACCATCGACATCGATTTGCAGCAAGACGTCGCCCAGAGCTTTCCGGAGGGGATGCGGGGCGCGGTGATGGTGATGGACCCTGCCACCGGGGAAATCCTGGCCCTCTACTCGTCCCCCGCCTACGACCCCAACACCTTCATCGGCGGAGTGGACCCGGAGGTGTGGAGCCGGCTGTCGCAGGCCGCGGACTTCCCGCTGCTCAATCGAGCGATCCAGGCCCGCTATCCGCCGGCGTCGCCGTGGAAGCTGGTGGTCGCTGCCATGGCGATGAATCGCGGGCTGGTGGACCTGAGCTCGCGAATGCCCATTCCCTGCCGGGGCGGGCTGCAGTACTACAACCGGTACTTCCGCTGCTGGAAGCTCGAGGGCCATGGCGAGCTCACGCTGGCCGAGGCCATTCAGCATTCGTGCGACGTGTATTTCTACCAGCTCGGGCTGAAGCTCCAGCTGAACAACCTGTTGGGCGACGCGGCGCGCCTCGGCTTTCGCGATCGCTCGGGTATCGACCTCCCCAACGAGATCCGTCCGCTGTTTCCCGCCTCCCTGGAGTACTACAACCAGCGCTATGGGCCTCGAGGTTGGACCAACGCGGTCACCCTGAACCTGGCCATCGGGCAGGGCGAGAACGCGCAGACGCTGGCGACCATGGTGGCGTTCTACGCGATGCTGGCCAATCCTGACGGTCGCGCGCCGGAGCCCCATCTGGTCATGCCCGGCGCCACGCCGAGCCGCTCCGTCGGGCTCCCGCCCGATCAGCTGGCGGGCCTGCGCGAAGCCCTGCTGGAGGTGGTGGAGCATGGCACGGCGGCGGGGGCACGGGTGGCCGACCTGCGCATCGGCGGCAAGACCGGCACGGCGCAGAATGCGCACGGCGCGGACCACGGGTGGTTCATCGCGTTCGCGCCGGCGGACAGTCCCAGGGTGGTGGTAGGCGCAGTGGTGGAGTTCGCCGAGCACGGATCGAGGATCGCGCCGATGGTGAATCGCATCATCGCGCGGCACCTGCTGGGACCCACCGTGCCGCCGCTCACGGCGGCGGACTACCAGGTCGTGCTGCCGGATGACTCGGCGCCCGAGCCGGTGCCGATCCTGCCGGACACGATCCGGCGCATCATCCGCGATGGCATCCCGCGGCCTCGATAGCCGGACCCTCCTCACCGTCGGCGCGCTCGTGGCCCTGGGCCTGGCCACGTTGTACTCCGCGGGGCAGACCGACGTCCCGACCGATATTGCCGACATCTGGCGGAAGCAATTGGGGTGGATCGCGCTCGGGACCGTGGCCGGGGTCGTCGTCTTCCGAACCTCGCCCCGTCTCCTGGAATGGGTGACGCCCTTCGTCTACGGCCTGGCCGTGGTGCTCTTGATCCTGACGCTGCTGGTGGGGACCGGGGCCGGCACGGCGGCCGGGACCCGGTCCTGGCTGGCGATCGGGGGGGTGCGCATCGGCCAGCCGGCCGAGCTGGCGAAGCTGGCCACGATCATGATGCTGGCCCGGCACCTGGGTGGGCGGCGGCGACCGCCCCAGAGCCTGGTTGAGCTGCTCCCCGCCTGCGCGATCGTGGGGCTGCCGTTCCTGCTGGTGGGCCTCCAGCCGGACCTCGGCAGCGCGATCGTCTTCCTCGGCATTCTCTTCGCGGTGCTCTTCTGGGTCGCCGTGCCGTTCCCGCTCCTGGTGCTGCTGGCCTCGCCGGTGATCAGTCTCATGCTCGCGTTCTCGACCTGGTCCTGGGGCGTCTGGATCGTGGCGATCACGCTGGTGCTGTTGTGGGCCCGTCCCTACGTGGTGGAGGGCGTGGTCGTCTGGTTGGGTAACGTCCTCATGGGCACGATCGCGTTGGAGTTGTGGCGGGGCTTGGCGCCGTACCAACAGAACCGGCTGCTCTCGTTCCTCAACCCCGAGATCGATCCCCGGGCGACCGGTTGGAACATCATCCAGTCCAGGGTCGCCATCGGATCGGGCGGGCTGCTGGGGAAGGGCTTCCTCGAGGGCACCCAGAAGGCCCTCGCGTTCCTGCCGGCCCAACACACCGACTTCATTTTCTCGGTGCTCGCGGAGGAGCTGGGGTTCCTGGGCGTCGTGGTCACGCTGGTTTTGTTCGCCGCCTTGCTCACGCACCTGATGCGGATCGCGCGCGAGGCAACGGATCCCTTCTCGTCGGTGCTGGTCTTCGGGATCTCGGGGCTCTTGTTCACGCACGTGGTGGAGAATGTGGGCATGACCATCGGCCTGATGCCCATTACCGGCATTCCGCTTCCCTTTTTCTCCTATGGCGGCTCCTTCCTGCTGGTCTCCTTCGTGGCCGTGGCGATGAGCCTCCGCGTCGCCCGCGAGGCACGCTCGCCCTATAGCGGAGCGTAGGGGTAGCGTGTTCAGGGCTGGCGCCGGTCCCGCGGCCAGCGCGAGATTCCCCGAGACCCCATGGCCTGGTTCCGCAAAGAACGCAAGCGGCGCACCTCCTCCCGTGAGCGCCTAGAGATCCCGCCGGACGCGTGGGACAAGTGTGACGAGTGCGGCCATTTGGACCTGCGCGAGAAGTTCGAGCGCGCGCTGCAAGTCTGCCCTCAATGCGGGGTCCACCGGCGGATCTCGGCACGACGCTACGCGGAGATCCTGACGGATCCGGGCAGCTTCGTGGAGCTGTTCGGTAATCTGCGCTCGGTGGATCCGCTGGGGTTCGAGGGCTACGCGGAGCGGGTGGCCCGTGCGTATCGCGAAGTGGGGCCCCAGGAGGCCGTGCTGACCGGACACGGGACGCTGACCGGCGTGCCGCTTCACCTGGCGGCAATGGAGTTCGCTTTTATGGGCGGGTCCATGGCGTCGGTCGTGGGGGAGAAGATCTCGCGTTTGGCGGAGCGTTCCCTTCAGCACAAGACGCCGTTGGTGATCGTGTCCGCCTCCGGCGGAGCACGTATGCAGGAAGGGGTCCTGAGCCTCATGCAAATGGCCAAGACCTCGGTGGTCCTGGCCGCGCTGCGGGATGCCGGTTTGCCGTTCATTTCGATCGTCACCAACCCGACCACCGGCGGCGTCTCCGCGTCGTACGCGCTCCAGGGGGACGTGATCCTGGCCGAGCCCGGCGCGGTGGTGGGATTCGCCGGCCCGCGGGTGATCAAGCAGACCATCGGTCAGGATCTGCCGGAGGGGTTCCAGACGGCAGAGTTCCTCCTGGAGCACGGGATGGTGGATGCCGTGGTGCCGCGGTCGCACCTGGCGGACACCACCGCCACGCTGTTGCGGATGATGCTGCGTCTGCCTTCGGCGGAGGTCGCGGACTGACCCTCGCGTTCGAGGAGGCGTGCCGCTTCCTCTTCCCACGAACCTCCGCAGGCAAGCCCTGGTCGCTGGAACCCACGCGCGCCCTTCTGGCCGAGCTGGGCAACCCCGAGCGCGAATACGCGATCGTGCACATCGGCGGGACCAACGGCAAAGGTTCGGTGTCGGCGATGACCTACGCCGCCCTCCGCGAGGCGGGGAGGTCGGTGGGGTTGTACACGTCGCCGCACCTGGTGGATGTTCGCGAGCGGATCGTGGTGGACGAGCGGCCCATCGGCCGGGAGGCGTTCACGGGCTGGACGGAGCGCCTCCGCCCGGCGATTGAGCGAACCGGGGCCAGCTGCTTTGAGGCGCTGACGGCGATCGCGCTGGCGGACTTTGCCGCCCGCCGGGTGGAGATCGCGGTGGTGGAGGTTGGATTGGGGGGTCGGCTGGACAGTACCAACGTGGTCCAGCCGGTGGCCAGCGCCGTCACCACGATCGCTCGCGAGCACACGGAGTATCTCGGGGACACGCTTCCGGCCATTGCTCGGGAGAAGGCGGGGATCGCCAAGCGTTCCACCCCGTTCGTGATCGGGGAGGCCGACCCCGCGATCGCGGCGGTCCTCGCCGAGGTCGCCCGTGAATGCGGCGCCGGGCCGGTGGTTTCGGTGCCGCCGAATGCCGAGTACGGCGGTTCCCTGGGGCTCCGGGGGCCACATCAGCGCCGCAACGGCGCCATAGCGGCGGCGGTTCTCGACGCCCTTCCCGAGCCTTGGCGGCCCAGCCAGGCGGCGCTGGCCACCGGGTTCTCCCGGGCCTCGTTGGCCGGGCGCTTCGACTGCCGGGGCCGGTGGATCTTCGATGTGGCACACAACCCGGCTGGCCTCGGGGTGCTGATCGAGGCGCTCGGAGAGGCCGTTCCGGGCCGTCCGGTGCACGCCCTGGTGGGGATCCTGGCGGACAAGGCGTGGCCCGAAATGCTCGCGGCGTTGGGCCGGGTGGTGGACCGGGTATGGCTTACCACGCCGCCGAACGCGCCACCGGAGCGGCGGTGGGACCTCGTCGAGGTCGGGCGGGCAGTCGGGCAGGTAGGCGATCTGGATACGGCTTTGCCGCCTGACCGCCTGACCGCCCGCCCGCCCGTCATTGAGCCGGACTTCGATCGTGCGCTTCGGGAGGTTCAGCAGGGCGCCGGGACGGTCCTGGTGACCGGCTCGTTCCACACCGTGGGCGACGCGCTCGCCCGCTTGCCGGGCTTCGCGCCGCTCGGCTAATTTGGTGCATGCCAGCCAGAGCGTTGCCGGGGTTCCGCGACTTCTACCCCGACGACACCACGCTCCGTAACCACATTTTCGCTGTTTGGCGCACCGTCGCGACTCGCTACGGATGCGAGGAGTACGACGGGCCGCCGCTGGAACCGCTGGAGCTGTACACTCAGAAGAGCGGCCCGGAGATCGTGGGCCAGCTGTATCACTTCCGGGACCGCGGTGATCGAGAGGTGGCCCTGCGGCCGGAGATGACGCCCACGCTGGCGCGTATGGTGGCCGCCCGGGCCAGCGCGCTCAAGAAGCCGATTCGCTGGTTCTCCATCCCGCAGCTGTTCCGCTATGAGCGACAGCAGCGTGGGCGGCTCCGGGAACACTTCCAGTTGAACCTGGACGTGATCGGTGAGCCGGGCCCCCTGGCGGACGCCGAGGTGATCGCGGCCGCCATCGACGTGGCGCGCTTACTGGGGCTCGGACCCCAGGACGTCCGCGCTCGGTTGTCGGACCGGCGGGTGGTCCGGGCGCTGGTCCTCGGCGCCGGGGTTCCCGAGCCGTCGTTGGGAGCGGCGTTGGCTGCGATCGACAAGGTCGAGCGCGAGCCGCGCGAGCGCCTGCTGAACTGGCTGATCGAAGACGGCAAGTTCCCGGCGGCCGTGGCCGAGCGGGTCCTGGACGTGGGTGCGGTGAAAGGCCTCGGCGCGGCGCAGGAGGAGGCGAGCAAAGTCCCCGGTGGCGCCGCCGCGGTGGAGCCACTGGCGGAGTGCGTCGCGGCGCTCGAGTCCATGGGGCTCTCGGCCTTCGTGGACGTGGACCTCTGCATCGTCAGGGGGCTCGCGTATTACAGCGGCATCGTGTTCGAGCTGTTTGACGCACAGCGGAACCTCCGCGCCATCTGCGGCGGCGGGCGTTACGACGGGCTGCTGGCGGCGCTGGGCGGGGCGGACCTCCCGGCGGTGGGCTTCGGTATGGGAGACGTGGTGCTGGGTGAGCTGATCAAGGCCAGCGCGCTGGCTCCCGCGGCGGCGGGTGCGCTGGACGCGTTCCTGGTGGCGGTGACCGCGGAGGACGCGCCGGCGGTGATGCAGCTGGCGCACGCCCTGCGCGATCGGGGGGAACGGGTGGAGTTCTCGCTCAAGGAGCAGACCATCGCCAAGCAACTGAAGCTGGCGAGCGCGCGCGGGGCGCGCTTCGCCGTCATCATTGGACCCGAGGAGCGCAAGCGGGGAGGAGCAATGGTCCGGGATCTGACGCGGGGCGAGGAGCGCGCGGTCAGCGCGGCCGAGTTGGCGGGCGACGCGGTGTGGGGGCGGCGGTGAGCAGCGAGCAGGCCATCACGACCCGCGCGGCCGACTTCAACGCATGGTACAACGAGGTAGTGATGGGCGCCGAGCTGGCGGACTACTCGCCGGTCCGGGGCTGCATGGTCATTCGGCCCCGCGGCTACCGCATCTGGGAGCTGACGCAGCGCGCGCTGGACGACATGTTCAAGGCCACCGGGCACGAGAACGCCTACTTTCCGCTCTTCATTCCCGAGAGTTTCCTGGCCAAGGAAGCGGCGCACGTCGAAGGGTTCGCCCCGCTGACGGCGGTGGTGACCCGCGGGGGCGGGAAGGAGCTGGAAGAGCCGCTGGTAGTCCGGCCCACCTCCGAGACGATCATCTACGCGATGTTGGCCAACTGGATCCACAGCTACCGCGACCTGCCGGTCCTCTTGAACCAGTGGGCCAACATCGTCCGATGGGAGATGCGAACCCGCCTGTTTCTCCGGACCACCGAGTTCCTGTGGCAGGAAGGGCACACGGCGCATGCCACGGCCGAGGAGGCTGAGACGGAGGCGCGGCTGATCCTGGGGATCTACCGGCGGTTCGCCGAGGAATGGATGGCGATGCCGGTAGTCACGGGGGTGAAGACCGACTCAGAGAAGTTCGCCGGCGCGGTGCGGACGTACGCGATCGAGGCTCTGATGCAGGACAACCGCGCGCTCCAGGCGGGCACGTCGCACAACCTGGGGCAGAACTTCGCCAAGGCCTTCGGTGTGCGCTACCAGACCACCGCGGGCGACCTGGAGTACGTGTGGAGCACCTCCTGGGGCGTGTCCACGCGATTGATCGGCGGCCTGGTCATGACCCACAGCGACGACCAGGGTCTGGTATGCCCGCCGCGGCTGGCGCCGCTCCAGGTGGTGGTGGTCCCGATCTGGAAGAGCGATACCGATCGGCAGGGCGTGCTCGAGGCGGCCCAGCGCGCCCGCCAGTCCCTGGTGGACGCCGGCATCAGCGCGCAGGTGGATGATCGGGACGCGGTAAAGCCCGGGGCCAAGTACTACCACTGGGAGGCGCGGGGCGTGCCGGTGCGGCTGGAGATCGGCCCGCGTGACGTGGCGCAGGGGCAGGCCGTGCTGGCACGCCGGGCGGGCGGCAAGACCCCGGTCCCGCTCGGCGGGCTGGCTGCCGTGGTCAGGCAGGCGATGGACGAGATCCAGGCGGCCCTGCTGGAGGCGGCGCGCACCCGGCAGGAGGCGAACTCGGTCCGCAACGTGCGAGGCAAGCGAGAGCTGATCGACCTCATGAACGGCGCCGCAGGATTCGCCTACGCCGGGTATTGCGGCGATGCGGCGTGCGAGACCGCTATCAAGGAGGAGACCAAGGCCACCATCCGGGTGCTCCCGGATGAAGAATTCCGTTCGTCGCCGGCGCCTGCGACCTGCGTGTGGTGCGCGCGCCCGGCGGTGACCGAGGCGGTGTGGGCGAAGGCATACTGATTCGCGTTGCCGCCGCGGTCGGCACGCCGGTGTACGTCTATGACGCCGAGACGATCCGAAGCCAGTATACCATGCTGCGCACGGCGCTGGCCGGCGTTCCGCATCGGCTGCACTACTCGGTCAAGGCCAACGCCAACCTGGCCGTATTGAATCTCATTCGCGGGCTCGGCGGTGGCGCGGACATCGTGTCGGGGGGCGAGCTGGCCCGGGCGCTGCGAGCGGGGTTTCCGGGCCAGGACTTGGTGTTCAGCGGCGTCGGCAAGGCGGAGCGGGAGCTGGAGGCGGCGCTGAACGCCGGTGTGGGGCTCATCAACCTCGAGTCCCACGGCGAGTTCGAAGTGCTGCGGAAGCTGGCACACGGTCGCCCGGCGCCGGTGTTGGTGGGTCTCCGCGTCAACCCCGACGTGACCACGGAAACCCACCCCTACACCCAGACGGGGCGGGCCGGCATGAAGTTCGGCGTACCGCTGGATCAGGTGGTACCGCTCGCCCGCCGCGTGGCTGCCGAGCCGGATCTGGTGCTCACCTCGGTGGGAATGCACATCGGCTCGCAGATCTCCGATGGCGCGCCGTACCGGGCGGGCGCGGAGCGGTTGGCGGGCGTGGTGGCCGAGCTTCGCGCCGCCAGGCCGTACACGCTGACCTCGGTGGACGTGGGAGGCGGGCTGGGGATCTCGTACGGTCGCGGGGACGGCCTGGATCCGGCCGTGTTCGCCGCTGCCGTGGCGCCGCTGGCGCGCGCGACGGGGCTCCCGTTGCTGATCGAACCCGGCCGCTTTCTGGTGGGCAACGCCGGGTATCTGTTGACCCGGGTACTCTACCACAAGCGCTCCGGCGGACGCGAGTTCCTCATCACCGACGCGGGGATGAACGACTTGCTGCGACCGAGTCTCTATCAGGCACATCATGAGATCGTCGTGGTGGAGGAAACGGCAGAGCAGGCAGAAACGGCAGGGATCGGGGATGCGGGAGATCTGGTCGATGTGGTGGGGCCAAACTGCGAGAGCGGGGATTTTCTGGCGCTGGATCGCCACCTGAACGGGGCGCGGCCGGGTACGTTGCTGGCGGTGCTGGGCGCGGGAGCGTACGGCTTCGGGATGAGCTTCCAGTACAACTCGCGGCCGCGCGCGGCGGAGGTGCTGGTGGACGATGGACGCTACGCGGTGGTTCGCGAGCGCGAGGGATCTGATGCGCGGCGAAACGGTGACCCCCGCGTGGCGGGACGCATGACCAGTCTCGGTCGCGGCATCCTGATCCTGGACTACGGCTCGCAGTTCACCCAGCTCATCGCGCGACGGGTGCGCGAGGCGCGCGTCTACAGCGAGATCCACCCGGCCGCCCGGGGCCGCGATCTGGCCTTCGTCCGTTCGGCGGCGCCCAAAGGGATCATCCTGTCGGGCGGCCCCAACTCGGTGTTCGACGAGGGCGCCCCCGGCGCGGATCCCGCGCTTCTCGAGCTTGGCATCCCGGTGCTCGGCATTTGTTACGGCATGCAGCTGATGGCCCATCTTGCCGGTGGCAAAGTGCAGCCATCCCCGGAGCGAGAATACGGCAGGGCGGAAATCGAGGTCCGGCGCGGCGCGGGTCTGTTCGCCGGGTTCGCGCCGGGTGAGGCCGTCACCGTGTGGGCCAGCCACGGCGACCGGATCGACCAGCTGCCGCCGGGGTTCGAGACCATGGCCGTGACGGAGAACGCCCCGGTCGCGGCCATGCAACATCAGTCCCGACCCATCCACGGAGTGCTGTTTCATCCGGAGGTCGCCCACACACCACGGGGCGGAGAGATCCTCGAGAACTTCCTGTTCTCCATCTGCGGCTGCACCCCGGATTGGACGGCGGGCCAGTTCATCACGGATCAGATCGAAGCGATTCGGGCAGGCGTAGGGCCCAGCCGGCGGGCGATCTGCGGCCTCTCGGGGGGCGTGGATTCCGCGGTGGCGGCCGTGCTGGTACACCGGGCCCTGGGCGGCCGGCTCACCTGCATCTTCGTAGACCACGGATTGCTCCGGCTGCACGAGCGAGAGCAGGTGGAACGGACGTTCCGTGCTCACTTGGGCATTGATCTCGTGGTGGTGGATGCCGCGGACCGGTTCCTGAAGCAGCTCGGCGGGGTGGAAGATCCGGAGGAGAAGCGGAGGCGCATTGGCCACACGTTCATCGACGTGTTCGAGGATACGGCACGCCACGTGGCGGGGGACGTGGGATTCCTGGTGCAGGGAACGCTCTACCCGGACGTCATCGAGTCCGCGTCACCGCGAGGGGGACCCTCGGTCACCATCAAGACGCACCACAACGTCGGGGGCCTAAGGCCGAACGTGCCCTTCACGCTGATCGAGCCGCTGCGCGAGCTGTTCAAGGACGAAGTCCGCCAGGTGGGCCGCGAGCTGGGCCTGCCGGAGGACATCGTCGGCCGGCACCCGTTTCCCGGGCCGGGGCTCGCCATTCGGGTGCTGGGCGCGGTGACGCCGGAGCGACTCGAAGTGCTCCGGCAGGCCGACGCGATCTACCTCGAGGAGATCCGCGCGGCCGGGTTGTACGACGAGATCTGGCAGGCGTTCGCAGTGCTGCTTCCGGTTCGCTCGGTGGGCGTCATGGGGGATGCCCGGACCTACGAGAACGTCGTCGCGTTACGCGCCGTGACCAGCCGCGACGGGATGACGGCGGATTGGTTCCCGTTCCCGTCCGACGTGATGGGCCGGATCTCCGGCCGCATCATCAACGAGGTGCGAGGCGTGAACCGGGTGGTCTACGACGTGAGCTCGAAGCCCCCGGCCACGATCGAGTGGGAGTGAACGGCAGGATGTGACGGCGTAAGGGGTAAGCTAAGGGGTGAGGGGTCCCCCTTACCCCTCACCCCTTACGCAGTCCGTCCCTTCGCCGCCTTACAGGTTTTTTTCTTCGAGCAGCTGGATGAACTCCCCGGGCTCCTGGAGCCCCTCGAGGCGCCCCGGCACGTCCGGCTCCTTGGCGAACTGGGCGATCTTGCCGAGCACCGGCAGGTACTGGTTGGAGACCTCGAGCGGCGGGGCGACAATCAGGAAGAAGTAACACACCGGCTCGTCGTCGATGGCGCGGAAGTCGATGCCCTCCGGCTTGCGGCCGAACGCGACCCGTAGTTTCGCCACCACCAGGGAGCGGCAGTGGGGAATCGCGATCCCCCGCCCGATGCCGGTCGAGCCGAGATTCTCTCGCCGCTTCAGCATCTTGAACAACATGCCGTCCGCCCTGGCATCGAGCTTGAGGAGCGCGGTGAGTTCCTTGAGAACGTCGTCTTTGTTCGTGCTCTTGAGGTGAAGCTCGATGGCGTCGGCGGAGAAGAACTCGGTCAGTCGCATTGCAGGTGGCCACCCTCGGGGCGGCGCGAAACGTAATGAAGCGCGCGGTGCGGTGTCAAACCGTTGCCCCGCTTCAGCACGGCGCATTAACTTGGCGCATATGCAGTTCCCCTATCGCGTGGCACACCGCGTGCCCCTGTTTCTGGCACCCATGGCGGGGGTCTCGGAGCCGCCGTTTCGGCGACTGTGCCGGGGGTTCGGGGCGGACGTGGTGGTGTCGGAGTTTCTGTCTTGCGAAGGCCTCCGGCGGGGTGCCAAGAGCGTGCACGACGGGGCTTACTTCACGGAGCCGGAGCGGCCCATCGGGATTCAACTGTACGGCTCGGACCCCGCCGGCATGGGGGAAGCCGCGACGCTGGTGACCCGGTACTACGCTCCGGATTTCATCGACATCAATTTCGGATGCCCGGTCAAGAAGGTGGTCAAGCGGAACGGCGGCTCGGGGTGCCTCAAGGACTTGGGTCTTGTCGAGTCCATCATTCGGGCGGTGCGCGGGGCCACGCATCTCCCCGTCACCGTGAAGATCCGCTCCGGCTGGGACGAGGCGCTGCGCGATCCCGTGGGCATTGCGCGGCGTTGCCAGGACGCCGGCGCCCAGGCGCTAACGCTCCACCCCCGCACCCGGGCACAGATGTATTCCGGAGCTGCCAACTGGGACGAGATCGCCGCTGTGGTGGAGGCGCTGGACCTGCCGGTGGTGGGAAACGGTGACATCCAGACGGCCGCGGACGCCTACTGCATGTGGCGCCACACCGGGTGCGCCGGGATCATGATCGCCCGCGGTTCCTTCGGCAACCCCTGGATCTTCCAGCAGGCCCGCGCGCTGCTGGATGGGCGCGAGGCTCGGCCTGCCCCGGGCGTGGCGGAGCGCTTCGCCGTGGCGCTGCATCACGCCGAGCTGCAGCTGGCCGTCCAGGGCGACGACCGGCGGACTGCGATCGAGTTCCGGAAGCACCTGAGCTGGTACGTCCGCGGCGTTCCGGGGGCCGCCCAGCTCCGGCGGGAGCTGCAACAGATCGAGTCCATGGCAGAGATCGAGCGCGTCTTCCGGCGCTACCTCGAGCCGGCCCAAGCGGTCGGGTGACCGCGGCCGAGCTGGAGCGCCTTCTCGCCGACGTCGCCCAGGGAACGCTCACGCCGGAAGCGGCGGTGCAGCGACTCCGGCGATTCCCAGTGGACGATCTTGCCTACGCGCAGGTGGATCACCTGCGCCCTCTTACCCAGGGCTTCCCGGAGGTGGTGCTGGCCAGCGGCAAGACGCCGGGCCAGGTGCTGGGCGTGTGCCATTCGCTGGCAGAGTCGTACGGCTTCTTTCTGGTGACGCGAGCCGACGGCGAGATTCGGGAGGCGCTCCGGAATGCATTTCCGAGGGTCGAGCTGAATGAACTGGGCCGCACCGCCTATCTGCCGCCGGATCCGCCGCGCCCGCCGACCGGCCGCGGCACGGTGCTCGTCGTGACGGCGGGCACCAGCGACCTGCCGGTAGCCGAGGAAGCGGCGGTCGCGGCGCGCGCGTTGGGAAACCGGGTAGGCCGCTTGACGGACGTGGGCGTGGCCGGTATTCATCGCGTGTTGCGCAGGGCGGAGGAGCTGTACCGGGCATCGGTCGTGATCGTCGTGGCGGGGATGGATGGCGCCCTGGCGAGCGTGGTGGGTGGGATGGTGCGGGTACCGGTCGTGGCGGTTCCCACCAGCGTGGGCTATGGAGCGTCGTTCGGGGGCGTCGCGGCGTTGCTCGCTATGCTCAATTCCTGCGCCTCGGGGGTCGTGGTCGTGAACATCGACAATGGATTCGGCGCCGCGGCGGCGGCGTCGCGGATCAATCATCTACCATGACGCCCTGGCTGCTACCGGTCCTGTTTGCGCTGGGCGGAGTGGTCGGCTGGCTGGCGGCGAGGCGGCGGGGCCAAGGAAGCGGCGCCGTAGCCTCGCCGGGCCTGCCGGTGGACCCGCACCACGTGCTCGACCTCCTGCGGCGGGCGCACGGGGCGGCGTTCGCGTGCCTGGTTCGGGGGGACGGTGAGCCCCCGCTAACGGCTGGAGGCCTGACCGGAGCGGGAGATCTCTCGGAGCGGGTGACGGCAACCGCGCGCGTGGCGCTGGGCGACCGCCGGCAGCACGTGATCCGCGACCCGCACACCATCGTCGCGGTTGGGGACGGCGACCACGGCGTGGCCCTCGCCTGGATCGGGACCGCGGTGGCGCCGGACGCGACGGACGCGGCGCTGGCGGACCAGCGTGCGCTGTTGGCGGGTGTCCGGGCGGCGAGCGCCCGGCGCTGGGTGCCGAAGCCGGCGGCCACCGGGATCCAAGCGGCCAGCGTCCCCGAGGCGCTCGAGAGCGTGGCGTTCGTCCTCTGCGAAGCCGCACGCGCCGCGTCCGAGTGCGCCACCGCGATCGTATTGAGGGACCCGGGGACTCTGGCGGCGACCATCGTGGCGGTCTCCCACGACGCCGATCGCCGGCTGATTCGCTCGCCCGTGGCGCCTGATTCGGTCGCGGGTCGGGCCTGCATGGGCGACGTCCCCATCGTCGGGACGAGCGGCAAAGAGCTGTTCGGACAGCTGCGGGCCGACCGCCGGCGCAGGGATGAGCAGGGGGTCGCGTTCCCGCTCCACGACGGCCGCCAGGGGGTGGGTGCCCTGGTGGTGTTCGGCCGGCCGGACCAGCTGGGGGGCGCGGTGCAGCAGCGTCTCGTGAGCCTGGCCGAGGAGAACGGGCCCCGGCTCGCGATAGCGGCGGCCATTCGGGCGGCGGAGACGCGGGCCCAGACCGATGAGCTGACGGGGTCGTGGAATCGGCGCGCGCTGGACCGCATCATGCAGCTGGATCAGTCGGCCGAGTGCGCGTTGCTGCTGGTGGACCTGGATCACTTCAAGAAGCTGAACGACAGCCTCGGGCACGCGGCGGGCGATGCCGCCTTGCGCCACGTGGCCCGGGTATTTCGAAGCACGCTTCGCGAGCAAGACCTGGCGGCGCGCGTGGGCGGCGAGGAGTTTGCGTTGTGGCTGCCCAGCACCTCCGTAGAACGGGCGCGTGAGGTGGCAGAGCGGGTCCGGCAGGCGGTGGGTGGGGCGAAGCTCTATTGGGCCGGAGCCGAGCTCTCGATCACGTGCTCCGTAGGCGTGGCGGCCAAGCCGGCGACCGTGGGGCAGACGGCCAACCTCTACAGCGCCGCCGATGCGGCGTTGTATCGGGCCAAGGAAAGCGGGCGCAACCGGGTGGAAGTGGCCCTCCCCAGCCGTTGACCCAGGTCCCGGCCCCGGGCTACCTTCCCCTACGGCACTCGACAGCTAGGGGGTGACTGGTTTCGACGGGTCTGGTGAGGATTTCGCAGCGCGCCCAGGTCCCCGGGTCCTGGTAAAAGAACTGGGAAAAGACACAACTGCCAATTCTGATCTGGCACTGGCTGCGTAAGCGTTAGCTTCACGCACCTGCTCCCGCGGCGGCCCGCCTGAGGCGGCCCGGGAGTATCGACAAGTCGGGCTGGTGCGGCACGTCGCGTCCGCGCGTCGCACGAGATTTCAACGGATGCTCGTCTGCCGGTCGGGCGGCTGTGCCCCAGCCGGTGGAGACACCAAGCGCAGCCTACGCGCGTAGAAGCGGATTCGGATCGAGGCTCGGACCGGGGTTCGATTCCCCGCACCTCCACTGGACGGCGGGTACGGAAATGCGCGAGGGGTAAGGGGTGAGAAGTCCACCCCTTACCCCTCACCCCTTACCGTTCGTTCTCCCCCCTCAAACGTCCCGCTCCACCGGTTCTCCCAGCGCTGCCTGCGCTGCCGCCAGCCGGGCCACCGGCACCCGGAACGGAGAGCACGACACGTAGTTGAGGCCTACCTGGTGGCAGAACGCGATGGAACGGGGATCTCCGCCGTGCTCACCGCAGATGCCGACCTTGAGCGCCGGCTTCTGCTGTCGTCCTAGCCGAACGCCCAGCTCTACCAGCTTTTTCACGCCGAAGTCCAGCGTCTGGAACGGGTCGTCGGGCAGAATGCCGTGCTCGACGTAGAAGGGGAGGAACCGCCCGGCGTCGTCACGCGAGAGGCCAAACGTCGTTTGCGTGAGGTCGTTGGTGCCGAACGAGAAGAACTCCGCGAGCGTGGCGATGTCGTCCGCTACGACCGCCGCGCGGGGCAGCTCGATCATGGTGCCCACCAGGTACTCTACCCGCCGGCGGGACTCGCCAAAGACCTGCTCCGCGGTCTCCCGCACCAACTTCACCTGATGCCGCAGCTCCTCAACGTGCGCCACCAACGGCACCATCACTTCCGGGTGCACCGACCCGCCTTCGGCGGCGACCGCACAGGCGGCTTCGAAGATGGCGCGCGCCTGCATCTCGGTGATCTCCGGGTAGGTGATCCCCAGGCGGCAGCCCCGGTGGCCGAGCATGGGGTTGGTCTCGGCCAGAGCCTCGACGATATGGTGCATCTGATCGAGTGGCACGCCCAAGGAGGTCGCCAGCGAGGCAACCTCGTGGGGTGCCCGGGGGAGAAACTCGTGCAGCGGAGGATCCAGCAGGCGAATGGTCACCGGCAGGCCGTCCATCTCCCGGAAGATCCCGATGAAATCCTCACGTTGCATGGGCTCGATCTTGGCGAGCGCGCGCTGCCGTCCCTCGTGATCGCGCGCCACGATCATTTCCCGGACCGCCTGAATGCGGTCGCCCTCGAAGAACATGTGCTCCGTGCGGCACAGCCCGATGCCTTCGGCGCCGAAGCCGCGGGCCCGCCGGGCGTCGGCCGGGGTATCGGCGTTGGCGCGCACCCGAAGGCGGCGCAACTGGTCCGCCCAGGACATGAGGGTGCCGAACTCTCCGCCCAGTTTCGGCTCGACCAACGGCGCGCGGCCCAGGATGACGCGGCCGGTGGAGCCGTCCACCGTGAGCCAGTCCCCGGCCCGCACGAGACGCCCGTTGACGTGGAACACCTGGGCCGCCTCGTCAATGTCCAGTTCCTTGGCGCCGGCCACGCAGCACTTGCCCATGCCTCGGGCCACCACGGCGGCGTGGCTGGTCATCCCGCCGCGGGCCGTGAGAATGGCCTGGGCCGCCACCATGCCGTGGAAGTCGTCGGCGCTGGTCTCGCGACGTACGAGAATGACCGGCTCCCCGTTGGCGGCGTGCTCAACCGCCGTGTCCGCGTCGAACACCACCTGGCCCACCGCGGCGCCCGGCGACGCCGGCAGCCCGTTGGTTAAGAGGTCCAGCTCCGCCGCGGGGTCCACCATGGGGTGGAGGAGTTGGTCGATCTGGTCCGGCTGGACGCGGCGCACCGCCTCGCTTCGGTCGATCAACCCCTCCGCCACCATGTCCACCGCGATCCGCACCGCAGCCTGCGCGGTGCGTTTGCCGGTGCGGGTCTGCAAGAGGTAGAAGCGGTCGCCCTCGACGGTGAACTCGACGTCCTGCATGTCGCGGAAATGCCGTTCCAGTGCGGCCCCGGCGCGCTGGAGCTCGGCGTACGCGCGCGGGAGCCGCTGCTGCAGCTGAGCCACGGGCTCCGGGTCGCGAATGCCCGCGACGACGTCTTCGCCCTGGGCATTGGTGAGGAACTCGGCAAACAGGGCCGGTGCGCCGGTCGAGGGGTCCCGGGTGAACGCGACGCCCGTGGCGCAGTGGTCGCCCATGTTGCCGTAGACCATGGCCATGACGTTGACCGCCGTCCCGAGATCGTCCGGGATCTTGTGCACCCGCCGGTAGTCCATCGCGCGCTTGGTCTGCCAGCTCTTGAAGACGGCTTCGATGGCGCCCCACAGCTGGTGCCAGGGGTCGTCGGGAAAGGGGCAACCGGTCTCCCGCCGGACAATGTCCTTGAACGTCGCCACCAGCTGGCGGAGGTCCTCGGCCGAGAGGTCAATGTCGCGGACCGCCCCGCGGCGGCTCTTGAGCGCAGTCAGCGCCTCATCGAAAGGATCCCGTCCTCCGGCGCCCCTGATCCCGAAGACCACGTCTCCGTACATCTGCACGAGGCGACGGTAGGAGTCGTAGGCGAACCTGGCGTTTCCCGACCGGCGGGCCAACGTGTCCGCAGTGGCATCGTTGAGGCCGAGGTTGAGGATAGTGTCCATCATCCCGGGCATGGACATCTTCGCGCCCGACCGTACGGACAGGAGCAACGGCGGATCCCCTCCGCCGAACTGCTTGCCGGTGATCGCCTCCACCCTCCGCAGGGCGGACTGCACCTCCTGGCGCAGGTCCTCGGGGAAGCGACCTTCCGTGAGGTAGCGGATGCAGAGCTGGGCGGAGAGGGTGAAACCGGGAGGGACGGGAATCCCCAGGTTGGTCATTTCGGCGAGGTTGGCGCCCTTGCCGCCGAGCACGTCCTTCATGTCCGCTCGGCCGTCGGCGTGTCCGTCGCCAAAGAAGTAAACGTTGGGCATGGCCTATTGTGGGTGTGAGGCGACCGCCAGCGCCGGCTCCCGTGTGTCGCCGGCCGTGTCCGAGGTGGCAGTGGGATAGTGTCCGGAGAAACAGGCGTCGCAGAACCGGTTGGGGTCCCCGCCGACCGCGCGACGCATGCCGGCGATCGAGAGATATCCCAGCGTTTCCACGTCCAGGTGGCGGCGAATCGCCTCGTGGTCGTGGGTGGCGGCGATCAGCTCCTTGCGGGTCGGGGTGTCAATCCCGTAGTAACAGGGGCCGGTGATGGGCGGTGAAGCCACCCGGAAGTGCACCTCGCGGGCGCCGGCCTGGCGGATCATCTGCACCAGGCTCTTCGACGTGGTGCCCCGGACCAGCGAGTCGTCCACCACCACCACCGACTTGCCCGCGATCACGTCGCGGACCGGGTTGAATTTGATGCGGACCTGGGTGTCCCGGGCTCTCTGCCCGGGGTTGATGAAGGTCCGGCCTACGTAGTGGTTGCGGATCAGCCCGTGCTCCAGCTTGAGGCCGCTGGTTTCCGAAAAGCCCAGCGCCATGGCATTGGAAGAGTCCGGCACGGAGAAGACGCAGTCCGCGCCGGGCGCAGGATGCTCGCGGGCGAGCTCCCAGCCCAAGGCCCGGCGCACCCGGTCCACCGACTCGCCGAACACCACGCTGTCCGGCCGCGAAAAGTAGATGAGCTCGAAGACGCACCGGCGCGATTGCTTGCGCGCCAGTCGCGGCAAGTCCACGATGTGCCCATCCTCGATCTTGAGCCACTCGCCCGGGAGGAGCTCGCGCACCACGCGAGCGCCCAGGATGTCCAGGGCGCAGGTTTCCGACGCCGCGACGTATCCGCCCCGCAGCGCACCTAGGACCAGCGGCCGGAAGCCCCGCGGGTCCACGATGGCATACAGGGTCCGGCCGATGGTGAGCAGCAGCGAATAGGCGCCTTCCACCCGTTCCAGCGCATCCAGGATCTGGTCCTCCGGCTCGCGCGCCTCGGAGCGGGCGATGAGGTGAACCAGCACCTCGGAATCCGAGGAGGACTGGAAGATCGAGCCCTTACGGACCAGATCCTCCCGCAGCTCGCGCGCGTTGATGAGATTGCCGTTGTGTGCCAGGGCGAGCGGCCCACCGTGGTAGTTCACCAACCCGGGCTGCGCATTGGCCAGCACCGAGCTCCCGGTCGTCGAGTAGCGGGTGTGCCCCACCGCGACGTCGCCGTGCAGTTGCTGGAGGACGCCGGGAGAGAACACGTCCTGGACCAGGCCCATGCCGCGATGCGCGTGCACCTGCCCGTCCCGATCCAGGGTCACGATGCCGGCCGACTCCTGTCCGCGATGCTGCAGGGCGTATAACGCCAGGTACGCGAGCTCAGCAGCTCGCTCTACCCCGGTGACTCCGCAGATCCCACACATGGCTAGTCGGCGGCCTCCTGAACCTGAAAGGTTCCCATGCGTCGCGGAATCGCGCCGTCGTAGGTCCGCCGCAGCTCCTCTACGGACCAGGATACCTCGGTCTCCCGCAACCGCAGCCGTAATCTACCACCGGGTGCTCCCACCGTGCCGATCCCGGCCGCGGGTACTCAGCCCTTGTCGGGCTCATGCGGTGCGGCGGTGGTTCCTGAGATGCGCATGCCGCGCACCAGGGCGGCGAACAGCCCGCCGACTCCGTGCGGGCCCTCGGCCTTGATCAATTGCTCCGCCTCGCCCGCGTCGAACCACACGCCGAGGCATTCGGGACATTTGTCGATCTGGATCCCGCTGCGGTTCTCGGTCACGAGACCGGCCCCGCACTTGGGGCACTTCATGAAGTGGCTGCGGCGCTCCGCATCCCGCCCGGCGCGCTCCGCCGCCTGGCGGCGGGCCTTGAGGATCTCGGCCTCGCGCTTGGCGAAGTACTCCTCTTCCTGCTGGCGACGCGTGCCGCTCACGTCACACCCCGCCGGTGCCGGAGGGGCCTGGCGGGACCCCGGGTCGGGTCATCTCTCCCTTGCGCTCTGGCGGAGAGGAGGAGGTGCCGGCATACGTGTGGCCCACTCCTCGCACCACGGCGTCCACGACCTGATCGTTCTCCAGGAAGACCACGTCGAACGTCCCGCAGGAAACCTCACATCCGTTGCGGAAGTACAGATAGGTCCGTCCGTCCGCCGTCCGCTCCGCCACCGGAACGCCCCACACAGCGATGACCTGGTCTCGCGTCATGCCGGGTGTGACGGTCCCGGTGTCGATCGGCGTCCATGGCTCATCGACCAGGTCGGTCTGGCTTCGGGGCGTTTCGACCGGCGGGGGTGGGGGCGGCGGCTCCGTGGTATCCGCCGCCGCCGTGGTCGCGACCGCCGCGCTGTCCGCGGGCGGCGCCGCCTGCTTCTTGTTTAGGAATGGGATCTTATCGCACCCGGCGACTCCCAGCACCAGCGCCGACAGTGCCATCATGGAGGGCCATCTCATCGCTCGCCTCCTCGGGAAAAGGCCACGCTCTGCACCAACGAGCAGAACACCAGCGCGCCGTCGGTTGCTATCCTCCTGCAAGACCCGCAATTCGTCGGCGGAGCCACGTACCGTCCTTCCCCGTGCGCCACCGGCACCTCAAAGATAGCGCCTCGCATCTACCCATCCTTCGCGCCCGGCTCGCGCCGACGCACGCGCCCCGCAGCATCGATATCGTGCAGTACCACAGCGGGCTTGACCTCCGCCTGAACGCCGTCTTCTCCCCGCTCGAGGAATCCCTCCACGGCGGCCCGGGCCAGCCCGTACGTCAAATAGGTAATGCCCAGCGGGAAGAAGAAGATATCCCGCTGCCAGATCCCGAAACCCAGGATCGTGAGATGCACGCCCCATCCCAGGAGCCCCCGCCAGGTCCGGAACCCGATCCGCGGCAGGCGGGCATAGCGGATGTTGCTCACCATCGCGAGGCTCAACGCGATGGTGAGGAACACCATAATCTGCGACCACGGCAGGCCCGCGAGCTCGGACTGGTAGAACGAGGTGCGGGTGAACGGATAATAGGTTGCCAGGGTCATCCCGGCCGCCGGCGACGGCAACCCGCTGAACGTCGCCTTGTGCTCCTCGGTGGAGCGGACGTTGTAGCGGGCCAGGCGCAGGGCCACGCACACGGTGAACGCGTACCCGAAGACCCAGGCATACTGGCCCTGGTTGGAGAAGAACCAGAGGTAGGTCAGCATCGCCGGCGCCACGCCGAAGCTCACGACGTCCACCAACGAATCCAGCTCGGCGCCGAACCGGGTGCCGGTTCGGCTCACTCGCGCCATGACGCCGTCCAGCATGTCCAACACGCCGGCGATTACGATGAACCAGCTCGCGCGGTAGAACTGCCCCTGCCAGGCCAGCACCATGGACCAGATGCCGAAGAACAGGTTGGCCAGCGTGAACAGGCTGGGCACCACGACCACGACCCGGCGCACGCGCGCACCAGGCGCGGGTCTCATCGGACCCATGCTCCGATCACGGTCACTCCTCCAACGGTCCGGTCGCCCACCCGCACCCGCGGCTCAGCGTGGTCCGGAAGAAAGGTGTCGACCCTGGAACCGAATCGGATGAGTCCCAGCCGGGATCCCTGACCGACGGTATCCCCGAGCTCGTGGTCCGTCACGATGCGGCGCGCGATCAGGCCGGCGATCTGCCGGACCATCAAGCGGCGCTCCCCCCCGCGTACGCCCAGGGACATTTGTTCGTTGTGCACGCTGGCTTTGTCCAGCGTGGCATTCACGAAGGTCCCGGGCCGGTACTGCCGGTACTCCACGACCCCGTCCATGGGATGGTAGTTCACGTGCACGTTGAACACGTTCATGAACACCGATACCCGAGTGGCCCTCCCGCGAAGGTAATCGGGCTCGTCCACCGCAGCCACACTCACCACCCGCCCGTCGGCCGGCGCCAGAATGAGGCGGGGGTCCCGCGGGCCCTGACGCAGAGGCTCCCGGAAGAAGGCGGGAACCCAGAGCGCTACGGGAAACCAGACCAACGCCCCGATGCGCCAGGGCCCGCCCACGCGCCATGCCAGCAGCGCGAGCAGCACCAGGACCAGCAGCGCCAGGGCGATGAACGGGCGCCCTTCGGGCACCACCCTCACGACCCAAGCCTCAACGGCTCGCCGGTGATGCGGAGATACGCGTCCCGGTATCGCACCGACGTCGCCTGCACGATCTCGTGGGGAAGGGCGGGCGCGGGCGCGTTCCCATCCCACTGGCCGGCTCGCTTGAGCCCGCTCAGGTAGTCCCGGAGCGGCTGCTTGTCGAAGCTGGGCTGGCTGCGCCCTGGGCGGTACTGATCCGCCGGCCAGAAGCGCGACGAATCGGGGGTCAGGAGCTCGTCGATCAACAGGAGCCGGCCCGAGGCGTCCTGCCCGAACTCGAACTTGGTGTCCGCGATGATGATCCCGCGTTTGACCGCCTGCTCCCGGGCCGCCGTGTACAGGGCCAGGCTTGCCTCCCGCAGGTGCTCGGCCAGCACCGGGCCAAGCGCGTCCTTGAGTCGGCGGAAGGTGATGTTCTCGTCGTGTCCGGTCGCGGCCTTGGTGGCGGGCGTGAAGAGCGCCGGGTCCAGGCGGTCGCTTTCCAGCAGCCCCTCCGCCAACGGCTCGCCCGCCATGGTGCCGCGCTCGCGGTACTCCGCCCAGCTGGACCCGGCCAGATAGCCACGCACGACGCACTCGAAGGGAATGGGCCCCGCCCGACGCACCAGCATGGCGCGGCCGGTGATGGTGGCGCGATGCTCGCCGAGGACCGGGATTCGCCGGATGATCTCGTCCACGTCCACCGTGAGGTAGTGGTTGGGCACGGTGCCCGAGAGCGTCCGAAACCAGTACGCGCTCATCTGGGTGAGGACGGCGCCCTTCTGGGGAATCGGCTCCGCCATCACCACGTCGAACGCGCTGATCCGGTCGCTGGCGACCAGTAGCAGGGTGTGGTCGTCGACGTCGTAGATCTCCCGGACCTTGCCCTGGCTGATGCGTTTGAGAGGGAGTCGGCTTTCCAGCAGCGCCGTCGGCGTCATACGGTCACCCCGGTTTCGTTGTGGACGGCGAAACCGCTGAGCGAGGAGAGCAGGTCCTTCAACGGCCCTTCCAGGTACTCGACCACTTGTTCCGGGGCTCGACCCACGTAGCGGCGCGGCTCCAGCTCGCGACGCAAGGCGGTGGCGTCCACCCGGGCGAACGCGGGGTCCCGCGCCAGCCGGTCCAGCAGATCGTTGGGCGCGCCCCGCTCCAACTCCGCGCCCACCGCGCGGCTGTGCCGGCGAATCACCTCGTGCAGCGTCTGCCGGTCCCCGCCCGCCTGGACCCCCAGCATGAGCCAACGCTCGGTGGCCATGAAGGGCATCACCCGCTCCACGTTTCGCCGGATGGTTCCCTCGCGCACGTCGAGCCCGGCGACAATGTTGGTGACCAGAATCAGGATCGCGTCCGCCGCCAGGGCCGCCTCCGGCAGGACCAGCCGGCGGTTCGCGCTGTCGTCCAGCGTGCGCTCCAACCACTGGGTCGCGGCCGTGTACGCGGTGTTCTCTCGTAACGAGACGAGGTAGCGCGCCAGGCCGCAGACCCGCTCGGCGCGCATCGGATTCCTCTTGTACGGCATCGCGCTCGACCCCACCTGCTCCGCCTCGGCCGGCTCGAGGATTTCGCCCTCGTGTTGCAGCAGTCGCAGGTCGGTGGCGAACTTGGAGCCGCTCTGCGCGATACCGGCCAGCGCGTCCAGCACCCGGCTGTCGATCTTGCGGGTGTAGGTCTGCCCGGACACCGGGATCGACCCGGTGAACTCGAACGCCGCGGCCACCCGGGCGTCCAACTCCCGCACCTTGCCGTGGTCCCCGCGGAACAGTTCGAGGAAGCTGGCCTGGGTTCCCGTGGTGCCCTTGCACCCCCGAAACGGCAGCGTGCGCACCGCGTCCCGGAGGGCCTCGGCATCCAGCGCGAAATCGTGGAGCCACAGCGTGGCACGCTTACCCACAGTGGTCAGCTGAGCCGGCTGGAAGTGGGTGTACGCCACCGTGGGAAGCTCCCGGTGACGCAGCGCGAAGTCGCGAAGGCCCTGGAGCACGGCCACCAGGCGGCCGAGCAGCAGCTTCAGGACGTCCCGCATGACCAGCAGGTCGGCGTTGTCGGTGACGTAGGCGCTGGTTGCCCCCAAATGGATGTACGGTCGCGCCGCCGGGGCCTGGTCACCGAAGTGATGGATGTGCGCCATCACGTCGTGCCGCAGACGGCGCTCATGCTCTCGGGCCCGCTCCAGATCCGCGTCGTCCAGGTGGGCGCGCATCTCCGCCAGCGCGCGCTCCGGGATGTCGAGACCGAGGCGGCGCTCCTCTTCCGCCAGCACCAGCCAGAGCCGCCGCCAGAGCCGGGCCCGGTGTTCGTCGCTCCACAGGCTCACCATGGCCGGTGAGGCGTACCGGGTGGCGAGCGCGGAGGTGTAGGTCACCGCGTCGCTCATTGCACGTAGAAATCGGCGACGCCGAGCTGGCCGCCCCGCTCAACGTACACCCGGACCGGGGTACGGCCGGCCGCCGCGCGGAACGCTCGGCGCGTGTCTTCGGCCGTCGCCACCGCCTGGCGATTAACTTGGAGGATCACGTCTCCGGGCCGCAGGCCGGTGGCGTCCTGCGTGGCATCGCCGATGCGATAGATGAGCGCCCCTCGTTGGCTCCTGAGCCCCCGCTCCTGTTGAATCGCGGGGGTCACCGTGACCAGCTCCATATCCCCCAGAACCGATACCTTCTCCGCCCGCGAGGTGGGAAGCGCCTCCACCCCCAACGTCACGGCTCGGTCGCGGCCGCCCCGCCGCACGCTCACCCGCACCGAGTCGCCAGGGGCGATGTCCAGTTTGGTCGCCTCCCAATCCAGGAAGGTCCGAAGCGGCGCGCCCGCGGCGTTGACCAGCACGTCGCCGACGCCGATGCCGGCCCGTGCCGCCGGCCCGCCGGGCGCCACGCGGGTCACCCGAACGCCGCCGGTCCCCTTCCACTCACTCAAGGCCTCCGAGCCGGCCACATCGAGCCCCACCCACGCGCGCCGCACCACGCCGTAGCGCTTCAATTCGTCCGCCACTCGTAGCGCGCGCTCGATGGGGATGGCGAAGCCGATCCCGACGGACCCCCCGGTGTTGGAGAAGATTGAACTGTTCACGCCCACGACCTGTCCCAGGGCGTTGATCAGCGGCCCGCCGCTGTTGCCCGGGTTGATCGCGGCGTCGGTTTGGATCATGTGCACGTACACACCCGGCTGATCGCCGGTGGGCAGCAGGTTGCGACCCACCGCGCTCACCACCCCGGCCGACACCGAGGGCTCCGAATTGCCCAGCAGATACCCGTACGGGTTGCCGATCGCCACGACCCACTCCCCGATCATGAGATCGCCGCTGTTGCCGATCGGGGCGGTGGGGAGATCCGATGCCTGGACCCGCAGCACGGCGATGTCGGTCAGGGGATCCTCGCCCAGTAGGCGGGCGCTGAAATCGCGGCCGTCTCGGGTGGTGACGACGATGGAGTCCGCTCCCTCGATCACGTGCTGATTCGTGACGATGGTCCCGTCGCTCGATACCAGGAACCCCGAGCCCAGCCCCTGGACGACGCGTTCGTAGCCGCGCGGCACGAAAAAAAGCTCCCACGGGGTTTGGGGCGTCTGACGTTCGCGCCGCACCACATTGATGCTCACCACCGCGGGCGCCACCCGGGCCGCCGCGTCCACTAACGCGGTGCGGCGGGCAGCGCTGCCCGCCTGGCTGGCGGCGAGGCGGGCCTGACGGCCGTCGTCCGCCTGTGCGGTTCGGACCGGGGGCGCCCGATCGCAGGCCAGGAGGCCGGCCAGACCTAAGGAGAAGGCGCGAGCCCTCAAACGTTCACTTTCGACCGCGCCGCGAGCTTGCTCCAGTCGTTGAGGAACTGGTCGAGGCCGCGGTCGGTAAGCGGGTGCAGCAGGAGCTTCTTCAGCACCTCCGTGGGCATGGTAGCCACATCCGCGCCCAGCATGGCGGCCTCGGCCACGTGGCGCGGGTGGCGGATGGAGGCGGCCAGAATCTCCGTCTCGATGTCGTAGTTGTCGAAGATCAGCCGGGTCTCGCGGATTACGTCCATGCCCTCGTGCCCCACGTCGTCCAGCCGGCCCAGGAACGGCGAGACGAAGGTGGCGCCGGCTTTCGCCGCGATCAGGCACTGGACCGAGCTGAAGGCCAGGGTGACGTTGACCTTGATGCCGTCCGTCGTGAGCCGGCGGACCACGGGGAGACCCTCCTCGATCATGGGAATCTTCACCACGATGTTGTCGGCGATCTTGGCCAGATCGCGGCCCTCGCGGTACATCCCGTCCGCGCTCACCGCCACGACCTCGGCGCTCACCGGGCCGTCCACCAGCGAGCAGATCTCCTTGAGCACGTCGTTCGGGTCCACGTCACCGGCCGACTTCGCCATGAGGGTGGGGTTGGTGGTAATGCCGTCGATCAGACTGGCCTGCGAGGCCCACCGGATGTCGGCGAGGCTGGCGGTGTCGAGGAAGAATTTCATGGTCTCGAGTCCTCAGAGGAGTTGAGGGTACCGAGCGCCTACCAGGTACAGGCCTTCAGGCGGCGCCGGCGGGCTGGCCTCCGCGTTGCTCGTGCTCCGGAGCAGCCGGCCCATGTCCGCCGGCGGCCGCCGGCCGCGCGCGACATCGACCATGGTGCCGACCAGGAAGCGCACCATGCGATGGAGAAAGCGATCCGCCTCGATGGTGAAAATAAAGCCTTCCGCGTTCGGCCGCCTGTCCCAGCGGGAGACGACCACCCGGCAACGGTAGTGAGGCTTGCGCTGACCCACCGCCGAGAACGCCCGGAAGTCGTGCTCCCCGGTGAGCTCCGCCGCCGCCGCGTCGAGGAGCCGCCGGTCCAGCGGCTGGCCCAGCGCCCACTCCAGCGAACGCCGGAACGGTGACTGGGCCGCGGCGTCGCAGCCCACCACGTAGCGGTAGCAGCGCGATGTGGCGTGGCGCCGCGCGTGGAACCCTTCCGGCGCCGGACCCAGTCGCGCCACCCAGATCTCGGGCGGGAGGAGCGCGTTGAGCGCCCGGTGCAGCGTCGCGGGCTGCCAGCGGCCCGGCATCCGGAAGCTCACCACCTGCCCCAGCGCGTGTACGCCGGCGTCGGTGCGCCCCGCGGCATGGGTTACCACGCGCCGGCCGGCGAGACGCTGCAGGACCTGCTCGAGGTCGCCTTGTACGGTGCGTTGCGAGCGCTGGCGCTGCCAGCCGGAGAAGGGATGCCCCACGTAGTGGAGCATTGCGTAGCAGGAAAGCCCCTGCATGCGCGATAAAGATAGAACTCGCACGGTCTAGCGGCAAGCGACGCAACGGGTTGGACGATTGACACCCGGGGCCCGCGGGACCTACTGTTCCACTCCCTGTATCCACAGACGGATACCCTTCCATCTTCCGAGGGCCGATGACCGAGCACGAGCAGCCCATCGCGCGGGCCATCGCTGCCTTGGCCGCGAGCCAGCAGCTAGGGGAGGGCCTGACCAACGCCGCGTTCGACCAACTCATGCGCGGCGAGGCCACTCCGGTCCAGGCCGCGGCGCTGCTGACCGGACTGCGGGTCAAAGGGGAAACGGCCGAGGAAATCGCCGGAGCGGTGCGCGCGCTTCGCGGGGTAATGTTGCGCGTGCCGATCCGGGCGGACTGGAACGTCATCGATACCTGCGGCACCGGCGGCGGAGCCGTCTCGACCTTCAATGTTTCCACCGCCGCGGCCCTGGTGGCTGTGGCGGCCGGCGCATCGGTCGCCAAACACGGGAACCGGTCGTTTACCTCCCAATGTGGTTCGGCGGACGTCACCGAGGCCCTGGGGCTGCGCATACAGCTCGAGCCCCAAGCGGCGGCGCAGGCCCTGGAGGCGGACGGCATGGCGTTCCTGTTCGCGCCATTGTATCACCCGGCCATGCGCTTCGTGGCGCCGGTCCGGCGGGAGCTGGCCATCCCCACCGTGATGAACGTGATTGGTCCGCTGGCGAACCCCGCCGGCGTCCGGCGTCAGGTCGTGGGTGTGGCGGACGCGGCTCGGGGGCCGCTCCTGGCGCACGCCCTGTGCCGACTCGGCGCCGAGCACGCGCTGGTGGTGCACGCCCGGGTGGGCATGGACGAGATCGCCCCCTCCGGGCCGACTTCTGTCTGGGAGGTGCTGGATCGCGAAGTTCGTACCTGGACGTTGGACCCCGCTGACTACGGGCTTCAGGAAGACCACCTGGAGGGCCTCGCGGGCGGGGATCCGGCGCACAACGCCAAGCGCATCAGCCGGTTGCTCACGGAGCCGCGACCCGACCGGGTGGGCCGGGCCACGGTGCTCCTCAACGCGGGCGCCGGCCTGTACGTCGCTGGGCTGGCAGGCTCGCTACGGGAGGGCGTGGAACGCAGTACCGCCGCGCTCGATGACGGCCGGGCGGCAAGAGCGCTGGAG
>Ga0209342_10000374_pt1 | contig 50361 bp, 47 predicted proteins | sample RifCSP16_2_FD_184023 | JGI IMG/M metagenome (GOLD analysis project Ga0209342, IMG submission 184023) | Soil microbial communities from Rifle, Colorado - Rifle CSP2_sed 16_2 (SPAdes) (version 2) | ecosystem: Environmental > Terrestrial > Deep subsurface > Rock core/Sediment | place: Rifle... | reverse complement strand
TTGGCCATCCGCCTGGCGTTTCTGTTCCGAAGAAGCACGGTTGTCGCCGATGTCCCCTATCGCCTCACGGACTGATGTGATATATCAACGGAGCCGAGCGTGATGGGCCACACGAACCAGCCGATCTCGGACGGGACCGGACGCCTGGAGCCAAACTCATGAAGGTCATCGTCGTCGGCTGCGGCCGAGTCGGAGCCGAGTTGGCGTTGTCGGTCGCCGCCAGGGGCATCCAGGTCTCTGTGATCGACCGGGACCCGGGGTCGTTTCAACGACTGCCGAGCCGGTTTGTCGGTGACACCGTCCAGGGGGACGTATTGGACCTGGCGGTCCTGCACCGCGCCGGGATCGAGAACGCCGACGGCTTCGCCGCCGCCACTCCCAGTGATGAGACAAACCTGGTGGCGGCTCGGATCGCTCGTGACCTATTCGACATCCCCAACGTCGTGGCCCGGGTCTACAGCCCGCAACACGGCTCGATCTTCGCCAGGGCCGGGATCCCGACCGTGGTCTCGTCTTCGTGGAGTGCCAACCGTATGGAGCAGCTCCTAAGGCATCCGGGGCTCATCGAAGTGGCCAGCGCCGGCCATGGTGAAGTCCGCTTTGTCGAGGTCAAGATCCCGGAACATCTGGCCGGGAAGCCGGTGTCGATCCTGCTTGAGAAGGATGCCTCCCATCCGGTGACCCTCGTCCGGGGTGGGTCGGCCGTACTGGTCTCTCTCGAAACGACCCTGGAGCAGGCCGATCTTGTGGTGATCGCCGTCCAACCGTCGCACCTGCCGAAACTGAATGCCCTGATTGCAGGAGGGTCGGCTTGAGATGATGGTCCTCATTGCCGGCGGCGGCCGGGTCGGCTCTCATCTAGCGGCGCTCCTGATCGAGCTGGGTCACGAAGTGCGCGTGATCGAAGATCGCCCGGTGGTCGTCGACCGGCTGCATCGCGAGATCCCCACCGAGTGTATCTATGTCGGGGACCCATTCGATCCTGAGGTTCTCGAGCAGGCGGGGGCGGGGAATGCCCAGGTGTTGGTCGCCGCCACGGCGCATGACGAGACCAACCTGGCCCTGGCCACGCTGGGTAAGTTCCAGTTCGGGATTAGGCGGGTGATCGGGCGGGTGAACAACCCGCGCTACGCCTGGCTGTTCAAGCCTGAGATGGGAATCGATGTCTCCCTCGATCAGGCCGATGTCCTGGCGCACCTCATCGAAGAAGAGATGTCCCTCGGCGACATGATGCCGTTGTTGAAGCTTCGCCGCGGCAAGTACTCGTTCGTTGAAGAGAAGGTCCCTCCCGGCGCCCCGGCCATCGGCACGATGATCAAGGATCTCGACCTGCCCGAGAATTGCGTCATCGCCGGCATCATCCGCCAGGGCGACGTCGTCGTGCCCCGAGGGGTCACGGCGATCGAAGAGGGTGATGAAGTGCTGGCGGTGGTCGACCGGGAGGCTGCCGAACACCTGGCCGGGCTGTTCAAGGGAAAACAGAGGCCGGGCGATGGTCGAACCTCCACCAGGTTGACGGGAGCCGCTGAAGATCCATGATCCTGACTGACGCGGCCAACTTACTGACCGCCTCCCCTGGAAGCCTGGTCTATCACCTGGCGCTGAGCGTGTGTCTGGCATTGCTCTTCAGTCTGGCGCGCGTGCTCCGGCTCCAGGTCCCAGGCCAGGGGCCGCTCCGCTGGAGCGTCGCCAGTGGGGGGTTGCTGGCGCTCAGGGTCGCCGGGATGACCCTGGCCGGACTGGCCTGGCTCCTCGTGATCGACGGTAACTTGATCCTGCCTCCCCTGGATCGGTTCCTATCTCTCACCGGGGTGACGATCGTCGGTTGGGCCTGCCTTTTCCCACGCCCCGACCGGGCGGGGGACTTGAGCCTACTCGCGCTTCTGGGACTGGGTCTGGTCGGGCTTACAGCCACGGTCGCGTTTCGCGGTCTCAGTGGTGACCCATCCGCCTTCAACCAGTCATGGGCCGACCTGGGATGGAGCCTGGCGGGGTTCCTGGTAGTTCTGGTTGTAACCATGCTGACCCTCCTACGGCGCCCGGCCGAGTGGGAATGGAGCATGGCCGGCTGGACCCTTCTGCTGATCGGCTACGGTGCCCACCTTGTCTTCGGCGATCCGGATGCCTCCCTGGCGGGGTACGTCCGCCTAGCCGAGATGTCCGCTTATCCGGTCCTCGTCATCGGCGCCGTGCGTAGCCTGACCCAGATGGAGGCCGCCCAGCAACGTGTGTCCGGCCTGACGCCTTCATCGACGGTCGGCCTGCAGGTCGCCACTGCCGAAGCAGTCGCCGGCCTTATGGCGCTCTTGAACATCGAGCGAACCTCCGACCTCGTGACCCATAGTATGGAAGCCATCTGCCGGGCGCTGCGTGCCGAGTATTGCTTGCTGATCAACCCACCCAACAACGTCGGTGAGTTCCCGATTGCCTCCGGATATGACCTGATCCGCGAGCGGCTCATACCGGGCGCCCACCTGGACAGCCGGCGTGCACCCCAAATCCACAATGCCCTCCTCGAGAGGCGCGCGATGGCGCTGCAAGATGACGACCGCTCACCCGACTGCCTGGCGATCCAGGATGCCCTGGGGCTCCCGACCAGTGGTCCGGCGTTGATCCTGCCGCTCGTCGCCGGCGGTGAGCTCCTCGGCGGCCTGGTGCTGCTTTCACCGTATGCGCGCCGTTCATGGACCGAGAGGGAACAATTCAGCCTGCGTCCGATCGCCAATCATCTGGCGCAACGATTCCAGAGGCTGCGAACTCCTGGGTTCGGCCCTCCGCCGGAGGCCGACCCGGCGCTCGAAGAGGCGCGGGGACGCCTCCAGTCTCTCGAGACCGAGAATGCGCGGCTCGAGCAAGCGCTCCGTCAGACGACGGAAACCCTCGAACAATCTCAGGCAGCCGTTCCGCTTGAGCGGGAAGAGGACTTCGATGCTCTACTGGCCAAGCATGAAGAGGCGGTCGAGGTCATCCAGGTTCTTGAGGCGGAGATCGGACGGCTGAAACAGGCCCAGGCCGCGATGCCCACCCTGACGCCGGCTGAGGAGGTCGTCCAGCTTGAGACGACGCTTCAGTCTGCCCTCGAAGAGCTCGCCACCACGAGGGCGCGCCTGGCCGGGATCGAGGCCCAGGCGGAGTTCTTTCGCCAAAGAGGGGCGGGCGGCGTTCCCGACCTGCAATCTCTGACGGCGATCGTCCAGGACATCCGTCAACCGATGGCATCGATCACCGGATACACCGACTTGCTCTTGGCCGAGTCCGTCGGGATCCTGGGCTCGATGCAGCGCAAATTCCTCGAGCGCGTTCGGGCCGGGATCGGCCGGATGGCGAGCCTTCTCAACGACCTAATCCAGACTACGCTACTCGATGCCGGAGGTTTCAGTCTCTCACCCGGGCCTGTTGACCTGATGTACAGCATTGAGGAGGTGGTGACCCAGATGGGCCAAACTCTTCGGGACAAAAACATTGCCCTGAGGCTGGATATCCCTGACGACCTGCCACCCATCCAGGGCGATCAAGATGCAATCATCCAGATCTTGTCCCATCTTATGACCAACGCCCTTGGGGCTTCCCCGATGAACGGAGAGATCGTCGTGAGCGCGCAAGTCCATGACACTCCTGAGGGCAAGTTCCTCCTGCTATCCGTCTCGGACGAGGGCGAAGGCATCGAGCCCGAAGAGCTGGGGCGGATCTTCCACCGCGTGTATGACACCGGGGATATCATTCTTCGCGGTCTGGGCGAAGGCGGGGTTGGCCTGCCGATCGTGAAAGCCTTGAGTGAAGCGATCGGAGGCAGGGTCTGGGTTGAAAGCCATTTGGGTGCCGGGAGCACGTTCACGGTCTTGATGCCGACGGCCACTCCGGATGCGGTCGAGGCTGAGGCCTCTGAGCAGTCAGCATGAGCCGATCCCTGGGCTTGATCGTCAGCTTGCTGCTGATACTTCTGGCGCCGGCGATCGTGCTGGGCGGAGTCTTCGCCGCCAGGGCCGAGAGCAACCTATCACGCCAGGCTACGGGTCGCGCACGCCGTCTACTGTCAGGTCCCGTGGACTGCGCGCCACCTGCAGGTTGGATCCCCGTTCAGGCTGGTCCCGGAGAAACGCTGGCCCAGCTCGCCGCTCGCTCGGGTACCGCCGTGGAGGCGGTTGAGACCGCGAATTGCGTCCGTGAGGAGATCCAGCCGGGTGATTTCGTCTACCTTCCGGCCACGCCGTCCGGCAGTCCTACACCGTGTGGTCCCCCACCTGGCTGGACATTGAGACAGGTCGGCCAGGATGAGGGGTTGCCCGACCTGGCCGGCGAGCTTGGCGTGACCGAAGCTGATTTGAGGATGGCGAACTGTCTGGGCGCGTTCACCAGCGTGCTTAGCGGAGTCCGAATCTACGCGCCCCCGACCAGTACGCCCCTCCCGACGGCGACCACAAGCGCCACTCCGACTCGCGAGCCGACAGCGACTCCGTCCGTAACCGTCGAAGCCCCCTGAGAAAGTCTCCGAACAGTAGGCGGCTTCGCCAAAGGGATGACGTGGAAGGGAAAACGCAAGCGATCGACCGACATCTTGCTCAACGGGATGACACTTATCACCGGCCTGCCAGCCGCGTCGCTCGCCGGTTTGAGGAGGAACTTTCCCACGATGCGATTCGTCTTTAGGGTGATGTCGCCCGCTTCAACCACCTCGACCCGAGCAGCTGTGGTGCTGGTCGTCATTCTCGCAGCCGGCCTGGCCGGTCTCGCCTGCACGTTTTCGGTGCCGGCGATGCTAGCCGCGCCCAGCGAGACGCCATCCTTCATCGCGTTCGTTCCGGCCACGCTGCCGGTCTTCCCGACCGCAGCCGTAACCGCCACACCCACGGCGACCGAGACGATCACACCGACACCGGGGCCGACGCCGACGTCTGTCGACCCGTGGGAGAACTTCCCGGGGCCCACCCTGCCCTCGGCCATTGAGATCCCGCGACCCATGCCACTGATCGAGCAGCCGGATAGTGTGGTGAACGTCGTTGTCATCGGGAACGATGCTCGGCCGAATGAAGGGATCGCCCGGAGTGACACGTTGATGATCGCCTCGCTCGACAAGGACAAGGGGACGGTGACCTTGGTCTCCATACCCCGCGACCTTTACGTGTACATACCGGGATGGAAGGTGGACCGGATCAATACTGCGGACGTCCACGGCCGCCAGGATCTCGTGGCCATGACCATCCTGTACAACTTCGGCCTGCGGACCGACCGTTATGTGCGGTTGCGGTTCAGCGGCTTTATCCAGGCGGTCGACCTGCTGGGCGGGATCGACGTCCAGGTGACCGGATTTCTCAACGATGAGTGTGGCGGCACCCACTACAGGTACAGTCCGGGCGTGTACCACATGAATGGATTCACGGCCTTGTGCTACGTTCGGATGCGCTATGCCAGCTCCGATTTCGACCGGCTCCGCCGCGAGCAAGAGGTCATCCAGGCCGTCTTTGCCAAGAGTGTGAGCCTCTACGGACTGACCCGTATCCCGGAGGTGTTCGCCAACTTCGATGACATGGTCCAGACAGACATCAGCGTGGCGGATGCCCTTCCGCTCGCGCCTCTGGCGGCTACCGTCAATGCCGACCCTTCGAGGATCCATCGTTACAGCGTAGATCACACGATGGTGACCTCCTATCGTGTTCCTTCAACCGGGGCCGCGGTCCTGCTTCCAAATCGGGAAGCCATCCTGGCGATGTTGCAGGCTGCGTTCGGGCAGTGACCAGGCGGCGACTGGCGACATGCCTGCTGGGCGTGTTGCTTGTTGCGTGCTCACCCGCGCCCAAAGAGGTCGTGGCGGGTTTCAGGCCGCTCAAGGCGCCGCCAGGCCAGGCAGCGCCTACACTTCATGCGGCTCCGACGCTTCCGGTGGCGTCCACAATCGCGCCGTCACCAGTGCCGGAGGCGACGCTGCCCGCCCCGACCCGGGAATGGCCTCAACCGGGGATGTACGGCGTGCCGAGCCCGGCTGCCACGCCGATTCCCTCCCCGGTTCCCCCGATAGGCTTCAACCCAGATGACGTCAATGTCGTCCTCATCGGGGCCGACTTGAACACAACCGACGGTTCCCGGACAGACGTCATCATCATTGCCTCGATCCGACCGGGAACAGGCGACGTAGTGCTGGTCTCCGTGCCGCGAGACCTCTATGTTTACCTTCCTGGCTACACGATGCAGCGCATCAACACTGCCTGGATTTACGGCGAGAAGTATGGCTACCCCGGAGGGGGATTTGGCATGCTCCGGGACGCGATCCTCTACAACCTCGGCATCCCAGTTCAGAATTACGTCCGGGTCGACATGTCGGGCTTCCGGCGCCAGATCAACAACCTGGGGGGCATCGATGTGCTGGTAGCATGCCCGTACACGGATTGGCGGCTGAGGAGTACATCGGCGCCCGTTGAAGACGAAGAGAGCTGGGTGCTATTCACGGTCCCCACGGGCAAGATCCACATGAATGGTGACTACGCTTTGTGGTACGCGCGCTCGCGGGCGCGTTCGTCCGACTTCGACCGCGCCCGCCGTCAGCATGAAGTCTTGAGGGGGATCTACCGCCAGGCGCTACGTCTCGAAATGATCCCGCGCTTGCCGGAGCTCTATGGCGATCTGACCGAGATCCTGGCGACGGATCTCTCTCTGGGAGAGCTGGTTTCCCTCGCTCCTATGGCGAACCAGCTCGAGCCATCTCGCATCCGCAGCCGTTTCATCGGCCGAGATCAGGTGACCGCGTGGAGGATTCCGTTGAGCGGGGCTCAGGTGCTCGTCCCCAAACCAGCCGAGATCGAAAGCCTATTCGCGGAGGCGTATGCTGCGCCGGTTCTCGATCCGCTCGTCCCCACCCAACCTGAGATCACCGTCCAGATAGTCAACCAATCACGGCACCCAGACTGGGACTTGCTGGCCGCCGAACGATTGACCTATGCCGGTTTCCAGACGGTCATCGCCGACGACGAGCCTCAATCCGGTTCGGTGTCCCAGGTTGTCGAACTCGACCAGTCCGCCGATGTCGCCAGCCAGCGAGTTCTTCAGGCCGTCGGTCTCACCGGACAGCAGCTGATGATCGCCCCCGACTCACTTTCCCCTTTCCAGTTCCGGCTTGTGATCGGAGCCAACTACCGGCCTTGCTTCAACCCCACCGAGGGCTAGTAGCCATCGATCCGGAATCGCCTTACGTGGAATCGGCGCGGGCAGCGGGGTTGGTGGAAGCGCCCGGTCCACTGCATCCCCCAGTTTGACTTTTTCCGAACTCAAAGCTAGCATGAGCAGGCCCATTTGTGGCTATGCGCAGAACCAACGCAGGAGGGTGGCATGCCGCCCGAGACTGATGACCTCCCCCTCTTTTCCAAGGTGCCCGGGAATCAAGCTGCTGAGTTCGGAGGCGCGGTCCGGCTGCGCCCAGGGACGAGCTTGAACGCGGTTATCCGTGCCTGGGCGGAAGAACTCGAACGGGCTGGGCGCTCGCAGCATACAGTCAAGGCCTTCAGCGGCGACATGCGGCTATTGGCCAGATTCGTCGGGCCCGGCCAAGCGATCAATGCCATCGGCACACACGACCTGAAGAACTTCCTGGAATGGATGCTCGATAGAAGGGGCGTCCCGTGCAGTCCGAAGACGTACGCCCGCAGGGTGACGTCGATCAAGGCCTTCTTCCGCTGGTTGTCCGAAACGCGATCAAGGCCTTCTTCCGCTGGTTGTCCGAAACGCGAGTGTTGGCCGCTGATCCGGCGGCAGCCGTCCCGCAACAGACCGTGTTGAGTCCCCTACCCGACGTGCTTAACCCGGGGGAGGTCGAGCGCGTTCTTGAAGTCGCGGGCGCGACCCGAGGCGGTGACCGCCCCGACGCCAGACCATACACGCTTGTTGGGTTGTTGTTAGAGACAGGAATCAAGAAAGGCGAATGCCTGGCGATTCATCCCAACCACGTTCACCTGAACGCCGCCGAGGGGCCGATCCTCTTCGTTCGATACGGCGATGCTCGAAAACGGTACAAGGAACGCAAGCTCCCTCTCAGCCCGGATTGGATTGAAACCTATCGCGAGTATCTCACCCAGTACGAGCCGCGCGAGCACTTGTTCCCCTGGTCTCCGAGGAGGCTTGAGTATCTGTTGGAGGAGCTAGGTCAAACTGCCGGCCTGAAGAAGCATCTGTCTTTCGACATGTGCCGTTGGACAGCGGCGCTGATAGATTACCATGCAGGGAAGGACAAGGACACGATCCGGCAGAAACTGGGCATCTCGAAAATCCAGTGGCGTGAGGTGGGGACGAAGCTCGATCGTCTCGCCGCGCGGGTGAAATAAGAAAAGGCCACCGGCCAGCGGCGGTCTTCGCTTTGCTTTCTTCGGCTGTAGCACCCCGAACACGCGCATCAGGCGGCGCAAGCTTACTATTCGTCAAACGGCGCTGTAATGATCACATCCTCTTCCCGAACACGCGCGTCAGGCGGCGCAAGCTTACTATTCGTCAAACGGCGCTGTAACGATCACATCCTCTTGACAACGATGTCGCCCAGGACATTCGCCGCTTCGTCCCCGCGATCAGCTGCGTTCGAGAGATGGCGGTAAATCTCGCGGAGTTTGAGCATCTCGACAACGTGGTCGATGTCGCGGGGCATGTGAAAGAGGTCGGCCACGGCCTCACGGTAAACCGTTTCCATCCGGTTCTCGAGTGCCTTGGCTCGGACTGCATGATCGTTGGCCACGTTGGGATGATCCTCCAGGCGGACGACCGCCATGTAGATCTCGCGGGCTGCGTCGGTGAGGAGGGAGACCATGCGCTCCATATACGCGTTCGGTTTGATCTCAAGGAGAGCCATTTCTTCGATCGTCGTGTTGGCATAGTCCAGGATGTCGTCAACGGTGAGAGAAAGGGCGAAGATGTCTTCGCGGTCGATCGGTGTCACGAAGGTTCGGTTGAGCTCATCGATCAGGATCCGGCGCGCCTCATCCGCCTGCTTCTCGACTTCCGAGACCTGTCTGGCGAGATCGTCATCGGGCTGCTTGACGTAACGCTGCAGGCCTTGCAGCCCTTCAACCGTGAACTCCGCCTGCTTGGTTAAGAGCTCGATGAATCGATCCGTCCGCTGCCGTCGAAAGAGGAACTTCATCTCAAGGTATCCTTGTCCGGCACCCCGTCACACTCCGAGAACAGGTTTGTCCGCTCCGGCCTGATCAACCGATTGGCGAGGGCCATTGCCAGACGTATCTGAGAGAGTCTCAGTAGACCATTTCACCACGGACGAAGGCCGCCGTACGCGGGTCTCTCGGATCGTCGAAGAAATGTCTGGTATTGCCCGCTTCAATCACATCCCCCTCCAGGAGCATGACGACACGATCTGCAAGCCGTTTCGCCTGGAAAACATTGTGCGTGATCAAGACCTGGGTCGTCCGGCCGGCTGCTCGGACAGATTGTACTATACCTTCGATCAGGGCGACGCTGTACGGATCGAGGTTGGCTGTCGGCTCGTCTAGTAGAAGAACGCGAGGGAAGGCGGCTAACGCTCGGGCCAGCGCAACACGCTGGTACTCGCCTACGGACAGCTTCCTGGCCGAGGCCGATGCAAGACGCTCGAGGCCGAACTGGGCGAGCAGACCTTCGACTCGATCTCGGTTTTGAAGACTGCGCAACCGGAGTGGGTAAGCCAGATTGTCGCGGACCGTGCCGTTGATCAAGATCGGCCGTTGGAAGACCATCGTCACCTCGCGCCGAAGATCCAAAGGCGGCGGGTACTCAATACGACGGCCGAAGTAGGTGATCTCGCCCGCACTGCAAGGCTCGAGGAAGTTCAGCAGCCGGAGCAGGGTTGACTTCCCCGACCCGTTAGGCCCGACGACCGCCAGGATCTCACCCTCTTGAACTGCGAGTTCCCTGACGCTCAGTACCCGACGGCCGTCGTACACCCGGGTCACCCCCAGCAGATCGTACGCGGCGCCTTTCATCGGCCTGTCCGCCAGTTTGGACGGCGTTCAAGGCCCAAGAGGAGCGCGTTGACGCCGAAGGCCAGGCCGAGCAGCACACCTCCCATCGCCACCGCCAGGGCGAATTCTCCCTGCCGGGTCTCGAGGACGATCGCCGTGCTGAGTACGCGTGTCTGGCCGGCGATGTTCCCTCCGACCAGCATCGCCGCGCCGACCTCGGAGATGATCCCGCCGAAGCCTGCCAAGAGGGCCGCCAGTACGCCGCCTCGAGCCTCGACCAGCAGGGCCCGCACGACCTGAGCTTGACTGGCCCCCAGGGACCTTAACTGTAGGCGCAGGTCCGGATCTACACCCTCGATACCGGCCATCGTCAATCCCGCCACAAGGGGGAAGGCGATGATAGCCTGCGCCACGATCATCGCCGGTGGGGTGAACAGCCAGTCCAGGCCGCCCAATGGACCGCGGCGTGAGAGAAAGAGGTAGACCGCCAATCCAACCACGACAGGTGGGAGCCCCATCCCGGTATACAACACAGTGACCAGCAAATGCCGGCCGGGGAAGCGGGACAAGGCGATCGCCGCTCCGACCGGAATGCCGACGACCGCGCTGATCGCCAACGCCGACCCGGTGACCTGCATAGTGAGGCCGATCACGCGCCACAACTCCGGGTAACCGGTGAGTAGCAGTCGTGCAGCATCAATCAGCGATTGCCAGAAAGTCAATCTAGTTCCTCCCAATGGCCGTCACCAGCCTCAGGCTGATGGTCGGGGGCTCTCCGTTCGCAGCCTGAGATCATCGCCAGCCGAAAGCCGCTCACGCCGGATCCATTCGTGGATCGCCCGAGGGCATGCAGGCGCTTCGTCCAAGCCCCCGAGCGGATTGGGACACGGGCTGGGGCCGGCCTCTTGTCTGGTGTGGATTGGCGCCGGTTCATTCGTCGGGGATCCATCGGCGATAAGAGTGTATCGGATGTGGGTTGCCTCTCATTCTGCCGACGGTTTCATTCCGAGGATCGCCCCGGCCGGTCTGGCACGCGATGTCCCCCGGATGTCGCCAAGCGGTGAAACGGCGTGTGGATGGAAGACGCTAAGAACTATCGGAACCGGCGGCACGAGGGCGGAGGTTGCAGACGAGAGACCCCTGCCCCTGCGAGCGATTCAGACCTGATCCTGACCTAGCGCGGAGCCCTTCAGCTCCTGGCTGCAGCTTGTCCGCTAGCTCTTTGCCTCCCGATACGCCTGCGAATCGGGGTAGAACAAGGGTTGCCCGAATTCGTCTACTCCGTACTGGCCAATCAACTCCTGGGTCGGTAACGACGTCAACCATTCCACGAACTTCCTCGCCATGTCGGCCTCGATACCCTCATGCGTCGCCGGGTTCACCGGGATGACGCCATACGGGTTGTACAGGGCCTTGTCCGGATTCTGATCGATCGAATCGCCACCGACGAGAACGACCAGGCCCGGGAGATTCTCGCGTTGCGCCAGATAGGTTCCGCGGTCGGTCAGCGTATAGGCCTGGCGCTCATCGGCAAATTGAAGCGTCTCTCCCATCCCCTGACCGAGGGAAAGATACCACCCGCCGGCGGGGTCGGGCTCGAGGGCCGCTGCCTTCCAGATCGAAACCTCTTTGGTGTATGTTCCCGAGTCGTCGCCCCTCGAAGCGAACGGTTGCCCGGAGGCGGCGATCTTGGCGAACGCCTCCCCGGCGGACGCCATGCCGGCCACTCCGGCGGGATCGGCCTGGGGTCCGACCAGCACATAGTCGTTGTACATTACGTCGGAGCGTGCCAGACCGTTGCCGCTTTCGACAAACGCGTCCTCACGTGCCCGGGCATGAACCAGAATGACATCGGCATCCCCGTTCTCACCAAGGGTGATCGCCTGACCCGTTCCAACCGCGACCACGTCGACGCGAGCATTGATGCGTGACTCGAAATCCGGAAGTATCGCCTCCAGCAGACCAGAGTCGTTCGTACTGGTCGTCGTCGCCAGCCTGAGGACGGTCGGCTCCGGCTTGGCACAGGCAGCCTGGCTCACCAGCATGCAGGCCGCAATCAAGAAGAACAGAAGGCGCCTGCCTGTCTTAGGCATCTTATGCCTCCCCGAGCGTTATGTCTCTCGATCATAGCGATACCCTGGTCTTCTGTCAAGAACTCCGGCTGTAGAAAGCCGCGGCATGCGCGCCGCGCGCGTGGCCACCGGCGCCGACACATCCGGGAATCTCATCGGTGTCATCCTGCGGGAGAGACCTGGCGGGAATCGGGCCGCGATCCCGGGTGTAACCCAACTTGGGGGGCACGGGCTCATCGTGGGGGGAGAAGGGGGGAAAGTGCGTTTTCCCCGCTAAGAGCTTGCGGGGCGGGCGGCCCCCTTCGTTCCCCTACACCCCGCGGAACGTCGCAGCTTGACAGCATCTCCCCCAGCCGACACAATAGGAACATGACTAGCTGGGAGATCCCGCCCGAACATCGATCCGGATTCGCCGCTGTCGTCGGACGACCAAACGTTGGCAAGTCAACCCTGATCAACGCCTTCCTGGGGCAGGCTGTGGCCGCGGTCTCACCTCGGCCGCAAACGACGCGCCGGCGGCAGATGGGAATACTGACCTTGCCGGCGGCTCAAGTGGTCTTCGTCGACACACCCGGGATTCACAAACCACTTCACAAGCTTGGTGAGCAGATGAACCGGGCGGCACTCGAGGTCCTGACCGACAGCGACCTGGTGCTGGTGATCTTCGACGTCAGCCAGCCTCCGACAGACGATGATGAACGGGTCGCCGACCGAGTCCGTGAGCATGGCTCCGGGAAACCTATCCTGACCGCATTCAACAAGGTCGATCTGGTCCCACCGAAGGCGTTGCAGGAGCGCTTTGTTTCATTCGAGAAGCTGGCCAGTGGTGAGCCGCTGCCCGTTTCGGCGGTGCGAGGCGACAACCGGGGACTGTTGCTCGAGCGCCTCCTCGACCTGCTCCCCAAAGGTCCGCGTTATTATCCGGATGACGAGATCACGGACACCTTTGAGAGGGATATCGCCGCCGACCTGATCCGGGCCGCGGCCATGCAACTCCTTAGGAATGAGGTCCCCTACAGCATCGCCGTACGCATCGATGACTACAAGGAGCGGGATGACCGAGGGGCCTACATTACCGCCACCCTATTCGTCGAGCGCGAGTCACAGAAAGGGATTGTGATCGGGAAAGGGGGAACCATGCTGCGCGATATCGGATCCCTGGCCCGGCGCGAGATTGAGGCGATGAGCGGGCGTCGTGTCTACTTGAGGACCCGCGTCAAGACTCTCCCCGGCTGGCGGAATGATCCTCGGCTACTGACCCAGTTGGGCTACAGCATTCCGGCCCGAGGCGAAAAAGGTCCAAAGGCGTGACGAAGCACAAACGAAAAGCCACGCGGACAAGCGCCTTCGGCGCGCCGGGAAGAGTAAGCCACGACTCATCGGACTTCTACCAGAGCCGTCTCTACCAGGGACAGACCCATCCGAGCCCGGTGGAGTACGTCGAGAATGCGCTCGGCCATGACAAGGTGGACCGGATTTTTCACAAGTCCGCAGAGAACATGGACGAGCTCCCCGACTGCTGCATTCACCTCATGGTCACCTCTCCTCCGTACAACGTACGCAAGGAATACGACGACGACTTGACGCTCGATGAGTACCTCGAACTGCTCCGCCGGGTGTTCGATGAGACACGCCGCGTCCTGGTCCCTGGTGGCCGGGCCTGTGTTAACCTGGCCAATGTCGGCCGCCGGCCGTACCTGCCGCTCCACATTCACGTCATCCAGATCATGCTCGAGGCGGGTTTCATCATGCGCGGGGAGATCATCTGGAACAAGGCCTCCAGCGCCAGCGGTTCCACCGCCTGGGGCTCGTGGATGTCGGCGACCAATCCCGTTCTGCGCGACATCCACGAGTACATCTTGGTGTTCTCCAAGGACAATTACTCGCGGCCAGCCGAAGGGCGCGAAAGCACGATCCGCAAAGAGGATTTCCTTGAGTGGACCAAGAGCGTGTGGACGTTCCCGGCCGTCTCGGCCCGCCAGGTCGGTCACCCGGCACCATTCCCGGAAGAGCTTCCCCGACGTCTGATCGAACTCTACTCGTTCCGAAACGATGTCGTCCTCGATCCTTTTTGCGGATCGGGTACGACCTGTGTCGCGGCGATCCAGGCCGGACGGCATTACGTTGGGTATGAGATTGATCCAGGGTATGTGGCGCTCGCCGAGGGACGCCTGGGCACAACGGCGGGGAAAGACTGAAATGTGACAAACCGGCTTGGCGCGGGCGGCCGATTCCGTTCCGCGCCTAACGCGCCGAACTACCCTTCCGGGTGAAGAGCGCAAGACGTCGGAACTTGCTTTGGCTTGTCTTCCAGAACTGGCGTGGTTCGACGCCGGAGGCCCGCGTTGCGAAGGATGCGCCTGCGTCACTGGGCGTTTGTCGGTTTGGCTGTTGCGGTGGCCGCCGCCTGTGTCACCCTTGGATTGTGGCAGCTATCACGGCTGAGCCAGCGCCGGGCGGCCAACGAGCTGATCCGCGCCCAGGCTGCTCTGCCACCCCTTGAGCTTGCCGGCGGTGAGCTACCAGCCGGGGTCTCGGCCTATCGCTCGGCCCAGATCACCGGGATGTATGATCCCACTCGCCAGATTATTCTGCTCAATCGGACCTACAACGGCGAGCCGGGGAGCCACCTCGTCAGTCCGCTTCTCCTGGCCCCAGGTGGGCCGGCGATCCTGATTGACCGCGGCTGGATCCCCTTCGAGCAGAGCACCGCTGAGGATATCAGGCGCTTCGATCAGCCGGGCGTCGTGCAAGTGAAAGGCAGCTTGCGGTCGTCTCAGCCGGAGCCTGGCTTGTCTATCCTGGCCGATCCGCCCTCAAACGGGACCTGGCGGGGATCCTGGCGTTACCTGAACATCGACCGGCTGCAGGAACAGTTTCCCTACAATGTCCTGCCGGTGTACCTCGCTCAATCCGAACCGTCGTCTAACGCGCCTCTTCCACGCCCTGACGCCGTGATCGATCTCTCAGAGGGAGCGCACCTCTCCTATGCGATCCAGTGGTTCTCCTTTGCAGCAATCGCGCTGGTCGGCGGGGGGATCTGGCTCAGTCGGCGGCTTTAGGGGAAGCCGGGGTGGACGCACGATGGGGAATGCAATTGGGCTGGCGAGGACGCCGGCCCGAGGGTAAGTCTGGTATCACACCTGGGAGAAGTTCTCCGCCTCAATCGACTGCCAGGTGATCCCCTCCGGCATCCGCATCCGCCCCGCCAATGTTGGATGCGCCTCCCGGATCAATTCGGCCAGCCTCAGGGCGACCCGCCGGACGGAGAAGTGCGCATTCTCCGCCGAGCGCAGCTCGCAGAAATGGAACGCCTCGCGCAGGTTGAAGGTCAACAGCACCCGCCGATTGAAACCGTTCGGCACGACGTAGGCCGCGACCTCCTCATTCCACTTGGCCAGTTGGGTGTAGGCCTGCGCGGCCGCGTGCATGGCCGCTCGATAACTTGATTCCACCCCGGCGGCGGTGATCAGGCGCGGAACGGCATAACCCAGTTCGGCCGTCAACCGTTGCGCCGTCTGGGTCATCATCCGGTGTCGCTTGACTTCGAAATACGCACCCTGATCCATCAGCCCATCGATGGTATAGACCGCGTGCTCGAGCGCCCGAGTGGGGGCATCGAACTTGTCCATCGAGCCGAGGAGGGCTTCAACCAGGGCGGACCTTCCCCGGTCGTCGAGAGAGCGAACATGAGCCATGGCCGTCTCGAAGGAACATGGTTCGTGTTCAAAGAGCGCCGCCGCCAGCACGCGCAGTTCGGCATCGCCGTCGGACGAGACCAGGGCGAGCATCGTCCGCTCTCCGTCTGAGCTAAGCCCGTGGGCAAGCCGCCGACCCTCTTGGCGTGACTCGACCAGGTGCTTGCGCCGGTCGGCGTACTTGACCAGCGTCGGCACCTCCTGCTGGACCACACGCTTGGCGGCTTCGCCGATCTGCCGAACTTCGGCCAGAGGATGCGAGAACATCTTACCTAACGCATGCTCCAGCGATCGGGCGTTGACCGTCATTCCGACGTTCGCCAGGGCCGAGGCTGGCAGTAAGAAGCGGCAGACATCGACATAGCGCGAACGGATCCGCCCGTCCCAACGCGACTCGCTCTCGTCCTCGCGCGGCGGATGCATGCTCTGCACTACCCGGCGCACCTCCCCCAGCGATCTCTGGTATTCGTCAAAGAGCAGATCGCAAGTCTCCCGGTAAATCCCCTCGTGGGACGTCCCGACGACTTCGTCCGGGACCTGGTAGCCTCCCGGTTCCCATTTCTGATAACGTGTGGATTTCTCGGTGTAGGATGCCAGCCGGTTGGATTCGATGCACTCGATCGCCAGTCGAGAGATGTTCTCGAACGCCAGATGGAGCATCGCATGCTCGGCGACCGAGGCGTGTCCATAACCGACGACCCATTTCTCATGGAAGTCCGCAGACTTCTCATCCGTCAGCTCTTCGGCGATCTCGCGAAAAGAATGCGGTGACCTGGATGTCTTGGCGAAGGTCACCGCGATCGTCTCCGGGCTCAGCTCACGCGGGCTGAGGAGATAGATCTGTCGTTCAACCTTTGCCGTCATCCTCGGCCTCCTTACGCATGTCCAGGATCTCTCGGGCTCGTTGGATGTCCTTCTCGATTTGGGCCAGGAGCGCCTCCGGACCGGGAAACCGCCTCTCGTCGCGCAGCCTGACGATGAACTCGATCCTGATCTCCTTGCCATAGAGATCGCCGCTGAAGTCCAGGATGTGGGTCTCGACAACCGGGGAAGGGTCGTTGCCTTCAAATGTAGGTCGTACCCCGATGTTGGTCACCGCCTTGAAGCGCTTTCCGGCAACTTCCACCACGCAGGCATACACGCCGGCGCCGGGAAAGGCGCGTTCCTCCCAGATCGACAGATTGGCTGTGGGGATTCCGAGCTTTGCCCCGCGCGCCGAGCCGCGCACGACCACCCCCGGGAGGGAGAACGGCCGCCCCAGGTAGGACGCTGCCCGCGAGACATCGCCTGAGCGCAGCGCTTCGCGCACACGGGTCGAGCTCACCACCTCGCCTCCGACGTTCATGGGGGCAACAACCTGAAGCCTGAAACCGTCATGACGTGCCGCCTTGGCCAGGAAAAGGCGGTTTCCCTCGCGCTGATAGCCCAGGGCAAAATCCTCCCCAATCCAGAGCGTCGTGAAAGCCAGGTGCCGGCGGAGAAGCTCCAGGAAGTCGCCGGCCCGGATTCTCGACAGCTCGAGGTCGAAGCGCTGCGTGATCACGAATTCCACGCCGAGCTCGGCCAGCAGTTGTGCTTTCTCCTCGGGAGTGTTGATGTAGAAAGCCGGGGTTCGGCCGCGCAACACGACCGAAGGATGAGGGAAGAAGGTCAGAACGACAGCCGGCAAGCCGTTGCCTCTGGCGCTGTCGACCATCTCCCTCACGAGGACCTGGTGACCCCGATGGACTCCGTCGAACGAACCGATCGTTACCTGACAGGCGGGCAGGTTAACCTGAGAGAGATCATGCAGGTGCTGCATCCGGAGGCTAGCCGATGAACACCTTTCGTGGTTGGTACTCGTCGTCTCCGTTGACGATCTCAAGCAAAGCCACAAGATCGCCGTCCGGACCGATCGCCTTGGCCACCCCTTTCGCCCCGGGCTCAGCCGGGATGCGGTGACCATTGCGAATGAGCTCGAGCGTCTCTCCGTCGACTTCGACAGTCGGCAACTCGGGCAGGGCATCGGTCGCCGGGCGCAGGTGCTGCTCCCACTTGTCGGTTACGAAGCCGACCTCCAGCCGAGGCAAGGGGACGGCATCGCGCAGCGTGAACGGGCCAGCCTTCGTTCGACGCAAGGCTGCCAGGTGCGCCCCTGTCTCGAGCACCTCGCCCAGCTCGTGTGCCAGCGAGCGGATATACGTGCCGGCCGAGCAATCGACCGACAGCGAGAGGTCCGGAGGTTGGTAGGAGACAATCTTCAACTCGAAGATGTGCACCGTGCGGGGGTCGAGCTCCACCTCCTCGCCCCTTCTGGCCAGCTCGTAGGCTTTCTGTCCCTGGACCTTGATTGCGCTGAACGGAGGTGGGATCTGCTGGATCTCGCCTCTGAACCGGGGAAGGACGGCCTGGATCTGCTCCACAGTCGGGGAGACATCCGTCCGGCGGACGACTTCGCCATCCGCGTCGAATGTCTTGGTCGAGGCTCCGAAGCGGACCGTGGCCTCGTAGCGCTTGGCGGACGTCGAGAGGTATTCGCTCAAGCGCGTTGCCGATCCCAGGCACAAGACCAGAACCCCCGAGGCGCGCGGGTCCAGGGTCCCGGCGTGACCGACCTTGCGGATCCCGGTTCCTCGCCGAACTAGATTCACAACGTGGTGCGAGGTCGGGCCGACTGGTTTGTCGACGATGAGCAATCCGAAGTTCTTTCTCATGCTTTGGCTTCCATGGGGTTGTGAAGGAGTTGGCGGGTCGCTTCGAGCACCCGCGCTTTGACGTCGTCGAGTGAGCCTTCGATCACTGCTCCGGCGGCGGGCCTGTGGCCGCCTCCGCCGAACCTGGCGGCCAGGCTGGACACATCCAGGCCCGCCTTGCACCTCCAACTCACTTTGGTCTTGCCGCCCAGCTGCTCGACCATGATCACTACGATCTCGGCCCCCTCGATCGTTGTGAGCAGGTCGACCAGATCGGCGTCGTCCGGTCCGGGATAACCGGCGCGCAGGCGGTCTTCCAGGCTGAGGCTTGCCCAGATCAATCCGCCGTCGCGTTCGAGACTCGACAGGCCGCTTCCCCAATAGCGCGCGGCGTCGAAACTTCGCTGGCTGAGCGAAAGCTCGTAGATACGAGCCAGCGGCGCTCCTTGTTCGAGTAGATCGGCTGCCATCCGCAAGACTCTCGGGGTGACGTTTGTCGTGCGGAAGCCGATGGTGTCGTTGACCAGTCCCGCCAGGAGACAGGTAGCGACATCCAGGTCCATCGGCAGGCCGAGAGCGAGGATGAGGTCATGGATCAATTCGGCCGAGGCTGCCGCGGCTGGGTCGACGATATTCACCCGGGCGTAGTTCGAGTTCGTCGGATGATGATCGATATTGATATCGGGCGGGCGCACGAACACCCCCGGGTCGAGACCCATCCGCCTCAAATCCCCAGCGTCAACACAAATGAGGAGATCCCAGGCCTCCGGCAGGCGATTCTGAACGGTCTGCCAAGTGGGTAGAAAACGAAACCGGCCTGGCACGCCATCGGCGAGGACCGGTACGGCGCGTTTCCCGCTCAACTGCAGGCTGACGCTCATGGCAAGCAACGAACCGACCGCATCGCCGTCGGGTCGTTCGTGGCTGATCAGGGCGATGTCCTCAGCCGCGTTGATGAGCTCGCCCACCCTTTGGAATTCACTCCTCACTCGTCCGCCTCTTCCCCCCTTCTCCTTCCTGACGCAATTGCTCTAGTAGTGCCTCGATGCGGGCGCCCCGATCTGGCGAACTATCGAACTGAAAGCGTAGCTTGGGGAAGGCGCGCAACTCGATCCTACCGGCGAGCTCGCTCCTCAAGCGACCCTTGGCCCGCCCAAGAGCCTTGAGGATCTCCTCCCGGCGTTGATCCGCTTCGATCGAGCTGACGTACACGGTCGCGTACGCCAGTTCCCGGTCCACTTCCACGCCCGTCACTGTGACCATGGAAAGGCGCGGGTCGCCGATCTCTTTCAGGAAGACATCGGCCAGCTCCCGCTGGATCCGTTCGCCGATGCGCTGGGCCCGGGCGTCGCTTACCACGACATCCTTCCTAGGCGGCGGCGACCTTCTCTTCGGTGTAGCACTCCAGGATGTCTCCTTCTTGGAAGGAATCGAAACCCTTGATGCCCACACCGCATTCGAAACCTTCCCGGATCTCGCGCTCGTCTTCCTTCTCGTGCTTGAGCGAGGCGATATTGCCCTCGAATACCGATTCCTGACCACGCAGCACGCTGACCCGCGCGTTGCGGCGAAGCTCGCCCTGCGTGACGATGCAACCGGCGATATTCCCGACCTTGGGTATTCGGAACACGGCCCGCACCTGCGCCTGCCCCAAGACCACCCGGTGTGTCTCCGGCTCGAGCATTCCTTTGAGGGCTTTCTCGACGTCCTCCGTCAACCGATAAATGACCTCATACACGCGAATATCGACGCCTTCACTCTCCGCCACGCGCCGCGCCGCCTGATCGGGCGTGACATTGAAGCCGATGACGATCGCCTCCGAAGCCGCCGCCAGCAGCACGTCGTTCTCGGTGATGTTGCCGGTGCCGCTATGCAGGATGTTGACTCGGATATCTCCGGCACTGAGTTCCTTGAGTGAGTTGACAATCGGCTCCAAGGAGCCCTGTACGTCGGCCTTGAGGACAAGACGCAGCTCGTGGACCTCTCCAGCCTGAATCGCTTCGAAGATCTGCTCGAGGGATTTGACCACCCGCGGCTTGGCATGGGACTCCTGCTCTTCCAGCCTGCGCTGACCGGCAATGGCTTTCGCCTCGCGCTCCGTGTCTACGACTGTGAAGAGTTCGCCCGAGACCGGGACGTCGGACAACCCCATCACCGAGACGGGCATGGAGGGCGTGGCCTCTTCGGTCGGCTTCCCCTGGTAGTCGAACATCGCCCGGATACGTCCGCTGGCGACACCCGCCACCACGACGTCGCCGACCCGAAGCGTGCCATTCTGCACCAGGAGCGTCGCCACCACACCCTTCGATCGATCGAGCTCGCTCTCGATCACGGTGCCCAGGAATCGCCCGGATACGTCCGCTGGCGACACCCGCCACCACGACGTCACCGACCCGAAGCGTGCCATTCTGCACCAGGAGCGTCGCCACCACACCCTTCGATCGATCGAGCTCGCTCTCGATCACGGTGCCCAGGACCTTGCCGTGCGGGTTCGCCTGGATCTCGACCGAATCGGCGACCAGCAGGATCGCCTCGAGGAGATCGTCGATCCCCTGCCGCATCTTGGCCGAGACCGGGACGATCATCGTGTCGCCCTCCCACTCATCCGGCTCCAGGCCGATCTCGGAGAGCTGGTTCTTGACGCGGTCCGGGTTGGCATTCGGGCGGTCGATCTTGTTCAGCGCCACCACGACCGGGACGCGGGCCGCCTTGGCGTGGGCCAAGGCCTCACGGGTTTGCGGCATCACGCCGTCATCGGCCGCCACGACTAGCACTGCCAGGTCGGCCCCCTGCGCCCCCCGGGCGCGCATGGCGGTAAAAGCTGCGTGGCCGGGCGTATCGAGGAAGGTGATCGGCCGTCCGTTGTGGGTCACTTGATAGGCGGCGATGTGCTGGGTGATGCCACCCGCTTCGCCGGCAGCCACATTCGCCTCGCGGATTGCGTCAAGGAGAGTGGTCTTGCCGTGGTCGACGTGGCCCAAAATGGTGACGACAGGCGGGCGGCGCTCGAGCGAGGCCGGAGCTTCATCGCCGATCATGCGGCGCCAGTGTGGCGCCGTCGCCTCGTCCTCGACCGTCTCGGCTTCAGGCGGAGCCAAGGGCCGGGCCTCGAACCCGAACTCTTCGATGACGATGGCTGCCGTGTCGAAATCGATCTGCTGGTTGATGTTCGCCATCACCCCATTCGCCATCAGCTGTTTGATGACATCGATGGGGCTTGCTTCAATCCGTTCCGCCAGATCCCGCACCGTAAGCGTGGAGGGAATTTCGATGACTTTGTGGCCGTTCTCGCTCATGATCTCACCTCGACCGGCCGTGGCGAGCGAGCGGCCCTGGGCATTAGCCGGGCCGTCGGCCGGAGAACTTCCGCTGTTTAGGAGTCACAGGAGACAGACTCGCCCTCGCCATGCTACTCGTCCGTCAGCCTATTCATGTAGCTCTGTAGTGACTGGCTGTCTTCGGGCGACAGTTCGGTCTGCAGGGCTTTAGCCAGCGGCCCCTTTAGACCAGCTTGCCAGCAAGCTCTCCGGTCGTGAAGGTAGGCTCCTCGGCCGGAGAGCTTTCCGGTCGGGTCGATCCGAACCCCGTCTGCTGTCCGGACGATCCTGACCAGGGAGCGCTTGGGCAGGACTTCCTTACAACCCACACAGGTTCGTTGGGGTATGTGCCTGTGCCGGATGGCCTTCTTCGGCATCGCTCTCAAGACTCTGGTGGCTACCGCCCGCCGCGGCTATCCCCGAGCCTCAGGGACTGAAGTCTTCCCATTCCTCGCCGCGCTTCCTGCGTCGCTTGACCACCATCTCGCCAGTCACGGGATCGTACTCAATAGTCCGGACGCCCTTCTTCTTCTTGGCCTTCTTGGGCGACACAAGGGTGCCCTCTTCTTCCTCCTCGTCATCTGCCACTTCATCGACGACCGCGAGTTGCCCCGCCAACTGCTCGAAGGCCTGCTCGACGTCGAGGATAACCTGTCCCGGCTCTCCGGTTGCTTCCATCGCCACCGGAATTGCTCCCACCACCTCGGCGGGTTCGAGAACCTCAAGTGGAGCAGCCTCCTCTCCGGGAAGGGCTCCCACCTCTGCCGCCACAGCCTTGGACTCCGCCTGAAGCTCAGCCTCGGCCAGCGGAGCCTTTCCGACCGGGATACCGGTCGAGTCGAGGCTGACTTCCACGCCCTCGACCGCCTCAAAGACCTGAGGGGCCGGCTCGGGATACTCGTAGGTCTCCAGGACCTGCTTCAGCTCTTCCATCGCTTTGGGGCCAAAGCCCGACAGTCCCAAGATCTTGTCGGGATCCAGCGCGATCTGCTCCAGAGCCTGCCCGGCGGTTTCGTAGCCCGCCTCCTGTAGTAAACCGAAGACCCGCGTGGACAGTCCGACCTGGACCAGAGGGGTCGCGTACGCACCCGCGGGTACGCCGGCGCGGACTTCCTCGAGCTTCTGCACGTAATCCCGCCGCCGGACGTCGCGGCGCTCTTCAAGCGCCTTCTGAACGAGATCGACGAACGCCGTCAACACCGTGTACTCTTCGGGTGTCACGGGACGGCCTTCGGCCTTCTTGGCCAAGACTACCTCAACCTGGCTCACACGCTCGGCCTGGGCTTTGGCCATCTCGGCGAATGCCTCATCGGTCGTAAGACGGTTAAGTGCATCCGCTCCCGCTTCCGGCAGACTCTTGATGTCGATGCGCCAGCCGGTCAGGCGCGCGCCCAGACGGGCATTCACTCCGGCGCGCCCGATCGCCAGGCTGAGCTGGTCCTCCGGCACGACGACCATGGCCGTCTTACCCCGATCCAGGCCTTCGTCTAGGAAAACACCCGAAACGCGCGCCGGGCTGAGTGCTTTGGCAATGAACGTCGCCGGATCGGAGTTCCACTCGATGACGTCGATTTTCTCATCGTTGAGATCGCGCACGATCGACTGGATCCGTACTCCGCGCAGCCCGACACATGCCCCGACCGGGTCGACTCCGTCACGCAGGGCGGCCACGGCGACCTTGGCCCGCTTGCCCGCTTCACGGGCGATGGCTTTGATCTCGACCAGTCCCTGATTGATCTCCGGGACTTCCATCTCGAGCAGACGCCGCAGCATGTGCGGATGCGTGCGTGAGACGACGATCACCGGACCGCGCGACGACTTGCGAACCTCGAGCACGTAGACCCGAATGCGATCCCGCACTCGGAACTGCTCGCCCGGTATTTGCTGGTTGCGCGGCAGAATGGCCTCGGCCCTTCCGAGCCCCACGGTCACCGCCTGGGGCGTGATCGAGTGGACCGTGCCGTGCACCATGTCGCCTTCCCGTTCGATGAACTCATCGTACTGAGCGTCTCGCTCGGCTTCCCGCAGCCGCTGTAGGATCACCTGCTTGGCGGTCTGGGCCGCTACCCGGCCGAAATCCTTTGGCGTCGACTCGACCAGCAGCATGCCGCCGGACTCGACCAATGGATCGACCCCCCGGGCGACATCGAGGGCGACTTCGGTTTGCGGGTTTTCGACCGAGTCGACCACTTCCTTCTCGGCATAAACCCTGACTTCCCCGGTCTCCGCGTCGATCTTGGCCTCCACATTCTGGGCCGTCGAAGCATTGACGGACCTGCGGTAGGCCGAGACCATGGCTGCCTCGAGAGCCTCCATCACAGTATCCTGCGATAGGCCGAAGCGCTCGGTGATCTCATTGAAGGCCAGAGTGAACTCGCTTTTCATTCTTTCTCGTTCCTCACTTAGACGGTCCCAACATTCATGCTGGTCGGAGTTTCGCGGCCGACTGCGAGAGCCCGACTGCCAAGCCGACGACGACCAGGCTAATATGCAGAAAAGTGGGGGAAACCCACTTTTCCAGGAAACCGCTCGATACGTGCGCCGACGCCCAACATTCTAACATACTGGGAGACCGCCTGCAAGGGGAATGACCCCTTGCCTGTTTTCTCTCGGCGGCGAGACCGGATCCAGCGGCACCTGGCTACTTGAACCGTGAGCGCGTTCAATCATACCATTCTATCCCTGGCGTGAGTCTTGGCCCACATGCCATACCCTGCGAGCGTGAGAATGGACTCCACAAAGCCCGATCCGGTCACCGGGTTCGCAACGGCTTACTACGAATCCGGCCGTTCACCCCGGATGATCTTACCGGGGCCGCTCACCCCGGATGATCTTACCGGGGCCGTCCGCCCCGCACGCTCTTAGCGGGGCCGTCCGCCCCGCACGCTCTTAGCGGGGCCGTCCGCCCCGCACGCTCTTAGCGGGGCCGTCCGCCCCGCACGCTCTTGGCGGGGTTCGCCCCGGAAGTACTTACCGGGGCCGTTCGCCCCGGAAGTACTTACCGGGGTTGAGGGTTTCAGGGGGCAAGGGGGGCGAGCGTGAAAGGCCGGCCCCCCTGCCCCCTGAAATGGAACGCACCCCATCAGACCTCGCGGTTTGACGGATGCGGCGCGACCCCGTATCATTCCGGCGAAGTCCGGCGATATCCGAGGTGGCACCCCATGGAAGTTGGAATGATCCGCCGCATCAACATTGACGCCGAGATGCAGCAGGCGTACCTCGACTACGCGATGAGCGTGATCGTGGCCCGGGCCTTGCCCGACGCACGGGATGGGCTTAAGCCGGTCCACCGCCGGATCTTGCATGCCATGCACGCCATGGGGATCCGACCGAACTCGGATTTCAAGAAATCGGCGCGCATCGTCGGTGAGGTGCTGGGCAAGTATCACCCGCACGGCGACATGGCAGTCTATGATGCCATGGCCCGCATGGCCCAAGATTTCTCGATGCGCTACCCCCTCATCGACGGCCAGGGCAACTTCGGCTCCCTTGACGGCGACCCCCCCGCGGCCATGCGCTATACCGAAGCCCGAACAGCTCCGCTGGCGATGGAGATGTTGCGAGATCTGGAGAAGGAGACCGTCGGCTTCGCCGACAACTTCGATGGGTCTCTCGAGGAACCCACCGTCCTGCCGGCCGGATCACCGAACCTCTTAGTGAACGGAGCGACGGGGATCGCCGTCGGCATGGCCACCTCCATCCCGCCCCACAACATGAGTGAGGTCTGCGATGCGCTGGTGTACATGCTCGACAACTGGTCGCGCCTCGAGAAGATCAGCCTGGAAGACCTGATGGGCTTCATCCACGGCCCCGACTTCCCGACCGGCGGGATCATCCTGCGCAGCCGCGATGACGGCGATGAGCTGGCATCTGCCTATGGCACCGGCCGCGGCCGGATCGTGGTTCAGGCCCGCGCCCACGTCGAAGACATGGGACGGGGCCGGTCGCGCGTCATCGTCACCGAGCTTCCGTTTCAGACCAACAAATCGTCCCTGATCGAGAGGATTGCCGATCTGGCGCGAACCGGACAACTTGAAGGGCTGGCCGACCTGCGCGACGAGTCAGACCGCCAAGGGATGCGCATCGTCATCGAGCTGGCCAAGACAGCCGACCCCGATCGAGTTCTGACGGAGCTCTATCAACGCACTCCGATGCAGAGCACGTTCAGCATGAACATGCTGGCCCTGGTCGAAGGCGAGCCACGCCTGCTCAATCTCCGCCAAGCTCTGCGCGTCTACCTCGAACATCGGGTCGAGGTCGTCAAACGTCGCAGCGCCTATGAACTGGCAGGCGCGTTGGAACGAGCTCACATCCTCGAAGGTCTGCGCCTGGCGCTGAAGAATCTCAATGAGGTCATCGAGATCATCCGCAGCTCCAAGGATGCCGAACAGGCGCATCAGCGTCTCAGCAAGCGATACAAGCTCAGCGACATCCAGGCCAGAGCCATCCTCGACATGCCTCTCCGACGGCTGGCGAACCTCGAACGCAAGAAGATCGACGATGAGTTCAAAGAAATAAAGACACGCATCAAAGAGCTGGAGTCCCTCCTGGCCTCGGACAAGAGACTGCGCTCGCTCGTCGCTGAGGAGTTGACACTCATCAAGAGTCAATTCGGCGATCGGCGGAGGACGCAGATCGTCGAAGCCAAGCGCGGCAGACGAGCGCAGCAAGCCCTCCGCGCCGGGGATCTGGCGCCAGACAAGGAGACCTGGATCGTCCTCACCTCCAAGGGGCTTATCTCGCGCAGCCCATCGGCTCGATTGCCTCGCCTGGCGGAGCGATCCGCGCCGGTGTTGGTCCTGGGGGCCAACACCCGGGACACGCTTTACCTCTTCGATGAGCAAGGCATGGCGGTTTCCCTGGCCGTGCACACTTTGCCTGAGTGTGATGATCCGAATGAAGGCAATCCCGTCGCCGGCGCAACGCCATTCGCACCCGGCGCGGAGGTCATTGGAGGGATCGCGGTAGCCAGAGACCAGATTGCATCCGAGGCATGTCTTCTGGCTGCCACCGTCGAAGGGATGGTGAAGAAGAGCCAGTTGTCGGCTCTGCCTGGACCCTCCGCCAGGCCGTTCCCGGCCGTCAAAGTGACCAGCCCCGACCGGCTCGGGTGGGTTCGGATCACGCAGGGGAATGACGAGATATGTCTTGTGAGCAATCAGGGGGCTGCGATCATCTTCAGTGAAGATGATGTTCGGCATATGGGGCTGGCGGCAGCGGGAGTGTTGGGGATCCGCCTCGAGGACCCGGCCTCGCGTGTGGTCATGATGGAAGTTGCCAAAGCCGAGGGGGAACTGCTGCTCGTGGCCCGGGGCGGGCTGGCCAAGAGAACACCCCTGAGTGAGTTCCCGCGTCAGCGACGGCACGGCAGGGGTGTCTTGGCCTGGAAGTCCGGCGAGGGCGTCGAGATTGCCGGCGGGGCCGTGGGGACGCCGGAAGATCGTTTCATCGCCCACATGGCCAAGTCGCCCGATCGCTCGATGCGCTATGCAGATGTCAAACGCAGATCGCGCACCGGCGCAGGGCCGGCGGTATTTGGCCTGAAGGATGACGACGCCGTCAGCAGCATCACGCCGGTCCTCGCCCGCCCTGTTCTGAAGCCGGGAGAGGCCCCCTCTCCTCCTGAACCGGAACCCGAGACATCGGCAAAGTCGCCGAGGCAGGCCAAGTCCTCGAAGTCGTCAGCGGCGGGGCGGGCCTCCCGGAGCGGTCGCGGCAAAGGAGCCAAAGCGGCCAAGCATGCACCCAAGGCAAGACCAGGCCAGAAAAGCTCGGCTGGGAGGACAAGAGCTCGCCCATCGTCGAAGCACTCCAAGAAAGCTGCCCGCAAACGCAAGCAGTAGTCTCGCAGGTATCCTGGACAGGCGAGTTACTTCAATTCGTAGATGATGCGATTGGCCTGCCTCGAACAGGTGCAGGCCTCAACCACTTTCGACCCGCGGCGCAAAGTCCCTTCGTAGGGTTTCTCCCCGTAATAGGCCACCCACCCGTCCAATTCGATGGGCAGGCTCCCCGCGGCTGCAGTCCATTCGCCGTTGTACCGCCTTGCGAAGTGGAAGTGAGTCCCCGTCGCCCGCCCGCCTTCGCACGAAGGGTGCCCTAGCGGGTCGCCTTGCCTTACGACTGTCCCGGCCGGCACCCGATCCTGCTCGGCAACATGAAAGAAGAGCACCACCCACCCTGTTCGATCATCTCCGTCGCCGTCGAGATCGAGCATGACCAGTGCGTCACCGCTCCGGGTCACAACCCCGGCCGCCGGTGCGGCGATCCACTCTCCCGAAGGAGCACATCCCCCCTCAACCGCCGGTGGGGCGAAGTCGAGCGCTCCCATCGGGAGGCTCTCACCCCAGGTGGCGTGCGGGCCTCCCGTGAAATCCCAAATCCGGTTAGGTAGGAACGGCAGGCGCAATTCCGGCTGGCGTAGGTTCCCCGGGACGAGCACGATCTCATACCCCGAAGGATCACCCCATAGGGACAGGTAGGCCAGATAGAAACCCTCTGGACCGACGACTTGATCGAATTCAGCTTCGCCATGGAGGGCTGCGAAGAACATTTGAATGCCCACCGTCCCGGCGTTCTGCCACTCGTCCGGCCTGGTCATCCGACCATCGGCGAGGTCCATCGAGTCGAGCGCGCCCGTGCGCCAGCCATAGTAGCCTTCGTTAATCCGCTCTGCGGCCCAAATCAATTGCCGGTAGAGACCGCGATGGAGCGGGTGCCTGATCCCAAGAGGATAGATGGCATCATCACCTTGTGCGAACGGTCGTGTGAGGGCGTGCGTCTGGTACTCGAGCAAGGCAAGCAGCAAGCGCGGGTGGATTGAGTAGTTGCTGGAGGCTACCTCGACGACTTCCCAAGCGGTGTGCTGTCTTCCGAAGGCATAGTCCGTCAGTCCCGCAAGGAATCCCGGGTGACTCAGTATCTCCTGACGAATATCGAAGCCCGATGCCGACGGGCTGTTGACGACCTCGCTGTCTGGCAGGATGTGAAAGGGCGACCCGGTCAGGGGCGCGTAGTATGCCGGGACTCTCAAAGGATACCCCGGCGGGAGTGTCGTAAGATCGCCCGGCAAATCCGGATTAGCGGCCAGGATCTCATCCACGCTTGTATGGAAATGGGCCGCCACGGCCGGAAGCGTGTCCCCGCTCTGGGCCGGGTAGTCGAATATTTGCCCAGGTAAGAACGCCGTGCGCGTCGGAAGCGGGGTTGGACCTGGCTCAGCGATTTCGGTCGTCGCAGAGGCTACGGGCTCGACCCCCCCCGTCTCGGGAGAAGGCAGGCAGGCGCCGAGCAACATGCTCACCGCCAGAATAGTCACGACCCGCCTTGCTCGATCCGGCTTCATCGAGATAGGTACGTTTCTCGTGAGGCACACGGACAAGCCACCACGGTTTCGCCATCTTTGACAAGCAATCCCTGATACGGCCGTGTCCCGCCGCGGGCTGTCCAACCGCTCAACTCGAAAGGCAGAGATCCATCCGCCAGGATCCACTCTCCGTTGTACTTTCGGGCAAGATGCACGTGAGTGCCGGTGGCGATCCCGCCCTCGCACGACGGGTGACCGATTAGGTCGCCAGCTTCCACTAGGGTGCCCGGTTCGACCCGATGATCGGCGGCAATGTGCAGATAGAGCAGGACCCAGCCCGATTGCTCGTTGCCGTCCCCATCCAGATCGAGAATGACAACACCATTGGCACTCCGGACGATCAACCCTGGAGCAGCGGCGACGGCCCAGTCCTCGGATGTGTTGCACCCGGTCACCGTCGTCGAGGGGGCGAAGTCGAGCGCGGCCCAGGCCGCCTCCCTTTCCCAGGCGCCGTGCGGACCCCCCGTGAATGCCCAAATGTGCCCCGGCAAGAACGGCAGGATCATCTCGGGCTGCTGGAGGCCGGGTTCGAAGAGCGGGTGTTGATAGTTCATCGGATCGCCGAAGAGACTCTGATAAGTGGCCAGGAATCCTTGTGGACTCAAAGCTTGCTCCCAGGCGTCGCCGGTGAGCCGCTGGGCGAAATACCATTGCAGGGCGACCGTGCCTGCATTCAGCCCCGGAGCAATCCGTCGCGAAGTGCCGTCCTTGAACTTGAGTTCGGTCAGAGTCCCGGACCGCCAGCCGTAGTAACCGTTACCGAGTTCGTTGGCCAGCCAGGCCAGCTGTCGGTAAAGGCCGGGAATTTGAGAGTCGATCTTGCCCATCGGATAGCGGAACGCATCGCCATCCGGCCTCTCGGGGTTGGTCACCCACCCGGCCTGATATTCGAGCAGGGCCATCAGCAAGCGCGGGTTTACCGAGTTGTCAAGAGCGGCCAGCGACAATACCTCGGGCCCCGGCCGCCAGCGCTGACCGACGATCTCTGTGTACCGGTTGAGGAATCCGGGGTAGCCCGCTGCAAAGGCCATCGAATCGAATTCTGAGGCCGGTGGAGAGAAGACGACCTCACTATCTGGGACCAATATCTCGGAAGGGCTCGTCTCGGTGAGTCGGCGTGGGACCACCAAGATCTGGCCCGGAACGAGCATCTCGGTTTCGGCCGGCAGGGGGGATCCCGCAGACGAAATGTCGGAAGGGACAACGGCAAAGTGGACCGCGACCACGCGCAAGGTGTCTCCGGACTGGGCCTTGTAGACGATGCTGTCCCCGGGCGAGGATTCTGCCAGGGTCGGGGTCGGGGGGACCGTCGGGGATGTGACGGGTTCAGGAGCGCCAGGGGTAGGCGTCGTCGTGGGAGTAATCACGTCCGCCACCGTGGACGTAGGCAATGGAGCGCTCGTGGAGGAGGGAAGGACAGGGGGATTCAACGAACCGGAGGCGATCTCCGTAGGCGCCGGCACATCAGATCGTGAGCAGGCGAGGAGTGCGAGGAAGAGGCTTCCTACAGAAAGCAGAACGAAACGGAGACGCATGCAGGATCACGTCCTCTTACCCGGATCAGCGCCCAATCTGGTTGTCATCTGAGCGACAGGAGCAAGCCTCAAGTACAACTCCGTTCCGACTCAGTGTGCCATCGTATTCGTATTCAAGCCCGGCAGAAGTCCAGCCATCCAACACGAAAGGCAGATCACTGTCTGCAGGTATCCACTCGCCATTATACTTTCGGGCCAGGTGGAGATGCGTCCCGTTTGAGATGCCGCCTTCACAGGAGGCGTGTCCGATGGGGTCACCGGCGTTGACCTTGTCACCGACCTCCACTCTGCCTCGATCCTCGACGTGCATGTAAAGGATCGCCCAGCCTGTCTGTTCGAACCCATCGCCGTCAAGGTCCTGGATGACCTCCCCGTTGTCGGAGCGCAAGATCAGACCGTCCGACGCAGCCACGATCCATTCATCCGAGTACACGCAACCGAGGGCGTAGCCTGGGGGAGCGAAATCGAGAGCGGCCCATGCCGATCCCTCTCCCCAAGCCGCATGCGGGCCACCGGTGAAGGACCACTCTCGGTCAGGCTCGAACGGAAGCTGCATCGCCGGCTGTTCGAGATCCTCCGTCACCAGCGGCTCGACCGCCCGATCGAAGGGGTTGCCGAACAGACGGGTGTACGTTTGGAAGTAACCGTCTTCGGCGACGACCGCGGTCCAGTCGTCGACTGTGTCCAAACCGGCGAACAGATTCTGGATTGCGGCTGTCCCCGCATTGATCCCCGTCCCCGGAATGATCGTAGTCCCGTCGGCCAGGATATAGGGCCCTGCCCAACCGGCCCGCCAGCGGTAGAAGCCGCCATTCAGCTGATCGGCTGCCCACGACAATTGACTGAACAGGCCCTCATACCCGGGGCTGTAGTAGCGCATCGTATAAGGCCGTGTGCTCGGAGACGGGTCGGCCTGCGTCACCCAGCCGCTCTGCACTTCGAGGGCAGCCAGCAACACCCGCGGGTCGACCGAGTAGCGCTGGGCGACAAGTTGAACTAGTTCCGCCCCATCTCGGTCTCGCCCTTCGACCTCTTCCACATACTGGTCAAGCGCTCCACCCCAGTCCGCTACGAACTGCCGGAGGTCGAACAAGACACTCGAAGGGCCATAGACGAGCTCGCTGTCCGGAAGGATTTTGAAACTGGGGCCGGGCGGGCGGGAAATAGGGGCAGGGATCGTCAAGATCTGGCCGACGGACAGAAGATTGGGGTTCATCAGGCTGTTGGCCGCAATGATCTGTGCGGCACCGATGCCGTAAAGGTAGGCGATCCCGCCGAGCGAATCACCGTAGCGGACGACATAGGTTTCTGAAGCTTCACGCGTCGCCGGCGGCTCTCGGGCCGGATCGGGGGTCGGAGTGGCGTAAGGTACTCCCGGACCGCGAGTGGGTGGCAGAAGATCCAAAATCGGCTGAGGCGTTGGGGCTGAGGGTCCGATCACCCCCACAGCCGAGTCGAGCGGGGCCTCGCCTACCCATGGTTCAGTCAATTGACGCAGGGGCTCCGGAGAGCTCTGCGGTCCACATGCCTCGACGGCCAGGACCAGCACAGCGAAGGTCATCAGGATCGCCCGGCAGGCCCGATAGGCTGAGCCGGTTGTTCTCCTCGGACACGATCTCCGACGGGCAGGGGGCATCCGGTTTCGATCCGGCCTCGAAGCCTGCGGAGACAGCACTACTCTCGACATAGGATCATCAGGCGTTACCGCCGATCGCCCCATCTGTATGGCTGGGTCGGTCTGTGCCGAGAGCCCTGGTGGGCGCAACCTGCCAACTTGGCCTAGATCGGTTCCCCCGGCTCGCGGCCGTGAATGATACACCCCCCTCGAGGGTCGTGATTGTGTAGGAGTGCAAATTGGCCGCCGCACAGGTTTCCTCGATGTCCGGCGAGACGCCGGGCCTGAAAGCCCAGAGCCTCCAGATCGTGATGATGGTTCAAGAATCGTGCCAGCCCGGCAAACCCGACGAAGTCTCCGCCCTCCTTTCCCGGCAGAGAGGCGGACCTCCCTGGCGCCCTCCCGTGGGGATCCTGCCCGGGGAGTTGAACCCATCACGGGCATTCCTGGAATCGTCGAGGAACTCGAAGGTGAGAGCAACGGAGAGGGAGACGCTCTTACGGGGAGAGGATCCGTTCCATGAGCCAGGACGGCTCAATGATGTGCTGCAAATGACCGATATCGTCGGTGAACGACCATTCACCAGGGTCGTCCGCGTAGTGACCGTAGCCCATACGCTCGTACAGACGGCGAGCCGAGGGGTTGTCCTTAGCCACGGCGATCAGAGCCCTGCGACACCCTAGCCGGACCAGGCATGCCTCGGCTTCCTGAATTAGGCGAGTGCCGATGCCCTGGTTACGCCAGGCTGGTCGGACCCGGAAGGCGTAGAGATAGCCGGTCCCATCTGAGTCGGCCCGTCCCAGCTGCACAAGGATCTGGCCGATGAGCCTGCCGCCGGTCTCTGCCACGAGGACGATCCTTCGTCCGAGCCTGGCCTCGTCCAGTGCCATCTTGTAGAGCCGCCGATAGCGACGGTACTCCCCCTCCCATTCCATCGCCTCGAGATCCTGATCGTTGGCGTTCCGGATGACGACGTCGACGATCTCAACCACCGGACTTGGCCTCCTCAACCAGACGGAGGAGCAGTTGGTTCTCTTCCTTCGCACTCCGAACGCTGCCGTCCAGCCAGGCTGCGCGCAGGCTATCCAGGATGCGTCCGTATGCCGAACCGGGGGGCAGGCCGAGCTCGCGTAAGCTCTTTCCGTCGACCGTGGGTGTGACCCAGCGCCAGTCGGCAAGATAACCGGCCAGATAGTCCTGGATGATCGGCTGCCCCTGCACGCCGATCCAGGCGGCGACGAGAGCAGTTTCGCGGCGCCCGTCCAGCGCAGCCACGATCCTGCTCGGCGGCTCGGTGTTTGTCCACCCCGATGAGAGGCTGGCGATCTCGTTCGCCTCGACGACAACTTCACCTCGGCTCGACGGAAAATGCAGCCTTCCTAGCGCGGCGCGGGCGGCCTCCCGGCCGAGGCGAAAGAAGAGAAGCGCATAGTACAACACGTTCACATCCTTGTCGGACTTTAGCCGCCACTCGACCGGCGGTGCAAACGTCCGTACCGCCGCGAAACGTTCCGCCAGCCAGGCGTCCCAGACAAGCTCTGGATGGATGGCCTCGAGTAGGCCGAGGGATTGCAGGCGAGCCATGATCTTAACGTTGCGCTCCTCACCGAACGTGAGATCGAGCTCGCTCCGGATCCGCTCTCCGCTCACCCGATCCAAGAGTGGCAGGGCTTGATTGATGAGCTCCAATGTGCGATCTTCAATCTTGAAACCCAGCCTCTGCTCGAGGCGGGCTGCACGCAGCATTCGCGTCGGATCGTCAACGAAACTGAGAGAATGAAGCACGCGGATTACCCCCTCCTTTAGATCTCGTCCTCCTCCCCAATGATCGATCAGCTGGCCGTAGTAGCGGCCTTCGAGGCGCAATGCCAGGGTGTTGATGGTGAAATCCCGGCGGTGCAGGTCCAGCTTGATGCTCCCGGGCTCGACCGACGGGAGCGCTGTGGGGTGTGCGTAAAACTCGGTCCGAGCCGAGACGAAATCGAGTGTCGCCGGCAGGTCGTTGGGGGAAACCCGGTGCTCCGGCATGGCCTGGATCAGGCGTGGGTCATCCAGATCCAGATGCCACTTGGCCGTCCCGAATCGACTGTGGCTGCTCACCCGGCCTCCGTAGCTCTCGGCGAGCAAGCGCGCCAGGCCGATGGCATTCCCCTCCACCACCAGGTCGAAATCTGTGCTGGCCGCGCCCAGGAGCAAGTCGCGCACAAAGCCTCCCACGACATACAGCGCGTCATCATGCTCATCGGCAAGTCTGGCGACCAACCGCAGCAGACTCAAGCGGGGTGGAGAAAGAGCCTGCTCCAGTCTATCCGTCAATCGGCCGGACGTCTCACTGGCCTCGGGGGCGCCGAGCGTCTTGAGCAGGTCTGTTCGGGTGACGATCCCGATCACGGCGCTCGTGCCAGGATCGACGACTGGGACCTGACCCCAGTCATGTTGGATCATCACCCTTTGCAGGTGCTGAACCGAGTCGTTCGTCTGCACGACGAAATCCCCAGCATCCATGACCGTGGAGACCGGCCTGTCACCCATGCCATGGGCAACGGCCCGATCGACCGCCCTGCGCGTCAGCAGCCCGACGACTTGAATACCATCAACCACCGGATAGCCTTCGTGGCCGAAGCGTTGCATGCGTTGAAACGCGTCGGCGATGGTGGCCTCGCGCGTGAGCAGCTGCGGGTCGCGCGACATGATCTCCCCGACAGTCAAGGCGGGCTGGACAAGGGTCGGAAGTAGAGCCACCAATTCCTGGCGCACGGCGTCCATCGATTGCCCTCGGATCAGCGCCGCGGCGGCCCGGCCATGTCCCCCGCCACCGAAGTGCTCTGCTACCCGGGCGACGTCCAGCGAGTCGGTCGTCGATCTCCCGACCATCTGAACGTTGCTGTCCAGGGCAACGAGGACGAACAGGCCCTCTGGATCGAACAGATCGCGCAACTTGTGAGCCAGGGTCGAAATCTCATCCGTCATTCCCTCGGCCCGGGCACAAGCGATCACGATCGAGACTCCGTGAAGCACAAGCGTCTCAGCCCCTTCCAGCAAGCGGTCGTAGAGGCGGCGTTGCTCGGAGGAGATTGGATGGTTGAGGAAGTCCGTGGCGATGGCGAGATTCGCCCCATTCTCCAGGAGCCAGGCGCAGCCTCGAACGTCGCGTGGGCCGGTGCCGATATAGGAAAGGGAGCCGGTGTCCTCGTAGATCCCGAGAAGAAGCAGTGTGGCGCCGACGACATTCGGAGTCAGGCCTGCCTCCTGCAGGCTTTCCACCAGGAGCGTCGTCGTCGCCCCCACGGTTTCGATGGTCAAAGTCCACGAAGGGTCGAGATTGGGCGAGCATGGATGATGATCGATGACGTGCACTCTGAGTCTGGCGGCGGTCCGCTTTAGGGAGGCGAGGGATTGTGTGTCGACCAGGGTGACCCGATCTACTTCCTGCTGGGGTAGATCGTCGAACGCCACAAAAGGCAATCCGTCGCCGTATAAGGTCAAGAAGGCGCGTGCATTCCGATTCACCCGGCGGGGCAATACCATGACTGCCGACGGGTCGAGCAAGAAAGCCCCATAAGCTGAGCCGAGTGCGTCGAAATCGGCTTGTTCGTGAGTGAGGATGAGGTGCATTCTGCCCCGCTCGGACGCGCGCGTCCACGCCGGTTTCCACCTCGTGGATGCATATAGGCGCGGACAGGGCGGATTATACAACGCAGGCGAAAGCGACTGCGCTGAGGTTGAGTGGACCCGATGCTGGCCCGGAGGCCTGGGAGACTAGTCGGTCAAACCGGGGAATGAAGCAGTACGCCCGCGTACGGAGCGAGCTTGAGCTCGAGAACTCCGTCTCTCAACCCGATTTCCCCACCTCGCAGGCCATCGATGAGAACGGGTCCCAGGTCTAGGTCGTGTTCCGCGGTGCGGAGCCGGACGTTGCGGGTCGCCCTCGACGTGTTGGCGACGATAATCGCCGTCTGGCCGCCCAAGACTCGGGCGAAAGCGCAAGTCCCTGTCTGATCATCCTCAAACAGACGTTTGTACTCCCCACGACGAAGCTGCGGGAGATCCCGGCGCAAGGAGGCCAGTTTCTGGACCAACCTGCGGGTCTCTCGATCCCACTTCGCCTCTTCCCAGGGAAACGCCGCCCTGGAGGCAGGGTCCTTGCCTCCCTCCAGCCCGATCTCGTCTCCATAGTAGACGCACGGCACCCCCGGATAACAGAACTGGAGCAAGAAAGCCAGCCGGACTTTGGAAGTAGCCCGACCCAAAACCGTTCGGATGCGTTCGGTGTCGTGCGTCCCGATCGGCACGAGGTGCGACAGGGCGTTCTCCCACGGGTACGCCTGCACGATCGACTCAAGGCGCGCCCCGAACCCCGACACGGCCGATGGGCTTCCATTCATCAGGTCCAGCACGGCTACCCGGAAGGGATAGTTCATCAACCCGTCGAAATGACCAGAGCTCACCCAGCGTGGATCCACATCCCAGATTTCGCCAACCAGGTAGGCTTCGGAGTTGGCACGCTTCACAACCGACTCGAACTCCGCCCAGAATGAGTCGTCGTCGATTTCGTTCGGCACATCCAGCCGCCAACCGTCGGCTCCTTGTTCGATCCAGTACTCGGCCACACCCAGGAGATACCGGCGAACCAGGGGATTGTTCGTATTGAACTTAGGCAGGCTCTTCAGGTTCCACCACCCAACATAGTTCTGGGCATTCCCTGGGCCGTAGGCATCGAGCGGGAAGCGCCGGACGTGGAACCAATCGAGATAGGGTGAGTGCTCCTCGTTTTCCATCAGGTCATCGAACGCGAAGAACCCTCGCCCGCAGTGATTGAAAACCCCGTCCAGAATGATGCGCATTCCTTTGTTGTGAATTAGATCGATCAGCTCTTTGAAATCGGAGAACTCACCAAGCTTGGGGTCGATCCGGAAGTAGTCGGTCGTGTTGTAGCGGTGGTTCGAGGTTGCCTGAAAGATCGGATTGAGATACAGGGCATCGACCCCGAGATCCTGGAGGTAGTCCAGATGTTGAATGATCCCCCGAAGGTCTCCTCCCTGGAAACCCCACCCCGTTGGGGGAGCGCCCCATGATTGGACATTGGGCGGGTCGTTGCCGGGATCCCCGTTGGCGAAACGGTCCGGAAAGATCTGGTAGAAGATCGCATCTTGAACCCAGCTGGGTGTCCCCATACTCGGACCTTCCAGAAGAGAATGAGTTCCCCGCGATTTAGCTGCACGGACCGGCGTCCCAGTTTGTCTCGGGAGACCGCGAGGAGGACGCCATCCTGCACCGGCGCGAGACCCCCCGGGAAGCCAGAGAGGCAACCGGCCGAGTCTACCACGCCAGATTCGTTTGCTTTGTAGCTGAGAGCGTTCCTGGGGTTTCACCCGGGGATGAGGGCGCTCGGGATCTAGCCGGCCGGGGCTGTGCGTGGCTGGACCCGCAACCATCTGGAGGCGGCCAGCAAGAGCGCCAACGAGGCGACGGCTCCGACAAGCCCCATCGTCGGGTAGCCCACAGATGCGAAAACTAGACCACTGCCAAGGCTTCCCAGAGCAGAGACAAGACCAATCAGAAGATCATTGACCCCCTGGATCCTGGCCCGTTCGGCGGGCGCCAGTTGATCGGCCAGCAAGGATGATCCCCCGACGTAGCAGAAGTTCCACCCCAGGCCGAGCAGAAAGAGCGCAATGGCCAGCGGGGCGACTTCCGGTGAGACTCGGGCCAGCATGGAGGCGATCACCAGGGTACCGGCGCCAATGGCGATGACGGGACCTCGGCCGAGCCGATCGGTCAGCCGGCCGGACAAGATCGAGAACGCGTACATGCCGACAGTGTGGGAGGAAATCACGAAGGAGATGGCTGTGAGCGGATGGTCGTGATCGTGCATGAACAGGGACGTAATGACCATCAACATCACCATGACCAATTGGCCGAGGATCATGGACAGCACGGCGAGAGCGGCGGCCGGCTGGCGAAGGACGCTGGCAATCGGGCGAGGCAGGACCGGGGATGCGGCTTCCCCTTCTGCGTTTTCGACCAGGCTCCGCCCCAGTTCCTTCGGGTCCGGTCGCAGCCCCGCCAGCACGAGAAGCGAGGCGCCGAGAACCAGGAAAGCCGACAAGGCAAACGGACCGGCGAGCTCGTCTACGCCGACGCTCACAGCCAGTCGACCGGTCGGCCCGACCAGCAGCGGTCCAAGTACGGCCCCGATGGTTCCGCCAACCACGACGTTTGAGATCGCTCGGCCTCGCTCCGCGGGAGAGTGCACCTCTGCAGCGGCGAAGCGCGCCAGTTGCATGGCGGCGTTGGCCACGCCCATCAGGGTCATCCCGAGCAAGAAGATCGAGAGGGAACCTCTGCCGATCGCGGCGACGGCAATGGCCGAGCCGACCACCCCGATCGCCAGACCCAGGGAAATCCCGCCTCGCCGACCGAGCAAATCCATGCCGTAGCCCCAGCCCAAGGATGAGAGCGCGGTCCCGAGCAGATACATCGTCGCCGGGAGTCCTGCCAGGGCTACGTTTCCGCTCAAGCTGGCGCCGACGATCGAACTCACCGTGGCCGTCGCGATGAAACCGGCCGAGCACAGGCTTTGGGCGATGAACAAAGTCCGGGTGATCTTTCGCGCCAGCCGCGGCAGGTCATGCATCGATCCAGCCCTCTGTCTTCATGGCCTTGGTGTCCGCAGCCACGCCAAGGCAGATTGGTTTCCTCGAAACGCGCTGTGGCCGCAACTCAGACATCGATATTCCACACGACCGAGGCCCTACACAACAAGATGGACAAGAATAATCGCATACACCGAGCACGGCAAGGCTCGCCGCTGAATCTCCCCCACCGCAACGTGGGAACACCCTGGGGATGGTCGGGATGGCCCCGATCGGGTCCATCTTGCACGCGCTGATGTTGACGGGCTCTCAAGACGGATATAATGCCGGGCATGTCCAGCTTCGATCAGAGCACCTGGCGGTTGATTCTGTCGCCGCCCGCGGACGGCGCGACCAACATGGCGATTGACGAGGCGATGCTTGAGGCTGTGAGCGAAGGCAGCATGCCTTCCACTCTCCGCCTCTATGCCTGGGAGCCGGCCTGTCTTTCACTGGGTTACGCGCAGGCGTCCAGTGAAGTGGATGCTGAGCGCCTGACCGGGCATGGATGGTCTATCGTCCGGCGACCGACGGGCGGGCGGGCCATCTTGCACATCGATGAACTCACTTACGCCATTGCCGCTCCGACTTCCGACCCCCGAGTCGAGGGCGGCGTCTTGGCCAGCTACCGGCGTTTGAGCGCCGGCCTCCTGGCCGGGCTGCGCCAGCTTGGCCTCGCACCGGAAGTTCGGGACGCCGAGCCGGTCGGCGACGACGAGCGAGCCGACCCGGTTTGCTTTGAAGTCCCGAGCGCGTATGAGATCACCGTAGATGGCCTGAAGCTCGTCGGGAGCGCTCAACTGCGGCGCCAGGGGGGAGTCCTCCAACACGGATCACTTCCCCTCATCGGGGATATAGGACGGATCTGCACGGTTCTTGACTTCCCAGACGAAGCGACACGCCGTCTGCGGATCGAACGGCTCCGAAGTCGGGCGGCCACGGCCGAGGGGCTGCTCGGCCGCCCGGTCGCTTGGGCAGAGGCGGCGCAGGCGATACAAGCGGGTTTCAGCGAGGCACTTGGATTGAGGTTCGATCAGCGCGATCTCAGCCGAGACGAAGCCCGGCGAGCGGATCAGCTAAGACAGGATCGCTACGCACATCCTGACTGGACACGGCGCTCTTGAGGCGCGACCCGACGAGGGACTGACGGAGATTCGCGGGCTGTCCGTCGGCTAGCCGGCAGCTGTCGGTTGCACGGTCGGTGTGAGGGCCGGGACCGGGGTGGCATCGGGTGGGACGAAGATCACATCAATGAAATCGAGAGAACGAAGCAGGCGAAAGAGGTAGTTCTCCGCGTTCAACCTGGCCTGGTCGAGGATCCCATCTTCGAGTGCGGCCTGCTCGATCTCGGCCTCAGCTGCCCTGCGAACGGCGGCTTCGAGATCGAGGTCTCCATGGGTCAGCAGACCCGTCTCACGATCGTACACGTACGACTTCTCGTTATCCAACGTGGCGACGAAGATCTCAGGCTCCGGCAAGCGCATGTACACGCGCCCCTGGTCATCAAGCCAAACATCATCCGGTTCGATCTTCCCCAGGTCGACTCCGGCAATGACCACACCGTGGGCGACGAAGAGCAGTCGATCTCCAAAGAGGAACTCCAACGCTCCCTGATTGACCTCGCCCGTCAAGATCTTCTCGACGCTGTACTGGATGGTCTCGAGACGGGCTAGGGCGCGCACTTCACGCACGATCGTAACCGGGTCGGGGAGTATGGTCGGCGTCGGATGCAACATCTGGGAGACTTGAGTGCCAACCGCCGCAGACATGTCGGCGATCGGTTCGGTGGATTGGCGGACGGATTGGGTCAAAGCATAGGCCGTCAGCCCGAAGACGGCCAGCAATCCGATCACCAGGACCCAACCCATGCGTTGTGACATGGCCTGATTATAGCAGGTCAGGTTCCAACGCGGCGCGAACTCCGCCGCCCCGCCCGGGATCCGTCGCCTTGCCTGCGACCCCCGGAGTGACTAGACTTGAGCCATGCATGTCGCCACGCTGATCGTGGAGCTCCACCTTCCGGATTGCTCATCCCTCAAGCAGAAACGCAGTCGATTGAAGCCCCTTCTGGCCCAGCTTCATCGCGAATTCAACGTCTCGGCCGCCGAGGTTGGTGACAATGACCTTCATCGCTCGGCGATCGTGGCGCTCGCCGTGGTGAGCAACGACGCGCGTCATGCTCAACGTGTCCTGGATGGCATCCCGGAGTGGATCGAACGCAAACGACCCGACCTACAGGTCGTAGATCACCAGATTTCCTTGCGTTGATCTCGCCTCTTCCGGCATGCCTGCAGCCCAGGCTGTTGCCCGGCGGCAAATCCAGCAATTCTCCGACCGCCTGCCTCGCCTCCGTATCTCACCCGGTCAACCTCGCCCGCGTCGATTGACGGCAACCCGTGGATCTTGTTCGGCGGAGGTGGACATCGGGGTAATACCTCCCAAGGCAAGGGGCAAGAGGGCCGGCCCGCCGGGAGGCCGAGACTGTCTCCATTCTCAGGCTGATCTTCGCACCGGATCAGATCCGCAGTCTTGCCCTCAGAGGTGTAGCGGGGTGAACCTCGGCCGTGTGTTCTGACTCTAAATCCAAACCACGCAGCCTAAGCTGCGTGGATTGGAGAGTGGAAAACGCGGTTGCCAGCCAGCGTTCTCAACAAGGTTGGAGGGTTACGCGACTTGCTCCGCTGGTTTGAGAGCCCGGCGCCTGACAAGCGTCCGCAGCCGGGAGGAGAGCAAGCTGGCGTGAACCGGTTTGATCAGGTAGTCATCTGCACCGGCGTCCAAAGCGCGGGCTACGCTTCCTGGAGAGCCGAGGGCCGAGAGGATCAGGATCGGAACGTCAGAGAAATCGCGGATCCGCTTGCAGACTTCCCATCCATCCATTCCCGGCATCAGAAGATCCAGCATGACTACATCGGGAGGGGAAGATTGACAGGCCCGGATGCCTTCTTCGCCGGTCAGGAATGCCTGGATCTGGAAGTCCTGGCCTCGGAGGAGCATACGCAGCATCACCGAGAGAACCGGGTCGTCGTCGATCAGCAGAACCTCAATGGCCATTTCCTTCTCCCGTCATCAGCCAACATTATGAGACAGAACCCCTCGAAATCACCTTACAGGGTCCTTGCAGTCGATGACCGGCAAGATGGGGTACTCCGCCAGTCCTGCGAGACCTCCCTCCGTATCCCTGAGCCCAGCCCCCGCAGGATGTCATTTCCCTGGGAAGACCCACTGAGCCCAGCCCCCGCAGGATGTCATTGCCCTGGGAAGACCCACCCGCGCCGGTGGCGGGTCTCCGACGGGCGCGGGATGTATATAGGAATAGCCGCCCGCTTGCCCCTGTGAACCAGAAGGGCTATCATACCTTCGCTCTGTGATTGCTCCCTAGGAAGGACGACCATTATGTTGGGTCCGCGAGGTGATCCGGGACCGCTCGGATGTCCTCAGTGCGGCCACACACTCCCCCCTGACGCCAGATCTTGCCCCAGCTGCGGGGTAGATCTGGCGCTTCTGGCGCTACTGGCCGAGCGGGCCTACATCGAGGGGATACCCGAGACCTCACCGATCGGGGCGACCCCGGAAGCCCTCGTCCCACGCATCGGCGATTACCTCCTCGAACAAGGTCTGCTCACCCCCGACCAATTGCAGACAGCCCTCGAGCGCCAGAAGGCCCAGACCGCACAAGGTCAGCACCGGCTGCTCGGACAGACGCTGATCGAGATGGCCTTCCTCGACCGGGAAACCCTCGACCGGGCCATCACTCGCCAGATCATCGAACTCCATACGGCCTTGCAGGAGGCCAATCGGACGCTAGAACGGCGGGTTGCGGAGCGGACGGCTGAGCTCCGGCGGGCCCTCGAGCGATTGACGGAAATCAACCAGATTAAGGCCAATTTGATATCCAATGTCTCCCACGAGCTCCGGACACCTCTGGCCCACATCAAAGGCTACGTAGAGCTCATCAATGACGGCGAGCTCGGCCCGATGAGCCCCGAGCAGCAAAAGGCCATGGGGGTCGTCCAGCAAGGTACCAAGCGCCTTGAACGGTTGATCGAGGATCTGATCGAATTCTCCACGGCTTCACGCGAGGGCCTGTCTCTTAAGCTTGAAGCCGTCTCACCCGTTGAATTGGCCAAAGACGTAATCGAACGTTCACGCGAGAAGGCCGACAAGGCGGGGGTTTCTTTAGAGGCGGCAGTCGCCGAGGATCTCCCTCCGGTTCGGGCCGACCCGGAGAAGCTGGGCTGGGTCGTTTTTCAACTCGTGGATAACGGCATCAAATTCACACCTTCCGGCGGCCACGTCCGGGTTGAGGCCGATCAGGAGGACAATCTTGTCCATATCTCGGTGCGCGACACCGGGATCGGCATCCCAAAGGAACGGGTGAGCGAGATCTTTGAGCCCTTCCATCAGTTGGACGGATCGCCGACGCGCCGCTACGGCGGGACCGGCCTTGGACTGGCCCTGGTGAAGTCGATTCTCACCGCCCATGGCGCCGAAATGAAGGTTGAAACCGAAGAGGGCGTGGGGAGCGCATTCAGCTTCCCCTTGCCCATGATCAACGCCACCTCATGACCGGACCTCTGGTTCCACCAGGACCCCTCACTCACGGCACCGAACTCAATGCGGTGTATGCGATCGCCCGCATCGTGGCCGAGACGTTCGACACCGAATCCGGCCTGGATGCTGTATTCCGCCTCGCACACACGATCTTCATTTTCGATGTCGTGGCGCTGTACCTCCAGAGCGAGGAAAGCGGCGGCCTCGAGCCGACGTACGCCCGGGCCCTCGGAAGGGGCAGAGCCCGCGAGGCGGATCTAACCTGGGGGGAGCCTGCCGCAATCGAAGCATTCCGAACCGGCCAGACCATTCTCCGCCAGGAAGATGTTGGTCCGTCCATCGAAGGCCGTGAGCGCAGGCGCGACTATCTCGGTCTGCCTTTGATGGTCGGCGGCCGCTGTGTCGGGGGACTGGTCTTCGGCCGATTCGGCGGACCGGCCTTCCCGGCAGAACACATCCGGCTGGCGGAATTTGTTGCCTGGCACGTCGGCCAACTTCTCGAGAATCGCCGGATGGCGAGCCGGATCGCGACCCTCGAGGCCCAACGCGAGCTGGCGAGAATGCAGGATGAGTTCGTATCGACGATCTCTCACGAGCTGCGCACACCGCTGGGCTTCATCAAAGGCTACGTCACAACCCTCCTGCGTGAGGAAACGAAGTGGGACGCCGAGACCAGGATAGAATTCCTGCGCATCATCGACGACGAAGCCGACCGACTGAGCGAGTTGATCGATAACCTGCTTGACTCGTCGCGCCTCGAGACCGGCCGTCTGAGCATGACCCAGGAGCCCACTCGTATCGCCGCGCTCGTACGCGATGCGGCCTCACGGACGCGGTCGATGTATCCGGATATCCAGTTGACTATCGTCGTTGACGATGATTTGCCGCTCCTCCTCGTCGATTCGACCCGCATCGCTCAGGTCCTCGACAACTTGCTATCCAACGCGCACAAGTACGCCCCCGGCGCGCCGGTCACAGTCAGAGCTACCAAAGAAGACAAGAGGATCTCGATCGAAGTCGCCGATGAGGGCGAGGGGATCCCCAGGGAGCACATCTCGCACCTGTTTGAGCGGTTCTATCGCGTACCCAATAACAACCGCGCCGTCCGCGGTACGGGCCTGGGGCTCTATATTTGCCGGAAGATCGTCGAGGCCCATGGAGGGGAGATTTGGGTCGAGAGCGCCCCGGGCGAAGGGACGACATTCCTGTTCACCCTCCCCATTGCAGCGTCCCTGGATCACCCCGAGCTGGAGGCCAAGCATGACTGAGACGAAAACCATCCTGGTCGTTGATGACGAGCCTCGCTATGTCCGGCTCGTCGAAGTCAACCTGACGACCGAGGGCTACACGGTCGAGACCGCCAGCAATGGGCAGCAGGCGGTCGAATCTGTGGCGGCCAAGCAACCCGATCTCGTCCTGCTGGATGTCATGATGCCCATCATGGATGGCTTCACAGCCTGCGAGCGTATCCGGGAGTTCTCAACCCTGCCGATCATCATCCTGACCGCCAAGGGCGAAGAGAGAGACCGGGTGCGCGGCCTGGACGCCGGCGCCGATGACTACATTGTCAAACCATTCTCTGCGCAGGAATTGCTGGCCCGGGTGCGCGCCGTTCTCCGCCGCGCCGAACGCCAGACCACCGGGGACTTCCACCAGCCTATCTTCAAGCACTATGAACTCGAGATCGATCTGCCCCGGGCGATGGTCAAGACCAGCGGCAACCCGGTCTCGCTGACGGCGACTGAATACCGGCTGCTCCAGACTATGGCGGCCGCCATTGGGAAAGTCCTCACACCAGAAGAGCTGCTCTCAGACGTCTGGGGCCCCGAGTACCGCGACGACAAGGAAATCCTCTGGGTCTGCCTAAGCCGGCTCAGGCAGAAGATCGAGGTCGACCCGAAAAGCCCGGTTCACATTGTCACCCGCCAGGGACTGGGCTACCTCATGCCGCCGGAAGAGGCGAAGCCCTCCTGAGACCCCGTGAAAGGCCCATCTTGCTTGATCACCGAGGCGACACCACGGGCTCTCGTCGTCAATCGACCGAAATGAAGGACCCCCCAAAAATGAAACCGGCATAGGATCCGGAAAGCAGGCGTCGTTCTCCGGGCGCCTGCCCGTGTCCCATCCAGTGGATGTGCCGCTCGAGAGATAGGACACGCGGTTAGAAAAACGGACAATCAACAGGGAAAGGTCGGGCCTCGCCTCGCTGCCGCGAAATTCAGTTCTGCTATAATGCCCGAGCGTCCATACGGAGACGGTCCATGTCCGATCAACAGATACTCTCTCTGCGTGGCAAGATACTTGGAGCAATGATGAGGAAGGCGCGTCTGGCTTCCGGCAAGAGCCTCTCCGAGATGTCGGAGTTGATCGGAGCAACCGGCGGGAGCTTGTCGTCCATGGAGCGCGGTTCTCGCGCTGCATCTTTGCCGGAACTCGAGCTCTTTGCCTATTATCTTGACCTACCCCTGCGCCAATTCTTGTCCGGCGAGGATTCCTTTGGCCGGTCAAAGGAAGACCTCAACCCGAAGCTGGTCGTCGCTTTGCGACAACGCATGATCGGAGCAATGCTGAGGACACATCGGACGGAGGCAGGACTGTCGATGCGCGAGCTGGCCGAGATGGCCGGTCTTTCGTCGCGAAGGGTATCGACCTACGAGCAAGGCGAGAAGCCCATCCCGCTCCCGGAACTCGAAGTGCTGGCAAACGCTCTGGGACGCCAGGTCGACGACTACCTCGACGCGGAAGGTACCGTCGGCGAATGGGACGCCGCGCAACAGGCCTTTGCGGCCTTCCTTGATCTTCCTGCCGAGCTGCGCCAGTTCCTGAGTGAGCCGATGAATCGGCCCTACCTCGATCTCGCCAGGAACCTGAGCGATGTCTCGGTCGACAAGCTTCGCACCCTCGGCCAGGGGTTGCTCGACATCACGCTGTGACCGGATCCCCCGCGCTTCCGCTGGACGAAGAACATCTGGGCCTATCCCGTTACCGCGCCGGCGATCTCGCCGGCGCGATCCGCCATTTCACCCAGGCGAGGATCGCCTACGAGTCGGCCGGCGACGAACGGAAATCTTGCGAGGTGTGCAACAGTCTGAGCGTAGCCCTGGTTCAGGCCGGACGACCGGCAGAGGCGCTGGCGGCAGTCGACGGGACGCCCCAGCGATTCGATGAGCTCGGGGATCCATCAAGCGCGGCCAAGGCCTACGGGAATCTCGCCTCGGCGCAGGAGGCCTGCGGCGATCTGGCCGCGGCAGAAGCCAGCTTCCGTCTGGCAGCCGACAAGTTTGCCGAGCTGGAGGATCGCCAGAACCACAACTTCACCATGAAGGCCCTCTCTCAACTTCAACTCCGGCGGGGTCAACCGCTTCAAGCGGCTCTCAGTCTGCAAGCTGCCCTCGAGGACCAGCCGGATCTCGGGCTGCGCGATCGGTGGCTGCTTCGACTGCTGAAGGTCCCATTCCGTTTCCTTCGTGGGTGACGTGCGATTGTCGCTCCTTTCAAGACGTAAACCCGCTCCCCTCGAAATCCGCCTGGCCGGAGAGGCCGATCGCCACTCGATCTCTCATCTTCTATCCGACGCACGCTGGAAACACCAGCACCTCGACTGGATCGATACGCTCGGCCTGCTTGGCCAGCAGCCCTTCCTGACCGCATTCGAACGTATGGTCGGTACCATGGCTTTCCCGCCCGATCCTCCGGATGTCGCCTGGTTGCGTGTATTCGCCGTGGCCCGCGGCCACTCACCGGCTACGGTCTGGGAGAGCTTGTGGCCGGAAGCCTTAGTCCGGGTTACTCAAGCCGGCGTCAAACGGCTGGCTGTCCTCGACGTTGGGGGTTGGCTCCGCCCGATCCTGGAGGGCTCGGGCTTTGCTCCGACGACTGCCGTCACATTCCTGGAATGGAACGACTCGCGTTTGCCGGAGGCCCTGGCTGGGCTTGAGGGTCTCCGAAAGCTGACATTCGACGACCTGCCGGCCCTGGCCGTTCTCGACGGGCGCGCCTTTGGCTCGATCTGGCGGCACTCCCAGGAGGTGCTCGGACTGGCACTCCGCCAGGCCTCGTTGGCCAGCGTCGTCGAACGCGACGGTCAGCCGGTTGCTTATCAACTTTCGACGGCCTCAGCCTACGGCGCGCATCTGGCGCGTCTGGCCGTGGATCCGTCGTGGCAAGACCGAGGCATCGGGACAAACCTGGTTGTGCACGTCCTCGGCCATTTCGCCCGTCAGGGTTTCACGCGCGTGACCCTCAACACCCAGGCGGATAACGAACGAGGCCTGAGTCTGTACAAGCGACTTGGGTTTTCGGAAACCGGTCAGCGTTACCCGGTTTTCGAAGAAGAGGTGCTCTAAGCTCGACCGGCGTGGAAGAAATCGGCCGCGAGGCGGCGTCCTAGTTCGGATGCGTGGCGGCCACACCCTCCGACGACATCGGGCAGCGCATGCTGTCGCCATGTTTGGCGAAGATCGCAGGCACTCTCCAACGCGATAGGAGAATGAAACTGGCAGCCACGGGTCAGGACCTCTCCCGAAGCGCTCGGCGGGTGCAAGAAGCGTTAACGCGGCTCGGGCTCTCGTTGAACGTTGTCGAATTGCCGCAAAGCACTCGCAGCGCCCGAGAGGCTGCATTGGCCGTAGGCTGCGTAGTAGGCCAAATCGCAAAATCGCTCGTCTTCCAAACGGAATTCAGCCGACAGGCGATCCTGGTCATCGCCAGCGGGGCAAACCGCGTCGACGAGCTCAGGCTCTCTGAAGAGGTGGGCGAGCCGGTCCGGATAGCCGACGCTGAGTTTGTCCGCCATGAGACAGGGTTCGCCATCGGCGGTGTTCCTCCTCTCGGACACACAAGACCTCTCCAGACTTTTGTGGACAAGGACTTGCTGGAGTATGACGAAGTGTGGGCGGCGGCCGGGACACCGAATGCCGTCTTCCGCCTCGAGCCAGCCGATCTGCTGAGCATGACGGGAGGACGGATTATCGAGATCCGCTAAACTCATCTCGATCGCCAGGGGAAGAGCAAGGGGACAGGATAGGGCAATGCCCGGTTCTTCAGACAGAGCTCAGGAGCGGGCGAATGGTCTCTGACGAAGTGTGGGCGGCGGCCGGGACACCGAATGCCGTCTTCCGCCTCGAGCCAGCCGATCTGCTGAGCATGACGGGAGGACGGATTATCGAGATCCGCTAAACTCATCTCGATCGCCAGGGGAAAAGCAAGGGGACAGGATAGGGCGATGCCCGGTTCTTCAGACCGAGCTCAGGAGCGGGCGAATGGTCTCGCGGAGTTCTCGAGCCGAAAAGGGCTTCGGCAGAAAGGCATTAGCTCCTGCCAACAAAGCGGCAGCCCGGTCTTCTTCGAGCACCCGGGCGCTGACGACGACGGCCGGGATGCGCGACCAGGAAGGCTCGGAACGCAGGCTGCGGATGAGATCCAGGCCATCGATGTCCGGCATCATCACATCCGTCAGGACCAGGTCCGGAGTCTGGTGAGCGAGCGCGGCGAGGGCCTGGGTGACACTGTGGGCCTCTAACACGACAAGACCATCGATCGACAGGATCTCTTTGACGACCTGACAGAAAGACACTGTGGGCCTCTAACACGACAAGACCATCGATCGACAGGATCTCTTTGACGACCTGACAGAAATCGGGTTCATCATCAACGACCAATACCGAGGCTTGATACCTACGCCGACTCGCCGTCCGGCGGGCGGGCTGTCTGCCTTCCTCACGCGTGAGTTCTCGAGAAGCCATACGCACCTCCGAACCCCTCTGCAAATGGCTCAAGAACACTCTCAACCAGCCGGGAAGTGCAACGGTAAGGTCGCTGCGTTCTATCTATCGCTCAGAACCAATTCCTTGCCGAGAGATTCTCGCCAGGTCCCCCAGGCCACACTCCCACCCTGACCTTCTGCGGCCAACCAATCCCTCGGCCCGGCGCAAGGGCCGGGCCTGCGTCGTGATGCATGCCGCGCGCACAGCCTCAATGGCAATTGCAGCTCATCTAGAAAGTAGGAAGGTCACGACGATCAACCCCCCTTGGAAACTCACATCATGGGAGTGAATCGTCCAGCCGCCTCCGTCGAGGCTCTCCAGTGCTGGCCTGATTCTCCCGGCGATCTTGAGCATTGCCGCCTCGACGGCCGGACCCTGATCACTGAGCGTATCAAGCAGACCCGGCACGAGGAAACGTGTCGTCTCCACCAGGAAACGGTACTCCTTTGTCTGCCCGGACATCCTCACCGCTCCTTGGCTTACACATCTCACCGCTTGCTTTTGGCGGCCTGCGAGTATAGCGCAAGTCCGGTGTCGTGCCACCCCCTTTGGGGGTCGGATCGCGCCGATCCGAGGCAACGATCGAGAGGGACACTAGCTGGGTGATCGAGCCTTCTGCCGCTCGTCTACTCGCTTTCCGTCCGCCCCTCCCTTCGGTACAGTGCTTGAAGGATGTCGATCGGGACCGGGAAAATGATCGTGCTGTTCTTCTCGACCGATATCTCGTTCAGGGTCTGGAGATAGCGGAGTTGGACCGAGACCGGATGTTTCGACATCAGGTCGGCCGCCTCCGTCAGCTTCGCCGCCGCGTCCAACTCGCCTTCAGCGTGGACGATCTTGGCGCGCTTCTCGCGCTCGGCCTCGGCCTGCTTGGCCATGGCCCGCTGCATCGTCTGCGGAAGTTCGACATCCTTCACCTCGACGATGCTGACTTTGACGCCCCATGGTTCCGTCGTTTCATCGATGATCTGCTGAAGCCGGGTGTTGATCTTCTCCCGATTCGAAAGCAGCTCGTCAAGAGTCGATTGGCCGAGCACGTTCCTCAGCGTCGTCTGGGCGATGTTCCACGTGGCCCGCCTGTAGTCCTCCACCTGGACCACGGCCGCGCTTGGATCGATCACCCTGAAGAAGAGGACGGCATTGACTTTCACCGTGACATTGTCCTTGGTGATCGCTTCTTGCGACGGGACGTCGAGGGTGATCACCCGC
>Ga0209342_10000373_pt1 | contig 50386 bp, 45 predicted proteins | sample RifCSP16_2_FD_184023 | JGI IMG/M metagenome (GOLD analysis project Ga0209342, IMG submission 184023) | Soil microbial communities from Rifle, Colorado - Rifle CSP2_sed 16_2 (SPAdes) (version 2) | ecosystem: Environmental > Terrestrial > Deep subsurface > Rock core/Sediment | place: Rifle... | reverse complement strand
CGGGAAGAGGAGCGCCCGGCCCTGGTCCGACGCAAGGAGGCCATCCACCATTGCGCTGCCGTGGACAAAGTGGAGGTAGAGGTAGTCCCCCGTCGTGATCGTCCCGGTCCGAACGACGACCATGAAGTCGAAGGTGCCCGTAGCGTCGTCAGGCAGCGGGAGTGCGGGCGAGAAGTCCATGGTGAAGACCTGCGGTGATGTCGACCCGAAAGACGTCGGGGAGATCGAGGCGAGGTTCACGGGGCCGTCGGACGCATCCCACGCATCGTCGCTCGTGCCGTCATCGCGGTAGAACGCGATTCCGCTGGTCTGAGCGTTCGTCGTGATTGGCGCGAAGTCCGAGGAAGTGATGACCCCGCTGTCCGTCCAAAGCTCGAGCTGGATGCTCGTGAGGCTGTCGCTCACGCCTGCAGCGCCGCCGTCGACGATCCTGAGCCCTAGGGGGGCCATCTCGTCGATCAGGACGCCGGAAGGGCCGATCCAGCCATTCGAGACCAGGTTCAGGCCGCGCGTAAGGCGGACGATGAGCGCGTCGGCGGCCACATCGCTGGCGGGCTGGGAGGCAAGTGCGGCTCCGTCGGTCGCAAGGATGTTGTCCGCGACAATCCGCGCCTGGATCCGGTTGCCGTCGCCGAGGTACGTGGGGTCGTTCGATGTGCGCACCACGATGAACCACGTGTAGTTCCCGTTCTGCGCGGACGGCAGGGGTTCGTTGCCGCCCGTGAGGTCGAGCTGGACGACCGCACCGGCCCAGCCGAGGTCCGTGAGTTGAACAGGGATGTCGCCACTGTCGAGCACGTCGTCCGTGCTGCCCGTGTCGCGGTAGAGGCCGACCCCGGAGACCGCGCTGTCCGCGTCGAGCGGCGCAAGGTCGCCCGGGTCGCCGGCGCTGAAGCCCGTCCCGCTGAAGCTGATGTTGATCGAGTAGAGCGACTCGGGCGTGTCGGCCGTCATCCCGAAACCGAACACGGGGACGGCGGAGCTTGCCTCGTTGATCCCCTGCTCCGGTCCGACGAGCTCGGCGGTCATCCCCGGCGTGGTGGTGGCCGCGGCCGAGGGCATGGCCCAAGGAAGCAGGACCAGGCCAAGCAAGATCGATGTCGAACGGCGGCGGCGCACTTCACGTTTCACGTTGGGAGACAAATGCAAAACCCCTCTGGGCACCGGGCGTGTTGCCCGGCTAATATAGGTTGCGAGGCCCCTGGGTGTAATGCGACGTTTTGCGACGTCAGCATCGGCGCGCGCTCAGCGTGAGGCGCCTTTTCGTGAGCGCACGACCTCGACCTGGGTGAAGTCCAGAATCCCCTTGAGTGGCACGCCAGGCTTGCGCACGCGCACGGTGGCCTGAGAAACCGCGGGGAAGTCCTCGAGCACCTCGTCGGCGATGGACTGCGCCAGCGCTTCGAGGAGGTTGAAGCGCTTGCCCTCGACGTGGTCTCGGATGATCGCATAGACTTTCTCGTAGTTCACGGTGTCCTCGAGGCGGTCGGAGCGCCCGGGCTTTGTGAGGTCGGCTTCAAGGACCGCGTCGACGAAGAAACGGCCGCCGAGCTTGGCCTCGTGGGGGTCCGTGCCGTGGTAGCCGTAGAAGGCCATGTTCTGGAGTGTGATCGAGTCGGCAGTCATACCGGGGCGCGCACCGCTAGGAATCCGGGGGGTACTTATGAGTTGGGTCGGCCGCGGCGGGCAAGCCCGCCGTCCCTTACTCCCAGACGAGTTCCTGGTTGCACTGAGGGCAGAAACGCCAGCCCGTCCGGACGCCCGCACCGCACTTGGGGCAGGGCACGCGGTCCGCGGAGGGCGTTAGGGGAGGCGGCGGGACCGCGGCCACCGAGGGGGTAGCCCCAGCAACGGCGGAAGGCAAAGCGGCCGGCGCCCTTTCGGGAGGCGCTGGCGGCGCTGGCCCTTCGCGGGAGGCGACGGAAGGTCCGCCGTTCTCCGCGCGCGCAAGCCACCGCCGCAGAGCCCCATTCCGGACAAGGAGGAGCGTCGCGAAAAAGGCCGCCACGGCGAAGAGGAGCAGCAGGAACGCCGAGGCGCCGAACACGGGTCCCCAATCGTCGCGGTTCCGGACCGTGATGGCGACATCCTCCGTGAGGACCGTCTTGCCCGTCAAATCGACCGCCCGCGCCGTGAGGCGGTGCTCTCCCTCGACTAGAGACCGCGTGTCAAGGACGTACTCGTAGTACCCGCTTGCAGAATTGAAGGCCATCGGCACGGCTCGTCCGTCGAGATCCAGGGTGACCGCCTCGACGGCCACGGCGTCCCGCGCGTACACCTGGATGACGAGGGGCCCGCGGACCGTCGCCCCGCCAAGCGGGGCCACGAGCGTTGTGGTCGGCGCCCCGTTGTCGACCGTGAATAGGATTGGCGCGGAGGTCGCCTCGTTGCCCCACAGGTCGCGCGCCGCTGCGCGTAGAGTGTGGGCGCCGTCGGGCGAAGCGCTCGTGTTCCACGCGAGCGTGAAGTACCCAGTGTCGGCGTCGAGGGCGGCCTCCAGCCACTCGCCATCGTCGAGGCGGACCCACACGGTCGAGAGGCCCCCCGCGTCCGAGGCCGCAACCTCGAAGACGGTGGGCCCCGATAGGACGGCCCCTGCCTTCGGCGCGGCGACGGCCACGCGAGGCGCTTCCGCGTCGATCCGGCCGCTGCGCACGATCAAGTCGACGAGCGCGGAACCGACGTTCCCCACATGGTCCTCCGCGAAGACGACGAGGTGCCCGGGCCCGTCGGCGAGCGACGAGGCAAGGAGGTCAAAAAAGAAGCCGCCCTGGCCGTCCGCGTACATAGCAAAGGCCCCCCCGTCCGGCCGGTACTCCCCCCACACGCGGGAGATCCCGCTCCCGGCGTCCTGGGCGGTCGCGCTGACCCGCATCGCGCCGGAGAAGACCTGGCCATCCGAGAGTCCTGCGATGTTCACGACCGGGGCGTTGTTGTCCTCCCGGATGGGGAAGTCCAGCGATTCGAGCGTGCCCGCGGAGCTGTGGACGGCGACCGCGACCGCGCCCCTTCCCTGGGAGCTGTTCGCCCAGAAGCCGTACTGCGTCGAGAAGAAGTGCGTGTTGTTGGCGGGCCTGAACGGCGAGTCCGGGTTCGTGGGTGCGGCAAGCTGAGGCTCGAAGGACGCCGTGACGTTCTCGATGAGCGACAGCCCGTAGAGCGATGTCACGTTGACCCCGACCCACGCGGTCGATGTCCCCTGGATGTGGTCGGAGAACCACAGCGTCCCGCTCGAATCGATGTGGATGCCATCCCCCGAAGCGTTGTACCAACCGGGCGCCGGGTCCATGAAGAAGAGGCGTGGGTCAAAGGTGTACGTCACATTCCACAGCTGCTCGAGGGCGCTCCCGCGGTTTCCCAGGCGGTCGAAGGCGATGAGGTCGATCGCCTCTCCGTTTCCCGTTGTGCCCGCGCCGACTTCGAAGTACGCCATGGTTGTGAACGAGTTCCCCGATAGGTCGGCCGTCGCGGGGGAAGGGACGCTGAGGCTGAGCGGCCATGTCAGATTCATGAGCCCCGCTCCCGCGTCCGTGAGGGTCGCGAAGGCCGTCACGCACACCGGGGCACCCATCTCGTGGTTGAAGTAGAGCCGGCGCGGGCCTACAGTCGTGACATACGCGCTTGAAGACGCACCCCACCACAAGTCGACGACCGCCGGCGGCGTGTCGTCGCCGTACAAGGTGGACGATGTGATGTTGTAGCCTGTCATGGCCGTGCGCCCCTTGTCCGGCGAAAGCAGCCCATCGACGCGGACCGAGTTCAGGATCACGGCTGCCCGCAGCGCGTCGCCAGTTGTGATCGCTCCCGTCCGAGCGACGAAGAAGAAGTCGAGGAGTCCGTTCTCGGAGCCCGGAACCACGAGGGGCGGGCTGAATGTGATCGCGAGCGTCACGCCGCTCGCGCTACCGCCGCCGAACTTGTCGGGCGCGATCGAACCGAGCCGGATCGGCGTGTCCGCCGGGTCCCAATCGTCGTTCAGCGTGCCGTCGTCGCGGTAGAAGCTGATCCCGCTCAGGCGCGAATCGGTCCCGATCGGGGCGAAGTCGGTCGCGGCAATCGAGCCGCCGACCTGAGAAATGCGTAACTCGAGGCCCGCGATCCGGTCATCGATGCCCGTGTCCGAGGCGTTCGAGCCGTCCACGACCGTGAGGCCAAGCACGGCCCGCTCGTGGACCGGCACGGTGCCCGGCCCGATGTAGCTCGTGCCGGTCGTCAGCATGTTAACCGCGCGCGTGTGGTGGACGATGAGGGCGTTCGTCGTGAGGGTCGCGGCCGGGAGGTACACGAGCCCGGTTCCATTGGTCGCCACCACCGCCCCCGGGTAGAGCCTCGCGTAGAAGGCGTACCCGTCGAAAAGGTACGAGCTGCTCGCGCCGGACCGGATTACGATGAACCACGTTAGGCTGCCCGAGACGGACCCCGGGATGAACTCCGTGTTGTTCGAGAGGACGAGGCGCGCGTAGTTGCCCGACCAAAAGGTGTCGTCGAGGTAAACCGGAGTGTCGGCCGGGTCGAGCGCGTCGTCGACCGCCCCATTGTCGCGGTAGAGGGCCACACCGCTCAGCGCCCCGTCTCGGTTTAGCGTCCGAAGGGTCCGGTTGTCCCCCGCGTAGAACGTCCCGTAGAAGTACACAGAGATGTTGTCGAGGGCCTCGGTCCCGGAGGCCGAAAACGAGAAACCAAGCACGGGGACCGCGCTGCTACTCTCTCGGATCCGTTGCTCGGGCGCGACCAGCCCCACGGCCGCACCAGGCACGGCCGTCGCGCCGCCCTCGGGCACCAACCACGGCAAGAGCAACGCCACAAGAAGCGCCGCCATCCACCGCCGCACACGCAAAGGGGAAAAGGAAGAGTGACTCAGGTTCAACCCGCCCCCCCGGTATTTGCCGAGGCTTCCCAATGAAAGTTTGCCTCCCGGGGGCTTGCAGGCGGCTAGGGCGCGCCTGACCGCACGCGCCTCCGGGCGGCCCTCCGCCTCAACGAGCGCGGCGCCCCGTGCGTCACGCCGAGAGGCCATGGACCGGCGCTCGCGCCGCCGCGCTACCGGAACCCGGTGATCCGGCCCGTCTCGTCGATGTCCATCTTCTCGGCGGAGGGCACCTTAGGAAGGCCCGGCATCAGCATCATTTCGCCCGCGACTGCAACGACAAACCCCGCGCCGGCCGACAGGCGGACTTCGCGCACGGGGAACTCGAATCCTTGTGGCGCGCCGATGAGCTTCGGGTCGTGGCTGATCGACGCCTGGGTCTTGGCAATGCAGATCGGCAGGCCCCCGTAGCCGTTCGCCTCGAGGAGCTTGATCATCTCGTCGGCTTCCGGGCCGTAGCTCACGGACTCCGCGCGGTAGATTTCCTTCGCGATCGCCTCGACCTTGCGCTTGATCGGCCACGCCTTGTCGTACAGGCGGACGGGGTCCGGGTCGGACGCCTTGGTAGCCGCAACCACCTTCTTGGCAAGGTCGACCGCGCCCTCGCCGCCCCGCTCGAAGTTCGTGCAGGGCGCGAAGGCCACGCCCGCGCGCTTGCAGAACTCCTCGATGACGCCCAGCTCCTTGTCCGTGTCCTTGGGGAAGCGGTTGATCGCCACGACGATCGGGACGTGGAACTTCTTGAGGTTCTCCACGTGGCGCTCGAGGTTGGCAAGCCCGCGCCGGACGGCCTGCGGGTCTTCGTGGTCGAGGGACTCCTTGGCCACGCCGCCGTGCATCTTGAGAGCGCGGGCCGTCGCGACAATGACGCAGGCGCTCACCTTGAGGCCGGCCGCCTCGCAGAAGATGTCGAAGAACTTCTCGGCGCCGAGGTCCGCGGCAAACCCGGCTTCCTGGACGACGATGTCCGCGAGCTTCAGTGCGATCCGCGTGGCGGCGACGCTCGAGGTGCCGTGGGCGATGTTCGCAAAGGGCCCCGCGTGAACGAAGGCCGGCGTGTGCTCGAGCGTCTGCACGAGGTTCGGCTTGATCGCGTCCTTGAGGAGGATCGCCATCGCGCCCTGGGCCTTGAGTTGGCTTGCCGTCACGGGCTTGCCCTCCGTGTTGAAACCGACGACGATGCGCCCGCAGCGCTCCTTGAGGTCCTGGAGGTCGCGGGCAAGTGCGAGGATCGCCATGACCTCCGAGGCGGCCGTGATCGTGAACCCCTCGGGCCTCGTGACACCCGAGCCTGGCGGCCCGAGCCCCACGACGATCTCGCGGAGGGCGCGCTCGTTGATGTCGAGGCAGCGCTTCCAGATGATGCGCTTCGGATTGAGCTTGAGCTCGTTGCCCTGGTGGATGTGGTTGTCGACGAGCGCGGAGAGGAGGTTGTTCGCCGAGGTGATCGCGTGGATGTCGCCCGTGAAGTGCAGGTTGATGTCGGCCATGGGGACGACCTGGGAGTAGCCGCCCCCGGCCGCGCCTCCCTTGACGCCGAAGACGGGCCCAAGCGAGGGCTCGCGCAGGCAGATGACGCCCTTGACGCCGACCTTGGGGAGGGCTTGCCCGAGACCGACGGTCGTCGTCGTCTTGCCTTCGCCGGCCGGCGTCGGCGTGATGGCCGTCACGAGCACGAGGCGGCCGTCGGGCCGGTCCTTCAGGCGCTCGAGGATCGAGAGGGACACCTTGGCCTTGTCGCGGCCGTACGTCTCGAGCTCGCCTTCGGCGATTCCAAGCGCTGCGGCGATATCCACGATCGGGGAGAGCTTGGCCTCCTGGGCGATCGTCACATCGTCTTTCAAAGCGCGCGCCTCCTCAAAGGCCGAATGCCGCCGGGATCGCGCCGCCCCTTAAAGGGTTGTGCGGAGGGCCTTGCCTTTGCCCTTCGGGGCGATCGCGTTAAATGGACGCGCGGAATCCTCGAATGGAGGGGGCCCAGTGCCTGGCGGCGTCATGCTCGCGGCGTACGATGACCGGTGGCCCTTGCTGTTCGCGCGCGAGAGGGCGCGGCTCGAGGGCGCGCTCGCGCCCTACGTCCTTGCCATCGAACACGTAGGGAGCACGGCGGTCGTGGGGCTTGCCTCCAAGCCGACCGTTGACATCTTGGCGGGGATCTTCCGCCTCTCCGACACTCCGCGCCTGGTCGCCCGCATGGAAAAGCTCGGCTACGCGTACGTCGAGAAATTTGAGCAGGAAATCCCCGAGCGGCGGTATTTCCACTACCCGGCAAAAGGGGGGGAGGCGGACCTCTTCCACGTGCACATGGTGGAGGTCGGGAGCCCCTTCTGGGAGCGCCACCTCCTTTTCCGGGACTTCCTGCGAAGCCACGCGGAGGCCGCGCGCGACTACGAGGCTTTGAAGCGCAGGCTCGCGGAGGTCCACGGGAGCGACCGCGAGCCCTACACGGCGGCCAAGGCCGAGTTCATCTCAAAGATCGAGGCCGAGGCGCGCGCCGAGCGCGCCAAGCTGAGCGCCGGGAAGAGCCGCGATCCCCCTGCCGCGGCGCGCGCGAGCCCTTGACGAGGGAGCCGTCCATGCGCCGGCGCCCCATGGGTTGATATTTTGCCTCTGTCGATCTCGCGGCGAGGGGTACGTTGGGCGGTCTTTCGCTCTTCGATGGCGGGGAGCTAGCTAGCCTCACGCACACGTCCGGGGAGGCGCTCCTGTCACATGAACTGCGTCCACCGCTGCCGGGAGAGATGGCCGGGAGCATTTGGGCGGAGATGGCCCGAGCGCGCGCGCTCCACCCGAGGGCGGTCGTCTTCTTGTCGCTCCCGGCGGAGATCTTCCACGGGTTGCGCGCCTTGCCCTCGAGCGCAGAGAATGCCCTGCGCGCTTCAGCCATCCTCGGGTGCGAACTCCATGAGGGCGGGTCGCTCGAGTCCGTCAACAAGATTGTCGCGTTCATGTTCGCGGGCGAATCGTCGGCGATGAAGGGCTGGGAGGGCTAGCCGCGTTCATTTCCTGCGTGCCCACGCATGAGATGGACCTGTCGGCGCCGCCCCCGGACCTTGCGGATGCGCTTGCGGCCGCCTACGAGCGTACGCTTCGTGGGTTCGACCTGCCCGCGCTGCGCGCATTCGGGTCGGCGAGGGCCCCCCTGGCAGAGGCCGCCGCCTGGCCGAGCCCGCTTGTGCAGGCGGACGTGGCAGGCGCCCCGGGGTGGATGCTTCTGCCCCACCCCGCGAAGGGGCAGATCATGCCCGGGCCCCCCTTGCAGGCACTCGGCACAGCGAGCGCGCCCCACAAGCCCCCGGGCCTGGCGGCCCCTCCCGCGTACGCTGGAAGCCAAGTGTGGTGTTGCCCCGCGCCGGCGCTTCCCCATCTGTTGCAAATGGCGCACCGCGAATTCACGCCGCTTGCGGCGGCCATCGCAAAGGCACTCGAACGGAAGGCCAAGGACTTCGAAAAAACCGCGAAGCGCGAGGGCCCGCGGGGGGAAGCTGCAAAGGATCTCGCCCAAGTCCAGTCGGTTCTCACCGCTCTACGGGCGCCGCGCGGGACGGCCCCGGACGCGGCCGACGCGCTCGGCCTCGGCCTGCGTGTGGCGGATCCTGCGCTCGCGAGGTACGCTTTCTGGTCCCTTCTTGCGAAGATGGTGCAGTCCGTTCCGAGGCGCGACGTCGACCTCGTCCTCGTCGTTTCGCCCCAGGCACGCCGCCCCGCGACAGCGAAGTGGGTCTCGTTGCGGGAGCTCCAAGCCGCCTTGGCGGACGCAAGCGGGGCCGCCTGGGAGCCCATCGTGGCCTCTCGCGTCGTGCGATACCGAAATGCGACGGCCACCCGGATGGGGACTCATTGGCCGTGCATCGCCGACCGCGCGCTGCTGCTCGCGGAGGCGCGCGGGCTCCCGACCCTCTACGCGGAGGGCTCCGTGGAGGCGTCGGCCGTGGACTACTTCATGAACGTCTCGCAGGTCGGCCTCGCGGGCCAGGACGATCCGGCTTTCAGGCAGGCGTGGCGTTCCGCCGCCGCCCGCGAGGCCATCCCCAACCTCCAGTGGGCCGCAGCGGAGGTCGTGTCCGGACGCGTGGACGCCGAGGCCCTTTCTCGCGTCGATGGCGCCGACGAGCCGGGCACGGCCGAGGGGATCATGGAATTCTGGCGGGCCAACCAGCCGCGGCTCCAGAAACTTCTCGAGGTGGCTGCGGGGCGCGGCGACCTCACGGTCGTGTTCGCCGACTGCACGGAGTTGCACGGGGCGCACCCCGTGCCCACAAAGGGCCCGTGAGGGGCGCCGTCACACCGACGGCGGCCGCGGCAGGAGCCCCGCCTCATCCATGATCGGGCGCACGGCCTCCTCCCAGTTGATCGCCATGATGTGGACGCCGGCCACGCCGCGAAGTTCGCGCACGCCGTCGATGATCTCGACGGCCAGGCGCTTGCCGTAGGCGGCGGGGTCGCTTGCCGCGTCGATCTCCTCAAGGACCCGCTTCGGGATCACGATCCCCGGTACTTTCTCCGCGAGGTAGTGCGCGGTCTTCGCGCTCTTGAGCGGGATGATCCCGACGAGGAGCCTGGCGCCGTCCAGCGCTCCGGCGCTCCGGGCCTCGCCAAGGAAGGCCTCGAACTTCTCGAGGTCGAACACCGCCTGGGTCTGGAAGAAGTCGGCACCCGCCGCGACCTTCTCGCCAAGGAGCCGGAGGGCGACCTCCGTGGACCCGCCGAAAGGGTTGCAGGTGCCGCCGATGAGGAGGTGCGGCGCGTGGGACAAGTCCGTCCCGGCAAAGTCCTTCGACTCGTCCCGGAGGCGCCTTGCAAGCCCGATGAGGCCCGCCGCGTCGAGGTCGTGGACGGCCTTGGCCGTGGGGTCGTTGCCGATGTGGATCGGGTCCCCCCCGAGGCAGAGGATGTTGCGCACCCCGAGAGCCGAGGCCCCGAGGAGGTCCGACTGGAGCGCGAGGCGGTTGCGGTCCCGCGTGGTGACCTGGAGGACGGGCTCGACGCCCTCGCTGCGCAGGACGACCGCGCCTGCAAGCGAGGACATGTGTACGCGCGCGGTCTGGTTGTCCGTGATGTTCACAGCGTCTGCACAGCCGCGCAGCACGCGCGCCTTCTCGCGCAGCGCCGAGGCGTCGGCGCCCCGGGGCGGTGTGACCTCGGACGTGCAGACGAACGCGCGGGCTTCGAGGAGCCTTGACAGGTTCGACGACACGGAAGGCTGCGCTTCCCGGTCCCCGCGCGGTGCGGCGGCTCCCACGGCCGTCCACGGGTTCATGGCCCTTCGAGTCTTACTCCTAATGAAATATCTTATGCCTAGGATCATTCCAATAAGAATTTTCCAAGTCCCTCGCCGAGGCGGCGGTCGCCCGCGCAATGCCCCCTCACGCCCGGCGCCTGACCTCTCGGGAGAGGAACTCGGAGAGCTTGGCAAGCGCGCGGCCCCGGTGGGAGAGGGCCAGCTTTTTCTCGAGCGGCATCGCGCCAAAGGTGACCGCCGACCCTTCGGGCACAAAGATCGGGTCGTACCCAAAGCCGCCGCTGCCTTTGGGCGCACGCGCGATCGTGCCGTGGGCCTCGCCGCGGAAGAGGTGCGTCTCTCCGTGGAACGAGAGCGCGACAACGGAGCCAAAGCGCGCGCGCCGGTCCTCGGCGCCCTTGAGGAGCTTCAGGACCCCGTTGAGCCCCACGGTGCGCAGCACGTAGGCCGAATAGACCCCCGGAAAGCCGTGGAGCGCGTCGATGAAGAGGCCCGAGTCCTCGAGGCAGAAATCGCCTTCCACCTCGCCGGCAAGCTCCTGGAGCCCGAAGGAGGCGACCTCCTCGAGCGTGTCGGCCTGGAGCTCGTGGTAGGTACGGTCGAGGTGGTGGAGCTCGAGGGGCAGCCCTGCAAGCCCCGCGCGGAACTCCCGGACCTTGCCCGGGTTGTGGGTGACCAGCGTGAGCCTCCGGGGCCCCTTGCGTGGTGGTTTAGGCATACCTGCGCCTCCTCTCGATCTTGCCGATGTGCGCCGCGACCCGCGCGCCTTCCGCGCCAAGGACGGCCCGGTACCCCTCAAGGACAAGGCCGAAGTCCGCGGCGTGGGGAAGGTGCGTGGCGGCAAAAGAGTCTTTGAAGGCTTTGAGGTCGACGGCCCGCTCCTCGAGGCGGTCGCCGACCTGCCCGAGGGAGAAGTCGAGGACGTGCACCGTCCCCCCCTTCAGGATGATGTTCGAGGTCGTCAGGTCGCCGTGGATGATCCCCGCCTTGTGGAGGCGGCCGACCGCCTCACCGACGGCGCGCGCGGCGCGGCGCCGCAGGGGACCTGGCATCGTGTCGAAGCTCTCGCGGAGCGCGCGCCTGCCGAGGTACTCGAGGACGAGTGTCTGGGCCTCGGGGTCGGCGTCGAGCACGGCGGGGGCGGAAACGCCCGCTTCGCGGGCGCGCCTAAGGAGCCGGGCCTCGTTCCGCATCCGCCCGCGCGCGATGGCCGTCTCGAGTTCGGCGATCCGGTAGGCCTTGGGGTGGCGCTGCTTGAGGACAACGAGCCGGCCGAAGCGCGAGGCGGTCGTGAGGGTAGCCTCCGCGCCCCGGTAGATGACCTCGCCGGGGCCGTGGGGGGCCGCCTCCGCCATGGGTTACGCCCTCCAAGTGACCGCGACCTGGTCGGTCCGGTAGCGCTGCCGGACGGCGCTTGCCTCGAGCGGGATGCCCCCCGAGGCGCGGTATTCGAGCGCGCCTGCAAGCGCGATCATCGCGCCGTTGTCGGGAAGGAGCGCGCGCGGCGGCACGAAGAACTTCGCGCCGCGCTCGCGGCACATCGTCTCGACCATGGCCTGGAGGCGTTTGTTCTGGACGACGCCCCCTCCGATGACGACCTCGTCCTTGCGCGCGTGGGCAAGCGCGCGCTCCGTCGTCTCGCAGAGCATCGCGAAGCAGGTCTCCTGGATCGAATAGCAGAGGTCGGCAAGCCCGGCGCCGGCCTTGCGGAGCGCGAGGGCCGCGGTGAGGATCCCCGAAAAGGCGAGGTCCATCCCCTTCACGGAGTAGGGAAGTTCGAGGTACCGCTGCCCGCGGCGCGCAAGCTCCTCGACCTTCGGCCCTCCTGGGAAGGAGAGCCCCACCTCAAGGGCAAACTTGTCGAGCATGTTCCCAAGCCCCACGTCGAGCGTCTCGCCGAACACGCGGTATTTGCCCCCCGCGTAGGCGATGATCTGCGTGTTGCCGCCAGAGGCGTAGAGGAGGAGGGGGTCCGTGGCGTCGGTGAGGACGCGCCCGACCTCTAGGTGGGAGACGCAGTGGTTCACGCCGACGAGGGGCACCTCGAAGGAAAGGGAAAGGGCGCGCGCCGTCGTGGCTGCCGTGCGCAGGCACGGCCCCAAGCCCGGGCCCTGGGAGAAGCAGACGACGTCGAGGTCGCCGGGGGAAAGCCCCGATTCCTCGAAGGCGGCGGCAAGGAGCGAGGGCAGGAGGTCGGCGTGGTGCTCGGCGGCCTCGCGCGGGTGAATCCCGCCCTTCGCGGGGCGGAACATGTCCACACGGTTGGCGAGGACCTCGAAGCCCGAGGGTTCGCTGCCGCGCACGATTCCGACTCCGGCGGTGTGCGCGGTCCCTTCGATGCCAAGCGCGGTAACCCCTTGGCGCCTCCAGCGCTCATCGAACGCGCGGCGACGTGCCCTCGGTGGAAATACGTTTGGAGGGGGGGCCGAACGCTTTTTGCGCGCGCCCCCATTCGGGGGGAAGGCGCTCGCGGCCCGGGGGGAAGGCGGGACTTGAACGACGCGTGGATGCTCGACACCCATGTGTTCGCCTTCTCCCCGGCCTTCGTCCGCGAGAGCGGACTCCCCGCGCGCCTTGACGGGACTTTTGACACGCTCGTTGAGGATATGGATCGCGCACGGGTGAAGCGTGCGATCGCGACCTTGTTCGTAACGGCCAACGACGACCTCTTCGAATCGGTGGCGGCGGGCCTCGGAAGGCATTCCGGCCGGCTTGCGGCGCAACTCAACATCCCCGTCACAAGGCCCCAGTGGGCGGCCTCGAACCTGCTTGCGGCCAAGCACGACTCGCGGATCGCGGGGGCGCGCGTTGCCCCTTCGCTCTTCAAGGTCCAGCCCGTCGACGGTTCCCTCGAGCAGGTCTGGCAAGCCTGCGAAGCCGCGCGCCTGCCCGTGCAGGTCGTGGTCGACGGGTCGAGGTTCTGCGAGCCCCGCACCCTGGCAATCCTCGCGCGCGAAAGGCCCGAGCTCACCCTCGTCCTCTCCCTCTCGAGTGCGCGCCACCGAGCGGGCCTACCTGCGCTTGCCAAGTTCCCGCGAGTCTTCTTCCAGCTACCCGCCCTGCTCGACGGCGAGATCAAGGCGAAAAGGCCGGCCCTCATGCGATGGGCGGTCCGGCATTTGCCTGCGGAGCGCCTCATGTTCGGGTCGGACCGGCTGGGCCGCGAGGCGAGCTACTTCGCGAAGGTCGGTGCGCTCCTTGAGGTCCCCCCGGGGGTGCGCCGCCAGCTCGCGCGCGAGACGGCGCTCGAGGTCTATGGGAGCCGCCTCCCCGCATGGCGCGGGCCGTGAGCGGCCGCAAGCTTGATGGCGGGCCCCGGGGCATCCCGCCGGGGACCCCCCCTTGGACCTCCAAATCGTCTGCGCGAACTGCTCGGCCGAATTCACGGCATCGGCCGACGACCCGAAGTGGCCCTGCCCCTCCTGCAGCCACGAAATCGAGAACGTCCGGTACCCCTTTCTCACCCGCCGCGTCGCGCACGCGAAGGCGCACCGCGGGGAGACGGATTGGGAAGCCATGTTCGATGAGGTCCTCGCGGCGGCGCACGGGAAGGTGATCGCCCTCGAAGCCCGGCTCGACCGGCTCGAGTCCGAGAACCGGCGACTCAAGGGTGGCCCGCCGAAGGCCGACTGACCCCCCCGCCGCCCGGCTTGCCGGGCCCTTTCCGACGTTCAAGGCGTGCGGCTGGGCGCCAAAGAGTCAAATAGCCTCGAAAAGGTCGTCGGCCCGAGGTCTCCGGCTGCCTGGCGGTTCGGCCGACGGCCGGAGCGGTGCGGGGGTACCTTCGACGGCCCGGCAAGCGCCCATGGCCGACGCGGACTTGCTGCGTGCGGCGGAGCGAAGCGGACTCATCTTCTTCTCCTACGATGAAGGCCCGCGGCGGCTCGTCCTTAGCGAGTCCTCTCGGCCGCTCCTTGGGTACACGAGCCAGGAGATCGTCACGGACCCCACGGCGCTTCTTCGGCTCGTTGGCAGGGAGGGAATTGCGGCCCTTGAGGCCGCGACCCAAAATGTCCGGGAGGCGGGCTCCGACCGGGCCCAGGCCGTCCTGCCAGCCCAGGCCCGCGACGGGCGCTCGCTGTGGCTGAGCTGCACGATCTTCGGCGTGCGCGACGGGGCCGGCAAGGTGACCGGCTGGGAGGGCGTCGCCATGGACGCCACCGAGTTGGTGCGCTCGAGGCGGGCGGCCGAGGAAGCCCGGGAGGTCTTCCGCGTCATGTTCGACGAAGGTCCGCTTGCCGCGGTGCTATGGGACCCCAAGACGCTCGCGATCCGGCGGGCAAACGCCCGCGCCGCCGAGATGTTCGGTACGCCGCGCGGCGACCTCGAGGGTGCGTTCATCTCGGAGTTCATCCCTCCGTCCGAGTGGCCCCGGATCCAAGACCACGTCGCAAAGGCCGCGCAGTCGAAGGGCGTTGCCTACCTCCAGAGGACGGTCTGCCGGAAGGCCGACGGCACGGTGTTCCCCGTCCAGGCGGCCGACGTGGGCTTTGAGGTCGAGGGCAAGTTCTCCCGCCTCTCCGTTTTCCGCGACCTGACGGACATCGAGGCGGCCAAGGAACAGGTCAAGCTCATCTTCCGCGTCATCGAGGCGTCGCCGACGCCGATGGTGGTCTGCGACCACACGCTGGCGATCACGCACGCGAACCCGTCGCTCCTCGCCATCGTCGGCCGTGCTGCCGAGGATGTTGTCGGGCGTGAGATCGGCAGCCTCTTCGACCCGGCCACCGGGGCGCGCCTCAACGAGCAGAAGGAAGGGCTCAAGGAAGCAAGGCCCCTGCAGGGGGAGGGGGCGCTCAAGACCAAGGGCGGCGGCCTCGAGCCCATCTCGTATACGATCACGCCCGCGCCCGACGCCGAAGGGACCGTGCGCTTGTTCTTTGGAAGTTTCCGCGCCCCCCAGGGGAGCGGCGCCGGGCCCGGCCAGACCCCAGCGGAAGCGGCGCTCTTCTTCGACCTCCTCGCGCACGACTCGGCGAATTACCTCACGGCCGTCCGCGGGTACATCGAGCTCATGGTGGCCTCGGGCGGGCTCCCGGCGCCCTCGGTCCGGATGGCCGAGATCGCCCGCGCCCAAGCGACGAACGCGCTCGACCTCATCCGCGACACCCGGAAGATCGTGTCGCTGCAGCGCGACCCGAGCCAGTCCCGGGCGACGGGCGACCTCACGGCAATCATCGACGACGCGGTCGCCCGGGTCGAGCCCATCCTGGCGGAGCGCAAGTTCCGCGTCCGCAAGGAGTACGGCGCAGGCGCCGCGACGGTGCGCAGCCCCGACCTCCTGCGGGAGGTCTTCGTGAACCTCCTCCACAACGCCGTGAAGTTCGACGCCCACGACGAGGTCCTCCTCGACATCCTGGTCGAGAAGTCCTCGCTGCGGGGCTCGCCCGCCTTCAGCGTGCGGGTGTCCGACCGCGGGGTCGGAATCGCGGACGGCGACAAGCGCCACCTCTTCGAGCGCGGCTTCCGCCCGTCCAACGCGCCCGCGCGCCGCTCCGATGCGATCGCGCCGCCCGGCTCGGGGATCGGCCTCTCGCTTTGCAAGTTCATCGTCGAGCGGGCGGGCGGCGAAGTTTCCGCCGAAAACAGGATTCCGGGCGACCCCTCGCAGGGCACGGCCTTCGTCATCCGTCTCCCTTCGGCCTGATGCCGTCCCCTTCCCGGAACGGTTTATCTACCGCGCCCCGGCTCTCACCGCCCGCCGGTGGCCTGCCCCTGAGCGTTCAACCCGCCGCCCACTCGCCGCTCGATGACGAGCTCACGCTCGCCTTCTTCGCCCGCGAGGGCTATACACGCAGGCCTTGCGAGTCTTGCGGCAAGTGGTTCTGGTCGCAGGATACAACCGCACGGCGCTGCGGCGACAACCCGTGCGTCCAGTACAGCTTCATTGGAGCGCCCCTCACGGGCAAGAGGTTCGACCTGCGCGCCCTTCGCGAGGACTACCTCGCCTTCTTCGAGGCGCGCGGCCACACGCGCGTGAAGCCCTTCCCGGTGATCGCCAGGTGGAGAACGGACATTTACCTCACGACCGCGTCGATCGCGGACTTCCAGCCCCACTGCACGTCAGGCGTCGTCCCGCCGCCAGCCAACCCTCTCACGATCTCCCAGCCCTGCGTGCGGCTCACGGACCTTGACAGCGTCGGCCGCTCGGGCAGGCACCTCACCGCCTTCGAGATGATGGCCCACCATGCCTTCAACCGCGCTGGCGAGAAGGAGGTGTACTGGAAGGAACGCACGGTCGAGCTCTGCGACGAGTACCTCACGAAGCAGTTTGGGGTCCCGCGCGACAAGGTCACGTACAAGGAGAACCCGTGGTTCGGGGGCGGCAACGCGGGGCCCGCCCTCGAAGTCCTTGCAGGCGGCCTTGAGGTCGCGACTCTCGTGTTCATGTTCCTCGAGGAAGACCCCGCGGGCGGCTTTGCGCTGGGTGGCTCGAACTACAGGGAGATGCCCACGCGCATCGTGGACACGGGCTACGGCCTCGAGCGCTTCTTGTGGGCTTCAAGCGGCGCGCCGAACCTCTACCAGGCCCTCTACCCGGAGGTCGTCTCGGAACTCCTCGCGCGCGCCGACCTCGGGATCGACCTCAAGGACCCGCACACCGTTGAGGTCCTCTCCGCCCACGCACGCTTTGCCGGAATGATGAGCGTGGACACGCACGCGAAGCTGAAGGAGCTGCGGAGGCGCGTCGCCGAGTCCCTGGGGGCCTCCGGCGTGCGCACCACGGTCGAAGAGCTCGAGCGTACGATGGAGCCGCTCGAGGCGGTCTATGCGGTGGCCGACCACACGAGGACGCTGCCGCTCCTCCTCACGGACGGCATCGTCCCGTCGAATGTGAAGGCCGGGTACCTCGCGCGCCTCTTGGTGAGGAAGACGCTGCGCCACCTCGAGGCGCTCAGGCTGAAGCCCGGTGACACGCTTCAGGACCTCGTTGCCATGCAGCTTGACCGGCTCCGCGCGGAGCGCGACCTGCCGGACCGCGCGACCTATGTCGCACGCGTGCTCAAGCTCGAGGTCGAGAGGTACGGCTTGACGGTCGAGAAGGGGCGGCGAATCGTGCGGCAGATGGTTGAGAAGGAAAAGGTGCGCGATGTGCCGCTTGAAAAACTCATCGAGCTCTACCACTCGCAGGGCGTGCACCCCGCGCTCGTCCGCGAGGTTGCGGCGGGCGAGGGCGTTGAGGTCGACGTCCCCGACGCTTTCCTCACGCTTGTCGCGCAACGCTTCCAAGGCGAAAAGGCCGCCAAAGCGCCCCCGCGGTCCTTCGGCGTCCCGCCCACCCGGCTCCTCTACTACGAAGAGGAAGGCCCGGCGGGCACGACGCACTTCGAGGCCACGGTGCTGTGGGCGTCAGGCAGCGAGGTCGTCCTCGATAGGACCTGCTTCTTCGCCGAGACGGGGGGCCAGCCGGCCGACCACGGCATTCTCGAGGCGGACGGGAGGTCCTGGAACGTCATCGATGTCCAGAAGGAGGGGCAATTCGCCGTCCACCGCCTCGAGTCCGGCTCGATCCCCAAGGGCACCCGCGTGAAGGGACGCCTCGACGTGCGCCGCCGGCTCAACCACGCGGCGCACCACACCGCCACGCACATCACGCTTGCAGCCGCGATCCAGGTCCTCGGACCCCATGTGTGGCAGACGGGGACGCAGAAAGCGGAAAGGGAGGCGCGCATCGACATCACGCACTTCGACCGGCTCACCCCCGAGGAGGTCGACGCTGTCGAGCGGCGCGCGAACGAGATCGTGCTCTCCGACGTGCGCGTCGAGGCAGCGGTCTTGCCGCGGGAGGAGGCGGAGGGCCGCTACGGGGTCCGAATTTTTCAAGGCGGGGTCCCCGAGGGCCGGATGATCCGCATCGTGACGATCGAGGACAATGATTGGGAGTGCTGCGGCGGCACCCACATGAAGCGCACCGGCCAGGTCGGCGCGATCCGTATCAAGCGCACGGAGAGGATCGCCGACGGGGTCGAGCGGCTTACCTACGCAGCGGGGATCGCCGCCATGGAGGAAGGCCAGCGGCAGCGTGCGCTCCTTTCGCGCGCCTCCGAGGTGTTTTCGGTGTCGGCCGAGGACCTGCCGAAGACGGCGCAACGGTTCTTCGAAGAATGGAAGGAGCGCGGGAAGGAGGCGGACCGGCTGCGCGAAGCCCTTGCCCGCGCAGCGCTCGAAGGCCCGAGAGCGCCCGCGGAGGTCGGCGGCGTGCGCGTGATCGTCGACCTCTCGTCGCAGGCGCAGGACGAGCTCCTTTCGAAAGCCAAAGGGCTTGCGCGGCAGTCGAAGGCCGTAGGGGTCTTCGTCCTGCAGGGCGGAGAGAAGGGCTTCCGGATCATCGTGGCCCGGAGCGCGGACGTGGACCTCGACTGCCGCGCCGTGCTCGAGGCGGCGCTGAAGGGCGCGGGCGGCGGCTCGGGAGGCGGGCGGCCGGACTTCGCCCAGGGGGGCGCGGCGCCGGGGTCCGACCCCGCGAAGGCCGCCGATTCGGCGCGCGCGGCGATTGCCTCGGCCCTCGGCCAGTGAGCGGGCGGGGGCCTTGCGCGGCCCCCCGAACCTTCTTTAGGCAAATCCCCCTTGGTCGCCTGCGGGCACCTTTTCCGATGGCCGACGTCGATGTCCTGCGGACCCTCTTGGCCGTCCTTTTTGTCTTCTTCGTGCCGGGGTTCTTCCTCTGGAAAGCCCTGGTGCCGCGCGCGAAGGATGTCTCGGACGAGTACGCCGCGGTGTACACGGCCGCCTTCTCGATGGCGCTCTCGATTGCGGCCGTAATCCTCACGGGGATTGTGCTCGGCTCGCTGCCCCCGGACCCCGTAACGGGCAAAGGCCACCTCGTGGACCTTAGCCTGCCAGCGCTCGGGCTGCTCAGCACCGGCGCCGCGGCGGTCGCCTGGTACCGGGGGGCGTTCCCGCGGCTTGGCAACCTGTCGCCGGCACTCAAGCGGCACCCCCGCCCCGCGCCGGACGGCACAGGAGTCGCCGACGACCCGAAGCGCTATTTCGAGGAGCAGGACCTGCTCGCGCGCCGGCTCGAGCTGCGCGCGGAGATCAAGCGCCGCGACCGCGGCGCGGCAAGCGGGGGCAAGAACAAGGCGTACCACCAGAAGCGCCGGGCCGAGCTCACGGAGGAGCTTGTGAAGGTCGATGCGGATCTGCGGCGCCTGCGAGAAGAGCGCGAGGCGGCGATCGAGAAGGCCGAGGAGGAAGCCGTCAAGCTTGAGGAGCGGCGCCGGGAAAGGCGGGACGCGGTCTTGCGGGCGTTCCGCCTAAGGCGAGCGCCGCCGGAGCCTCCGGCGGAAGGCAAGCCGCAGTAGGCGTGGGGGCGACCCGGATGGGCCTCGATACGAAGGTCGTGGTCGTCGTCAGGCTCGACCTCGACATCTCGAGGGGCAAGACGGCGGTCCAGGTCGCGCACGCGGCCGTGATGTGCGCTCTCGAAAGCCGCGTGAAGGCGAGGCCCTGGTTCGACCGTTGGATCGACGGCGGGCAGCGCAAGGTCGTTCTCAAGGCGGCGGACCTCAGGGCCCTGCGGGAGCTCTACGCGCGCGCCGAGAAGGAAGGCCTCGTGTCCGTCCTTGTCCAAGACGCGGGACTCACCGAGGTCGAGCCCGGCACGACGACCGTGCTTGGAATCGGCCCGGCGCCCGACGAAGTCGTCGACCGGGTCACGGGCCACCTGCCCCTCTACTGAGAGTCGGCCGTGGAGGCGCGGGCCGCCACCCCCAACATCTCAAATAGCCTCGTCTTGATGCTGAAACGATGGCCCCGGGACGCAAGGGCGTGAAGGCCCAAATACGCACGCTGGGCATCGACGATTCGCGCTTCCGCTTCAAGGAGGGGAAGGCCTACCTCGTGGCCGTGCAGATGCGCGGCCACGATGTCGTGGAAGCCACTCTCACCGAGACGATCGAGGTCGACGGGTGGGACGCGACGGATGCCGTCATCCGGCTCGTTCTGCAAGCGCCAGCGTTTTCCAAACGCGCCTACGTTTCGGTCGAGGGCCGGCGGCCCCTGCCCCTCGAAGGGAAGGCGGAAGAGAGCCGCGGGCTCCACGCCGTGCTGATCGACGGGCTCACGGTCGGCGGCTTCAACGTGGTCGATGCGGAGCGCGTGTACGAGGCCACGCGCGTTCCCGTGATTGCGGTTACGACGCGCAACCCAGACCTCGGGCGCATCCACCGGGCGCTCGAGCACAACTTCGAGGACTGGCCGGAACGGTTCAAGGTCTTCGAGCGCAACCGTGTGACTTCGGTGCGTGTCGGGAGCTATACGCTCCACGGGCACATCGCGGGCGTGCACCCCACGCGCGCGGCCGACATCCTGGCGGCCGTCACGAAGCCCGGGCACCGGGTGCCCGAGCCGATCCGCGTGGCGGACTCGTTCGCCTCCTCGATGCCGACGGACTCGCCGCCCGAGATTGCCGACGCAGAGATTGCGCCGCAGCCGGCGGCCGTGGACGGCACGCCGATAACCCAGGAGGATGCGCGGGTCCTCATCGTGGCAGCCTACAAGGCGAAGATGCGCGAGAAGATGGCAGGCGCGCAGCCCCCTGCGCCATCCGTAGCGGCCCCCCCCGCCCCGCGCTTGGCGCCAGCCGCGCCCTCGGCCCCGCCAGCCCCGAGGGCGCCGGCGGCTCCCGGGGCGGCCGCCGCCTCCGCGCCGGAGCCAAAGGCCCCCGCGGCCGCGGCGACTCCGGGGGCTAAGCCTGCAGCCGCGCCCTCGGCCCCCGCCAGCGGTTCCGCGCCTGCGGCGGCAAAGCCCGCCGCGCCCGCCTCTCCGGCCCCCGCGGCAAAGCCCGCCGCGCCTCCGGCCCCCAAGAAGAAAGAAGAGGCCCGCATCGACTGGGACAAAGCCCTTGCAGCCGCCACATGGCGCCCGTCGGCCAAGGTCGCGGCCTCCGAGCGAGAGGTGGGGCCTATCGGCCGCTTCGACGCGGACATCCCGCACAAGAAGCAGCTGGGGAGGCAGAACGTCGAGTACCTGCCCTCCGGCGATTCCGAGCCCTCGACGTAAGGCGCCCGGACCGCGGCTAGGGCTTGGCGAGTTCTTTCTTCAGCCTCACGATGGCGTCCACCGGCGTGGGGTCGACGCCCCGCCGGATCGCGAGGTAAACGGACGCAAGGTCGCCGACGACGACCGCGGAAAGCGCCCGGGCAAGCGCGCCCTCCCCCTCCGCTTCCACTTCGGACACACTGCCCGCGGCTCCCTTGAAGGCAATCCGCTTCGTGAGCTCGACCCGCCTCGCGTTCCGCGGGTGCCCCTTTGGGTCGCGCAGGATCACGACGCGGAACCCGGACGAGCGCGCGTCGGCGCCCCACGCGTTGATATCGTTGTGGTTCGCGGCGGGGAAAACATCGTCACGAGCCTGAACCTTCGCGTTCTCGTTGAATTGCGTCCGCCATCGCAGCGCCGCGGATCGCAAGATCCCTTCCCCGAACACGACGGGCGTCCCCCCCTCGAGCGCGAGGGCGACCTTCTTGGCGCGGTTCACACGCGTGGGCCTCTTGCGCCCGCAGGAAGCGGCCGTCCGGCGGACGACGGCCACCGCCTCGTCCATGAGCGGCGCGCCGTGCGCGAGCTCCGCGCGCTCCAGGACCTCCACGAGTGGCGCGAGCAAGAAGGGCATCGCCGCGCGCGGCATGATCCCGCCGGGCAGGTCGAAGCACGGCAGGCCCTCGTCCTTGAGGCGCGCCTTGAGCTCGCCCCCCGAGGTGATGCCCACGATCCGGCAGCCGCGCCGCTTCGCGTCCTCGAACAGCGACAGGGTCTCCTCCGTGCTCCCGGAGTACGAGGAGACCACCACGAGGGTCTCGCGCCGCGCAAAGCTCGGCAGCTCATAGTCCTGGACGACACCCATGGGGACCGGCAGCGCGTAGCGGAACGCGTCTGCGACGATCTCCCCGGAGATCGCGGAGCCGCCCATCCCCGCGACAATCACGGAGGAGACGTAGCGCCCGCCCTTGCGGAACGAAGGGGCCCCCGCGCGCGCGGCCTTCCACGCGCTCTCGAGGTCGTCGGCAAAGCGCTCGACGCGGCCGAGCAGGTCCGACTTGTCGACCCGCCCGAAGCCCTTCCAGTCGTCGAGGTCGGGCCCCGCTTTTCGCGCCCGCCCCAACTCTGCCTCCCCCCCTTTTCAGATGCGCACAGTCGTGTAGTCGCCGATGACCACGCGCGCGCCCTCCGGCACAAACCCTTCGGCCGATAGCACCTGGGAGTACGGGCCCACGATCGAGTCAACGAGCTTGCGCCGGCACCGGATCGTCACATGGTCGAGGACCATCGAGCCCTCGACCTCGCTGTCGGCGACCGTGCTCCCGTCCCCGATCGAGGTGTAGGGGCCGATGTACGCATTGGGGCCGATATGGCAGTCGGCGCCAAGGAGTACGGGCCCCCGGATGCGCGCGCCCTTCTCGATAACGGTCCGCGGGCCCACGACGACGCGCCCGGTAAGCTGCGCGCCTTCCTCGACCGTTCCCTCGACCTTCCCCTCGAGTTCGTCAAGGACGAGGTGGTTCGCCTCGAGGATGTCCTCTGGCTTGCCGGTGTCCTTCCACCAACCCTCGACCGTCCACGAGTGGACGAAGCCGCCCGCCTCGATGACGCCCGTGATCGCGTCCGTGATCTCGAGTTCGCCGCGCTTTGAGGGCTTCAGGTGCTCGATCACGTCGAAAACCTTCGGCGTGAAGAGGTAAATCCCGATCACCGCGAGGTCCGAGAGGAATTCCTTGGGTTTTTCGACGCAGCGGACAACGCGCCCCTGCCCGTCGAGGACCGCCACGCCGAAGGCCGAGGGGTTCTTCACGCGGCACAGCGCGATCGCGCCGTCCGCCTTCTTCTCCTTGAAGTCCCGGACGAGCCCGCCGATCCCCCCGCGCAGGAGGTTGTCGCCAAGGTACACGACAAAAGGCTCGCCGGCCACGAAATCCTTCGCGCAGTGGACGGCGTGCGCAATGCCTTTCGGTTCCCCTTGGACGATGTAGGTGACCTTGACTCCGTACTTCGAGCCGTCCCCGAGGAGTTCGCGCACCTTCTCCGGCATGTTGTTCCCGAGGATTACGCCGATCTCCGTGATCCCCGCCTCGCGGATGTCGTCGAGGCAGTAGAGCAGGTTGGGTTTGTTCGCGATAGGGATAAGCTGCTTGGGGCCCGTGTACGAGAGCGGGCGCAAGCGCGTCCCGGACCCGCCGGCGAGAATGACGCCTTTCATCTCAAGCCCTCCTTGGGCCTTCCAAGGCTTCGCCCCAGGCGGCCGGTCGCTATTTGAGGGTTCTCCCGCGCGCCTCAAGCGCCGGGCTTCTGAGGTCTCCCCCAGTTGAAGTGGTAGTTCTGCACCTCGCTGCGGAAGAAGACGAGCGACTCCTCGAAGGTGAACATGGGCCGGCTCAACGCCTCCTCGACCTTCGAGCAGTCGAGGCAGCCGTTGAGGGGCCTCCGGGCCTTGAAGGCGGCGTCCTTGAGTTTGGCCGGCTTGACCAGCGCGGCGTCGCGGTCGAAGAACTCCGCGACCTTGAGGCCCATCTCGTAGCGCGACATGCAGCCCTGGGACACGACGTTGAAGACTCCCTTGAGGTCGCTCTTGACAAGCTCGAGGAGGATCTCGCCCGCCTGGTTGGCGTAGGCGGGAGTCGTAAGCTGGTCGTCGAAAAGGCGCACCTCTCGCCCTTCAAGGAGCTCTCCAAGGACCCACGAGACGAAGTTCGGGCGCCTCGCCACGAGGTCGATGCCCCAGAGCGAGGCCATGCGCGCGATCACGAAGTCCTCGCAGAACTCACGGACGGCGGCCTCGGCGGCAACCACGGAGCGCCCGTACGCCGACAGCGGGCCCGGCGCATCGTCCTCCTTGTAGGGTGCCTTGGCCGCGCCGTCGAAAATGTAGTTCGAGGACACGTACACGAGCTTGCCGACCGAGCCCAGGGACTTCGCAACGTTTCGCGTGCCGTCCGCGTTCACGGCAAAGGCCTTCTCGGGGTCCGCCTCGCACATCTCCACCTCGGCCATCCCGCCGCAGAGGACCACCGCGCGCGGCTGGAGCGCCCGAATGATGGCGTGGACCTGCTGGTAGTCCGTGACGTCGAGGGAGAGCTCCTCGACCCCCTGGAGGTCGAACCGGTGGTCGAGGTACGTTGCGAAGGTCCGGTACTCGTCGCGGGCAGCGGTCGCCACCCGGGCCCCGAGGAGGCCCGACCCCCCGATCACGAGGATCGCGTCGGACAGGTCGTTTCCCCCCGCCCTCACGGGAACTGGCGGAAGCGCCAGAGGAGTGGCCGAAGAAACCCAAGGAGGGCAGATGAAGGTATGCCCGTGGCTTGCCTGGAATTCTTTCTGGCCAGGCCGCCTGGCCGCGCGCGAAGCATTCAAATCAGCCGGGCCTCGATGAGGCGTCGCCCGAAAGGGCAGGCGGAAACCTCTGGCCCCGACGATTGACGGCTGCCTCGTGCGCAAGCTCACCGCAATCCACGACGACCGCGGGTGGCTCATGGAGATGCTACGCTCGGACTGGCCGGAGTTTGCAAACTTCGCACAGTCCTACATCACCGTCTGCTACCCCGGCGTTGCAAAGGCGTGGCACTACCACAAGCAGCAGACGGACCACTTTGTCACAATCGCGGGCATGTCGAAGATTGTTCTCTTCGACGACCGCCCGCACTCTCCCACGAAGGGCCAGGTGAACGAGTTCATCTCGGGCGAGCGCGCGCCGATGCTCGTGCGGATTCCCCCTTACGTTTGGCACGGGTTCGCGGCCGTAGGCCCCGAACGCACGATGATCGTGAACTTCCCGACGCACCTCTATGACTACAAGGAGCCTGACGAGTTCCGCAAGCCGGCCGACGACCCGGCGATCCCCTACAGCTGGGTGGTCACGAACCGATAGCGCGCGGCGCGGCGGCACCGGCGCGCGCGAGCGTACCAGGCGAGAACCCCGAAACCTTCAAGAGAACGACCCCCGTGTGCCAACAGCGAAGGTGCGCCAGATGGCCAAAGACGTCCTGCTCGTCACGGGCGGGATGGGATTCATCGGCTCGAACTTCGTCCGCTTCATGGTGAAGTCGAAGCAGATGGAGGTCATCGTCCTTGACAAGCTCACGTACGCCGGGAACCCCGCGAACCTCAAGGACCTCATCGACGCGGGAGAGGTCCGCTTTGTAAAGGGCGACATCTGCGACCCGAAGGCCGTCGACCCCCTCGTGAAGGAGGCCGACGTGATCGTGAACTTCGCCGCCGAAACCCACGTCGACCGGTCGATCCACTCGGGGCTCGACTTTGCGCTCACTGACACGGTGGGGACCGGCGTCCTTCTGGAGGCCATGAAAAAGAACGGCGCAGACCGCTTCATCCAGATCTCGACGGACGAGGTCTATGGAGAGGCCCCCGGCCACCCCTCGAAGGAGACCGACGCGCTCTTCCCGAAGTCGCCGTACGCGGCCTCGAAAGCCGGCGGGGACCGGCTCGCGTGGTCGTACTACGCCACGCATGGCCTCGATGTGGTCATCACGAGGTGCTCGAACAATTATGGGCCCCGCCAGTACCCCGAGAAGCTCATCCCTCTCATGGTCACAAATGCCCTGGAAGGCAAGAAGCTCCCCGTCTATGGCCACGGGAAGAACACGCGCGACTGGATCCACGTCGATGACCATGCAAACGCGATCGACATGCTAATCGACCTCGGCAAAGCGGGCGAGATCTACAACATCGGCAGCGGGGTCGAGAAGTCCGTCCTCGAAATTGCGGGGGAGGTCCTCAAGGAACTTGGCAAGCCCGAGTCGCTTATCGAACACGTCGCGGACCGGCCGGGCCATGTCACGCGCCACGCGGTCGACACCACGAAGATCCGGCGCGAGGTCGGGTGGGCGCCGGAGCGCCCCTTCGAGAGGGCGATCAAGGAGACCGTCGGGTGGTACCGGGACAACCCGGATTGGTGGCGCCCGATCAAGACGGGCGAATTCAGGAAGTACTACGAGCTCCAGTATGGTCAGGCGGCTTGAGGGGGGGGGTTTGGAGCGGCGATCCTGGGGGACGGCGTGCGCAAGCGCGCGATGATCTACCTCTGGCGCGCCCAGCAGTCGGGCGCGATCATCAACATCATGCTCCTGGGGACGCTCACGGCGGCGTCGCTCTACCGCCAGTACCTCAAAGTTTACTTCAACAACTACGGTTTCCCCGAAAGCCAGGAGCTACCCGGCGTCCTCATCACCATGATGATGATCTTCGTCGCGGTTTTCGGCGTCGGCTTTGCGTTTGACCGCCTGAAATTCTGGAAGGAGCAGAGCGTGGTGGGCACGGAACGGAACCCCTACGCTTCGTACCGGCTCAACGCGAAGGAGGTCTACTGGATCCGGATTTGGGCGGCCGCGATCCTAAGCGGCAACCCGACGGCCGAGCACAGGCGCTTCGTGGAGATGTACGACGCATGGATCAAGCGCGCCATCGAAGAGGACCCGATCCTCAAGGCGGAGGTCGAGGCCGTCGAGCGGTGGATCACCGCAGGCGACGCAAAAGCCAAGAGGCTGCTTGAAGGCGACGCTTGAAGCGCGCGAGGGGGCCCCGCGCCACATGGCTCGCATCCTCGTGACCGGGGCAAGCGGGCTCGTGGGCAGCCGTCTCACCCTGCGCCTGAGGGGCGCCCACGAGGTCCACGGGACCTTCCACGGCCACGCGCCCGACTTCCTTGGCCACCCGGCGAACCTCCTGCACCGCCTCGACATCCGGGACACGAGCGCGCTCGCGCAATTAGTGCGCGCGGTCGACCCTTCGGTCATTGTACACTGCGCCGCATGGACGAACGTCGACGCCTGTGAGGGCGCGGCAGAGGAAGCGCGCGCGGCAAACCTCGCCCCGGTGGAGGCGCTCGCGGCCGAGGCCGGGGCGAACGGCAGGCGCCTCATCCAAATGTCGACGGACTACGTGTTCGATGGCACGGCCCCTCCCTACGAGGTGGACGCAAAGCCGAACCCCCTCTGCGTCTACTCGAAAACGAAAGCCGACGCCGAGCAGGCCGCGCGCCGGGCGCCGCGTTCGCTCATCGCGCGCTCCACCGTGATCTACGGGGCAGACTTCGGCCACCTCAAGCGCAACTTCGCCGTTTGGCTGATCGGCGAGCTGCGTGCGGGCCGGCCCGTCAACGTCGTGGACGACCAGTGGAACACGCCCACGATTTCCGAGCAGGTGGCGGAGGTTATTGAGCGCGCGATCGACCGCGAAGTGGAGGGCGTGATCCACGCAACTGCAAACGAGTGCGTGCCGCGCGTTGAATTTGCGCGGCGGATCGCGCGGCGGTTCGGGCTCGACGGCTCCCTCATCGCGCCCGTTCCCACGGCTTCCCTGAACCAGCCGGCGCGCCGGCCGCTGCGCCCCTGCATGGCCGTCGGGCGCACCGAGGCCGCACTCGGGATGAAGATGTGGTCGATCGCTCGGTCGCTCGACCTTCTCCACCGGCAGCTTGCGGAGCCCGACCGAAGCGTGCTGCGCCCCTAGTGGTAGGTCAGGCGGCGCGCCGGAGCGAGTCGCCGAGCCGCGCGGCCCGAAGGTTGGAAGGCACCTCGTGGACGCGCACGATGTCCACGCCCTGCGCAGCAAGGACCGCGGTAAGCTGGGCGGTGGCCGCGTCGCGGGCCTTGGGTTCTTCGAGGCCGAGGAGCGCCTTGAAGAGCGACTTGCGGGAGGCGCCGACCATCACGGGAAAGCCGAGGGACTTGAGGCGCGGGACGGCGCGAAGCAGCGCGAGGTTGTGTTCGAGAGTCTTGCCGAAACCGATCCCCGGGTCCACGATAATCCGGTCGCGCGCCACGCCGCGCGCGGCTGCGGCCTCCGCGCGCTCCTGAAGGAAAGCCACGACTTCGCTCACGACGTCCTTGTAGGTGGGGTCCGCCTGCATCGTCTGGGGGTTGCCCTGCATGTGCATGAGGACAAGGTAGGGCCCCGCCGCTGCGACTTCGTCCAAAATGCCCGGGTCGAACCGGCCGGCCGAGACGTCGTTGACGAGCGTCGCGCCCCGCTCCAAGCAAGCGCGGGCCACGGCGGCCTTCGTCGTGTCGACCGAGAGCGCCGCCGGCAGGCCGCCACCGAGCGCCTCGAATACGGGCACGACACGCGCCAGCTCCGTTTCGACGCTCACACCCTTGGAGCCCGGGCGTGTGCTTTCGCCGCCGATGTCGATGAGGTCGGCGCCCTCCGCTGCAAGGCGCCGCGCGTGGGCCGCGGCGGCTTGCGTCGAGGCGAAGTCCCCGCCGTCGGAGAAGCTATCTGGCGTGACGTTGAGAACCCCCATGATCAGCGTGCGCTGGCCCAACGGAAGCCGGAAACCCGAGGGGTCCACGGGGGAAAACCCCGGGGCACTCGCATAAGCGTTGCGCCCTCGAGACGCACGCCCTTTTTCTCCGGGGCGCGCGTTGCGGCCTTCCGTGCCGCGGGCGTTCATCGCGGGAACTCGAAATGCGGAGGCCGGCCTTGCCGAGGGCAGGCGCGTCCTAGCCACCGGGGGCTCGGCGCTCGATGCGGTCGAGGCCGCCGTTCGCGTCGCCGAGAACGACCCTCTCGACTGGAGCGTCGGATTTGACGGGCTCCCAAACCTGCTCGGCGAAGTCGAGCTCGACGCATCGATCATGCTCGGAAGCTCCAGGCGCGCGGGTGCCGTCGCCGCCGTGAAGACTGTCAAGAACCCCATCAGCCTCGCGAGGAAGGTGATGGAGCTCACCCCGCACGTCTTACTCGTAGGGGAGGGCGCCGACCGGTTCGCGCGGGCCGCGGGTTTTCCGACGGAGGCCCTTCAATCCGCCGAGGGCAAGCGGCGGTTCGAAAACCTGATCGCCGGGCGCGAGATGCTCGAGGGCTTCGGCAAGGTCCCGCCCGCGATGGCCAAGCTCGCGTGGCGATACGAGCCGTACCTTCGCCGGCAGATGGCGCAGTTTGACGTGAAGGCCTGGTACGACAAGCTTCAGACCGCATGGCACGGGACCGTTGACGTGATTGCCGGCGACCGGGCAGGCGAACTTTGCAGCGGCGTTTCGACCTCGGGGCTCGCGCTGAAATTCCCGGGGCGTGCGGGGGACAGCGCCCTGGTTGGCGCCGGCAACTACGCGGACGCGCGTTACGGGGCGGCGGCGTGCGTCGGCCAAGGCGAGCTGGCCATCCGGTTCAGCGCAGCGCGCACGGCGGTCCTCCACATGAAGGCCGGAAAGACGCCCCGTCAGGCGGCCGATGCGGTCATCCGCGAACTGCTCGACGAGGAACCCGAGGGGATTCTCCAGGTGCTTGTCGTCTCCAAGGCGGGCGCCGCCGCAGCGAGCGCCTCGCAGAAGGGCCTTCACACGGTCTACTGGAAGGAAGGGATGGGGCGAATCGAGAGGCGCGCTTCCAGGGTGCTCCGGGCGCGCTGAACTCGTTCGGCGACCTCCCCCCCTCGCTCTTATGCCCGCGGCTGCATGGGTGGTGCGGGTGGGGTGTAGTAGAGTATGGGCGCTCTTGACAAAGGGCTCACGCGCTGCTTCCAGCGCGCATCGAAGCAGCCGTGCGCGACAAGCCTTCCTCGAGTCCCACGAGAGGGCGCCACGCGAAGAGCCCCCGCGCCTTCGAGGGGTCGGCGACGAGGCGGTCGAAGTCATTCGGGCGCCTGCGCCCCCTCTCGACAGACGGGCGCAGGTCGCACTTGGTGGCCCGCACGGCAAGCGCGGCCATGCGGTCGACCCGGACGCCTTTGCCCGTGCCGACATTCACGACCTCGCGCCGGCGGTCCCGGTCAAGGCCCGCGAGACGGAAGAGGCGCGCAGCATCTTCGACGAAAACGAAGTCGCGGACTGGCCACGGGTTCCCGATCTTGAGCGAACGGCCCTCCAGGCACTGGGACAGGACGCTGGGGATCACAAAGCTCGGGCGCTGGCCCGGCCCGTAGACATTGAAGAGCCGCAGGGCGGTGACCGGAATGCCGTAGAGACCGTCGTAGGCAAGGGCGAGGCTCTCTGCCGCAGCCTTCGAAGCCGAATAGGGGTTGCGCGGAAGCGTCGCATGGCCCTCCGGGAGCCGGCCGCGGAAGGGCGGCCCGTAGACTTGCGCGGTCGATGCAAGCACGAACCGGCGAAGCGGCCGGCGGCGCGTGCGCGCTTCCTCGAGCAGGTGGGCGGTCCCCAGGACGTTCACCTTGAACGTCGTTGATGGGTCGGCAACGCTTTGACCGACGTTCGAAAGAGCGGCGAGGTGGTAGACGACGTCGGCCTTTGCCGGGACAAGGGGCCGAGGGCCCTTCAGGAGGTCGCCGCGGACGACTTGGGCGCCCTGCGGCAGGCCCTCGCGGGCGCCGCCGCGCACGAGCAACGTGACCCGGTGCCCCTGGCCGAGCAAGTCGCGAGCGAGGTGGTTTGCCAAGAACCCGCCGCCGCCCGTGATGAACGCGTGGACCTGCGCCACCCCCGTCCGCGGGAACGCCGCGGCGCGGATAAAGCCCCTTTGACCGCACGGGGGAAACTCCCGATCTCGCAACCATCAAATCGTTGAGGCTCTTCGGCGAACGCGATGCGCCTGCCTCGTTCGGCGGCCTTGCTCTTCGTCGCAGGCCTGGCCCTTGCGCCCATGACGGGCGCCACGATCGGCGAGCGCCAAGCAAACTCGGCGGAGAGCGCGGCGGCGGCCCTTGCCCCCGACGCGACGTACCCGCTTTTCGACCCCTTCGACTACAGCGATGTCGTCCTGCTCGGGAACAACAACAGCCTCACGTCGCGAAACCTAACGGCGCACTTCCAGCAGGTTCACGCCATGGCCGACGACCACGTGTTCCTCGCGGACCTGCCGGTCGCCGAGACGATCACGTCGGCCGTGTGGACCGGCTTCGCGAGTTGGTTCACGAGCGAGATGTCGAACCGGTCGCTCGGCCCCGGCATCAACTACATCGTGACCTTCAAGGGGGTGCCGATCCGCGTTGCGTGGTCCGGCCCGAACGGCGCGACTTCGTTCCAGGACGCGCTCATGCTGCTCGGCGGCTCGTACGCCTCGTACATCGGGAGCGCAAACTTGTGGGGCAACCCGTACTTCAACCAGACGGAGCGCTTCAGCTTCGCGCGGTTCGGACTCCGGCTTGTCACGGGAATCTACGCATACAACGAATCGACCGCGATGGCGCTCATCGACCGTGCTGCGAGTTCCCTCGGCTCGCGAGGCGAGTTTGTCCTCGATTCGGACTCCTCGAAGGGCTATGGGGGCGGCTGGGGCACCTACGGGTACGCCAACGCGGCGCTCCTCTGGGCGAACGCGAGCCTTGCGGCGGCGGGCGAGCCCGTATTCATGAACACGAACACGACCTACGTGACGGGCCGCGCCAACGTGATCGGGTACTCGTCGTGGGGGTCGAACGACTGCTGCTGGGGGTCGGTTACGCAGAATGCCAAGCCGCAGAACACGTGGGTAAACGGGTCGATCGGCGAGACCTTCGTTTCGACTGGCGGCCGCACCTTTACTTGGCCGCCCTCGTACGGCCAGTCCCTGATCGCCGACTGGATCGACGAGGGCATCAACGGGATCAAGGGCTACACCGACGAGCCGTACATCTCCGCCATTGCCGACGGCCACATCCTCTTCGGCCGCTACATCCAGGGCTACAACATGGCCGAGAGCTTCTGGGCGGCATCCCACGTCGTCGGCTGGCGCCAGATCGTCATCGGCGACCCGAAGATGGCGCCCTTCTACCCGCAGGAGCGCGACTTCGCCGTGAACGCGACGCTCACGCGCGCGCCGGCATGGGCCGAGGAAGGGAGCCTCGTGAACGTTTCGCTGGGGGTCGACAACACGGGGATGTGGAGCGAGGAGGTTCAAGCGGAGGTCCGCGTGGACGGGACGCTCCTCTTCAATGGCACGCTTTCCGCGCCGGCGTTTGCGGCGTCCTCGTTCGACCTCGTGCTGAACCTTTCCGCCTTGGGGCCGACCGTCTGGGGCGACCTCACGCTGGACCTCGCCCTCGATGCCGATGGGTTGATCGCCGAGCGCAACGAGTCAAACAACAATGGGAGCGTTCCCATCGAGCTCCGGCGGGCGCCGGTAGTGGGCCTGGCGGCGGAGCGGCCGAGCGTCTTGACCTTCGAACCGGCGAATCTTACGATGGGCGCGCTGCGGGCCGACCGGCTCATCGACCACTTCGAGGTGGTTCTCGACGAAGCGGGGAACCTGAGCACCTTCAACCTGAGCGCGACCGGCGACTCGGCGTCGTATGCCGCGAGCTACCCCAGGTCGGGGGTCCGCGGCTTTTCCGTCTGGGCTGTGGACGTGGCGGGGATTCGCTCGCGGAGCCCCGCGACCGTGAGCGTGGAAGTGCTCAACCGTGCCCCCGTCGCGACGGCATGGGCGGAGACCCCTTCGCCGCTGACGCTCGAAAACGTCACATTCAACGCGAGCACCTCGACCGACCTGGACGGGGTCGTCGTGTCCTACTTGTGGGAACATATCGGCCGAGGATTCGTTGCTCCCGAGGCTTTGGGCGATGGCCCCGTGTTTGTGATGAGCTTCCTCCGGCCGGGAAATTACACGATCGTGCTTACGGTCACCGATAATGAGGGCGCGACCGCACAAACCTATGTTCTAGGCACAGTGGGAAACCGCGCGCCTTTCGCGGGGGTAGCCGCGAATGCGAGTTCGGTGCTGACGCTGGTGCCCCTGGGCATTTCGGGCATGGCTTCCGACGACCCGGATGGCGACATCCGGTCGTACCGTTTCCTCTTCGACGACGGGACGGTGGTGACGCAACCTACTTGGAATACCTCGCACGCCTTCTTGCGCCCCGGCCCGAGCGGCCTGTGGCTCGAAGTGACCGACGACTGGGGTGCGACCAGCCGGGCGCGCCTCTCCCTCGAGGTCCTAAACCGGGCGCCCCTCGTGTCCTGGAGCGCGGAGGCCAATTTCACGGCGGTGGAAGGCCTCTCGTGGAGCCTCCTCGCAGACCTGGAAGACCTCGACAACAACCTCACCTCGTATAACGCCGACTTCGGCGACGGCTCTCACACATTTGGGCCCCTTTCGGGATCGGGCCGCCCCCTCGCTCTCCCGCACGGCTACGGGCTGGAAGGCGACTACTCGCTGACCCTCGTAGTCGTTGACGAGTGGGGCGCCCAAACAACCTTGCAGGCCCCCGTGATGGTTGTACACCCCGCGCCTTTCGCCTCGACCTTTTCGCTTACCGCCGAAGGCCTCAACATCAGCCTTGCCTACGCCGTGGAGTCTCCCTACGCGCAACTCACGCTCACCGTGAAGCTCGACGGGCGCGTGATCCGCACAGTCGACATCACGGCGCCGGGAAACCTCGACCTTTCGCTGCCGACAAGCACCGTGCCGGGCAACCACACGGTTCTCGTCGAAGTCGACGACGGCTCTAAGACGGTTGAGTTGGGCTCGACGACGTGGCAGGTCCCCGAGCCTGCAGCGCCGCCTTGTGATTGCCAGCCGCCCCCGACGACCGAACCATCGTCCGGCGTGGGCCTTTTCGTTCTGGCGGGCGGCATCGGCGCCGCCGGCCTTGGGCTCGTGCTGTTATTTCGCCGCCGGCGCGCCAAATAGGGTGCCCTACAGCACGAGCAGCGTCTTCAGCGCGCTGTAGTGGTCCGCGGAGCTCGCGGCCTGCCCCGCGCTCACGCGCGACGCCCGAGAGAGGATCGCACGGTCGGCCGCCAGGTGGATCTTGTCGACCTTCGCGCCGACTTCGCCGAGCTTCGCGCCCTCTTCGCTTGCGTCCCAGCCGAGCCGCTGGAGCGTGAGCGCGACGCGGGGAGCGCCCCGGACAAGGATCCGGTAATACGTCTTCCCGTCGTAGTGAACGGCGCGCAGGAGCCCGCATTCCTCGAGCACCTGGAGGTGGTATTGGAAGGTGCCGTTCGGCATCTTGAGCGCGTGGCGGATCTCCTTGCGGAAGTCGAGCGGGTGGTCGACGAGGTGCGCGAAAATCGTCTGGGCGCCCGGGGTAATCCTCTCGCCACGCTCGCGGTATGAGGGCGCCATCAGCCCTTGAACCGCGGTTGTTCCCCTGTTGAAGCTTGTGGTACCGTTCGCAGAAGGGTGGGGGGCGCCCCCAAAGGTCGGGGAGGTCGCCTCAGGGGCTCCGGAGGGCCGCAAGCGAGGGCGGCGCCCCCAGCGTGGTCACGAACGCCCGCGCGAGGCGCTGGGCGAATTCCAATCGGACTTGCGGCTCGGTCCCGGCAAGCGTCGCCGCTATGAATGCGGCATTCCAGACGTCGCCCGCGCCCGTGGTCCGGAGGGGCAGCGCGGCCTCCTCATCGAACGCGCCCTCGCTTTTCCCGGCCCGCCACGACTCCGCGCGGCGCGCGGCGTGAGCCGCAAGGCCCCCCGGCACACGTTTCGTGAACTCGCGGCCCTGCCCCTGCATGTCGTCATGGGCGCAGGGCGAGGTCCCACCAGCGTTCAGCAGGAGCACGCGGGAGAGCTCCCGCAGCTCGACCTCGTTCACGAGGAACCAATCGAGGCCCTTGGATGCCTGGACCTCCCGGATGAGGCCAAGCGTGTCCTTCTCGCGGCCCCAGAGGTCCGACGGGTCGAAGAACGTGAGCGCGCCCGCCTGCTTGGCGAGTTTCGCCGTCTCGGCGAGAAACGCGGTCCCCCCCGCGACGTTCTGGCCCCAGTTCGCGACGTGAACGGCCGCCGCGCCTTGGATTGCGGCGGCAACGCCCTCGCCGAGGTCCTCGAGCCTCAAGCCCTCGAGCGACCCCGCGTCGTTGAGCTGCACGTTCGTGCGCTCGCCGCCCATCTCGAGCGCGACGGTCAGCGAGGCCTTCCCGTCCGTCCGCACGAGCGACAGGTCGAGCCCGCTTCCATCGGCCTCTCGCTTGGCAAGTTCCAGGGCTGCCTTCGAGGTGCGCGCGGCAAAGCGCACGGGGACGCCGAGGGATGCCAGCGCCCGCGCCGTGTTGAGCGCGTTCCCGCCGACCACCAACCGCTGCCCGCCCGACCGGATGCGCCCGCCGCCGCGCAGGGCGGCGGACGTGAGTTGCTTCTGCGTCTCGGCCCAGCGCGGGAGAGTCACGAGTTGGTCGAGGTAGAGGTCGGGCAGGCAGACCACAACCTTGCCCGCGACGCGCTTGTCGAAGCCTTCGAGGGCCCTTGTGAGCGCTTCCGACGTCGTGGGGCCGCCCCGCGGCCTCACCGCGCTTTGCTCGGATAAACGCATGGCGCCCGCGCGGACCTCGGGGATCTGGGGCCGCGGCCGCCTTCGCGCCTCAAGTGCCAACCGGGATGCGGACGGTGAATGTGCTGCCCTTGCCGAGCTCGGACGTGACCCCGATCGAGCCCCCGAGCGCCTCCGCGTAGACGCGTGCAAGGTAGAGCCCGAGGCCCGCGCGGTGCGTCGGCCGCGGCACGGCCGCCTTCTTGATGATGTTGAACTTCTGAAACAGGCCGGGCAGGTCCTCCGGCGCGATGCCGATCCCCGTGTCCTTGACGGACATTTCGAGATCGGGCCCGTTCTTCCGCAGGTTCACGGAGACCTTCCCACTTTCCGGTGTGTATTTGATGCCGTTCTCGATCAGGTTCTCGAGGATCTCGCCAATCTTCACGCCGTCGGTCGTGTAGACGCGGCGCACGAGGTCCGAGTGGGCCTCGAGGGTCACCCCCGCCGTCTGGGCCTCCTTGCGCCACCGCCCGACCGCCCCTTCGGCCGCGGCGACCACATCGGCGTCCTCGAAGAGCATCTGGATGCCGCCTTCCTCGAGCTTGGCCGTCTCAATCATCTCGCTCACGTACTGGTTCATCTCGTCGGCCGCGGACCGAATCTGCTCGAGGAAATGCCGCTGCTTCTCCGGGGGGAAGTCCAACCCGAGCAGCATGTCCGCGTAGGTGAAAATCGGCGTGAGGGGCTTGCGCATCTCGTGCGTGATGAGGTGGATGCTGCGCGTCTTGTACTGGTCGAGCTCTTTGAGCTCCGCCGTGCGCTGGTCGAGGGCCCTCGCTAGCGTCTTCAGCTCCTCGTTCCTTGCCTCGACGTCCCGCAGGGCGCCCTGCCCCACGAGGGTCCAGCCAAGCAGCGCGCCAACGAGCTTCAGGAACCCTCGCTCCGACGCCGTAAAGTCGCGCGGCGGCTCCGAAACGACGAGGATCGCTCCAAGCGCGCGCGGTCCCACCGCGACGGGCACGAGCGCCGCCGAGCTTACAGTGAGGCCGGCGGAGAGGCAGGCCCCGTGGAGCTCTTTGGCATGCGCCTCTCTCGACAGGTCGGGGATCGCAAAGGCCCCTTTCCGGCGGATCGCCACGTTTGCAAGCCCCATTCCCGCTTCAAGGACCCCCGGCGCCGCGGCGGCGCCCCCGCGCGCCACGGGAAAGCCCCTTGCCGCCCCGACCTCGAGGGCGTCGGTCGCGCCTTTGCGGAGGAACACCGCGCCCTTTGAAAGGCCGAGCGGGACGAGCGACGCGTCGAGGGCGGCGTCGAGGAGCGCGCGCCTTTCGGCGGAGGTCGACAAGAGGTCGACGATCCGGGAGAGGAACTCGAGCGAGCGCGCCGCGTCCAAGTCCGCCGCGGCCGTCCCCCCTCGCGCGATGAGGCGGGCCATGTTAAAAGCGCGCCCCTCGGGCGGCCTGCGAAAGGGCCTTTGGGCGCCTCGGGACTCCACCGTCCCATGGGCGCCCCCGACCTTGCGCGCACCGAATTCCGGCGCGAAGCCCTGGGGTACCTCGCCATGCCAGCCCTCTACGGCGCCCTCCAGGCGGCCGGGGTCTTCGTGCCCTCGCCCGCCCTCCTTCTCCTCTCCCTGGCGCTCGTCCTCATGCTCTTGCTCCAGGCGCGCTCGGCCGGTGCGGCGGCTTCCACCTTGCCGCCCACGCGCCGCGGCGGGCAGCCGATCCTCGTGGCCCCACGCCCGCTCGAGGCGGCCGACCGCGCCTTCGTCCAACAGGTCAACCACACGGTCGTGGCAAACGCGCTTGGCTTTTTCCTCTTCCTTGGGGCGCTCGAACTCCACCTGCGGACGCTCGCCGCCGGCGCAACGGGGCCGACCGCGCTCCTGCCGGGCGCGCTCCTTGCCATCGGCGTCATCATCGGCGGGCGCGAGGCCGCCCGCATCGCGGCCTGGCGGGCCGTTGGCGATCTGGCGTCGGGCTCCCTGCCGGGGCTGCCTCTGGCCGGGCCTTCACTCCGCGCGTACCTCGAATGGCGCGCTGGGGTCGGTGCCGAGTGAGGGCTCGCCTCATGCGCGCGGAATTTCGATGCAGAACACGGACCCCTTCGCATGCTCCCCCGGGATGCGCTCCTCGATCCACAGGCGGCCCCCATAGCGGTCCGTGATCGTCTTTACGATGAAGAGGCCGATCCCCGAGCGGTAGGCGGAGAAGTCCCGCTTCCTCGAGGCGAGCCGGTCGAGGATGATCTCCCGCTCGCCGGGCGTGATGCCGCGGCCCCGGTCCGCGATCCGGAACACCAGCGTCTTGCCGCCCTCGCCTTCCGCCACGGAAACGGCGACCTCGACGCGCTTTTCCGCCGAGAATTTCACAGAGTTGTCGAGGATGTGGGCAAAGAGGTCTCGAAGCCAGGGGTCGGCGCGCACGTCGTGGGCCTCGGTCATCGGCACGAGGCGGACCTCCACGTCCTTCTCCGTCCAGCTGAAAACGGTGTGGTCGATCGCGTCGTGGAGCGCATGCATGGCGTCAACGGGCCCGATCTCGTCCTTCGATTCCCGGATGACCGACAGGAGCTTCACGTTCTCAATGAGGCGGGAGGAGGCGCGGATCTGGCGCAGCGCCTTGGCCTCGAAAGCGCGAATGCGCTCGAGGGAGGCGTCTTTGTTGAGCTCCACGAGCTCGAGGTACCCGAGCGCCCCCTGGTTAAAGTTCGACAAGTCGTGGGTCACCAGGTCGAGGTAGAAGTCCGCGTCAGAGCGCGCATCGCGAGCCGCGGCGATCGCCGTCCGCTTCGCTCGCGCGTCGAAGAGCGTAACGGCAAAGGCGCCGGAGCCCTCCGTGCCGAGGTAGGTGAGGCCGACTTCGACCGGGATCCGCTCCCCCTCCGCCCCGCGCGGCGAAAGTTCGAGGCCGGCGGAAATCGAGTGCCCGGGGACCTTGGACGCGCGCCCCGCAAGCCGGCCGACCGCTTCGCGCTCCTCGTTGCGCAGGAGGGTCGCGAGCGGCTGGCCGACCGCCGTTTCCGGCGTCATCCCGATGAGGGCCGCGGCCGGCAGGTTGCAGAGTGTCACCCGGTCGGCGGCGTCCTTGCCGCGCTCGACGATGAGGAGCCCGATGCCCGAGGCTTCGGCCGCGCGTGACACGGCTTCGACCTGCGCCCGGCTCACCGCGCCCTGCTTGGCCTGCGCCGCGTCGCGGCGGTGCTGCTGGTTGGAATAGCGCACGAGGCCGATCCCAGTCGCGCAGGCCACTGCGAGTCCAAGCCCGATGAGCAGCCAACCCCAGGACGTGAAGGCCGGGTCGCCCATCGTGGCGCCAAGGAGCAGGAGGAGGTGGCCCGCGAGCATCACAAGGAGCGAGAGGATCAGGAGGTCGCCCTGGCGCGGCTCGAAGAACGTGATTTCCGTGCGGTTTAGCGCAAGGTAGAGGGCGAAGGCGCCCACGGCGGTCGCGGGGAGCCCGATGGCGAGAAGCGCGAGGAGGTCGGCCATCGGAGGTGCCAAATGGCGGACGCTTGGCAAAAAGGGTTCGTGGGGCCCCTCGACAGCTTCATTCGGGGCCGCGCCTGCGCCGGCGCGAAGAGGCAAGGAGGACGGCGACGGCGGCCGCCCCGAGAAGCGCAAGCAGGAGAACCGCATTTGAGAAGCCCTCGTTGATCACCTGGACGGGCGGAGGAGTGGGCGGGGGCAAAGGAGGCGCGGGGCGCTCGACCACAAGGACCGTGACCTGCGCCTGCGAAGAGGCGCCAAAAGCGTCGCGGGCCGTCAGCCGGAACACGTGCGTGCCGATCGGGAGGGTGAGGTTCACCGTGGTCGAGTTGTTCGAGAGCGTGGCGCCGTCGCCGTCCTGCCATTTGAACGTGATTGCGTCCCCGTCGGGGTCGGAAAGGAACGCGGTCATCGACAGGGAATCGTTGAGGTAGACCGTCGCGTTCGTCACGTTGAGCGAGATGTTCGCCGTCGGCGCGCGGTTCAGGTGCAGGCTGAAAGTGGGCGATTCCGAGGGCCCGTTGCCCGCAAGGTCAAGGACCTTGAATTCCACGCGGTTTGCGGGCCCCGGTACGAGGCGCAGGTCGACGCGGGCCGACCAGTTGGCCCCGTCGAGGTTCGCAAGGGTAAGGCCCTGCGACGTCCAATTCCCCCAGTCGGCGCCGTCGGGAGCGAAGCGGAACGCCGCGCTCGTGGCGTTGACCCCCGACTTGGCGGTTCTTGCCGGCCCTCCGTCCGCGAGCCGAATTTCCGCGGTCACATTCGTGCCGGTGCGTCGGACGGCCGGGTCCGGGGTGAAGTTTCCGAAGGTGATCGGCGAGAAGTCCACGCGGACCTGGAAGTGGCCGCTCAGAGTGAGTCCCGTGCCGACTACGTCTTCCGCGCGCCATTGGACGAAGTTCACGTCGCCCTGCGCGAGCGGGGCGTCGGCAAGGGCCCCGATTTCGACCCCGTTTGGAAGTCCCGGCACGGGCGTCCATGGGCCGTAGGCGAAGATGTCGTCGGTGGAGGTCCGGAAGGCCACGCTTGAGGCGAGCACGCCGGAAGCGCCGAGATCCGTGACGGTGATCCCCACGCGGACCTCCGCGCTGCGCTGCCAGATGTCGGGCGAAGGGGTGGGCGCCGAGAACACGACGTGGAGCGTGTCGACGCGCACTTGGTAGGCCGGGCTCTCCGCGTAGCCGTTGCCCACGAGGTCGCGCACGCGGAAGTGGAAGTAGTTCGCCTCGCCGTTTTCGAACGCAGCGTCCGCGCGCCCACGCACGGCGTGGGGGTCGGAGGCGTCGAAGGACGGCGAGACCCAGGGGCCGTAGGCGCCGGGCCCGGCGGTCGAGGTCTGGTATTCGAGCGTCGCGATGTCGATGCCGCTCAAAGGGTCGAGCGCCACAATCGCGAGGGTTACAACCTTCTGCGCGACCCACGAGTCGTTCGAGGGCTGGGCACCCGTGAAGGTCGGAGCGTCGGCATCGACGCGGAAGGGGAAGGCCGCCGTGGGCGCCCCGACGCCCGGGTCGGGTAGCCCGATTAGGCCGACCGTGAGGTTGTCGCCGGGGTCGCTCGTGCTGTCGGCCGCGGCAGCGAGGTTTAGGGCGCCGCCGGGGGCGTTCCAAATCGTGAAGTCGTCGTCCGTGGAACTCCAGTTGTAGAACGCCGGGGGCACCAACCGGCCGGGCGCCCCCTCGAAGCTCACGGTAAGCCCGCCGACCTGCAAGGGGGCGGAGGCCGCGACCCAGGCGCTCGGGAGAAGGTCGAGCCCGCGTGAGGTGTCCCGAAGCGCCAGGCTGCCAACGAAGGCGAAGTCCTTCTCGAGGCGGAAGGCGCCCGCCACGCCGCGGCCCGTGGCGAGAGGCGTCCCGCCGTGGGTCGTGACGAGCTTGAAGGTCTGAACCTCCTCGCTCGGGAACGACCAGCTGAACTCGAAGCGGAAGCGAATGTCCCACGAGCGCGCCGCCTCGTCCCAGGCCGCGCTCGAGTTGGATTTGAGTTGCAGATAGTCGCCGGGCGGGCGGCTTGCGTTCGGCGCGAAAGAGAACGCGCCCTGCGCGGGGTCATACTCGAGCGCCCCTACCTCGGTCTGAACCGAGAAGCCGTCGAAGTATGTCTGATTCGAAGCCCGCTGCAGGACGTTGAACCCGTACTCAAAGGTCGGGTAGGCCACTCCCGAGTCAAACCCGACGGGCTCGATCCCTGAGACATCCTTCAGGACCTGCACCCCATAGTAGAGGAGGACCGCGGCGGAGGCGGACACGGTCACGGCCGATAGGGGGCCCGGGAACGCGCTGCTGCTGCCTACGAGGAGGACGAGGTCATCCCTCCCGTCTCCGTCAAAGTCGCCCGAGGCGTCGAGGCTCGCGAGCGTCCCTGAGAACCACGAGGTGTTCTCGTCGCGCACGGTAACCGTGGCGTTCCAGTCCCGCGCTGTGGGAAAGACGCCCCCCGCCCCGAAGTAGAGGTCGAGTTTCACGATGTTGAGGGCCGACGAGGTATTGCTGTGGACGAGCACCAAGTCCAAGGCTCCGTCCCCATCGAGGTCGCCGAAGGAAGGCAGCGCGTTTGCAAAGCCTTCGCCCGGCAGGTTCTGGGGCGCGCCCGGCGAGGTGGAGAGCCCGCCCGGCCCCCCCGGGTAGACGAGGATCGAGAAGTACTCCCCGAGGAACCCCGCCTGGTACCCGAGGAGGAGCGCGAGGTCCCCGTAACCGTCGCCGTCCACATCGATTCCTGGCGCAAACCGCGTCGAATAGGAGCTCGTTATGGTGAGGGCCACGATCGTGGCATTCGTCGGACCCGTGCTCGTGCCGGGCAGGACCTTCAGGTGGTGCTCGGCGTTCGAGGTGGGCAAATACGCGGTTTCGTCGAGCACCGCGTCGTCCTTGCCGTCCCCGTTGAAATCGCCCCAGCCGAGGATCTGGGGGTAGCCGCCGGCCAAGGTCGGGAATCGGACGCCCGCCTCAAACCGCGGGCTGCACCCGGCGCCACCGTGGACCATCTTCAGCTGCGTGACCGACTCGTAAGCTCCCGTCCCGTTCTCTGGGGGCCGGGACGGATAGGCCACCTCAAGGAGCAAGAGGTCGCTCGCGCCGTCCCCGTCGAAGTCGCCGCCCGGCATCCACGTGTAAGAAACGGATTGGTTGATGTCGGAGGGCACCGAGACTCGGCAAGAGGGAGTGCTCGGCAGCCCTGCGGAGGCCCCGTAGAAAAGTTCCGCGACGGCCTCGTACCCGCCGTTCACCGTGACGTAGTTCGTCGTGGCGATCGCGAAGTCCGCGAGCCCATCGCCGTTGAAGTCGGGCGCCTGCCGGGGAAAAGTCACGCCGGTGGCAGTTCCAAAGCCCGCAAGTGCCGCGGAGCTGCGCGAGAGGCTTGTTGAGGCGAGGCCCGAGGGCCCCCCCGCAAAGATGTCCCACGAGGAGTTCGAAAAGATGAAGGGCGGGTCGAACCGGAACGAGTAGTCGGGCGTGAAAAACACGTTGAGGTCGTCCCGGCCGTCGCCCGTGACGTCGCCGGCGGCCAGTGCGCTCCCGATCCCCGCACTGCCCGGCGGCCGGGGCAACACGACCTGCCATCCCGGGGCGTCAATCTCCAGGGGCGCGGCCAAGGCGCCCGGCGCGGAGAACACGAGGGTGCTGAGGACCACGGCCGCGGCCACCACGACCGCGGTGCCTTTCTCGCCGTGCGCCATGACGACTCCGCTCGCGCGCTTCGCGATAAAAAGGTTCGCGCCTGGTTGCAGGGGCCGCGCACGCCTTGAGGCCCTGATCATACCACGGCCTTGATTACATCTGTGTGAGCACGAAGCGCTCGTACTCCTCTTTCAGGTCCACCGCGCGCCTCTGCATGCGTTTCGCGCACCCCTGGTAGAAGCCCGCGAGCCGCTCGTTGCCTTCCCCCTGGGCGTGCGCCTCGTAGAAGGCCTGGCTCGCCTCGGTCTTCTGGATCGCCACGAGCACGGCTTGCTCGGGCGTCGTGAACTCTTTGGGGATCGTGAGCTTCTGCGTCCTTAGGACGCCGATGTCAACATAGGCATCCGAGTCCTCGCCCTCGCCGATCTCGTCGGAGAGGAGGACGTGCTCGAACTCGAGCATGAGGGAGTTGATGTACATCATCGACTCGGCGGCAAGTTCCGTGAACATCATCTTCGCGCCGTGGCGCGCGTGCTCCGAGAGTTCCATGTAGAGGCGCGCCTTCTCTTTTTCATGGGCGATCGCGACCTTGAGCGCGTCCGCGTAGGCGGCCTCCATGCCCCCGCCGCCTTCGGCTTGCACCCGCTGGACGCCCCGTGCCGCCCTCTCAGGAGGCGCCTTCCCTTTCCCGGGGGAACCTATTAATTGTTTGCCGCGCGCGGCGCAAGAACGCGCACGGCGCGCGCGAATTCGACCCCTCAAAGCACAGGCCCACCCGTCCCGCGCGTGCTCCAGCCAATCTATTTATAGCGTTCTCCTGATCGCATTTTCCCTTCTTTCTCGGGTGGTTTACCGGTGCTCAGATTAGGCGACCCCGCACCGGACTTCAAGCTCAAGGGTACCGATGGGAAGGAGCACGCGCTTGCCGACTACAAGGGCAAGTGGGTCGTCCTCTTCTTTTTCCCCAAGGCCTTCACGACGGTTTGCCAGTCGGAGGTCGCGGAGTACTCGAGGAGGGCTGCCGACTTCGCGGCCTCCGGCGCGGTCGTGCTTGGCTGCTCCGCGGATTCCGATGCGGCGCAGAAGGCCTGGGTCAAGCACCTCGGCGGACTCAACATCACGCTCCTCTCGGACCTCAAGAAGGAGGCCGGCCGCCGCTACGGCGTCCTGCTCGACCACGAGGGCTACCACGCGCGCGGCACGTTCATCCTTGACCCTGAGGCACGCCTGCGGGCGATGACCATGTACGAAACGAAGACCGGGCGCTCAATCCAGGAGTCCCTGCGGGCCCTTCAGGCGATCCAGACGGGCGCTTCCTGCCCCGCCGAGTGGGCGCCCGGGCAACCCACGCTGTGACGCTCCCCAAATCACGCAAGCAAACGGAACCAACGGAGGAACAAGCATGGCTAGAAACAACGCGAAGAAGACGGCCCGGGCGCTCAAGTATCAGCCGGGGGGACTCCAGGGTTTCACGGAGCGGCAAATCGCGGAGCACCACGACGTGCTCTACGCCGGCTACGTGAACAAGACGAACGAGATCCGCGGCAAGCTCGACACTGTGGACCTCAAGACCGCCAACGCCACGCACGGGGATTTCCGTGAGCTCAAAGTCGAGGAGACCTTCGCCGTGAACGGCGTGCGCCTCCACGAGGGGTACTTCGATGTGATGGGCGGCAAGGGCGGCGCGCCCACGGGCGAGGTCCTCAACATGCTAAACGACGACTTCGGCTCCTGGGAGACCTGGAAGGCGGAAGTCGAGGCGGCGGGCGTCTCCTCGCGCGGGTGGGTCGTCACGGCCTACGACTGGGAGGACCACCGCATCCACGTCTACCTCTGCGATGTGCACAACCAGGGCGGCGTGTGGAACGCCACGCCGCTCGTGATCCTCGACGTCTACGAGCACGCGTACTTCCTCGACTACGGGACGAAGCGCAAGGACTACATCACGCAGTGGTTCAACAACCTCGACTGGGCCTGGGTGAACGAGCAGGTCAAGCGCTATAACTTGCTTGAGCACCGCCAAAGGCACAACATCGGGAAGGCGTGAGGGGCGCGGGCGCCGTGCGCGGCGCCGCAACTCGGGCCCCCGCAAGGGGGCTTTGGCACCTTCTCGTCCCCATCCCTTAAGAGGGTGCAGGCCCACCTTTCGGGAGGGCAGGCGCCTTGGTCTCCGTCCGGAAGATGCACCCCAACGAGGCCGCGGAAATCGCGGCCGTGGCCAGGGAGGCGGCCTCCGGCGGCCCGGTGCTCGCCAGGGCGCTTCAAGAGCACGCCGACCGCGTGCGCGTCGTGCACATGGGGCACGAACTCCTCGGCGCCTTCGTCCTCACGGAGCTTGAAGGCGGAGTCGAGGAGATCGCGGGCCTCGCGCTTCGGGCCGAGGGCCTTTCGGCCGGCGCCGAGCGCGCCGTGGTGGAGTACGTGGTCGGGGCCGCGCGCTTCGCTCGCAAGAAGGCGGTCGAGGTCGTCGCGCAACCCCACTCGGCCGAATCGCGCCACCTCGAGCGCGAGGGCTTCCGCCCTTCCGGGAAGGGCTCGCAGGACGAGCAGCGCTACCGCATCGAAGTGAAGAAGTCGCCTTGAGGGCGGACCGCGCCCAAAGCATCGGCTGACCTACGTAAGAAGAGGTCCCGGGATCGCCAAGCGCATTAGATGGAGTGCTCGCGGCAGTCGCGGGTCGCAAGCGCCCAGCGGGCCTCCATCACCTGGTGGTAGGTCGAGCCGACCGGCGTGTCGGCAAAGTTCGAGACTGCGGGCTGCTCAACGACCGAGATGCCGCCGTAGAACGGGTCGAAGTACACGCGGCAGTTCGAGGGGTTGGGGAATTGGCGGTCCACGCTGACGGCAACCTGCTGGCCATTGAACTTCGCGTGCGTCGCGGAGATCGCGTAGCCCTCGCTCTTCCATCCGTAGGAAGCCACGATGGCAAATTGGTGCGTGAAGTCGGGCTGGGGGATCTCGCCAACGGCAAGGCCCTCGGCGGTAACCTGGGGGACGCCCGCCCAGAATGCGTCCCACTGCTCCTGGGTCTTCAGGACGAACACGGCCTCGTAGTCGAGGTCGAGGTTCTCCGGGAATGCGACCTTGACGATCGGGAGGTCCGTCCACGTGGTCTGCGACGTGATGCTCCCGCGGTTCGTCGGGATCGCAGGCATGATTGCGGCGGACACGGTTGCGGTTGCAAGGATCAAAGCGCCGGCGGCGAGCACTGCGACTCTAAGTTTCATTCGAGGTCCCCACTTGCGTCCCCGATCTCCGACTTGCGATCCTAATAAACTCTTTGGGTCGGTTGGGGTCTCGGTAGGTACCCGGAGGTCAAGGGCCCTCGTGGAGGCGCTCGCCGCCCGCGGACTCCCCCTTCACTTGAGGCCCTCGACGTCGGCAAGCCGGTGGAGGACCTCACCCTCCACGGACCAAGCTTCAAGCGGCTCGTCGGCCACCGAGGCCGCCTCCGTCGCCGCCTTGCGCGTCGCCTCCGTGAAGTCCCCGTGCGCGAAGGCCCCGATGAGGACCGCCGTCGCGTCGAGCTTGGACTTTGCAGGGAAGAGCTTGGCCAGCGTCGTGCGCTTGCCGGAGGGCGTGAGCAGGACCACGCGCTTGAACGCGCCGCGCGCGACCGCCTCCTTGATGCCGCCCTCCTCGACCAAGAGGAAGCGCTCGTCCTTCGGGACGGCGCCCTCCACGAGCACCTGCTCGACGAGCCCTTTGAAGCGGTCGTAGACGCGGGGGAGCCGGGTCTCCGGCTTCACGGAAATCACCACATCGTTGCAGGTGTGGATGAGGAGCCGCAGGCGGCCGGCGGCGTTAAGGCGAGACCCTTGCGCAAGGAGCGCGCAGAAGTGCGCGATGTCGGGCCGACCGCGCCGCTCGGCGTCGGCAAGCCCCCGCATCGCGCGGTGGTGGAAGGACGAATCGAGCAGGACGCGCGCCGGGTCGCGCCCCTGCCTCTGCGCGTTCGACACGACCGAGGGGTGTGAGCGCAGGCTGCGGGGGACAAGTTCGACTGCGGCCTCCGCAAGGACCATCGTGACGGGTTCGCGCTTCGCGCCCATCCGGACGGCGAACCCCGGCGCAGGCTAAAAAGCCGATGCGGCCCTCACGCAAGCCTTTTGCGCGCGCCCGGCGCTTGGCGGCCCGGGGGGCGGTCGGCACGAAGGCCCAGCTTCGGGACGTCCAGTTGAACTACCAGCTCGCCGGCTCCGGCGAGACTGTGGTCCTCGTTCCGGGGTTTGCGACCTCGCTGCACCTCTGGGACCACCAAGTCGAGCCGCTTTCGCGCGGCTACCGGTGCCTGCGCTACGACCTGCGGGGCCAGGGCGAGAGCTCGGCCCCCCCCGAGGGCTACTCGACCGAGGACCACGCGGAGGACCTGCGCCTGCTCCTCGAGCACCTCAACCTCCCGCGCGCGCACCTTGTCGGGGCCTCGATGGGCGGGGCCGTCGCGGTCCACCTCACCCTTGAGCGCCCGGACCTCGTACGCTCGCTTGCCCTTGCGGGCGCCGTTGTCGACGGGTTCGAAGGGTGGGAGGACGAGTACGGCCTTCGGCTGCGGCGGGCCCGGAAGATCGCGCAGGCGGAAGGCGTGGAGGCCGCCCTCAGAGACTGGATGGGCCACCCCTTCTTCGGCGCAACCCGCGACCTGGCCGACTTCGCCCGGACGGTCGTGCGCTATTCGGGAGCCGGATGGCTCTCGAGCGTGCGGCCGCAGAAAGGCGCAAAGAGCGACTTCGGCCGCCTCGCCGAACTCGAGAAGCCCGTGCTCGTGGTCGTCGGCGAAAAGGACGTGGACCCCTGCCGGCGCATCGCGGACGAACTGCGCCAGCGGATCCCGAAGGCACGCGCCGCCGTGATCAAGGACGCCGGGCACCTCCCGTGCTGGGACCGCCCCGAGGAGTTCAACCGCGTGCTACTCGATTTCCTGGGCGCCCAGGCGGCGCAGGTCGGCCCCCACGCTTCCCGTGCCTGAAAACCGCGGCCGCTACATTCAAGAACCCGTTGCGTTCCTTGGCGCGCGGGGACGCGGCGTTGCACCTTCTCACGAAAATCTTCGCGATCGGGTGGGTCGGGGTCCTCGGCGTGATCGGCGCGGGGTATGGAGGCGTGTCCGCGGCCGCGCCGGCTTCGGCAAGCCTGCTCTCGTATAGCGCGGGCATCTTTTCGCCCGTTTCGGTCTTTGGCATTGTGACCGCACTTTGGGTCCTCGCCGACTGGAAGATGGGGACTTCGCTGCGCAACCGCGAGAACGCCACGATCATCAGGGACAAGCCGGGGCTCGCCAATGACAAGCGCGCGCTTTCGCGTGAGCGGCGGGTGCGCGAGAAGGAGCTCAAGCTCCAGCGCAAGGAGGAGAAAGCGCTCAAGGCGGAGAACCGCGCGGAAAAGAAGCTCGCGAAGGAAGGGCGCCGCGAGAACTCGCTGGAGCGCAAGCGCGAGCAGATCCAGATGAAGAAGGAAGAATTGCGCCAGCGCGAGAACCTCGGGCGGTAAGGCGCCGGGGCTCACTCGATGAACTCGGGCGGCACGAGCGGGAGCATCTTCGAGATCTGGTCGGCCCGCTCGCTCGTCTGGACGACCTTGACGGCGAGGTTCGCATAGGCCTGGTAGAGCGAGTCGTGGCCGTTGTTCGTGAGCGCCGCGGAGAGCTTTTCGAGGGCTTCCGCGACGTCCTTCACGAGCTTGCCGATGTCGCCCTTCAGGGTCTCGTCGAGGTACCGGATGTCGGGGGGCAGCTTCCGGAGGTTCGCGTCAAGGTTGTTGAGAAGCATCGCCGCGATGAGGTAGGACCCATCCTCCTTCAGCGTGCCCACCTCCTCGAAGATCGTCGCGATCTGCGGAAGGTGGTGCGGGTTCACGATGCCGCGCTTGTAGCCGTCCGTGAGCGCGTCGCGGCTCCTCCGGATGTCCGTCACGAGGTCTTTGATGTCGAGCACGGGGTCCTCCTCCTCACCTTGCGCTGTAGCGCTCGAGCACCTGCTGCGCGGCATAGGTCTGCGCGACAAACTGGCGAACCAAGGAAAGCTGGGTCTCCGAGATTTCGGAAGTGTCCATCATCAGCCGGTAGTAGAACGCGATATTGCGGATGTCCTGGAGGTACCCGCGAAGCTCCTCAGCGGCCTCCGGCGTCGGGTCGGAGAGGAACCACGAGAGCATTTGGAAGGCCTCCGCAGGCTCGAGAGGCGGCTCCTCGGCGACCGCGTGGCCGTGGTGGCTGTGGGGATCCAATTCAAGGCCGCCTTGGGGGGGCCCCGTTTCACGCGCCAGCGTTTAGTCTTTTCGAGGGGGCGCAGGCTCAAGGCCGGCGCCCTTCGCCGAAGGGGACGGCCTTGAGGCCGTAGCGGGTGCGGCCCTCCTGTTCGAAGAGGCGGCGGAGCGCAAGGCGCACGCCGTCGCCGATTTTCACACCGCGCGGGTCGGCGCCTGAAAGCTGGGCCACCATGCGGAAGCCGTCGACCATGTCCACGACGGCAACGGCGTAGTCGCCAACGAGGGACTGCTGGAGGGCAAACTCCGAGGGGGCGCCGCCGCGGCCGATGCGAGTGAGGGCGTGCACGGCCCCTTCCGGGCGCGCGTGGAAGGTCTCTCGCACGCTGCCACCGCAGTCCGGGCACACATCGCGCGGTGGGTGGCGCACGCGGTTGCACCCTGTGCAGCGGGAAGCCAGGAGCGTGAGCCGGGCCTCCATCGTCTCCTCCCACGCGGCCGGCGAAACGTAGGCGCCCTCGCTCCTGGTGTCCGTGGGCCGCGCGTCGGGGATGTAGCGCCGGTGGCCGAGGTACAACGGCCAGGAGAGGTGGCTCCGCGGACGGGAAACGGCATCGTGGAATCCGTCTGCGCCCCTCGGCCGCTCGGCCACTTTGACCGCGAAGGCCGCGCCCGAGGCCCCTTCGGCATCGGCGAGCAAGACTTGGTCGTCCGACTCCGCCCCCTCGAGCGCCGCAAGCAACGAGAGGGCCGCCGACGCTGCGCCGGTATCGCCCGTGCGGGCCCACAGGCTCGGGGCGAGGACTTCGCTCCGGAGGCGCGTGGGGCTGTGCGATGCCAGCATCGGGCCGCCGCGCTCCGGGCCTGCGGCGCGGTCAAAGGACTCGGGCGCAAAGCCCGTGAGGCCGCGGTCGCCCGTCGGCGAGGCGCCGGCAAGGAAAAGGTCGGCAAGAGCCATCCGGAGGGCCGCCGGGCTCGGGTCGTCCCCCTGGAAGCTGCGGACAAGGCCGTCGGGCCCCATCCGGGTCGGCTCCAACGCCGGGGCCGTCGCAAAGCCGCCGCCCACGACCTGGACCTTCGCGTGCGCCTCGATGACAAAGGCGGCCGCGCCCGCCCCGAGCGCGTGGTCACAGGGGTCTTCGGGGCGCGCCCGGAGCGCGTCGGCCGCGATCACGAGGCCGGCCGCGCCGGAGGCATCGGCCGCTTGGACGGCGGCAAAGAGCGCCGCGGCAAAAGGGGCGCCGGCGCCGCGGAAGTCCACGGCCTGGCCGCGCGCCATCCCAAGCGCAAGCCCGGCCAGGGCGCCCGTCCCCCCGGGCGCCCCGACCGAGGCAAACGCGAGGTAGCCGATGCGCCCGCCGTGGAGCCCGCCCGCGGCAAGGGCGCGCGCCCCGGCTTCGACGCCGAGCGTGAGCTCATCCTCATCGAAGGCCGCGACGGTCTTCTCCGTGACGCCGCGCGCGCTCCACGCGCCGGTCGCCCTGCGGGCTTCCTCGGCCTTCAGGGCAAGGGTGGGCAGGGCCCACCCCACGCATGAGATTCCCGCCAGGCGCCTCACCTCGTCAGGATGTGAACCGCGCAGGTCGCGCCCGAGCCGCCGACGTTGTGAGCAAGTGCAGTCTCGGCGCCCCCGACTTGCCGGCCGGGCTCCGCGTGGCCGCGCAGTTGTCGGACGAGTTCGTAGATTTGGCCCACGCCCGTCGCGCCCAGCGGGTGGCCCTTGGCTTTCAAGCCGCCACTTGTGTTGACCGCGACCTTCCCGCCGACCTTCGACTGGCCCTCGCGCGTGAAGGCCCCGCCGGCGCCCTTCGCGCAGAACCCGAGGTCCTCGAGGGCCATGATCTCGGCGATCGTGAAGCAGTCGTGGACCTCCGCAACGTCAATGTCCCCG
>Ga0209342_10000371_pt1 | contig 50491 bp, 50 predicted proteins | sample RifCSP16_2_FD_184023 | JGI IMG/M metagenome (GOLD analysis project Ga0209342, IMG submission 184023) | Soil microbial communities from Rifle, Colorado - Rifle CSP2_sed 16_2 (SPAdes) (version 2) | ecosystem: Environmental > Terrestrial > Deep subsurface > Rock core/Sediment | place: Rifle... | reverse complement strand
GTCCAGACGCCGATCATCGTCGAGTGTCCGATCAACCTCGAGTGCCGGGTGCGGCATCACCTGCCGCTGGGCAGCCACGACCTGTTCGTCGGCGAGGTGGTTGCCGTGCAGGTCAGCCGGTCGGTCCTGGACGAACACGGCCGGGTGGACAACAGCACGCTGAGGCCGATCCTGTTCACCGGCGATCAATACTGGGGGGTAGGCGAATTGCTGGGTCGTTATGGGTTCCGAAAGGCCGGATAGCCTTGTCGCGAGCGGATGCAGCCAGCGTAGGCCCGACGCAGCAAGTCCGGCAGATTGCTGCCCTGCTACTAGGTGGCCAGGTCGCCGGCGTGCTTGGGTTGCGCCAGGCGCACGGCCATGTGGGCCCCTACCTGTTCACGGAGGCAGGTGATCTGGCTTCCCTCGTGCTCGAGCCGAAGCACATGCTCGCCCCGATCTGTCAGACGATCCTCTCCGAGTTCCCGGAGGGCAAGCTCGGCGTGGTAGTCCGGGGCTGTGAGCAGCGCGCGTTGACCGAGATGGCCAAGCTGGGACAGGTCGACCTGGACCGGCTGGTCTTGATCGGCCTGGCGTGCACTTCGGCGATGGCCCGGGAATGCGCGTGTGCCCGCCCTTATCCTGAGCACATCGACGCGGGTGAGAAGACAGATGGCGTCTCACCCACAGAGGACGGGCGGGTGCGCGAGCTGCTGTCCATGGAGCTGCAAGACCGGCTGGACATCTGGCAGGAGGCCTTCACCCGCTGCATCAAGTGCTACGGCTGTCGCAATGCCTGTCCAGTGTGTATCTGTGAGGAGTGTACGCTGCAGCAAGCCTGCTGGGTCGAGCAGGGCCGGATCCCGCCTTCGCTGCCCTTCCATCTGATTCGCTTCTACCACGTGGCCGACAAGTGCCTCGGGTGTGGGGCCTGCGAGGCGGCCTGTCCCATGGATATCCCCTTGACCGCACTGCACCTGCTATTCCGGGAGCGACTGCGAGAGCTCTTCGCCTACGAGCCCGGGCTGGATGTCGCGCACAGATCGCCGCTCATCACCAGCCTGCAGCAGGCTCCCTTCGCCGACGGCCGGGGAGAGTGACGGGTGGACTATCGGTCGGTGCTGACGACCTGCCCTTACTGCGGCTGTGGCTGCGGGATGTACCTCCCGGTGGTCAACGGACGGCTGGGGCGGCCGCTTCCCGACCGGTCCCATCCGCTCAGCCAGGGCAGGCTGTGCATCAAGGGCTATGCCGCTCACGAGCACGTCAACAGCCCGGATCGGCTGACCCGGCCGCTGGTGCGAGATGGGCAGGGGTTGAGACCTGCGACCTGGGATGAGGCGCTGAAACTGGTCGCCTCCAGGCTGATGGGGATCCGAGACGAGCACGGGCCGGACAGTCTGGCCTTTCTGTGCTCGGCCAAGTGCACAAATGAGGAGAACTACCTGCTGCAGAAACTCGCCCGGGCCTGCTTCGGCACCAACCACATCGATCACTGTGCCCGGCTCTGTCACGCACCCACCGTGGCCGGCTTGGTCGTGGCCTTTGGCAGCGGAGCGATGACCAACTCGATCCCGGATCTCGAGGAAGCCGACTGCATCCTGCTCACCGGGTCCAACACCAGCGAGAACCACCCCCTGATCAGCACCCGCCTGCTGCGGGCCAAGCGCAACGGAGCCAGGCTGATCGTGGTCGATCCGCGCGGCATCCACCTGACCCGTTTCGCCGACATCCACGCCCGCCCCCGTCCCGGCACCGACGTGGCCTGGATCAACGGGTTGATGCACATCATCCTGGCGGAGGGCTGGGAGAACCGGGAGTTCATCGCCGCGCGCACCGAGGGGATCGAGGCGCTGCGGGCGAAGGTCGCCGAGTATCCGCCGGAGCGGGTGGAAAAGATCACCGGGATCGAGCCGCAGCAGCTCCGCGAGATTGCCCGGCTTTACGCTGGCGCGGAACGAGGGAGCATTGTCTACGCCATGGGCATCACCCAGCACACCACCGGCACGGACAACGTGCTCGCCCTGGCGGACTTGGCCATGCTGACCGGCCATGTGGGGAGGCGCGGCACCGGGGTCAATCCGCTGCGAGGCCAAGACAACGTCCAGGGCGCGTGCGACATGGGCGGGCTGCCCGACGTCTTCCCTGGATATCAGCCGGTTGCCGACCCCGAAGCCAGGGTCAAGTTTGGGAAGGCCTGGCTCGAGGATGGCGGTGATGCCTCTGCTGTGCGAGAGCTTCCGCACGAGCCGGGCCTGACGGTGGTCGAGATGATGTCCGCCGCCGCAGAGGGCCGGCTCAAAGCGATGTACGTGCTGGCCGAGAACCCGATGCTCTCGGATCCGGACATCCATCACGTGCGGGAGGCGCTGCAGGCGCTTGAATTCCTGGTGGTGCAGGACATCTTTCTCACCGAGACGGCCGAGCTGGCCGACGTCGTCCTGCCCGGCAGCAGCTTCGCCGAGCGGGACGGCACCTTCACCTGCACCGATCGCAGCGTGCAGCGGATCCGCAAGGCGGTCGAGACGCCCGGGGAGGCCCGGCCCGATTGGCAGATCATCGGTCAGGTGGCCAGCGCCTGCGGGGCGAGCGGCTTTGAACACGGCACGCCGGAGGCCGTGTTCGCCGAGATGGCCCGCCTGACGCCGATCTATGGCGGCATCAGCTACGACCGGCTGGAGCGCGAGTGGCTGCGCTGGCCGTGCCGGTCGCCCGACGACCGGGGGACCGAGCTGCTGCATGTCGACCGCTTCAGCCGGGGACTGGGCCACTTTACGCCGGTGGATTATCGCCCGCCGGCGGAGGAGCCGGACGAACAGTATCCCTTCGTGCTCACCACTGGGCGGACCATGTTCCACTACCACACCGGAAGCATGACCCGCCGCTCGCCAAGCCTCGATCGGGAGCTCAGGGAGGGCTTCGTCGAGCTCAACCCCCTGGATGCCCGTAACTTGGGGATTGCCGACGGCGGCAGGGCCAGGATCGCCTCCCGGCGAGGGCAGATCGAGATCACCGCCAGGCTGGATCCGGCCGCGCCGCCAGGGGTGGTGTTCATCCCCTTTCACTTCGCAGAGAGCGCGGCCAACGCGCTGACCCACCGGAGCCTGGATCCCGTGTCCAAGATCCCCGAGTTCAAGGTCTGCGCCGTCTCCGTGGAGGCGGGCTAACCCCGCGATGGCCGAGGTCCTGGAACAGGCCATCCAGCGGTACGGACTGTCCTTGTGTGTCGATTGCGGCAAGTGCGTGGCGGTCTGCCCGATGGGGGAGATCTTCGATGATTTCTGTTACGAGGTCTCGCCGCGCGGGGTCATCGAAGCGGTGCTGATCGAGGGCGAGGAAGCGATGCTCGGCGCCAGCCAGCTGTGGTTCTGCCTGCCCTGCGATCTGTGCAGCTCCCTGTGCCCGGCCGGCGTGCGCTTCCGGGACTTTGTGGAGGCCAGTCGCCTGCTTGCCGTCCAGCGGGGGGTGAAAGAGCAGGCGCAGTTCTGCCGCGGCTGCGGCAGCTACCTCTGGCCGGCGCACACCGTGGGGTATTTGAAGGGGAAGCTCGGGGAGGCAGCGGAGGTCAGCCTGACCCTCTGCCCGCGCTGCCGTCGCTATGCATTTGGGTCGGTGGCCAAGGCACAGATGCCGGGAAGCCACCGTCCAGGGGTCGAGATCCCATGAAGGTTCATCTCAAGGTCCTGCTGCCAGCGTTGGCGGAGTCGATCGGGCGCAAGGAATCTGAGTTGGAGTTCGCCGGGGAAACGGTCGGAGAGCTGCTGGATCACCTGGCCCGGCAGTACGGCCGGAGCGCCGAGCGGGCCATGTATGATGAGGCGGGTCGGCTGGATCCGCTGGTCCAGGTACTGGTGAACGGGGAGCAGTGGGTCACCCGCGAGCGCCTGGGTGCTACGCTACGGGAGGGCGACGAGGTGATGCTGCTGATGATGATGGCGGGAGGCTAGCGGTCCGGGCGGGTTCTTGGCGATCGAACCCCAGCCGGAAGACTAGCCCGGCTCCTGCGGCACCTGGCTGGCAACCAGGCGTTGACACAGGTCCACGCCGGTCACCGCGTCCGTGCTCCAGTGGTTGGCGCCCACGTACTGGCATACCTGCTCGCTGAGCAGGCCGCCTCCGATGACGATCGGTCCGGCGTAGCGCTGCCCGCACAGCCGCACCACCGTGGCGTGCACGGATGAGGAAGCCTCCCTGCAGAGCAGCCTGCGCGGGTGCCGCTTGGATTCGGGGATGGAGTAGATCAGCAGGTGCCTGCGCGCAAGGGCACGTGCCATGCCCCCTTGCGAGGCCGGCGTCACACCTCGCCGGGTCGGAGCGCCGCTGAGCAGCGGAGGCGCCCTCCGGCAGGGCGTACCTAACCGGGCTGGCTCAAACGACCCACCAACATTTCTCCGACTGCCGAGGTGGACAACCCGCTGCGGGTGTCCACCGAGGGGATGGCGCCGCTGGCGAGCAGGCCCGCCACCGAAGACTCCACCCGGGCGGCAGAATCCGTCTCACCCAGATAGTCCAGCATCATGGACACCGCCAGCACAGCCCCCAGCGGGCAGGCCACCCCCTTACCGGCGTGTTTGGGGGCCGAGCCGTGTATGGGCTCAAACATGGACGTGCGGCCCGGGTGCAGGTTGCCGGAGGCGGCGATGCCCATGCCGCCTTGCAGCATGGCCCCCAGGTCGGTGATGATGTCTCCGAACAAGTTGGGGGTCACCACGACGTCGAACCACTCGGGGTTCTTGATCATCCACATGCAGGCCGCGTCGACGTAGGCGTGGTCGGTCTCGATCTGGGGGTAGTCCGTCGCCACCTCGGCGAAGGCCCGGGTCCAGATGTCCTGGGGACGGATGGCGTTGGCCTTGTCGACCAACGTGACCTGCGGCTTGCGCCCCTGCGGGCCGCGCTGCTGGGCCCGCCGCTGGGCCAGCTCGAAGGCGTAGCGGATGGCGCGAGTGCAGCCCTTCCAGGTATACACCCCGGTCACCGTGGCCACCTCGTCTTCGGTGCCCTTCTTCAGGTGGCCGCCGATCTGGGCATACAGGCCCTCGGTGTTCTCGCGCACCACGGTGAAGTCGATATCCGCCGGGCCTTTGTCCTTTAGCGGGCACAGCCGTTCGGCGAAGAGCTTAATTGGCCGCAGGTTGATGTACAGGTCCAGACCGAAGCGCAGGCCCAGGATCACCGAGCGCTCCACCAGCCCGGGCTCCACGTCGGGGTGACCGATGGCGCCCAGCAGCACTGCGTCCAGCGAACGCCACTCGTCGATCACCCGCTCGGGCACCAGCTCTTTGGTCTTGAGGTAGTACTCGCCGCTGTAGGGGTAGTCCTCCAACTCGACGGCGAAACCATCTTGTGCGGAGACAGCCCGCAGAACCTTCAACGCTTCGTGCATCACCTCCGGCCCGATGCCGTCGCCCGGGATGACTCCGATCTTGTAGGTTTTCATCCAGCCTGCTCCTCCTGCATCCGGCGGGCGATGACCAGCCTTTGGATCTGGGCCGTCCCTTCATAGATCTGCATGATCTTGGCGTCGCGCATCCACTTCTCCACCGGGTACTCCCGCATGTAGCCGTAGCCACCCAGGACCTGCACCGCGTCGGTGGTGACCTGCATGGCCATGTCCCCGGCGACCAGCTTGGCCATGCTGGACTCGCTGGTGCAGGACAGACCCTGATCCGCAAGCCAGGCTGCCCGCCAGGTCAGCAGCCGAGCTGCATCGATCTGGGCGGCCATGTCTGCGAGCAGGAAGGACACGCCCTGGTAGCTGGCGATCGGCTTGCCGAACTGAGTGCGCTGCTGGGCGTAGTCGCGGGCATATTCAAAGGCTGCCCGGGCCACCCCCACCGCCGCGGCAGCGATGAGGGTGCGGCTGGTGTCGAAGGTTCGCATGGCGATTTCGAAACCCGCACCCTCCTCGCCCAGCCGGTTCTCCACCGGCACCTCGACCCCCTCGAAGGCCAGGCTGGCAGTGTGGGAGGCGCGGATGCCCAACTTCTTTTCCTTCTTTCCGGCCACAACCCCCGGCCAGTCGCGCTCCACGATGAAGGCGGTGATGCCGCGCAGGCCCAGCGAGATGTCCACGGTGGCGAAGACCACCATGATCTCGGCAATCCCGGCGTTGCTGATGAAGGTCTTGTATCCGTTCAAGACGTACTTACTGTCCTCCCGCCGTGCCTGGGTGATGATGCCGGCGGCGTCGGAGCCGGCGGAGGGCTCGGTCAGGGCGAAGGCCCCCAGGGTCACCTGGGCCGGATCACACAAGCGGGAGAGGTACTTCAATTTCTGCTCTTCAGACCCCGCCAGCAGGATCGGAGTGGCGCACAATCCAAGGCCGCCGACGATGGTGCCCACGCCGGCGCAGCCCCAGGACAGCTCCTCGTCCACGATGGCGCGCGCCAACGTGCTCTCCACTCCGCCCCCTCCGTACGCTTCGGGCAGATGAAAGGTGAGCAGGCCCGCCTGATGCGCCTTCTCCAGCACCTCCCAGGGCACTTGCTCGGCCTCGTCGGCCTCGGGGGCGACCGGCCGGATGGTCTTCACGGCGAACTTGTGAGCCAGCGCCTGAAACTCCCGCTGCTCGTCAGTCAGATCAAAGGAGATCATGCTGTTCTCCCGGGGACGGGCCGGCAGGCAGGCCGGGCTCGACCATGGTCATTGCGGCGACCTCTCGGCCAGCCGCTCCTCCACGTAGGCCAGCAGCCCGCCGCGCTGGATGATGCGCAGCAGGAACTCGGGGTAGGGCGCGGCCTGATAGGCCTGGCCGCGAGTCAGGTTGCGGATGGTGCCGGAGGCCGGTTCGACCTCCAGCTCGTCACCCGGCTGAATCCCCTCCACCGCCGCGGGGCATTCCAGGATGGGCAGGCCGATGTTGATGGCGTTGCGGAAGAAGATGCGGGCAAAGGAGCTGGCCACCACCGCCGAGACGCCGGCGGCCTTGATGCTGATCGGCGCCACCTCGCGGGAGGAGCCGCAGCCGAAGTTGGACTCGGCCACGATGACGTCGCCGCGGCGCATCCGGCGCACGAAGCTCGGGTCGGCGTCCTCCATGCAGTGCTTGGCCAGTTCGGCCGGGTCAGCGGTGTTGCAGTGGCGGGCGGGGATGATGGCGTCGGTGTCGATGTTCTTGCCGAACTTCCACGCCCGCCCGCGGATACGCACCCGCTCGCGCAGGTAGTCGCGCCGCACCGGGCCGGCCGGGCTGCGGGGCAGGTGGTCGAAGAAAAGGACCCGATCGGGGATCGCATAGTCCGGCAGCCGCTCGCCAGCGTAGGCCAGCAGGGCCTCGGTCTCCACGTTCGCACCGGGTTTCAGCACCAGGCAAGCGCAGCTGATCTCACCGTACAGGGCGTCCGGGATGCCCACCACGGCCGCCTCTCTGACGGCGGGGTGAGTGCGCAGCCCCATCTCCACCATGCCCGGGTGGATCTTAAACCCTGCCCGATTGATCACCTCGTCTTTGCGCCCCAGCAGGTGCACCGGCCCGTCGGGATCGATCCGCGCCAGGTCACCGGTATGCAGCCAACCCTCCGGATCCACGGCCTGGGCGGTGGCCTGTGGATCCTCCCAGTAGCTCAACATCACGTTGTAGCCCTTAACGCACAGCTCACCCTCCTCGCCGGCCAACAGCTCGGTCCCGGAGAGGTCGATGACCTTGAGCGAGATCCCCGGGTGGGGCCGCCCCACCGTCTCGGTGGCTGTCACCGGGCCGTCGCCGAAGCGGGTCATGGTCACGGAGGGGGAGGCCTCGGTCAGACCGTAAGCCAGGAGCACCTCGAACCCCATCCGTTCTCGAACCTGGCGGACCAGCTCCGGTGGGCAGGGGGCGCCGGCCATCGCGCCGGCGCGGAGGCTGGTAACCCGGGCGGGGTCGAACTCGGGATGGTTGAGCTCGAGGGCGAACATGGTCGGGACGCCGTGGTGCACGGTGACCTGGTGCTCGGCGATCAGGCGCAGGGCCTCCCCTGGGCTGTAGCGAGGCAGGCAGACCAGTTCGGCGCCGGCGACGGTGCAGGCCAGGATTGTGGGCGTCAGCCCGAAGGTGTTGGAGAAGGGGACAGTGCCCAGGAAGACGTCCTGCTCCGTGCAGCGCATCTCCTCGGCTACCTGGGCTGCGTTGCGAACCATCGCCGAGTGCGCCAGCACGGCACCCCGCGGCTGGCCCGAGCTTCCCAGGGTGTGAATGATGGCGGCCGGATCCTGTGGTTGGGCGGCAGGCTCTGGAGCCGGCGCCTGCGAGCCGACCAGCTCTGCCCAGCTCAGGGCGCCGGGCGCTTGGCCACCCCAAGCGATCAGATGCTGCAGCTCCGTGACCTCGCCGCGCAGCTCCTGGATCATCCCCAGATGATCCACGCCGCGATGGTTCTCGGGATCGGAGAAGCCGATGAGTGCCTTGGGGCGAGTCCTGGCCAGCCGCAGCCGGACTTCGTCGCGGCTGCGGCGAACATTGATGGGGACCAGCAGTAGCCGCGCTTTGGCGGCGGCGAACAGCGCCAGGACGAAGGCCGGCAGGTTAGGCAGCAGGACCGCCAGTCGGTCGCCCGGCTCGAGCCCGAGCCGGCGAAATGCCCCGGCGAGGGAATCCGCCGCCGTTTGGGCCTGGGCATAGGTCCAACGCTCGTCGCCGTCCGTCAAGAAGGCCCGATCGGGATAGGCGGAGGCCTGCGCCGCAAGGAGCCGATCTAGGGTGGTGTGGTGGAACCGCTCGAAAGGCATTGGGGCCCCCGCGTCGCCCGTCACCGAGTTCGCCGCGCCGCTCACATCCGCACCTTGCCCAGCACCTCCTCGGGGGAGGCGATGTGTCCGGCGATCGCCGAGGCGGCGGCGACGTAGGGGTTGGCCAGATAGACCTCGCTTTCCGGGTGGCCCATACGGCCGCGGAAGTTGCGGTTGCTGGTGGACACACAGCGCTCGCCGGCGGCCAACACGCCCATGTGGCCCCCCAGGCACGGCCCGCAGGTCGGAGTGCTCACGCTGCACTCGGCCTCGATGAAGACCTGCACTAACCCCTCGCGCACCGCGTCCAGGTACACCTTCTGGCTGCCGGGGATCACCACAGTCCGGACCCGCGGATGGATCGTGCGGCCCTGCAGCACGCTGGCCGCGGCCCGCAGGTCCTCCAGGTTGCCGTTGGTGCACATCCCGATCACCACCTGGTCGATCTCGATCCCGGCCAGCTGCGAAACCGGCCGCACGTTCTCGGGCAGGAAGGGCACGGCCACAAAGGGCTCGAAGCGGCTGACGTCGATTTCGTGATGGGCGGCGTAACCGGCGTCCGGGTCGGACTGTGCCAGCATGCCATCGGGCGCGCCCCGGCTGCGCACGAACTCCAGGGTCTGCTCGTCGGCGGGGATCAAGCCAGTCTTGGCGCCTGCCTCGATGGCCATGTTGGCCATGGCGAAGCGATCGGCCATGCCCAGGTGATCCAGCGCCTCCCCGCGCATCTCCATGGCCATGTAGCGGGCGCCCTCCACCCCGATCTCCCCGATGGTGTGCAGGATCAGGTCCTTGCCGCCGACCCAGGGGGGCGGTGTGCCGTGGTACTCCAGCAGCATGGATTCGGGAACCTTGAGCCACAGCTCGCCCAGCGCCATGGCCGCGGCGGCGTCGGTGGAGCCGATGCCGGTGCCGAAGGCACCCAGGAAACCGTAGGTGCAGGTGTGCGAGTCGGCGCCGGCGATCAGGTCGCCCGGCGACACCATCCCTTGCTCGGGCAGCAGCACATGCTGGATACCGGCCCGCCCCACGTCGAAGAAGCGCAGGCCATGCTGGCGGGCGAATTCCCGACAGCGTTTGACGATCTCGGCGCTCTGGATGTCCTTGGCCGGTGTGAAGTGGTCCATGACGAAGACCACCTTCTGGGGATCGAAGACCCGGGCGCCTTTGATCTTGGTGAACTCTTCGATGGCCACCACCGCCGAGAGCTCGGAGGCCAATACCAGGTCGACCCGGGCGTTGATGAATTCGCCCGGGAAGACTTGCTCCCGGCCGCACTTGGCCGCCAGGATCTTTTCAGCCAGGGTGTGGCCCATCACCGGAAGGTCCGGCCTTTCTCGCTCGGCGGCTTCTCCATCTCAGCCCGTCGCGCCTTGCCCGCCCGTCACGGCCCACCGGCCAGGATTGCCAGGTCGCGTTCGGTCACTTCTTCGCCATTCTGCAGCCGCTCGCGCATCACCTTGACCATGCGCAGGATCATGTCTTCCGTAAGCAGGGTGTTGGCGCGCTTGGCGGCGGCCAGGATCTTCTCCACGAAGACCGGATGGACCTCGATCTCGCGCGCCTGCAGCCAGTAGCGCACGTTGTGCTCGCCGCTCATGGGCCCGATCTCGACGCGCTGCTCGCGGCCCACTAGGCTGGCCGGCACGCCGCTGTACACCCGGTCGGCGAGCCAGTCATCCTGCTTGGAGAGCGCCTTGGCGATGGCGGCGGCGTGCACCCCGGTGGCGGTGCGGAAGGAATCGGCGCCCACGACCGGATAGTTGAAAGGAATAGGCGCGCCGAAGGCCTGCGACACCACCTGGCAGTACTCAGGCAGCTTGGTCAGGTCGCGATCGGAGAGGCCCAGCAGGTCCAGGTTCACCAGCAGCAACTCCATGGGGGTGTTGCCGGACCGCTCCCCGATCCCCAGGCCGCAGGCGTGCACCCGATCGGCCCCGGCCTGAATGGCCGCCAGAGAGTTGATGAGTTCCATGCCGCGATCCCGGTGGCCGTGCCAATCGATCCCCACCTCCGGGTTGACCTCGTCGCGCACGCCGGCGATGAAACCCAACAGGCTGCGCACACCCTCCGGGGTGGCGTGGCCGACGGTGTCGGCCACGCAGATGCGTTGGGCGCCGGCCCGCATGGCCTCCCGGTAGATCTGGCGCAAGTGGTCGGGGTGGGCGCGGGTAGTGTCTTCGGTGACGAACATCACCGGCAGGCCGTTGCGCACTGCCAACCCCACCGCCTCGCGGGTGAGGCGGAGCAACGTGGCGAGCTCCCAGCCCTCGGCGTACTGGCGGATCGGGCTGGAGCCAAGGAAGATGCAGGCCTCGATGGCGATGCCCGCCTGATTGGAGGCCTCGATGATCGGTTCGATGTCGCTGGCCAGCGTGCGGGCTGCGCTCTGCGGCTGGATGGGCATGTCCTGGTTGGCGATCTCGCGGGCCAGCACGACCACGTCCTGTCGGAAGCGCTCCCCTGCGCCGCACAGCCCCAGGTCGGCCGCGTCCACCCCCAGGTCGCGCATCAGGTAGAGCAGGTAGACCTTGTCCTGGATGGGTGGGTGGATGATGGACGGCGACTGCAGCCCGTCGCGCAGCGTCTCGTCGGTGATGAGCACCCGGGCCGGGTAGTGCGGGGCTTCGCCTTTCACGTTCCAGTCGTAGATCAACTGCTTGCCTGACATCTCGTCCATGCTCAGCTCCTCGGCCGCAGCGGGGTCACATACGGGCCGGCGGTGTGCGCAGACGGATCGAGCTTCATCGCATGGCCGCCCGGTAGCCGGCGGCGGCCGGTGCGCTCCTTCTGCCTCAACGCGCAGCCGCCTCCCGGCCGGCGGCGAAGGCCTGCAGATTGGGCTGGCGGAAACGCTCGGGGATGCGCTGGCGCAGAGCATCCAGCCAGGTTTCGTGGGACAGCGGGAGGAAGGTCGAGACTGCCCCGAGCATGACCACGTTGGCCATGCGGCCGTCCCCCAGCTCGCTTGCCAGTCGGGAGGCCTCCATCGCCAGCACCCGGTAGCCGCGGGAGCGAATGAATTCGGCGGACCCATGGGGGTAGTCCCGCTCGGCGTCCTTCACCGAGCCGGGGATGATCTCGTGCTGGTTGACCAGGATGACGCCATGCTGCCGATCGCCGAAGTGCGCGAAGCGCAGCGCCTCCAGAGCCTCCAGCCCGACCACCAGATCCGCCTTTCCTGGCGTGACCACCGGCGACCAGACCTTCGTGCCGAAGCGCACGTGGGTCTCCACACTGCCGCCGCGCTGCGACACGCCGTGCACCTCGGTCTGCTTGACGTCATAGCCTTCGCGGACCGCAGCCAGGGCGGTGACTTCCGCACCCAGCAGCACTCCCTGTCCGCCCACGCCGGCGAAAAGCAAGCTGTACACCTTGCCATTTGCCTCGCTCATGCCGGCACCTGTGCGACCGGGTAGATGGCCTCGGTCGGGCAGACCTGGGCACACACCGTGCAGGCGGTGCATTGATCGGCCACGATCTCCGGGAAGTCCCGATCGTTGCGCGCGATGGCCGGGCACCACACCTTGAAGCAGGCCTCGCACTGAGTGCACAACCCTTCATCCACATAGAACGGGAGCAGGTCGCGATGCTTCATCTCCGGGAGCTGCTGGCAAGGGCCCTGGGCGATCACCACCGCCGGCCCCGGGTGCGCCAGCGCCTTGCGCAGCGCCCCCAACACGGCCTTGCGGTCCCAGGTGTCCGCCAGCTGCACCTGCTCGACGCCGCATGCGCGGCACATGGCCTGCAGGTCCAGCCTGGGAGCATCCGCCCCGGTGATGGACTTGCCGGAGGCCGGGTGCGGCTGGCCGCCGGTCATGCCGGTGGTGGCGTTGTCCAGGATGACCAGGGTGAGCCGGCTTCCGTTGTAGACCGCGTCAATGAGCGAAGGGATGCCGGCGTGCACGAAGGTGGAATCGCCGATCAGCGCCACCACCCGCTCCTCCCCGGCCCGTTCCAGCCCGAAGGCGGTGCCGATGCTGGCCCCCATGCAGAAGGTGGTGTGGGAGGCCTCGTAAGGGTACAACGCGCCCATGGTGTAGCAGCCGATGTCGCCCGCTACGGTGACCTTGAGCTGGCGCAGGGCACTGAACACGGTGCGGTGGCCGCAGCCGACGCAGAACATGGGCGGGCGGGGGAGGATCTTGAGATCGCCGTTGAGCGGCCCGGGCACCGCCTCGAGCCCCAGGGCGGTTGCCAGACGCCCCGGCGAATACTCGTCGATGACCCCAAAGCGGTCCTTGCCCTGCAGGTTGGTAATGCCGATCGAGCGCATGAACTCTTCGATGAAGGCCTCGCCCTCTTCGACAACGTACACCGTCTCATGGTGCCCGCAGAAGTCCTGCAGCAGCGCGGCCGGCAGCGGGTAGGTGACGCCCAGCCGCAGCACGCCAGCCTCAGGCAGGACTTCCTTCACATACTGGTAGGCAATGCCGCTGGTGACCACTCCCACCCGGCTTTCCCCCGGCTCGACCCGGTTGATGGGGAGGGTCTCGACAAGTTGCTTGAGCCGCTCCAGCCTGGCCTCCACCTGCGGCCGCAGCAGCCTGCGGTAGATGGGGACGGAGAAGCGGCGCGGGTCTCGCTCGAAGCTGCGCCGGGCGACCTGCTGGCGCTCGCCCAGACTCACCAGGCTCTTGTGATGGGCCAGTCTGGTGGTCGTGCGCATCATCACCGGGGTGGCGAACGTCTCAGAGAGCTCCAGGGCCAGCTTGACGAAGTCTTTGCACTCCTGGGCGTCGCTGGGCTCGAGCACGGGCACCTTGGCCATGCGGGCCAGGTAGCGGTTGTCCTGCTCGTTCTGCGAGGAGTGCATGCCGGGGTCATCGGCCGAGATCACCAGGAAGCCGCCGTTGGTGCCGGCGTAGGGGAACACCATGAACGGGTCGGCGGCCACGTTGAGGCCGACATGCTTCATGGTCACCAACGTGCGCAGCCCGCCGATGGCGGCGCCCATGCCCTCCTCGAAGGCCACCTTCTCGTTGGCCGACCACTGCGCGTGCACTTCGGGGTAGCGGCTGAGGGTCTCCAGGATCTCGGTGCTGGGGGTGCCCGGGTAGCCGGCAGCGAACTCTACCCCCGCCTCCCAGGCGCCGCGGGCGATGGCCTGGTTGCCCAGCAGGAGTTCGCGCTTCATTGCGAGGCCTCTGCCTGTGCGGTCCGCTCCATCTCGACCAGTCCCAACAGCCGCGCCGCGTTGCCGCCCAGGATCAGCTCCTTGGCCTCCGGCCCCAGCGGCAGGTCCATGATGGCGTCGATGTTGCGCCGCAAGTCAGGGTTGCCGAACCAGTCCGAACCGTACACGACCTTCTCGGCGATCTCCTCCAGCCGGGGGAAGTACTCCAGCAGTTTTTTCGCCGGTAAACCGGAGACCTCCAAGTAGACGTTGGGATGACGGCGGGCCATCCAGAACGCTTGCTCATACCAGAAGGGCCGCCCGCCGTGGGCCATGAGCAGGTTCAACTCAGGGAAGTCGATAGCCACATCGTCCAGGTGCAGTGGATCGCCGTACTTGATGCGGGCGCCCTTGAATGCCGAGGAGCCGGTGTGCACCAAAGCCGGTATGCCCAGCTCCTGGGCCTTCGCGTACATGGGATATAGCCTCGGATCGTTGCTGTAGTGCAGCTGGTAGACCGGGTAGACCTTAATGCCGCGGAAGCCCTGCTCCTGCACCAACTGCTCCAGCCGGGCGGCGAGATCACCTTCGATGAAAGGGTTGAGGTTGGCAAAGGGGATCAGCCGACCGGCAGGGCCGGTGGGCGGATCGGGCACGGCGTTGGCTGCGCGCACAAAGGCGATGGTCTGTTCATTGCTGATGGTGCCGGTGGTGACCGGGGAGACCTCGGCCAGCGCCACCGCGTGGTCGATGCCCGCCGACTGAAGGGCGCGGCGGATGCCTTCGGGGGTCAGGGTCTGCCGCATGAGCTCGAGCAGGTCGCCATCGTATTGCTCCTGCGCGAAGTCCAGGACCCACGGGTGCTCGTGCTCGGGCCGGGAGACGTGCAGGTGGAAATCGACGATCACGGAACGACCACCGAACGGATCCCCTCGCCCCGGCGCAGGGCGTCTAAGGCTGCGTTGATTTGGTCCAAGGGGTACCGGGCGGTCACCAGCTCAAGCAGCTTGATCTTTCCCAGGCGAACGAGCTCCAACACGCGCGGGTAGTCCACGGCCCGGCACCCCAGCGATCCGACGATCTCCATTTCGCGATACATGGTCCGGCCACTGTCCAACCGCATCGCCTGGCTGGCGAAACCCACCACCACGAAGCGCCCGCCGGTGCGTAGGCAGGCGAAGGCCTGTTCCTGGGTCTCGGGCAGGCCGATAGCCTCGAAGGCGATGTCGGCGCCGCCGCCGGTGAGCTTGCGCACCGCCTTGTCCAGCCGTTCCACGGATCCAGGGTTCACCGTCTCCTGGGCGCCCAGCCTGCGAGCCCAGTCCAGCTTCTGGTCGACAAGGTCGACGGCAATCACCCGTGCGCCCATCGCGGCAGCAACCTGCACCAGGTTGAGCCCGATCCCGCCGCAGCCGATCACCACCACCTGGTCGCCCGGACCCACCCGTCCCCGATTGACCACCGCGTGGTAGGGGGTGGTGATGGCGTCGGCGATGATGGCGCCCTCTACCAGGGGAATCTCCTCCGGCAGCGGGATGAGGTCCTTGATGGGGGCGACCACGAATTCGGCGAAGCCGCCATCCACGTTGTTGCCGAACATCACCATGCGATCGCAGATGTTCTCCCGGCCCGTGCGGCACATGCGGCAGCGGCCGCAGCCGTAGACGGCCGGCAGTAGAACGCGATCGCCTTCCTTCCAGCCGTCGGCGGAAGAACCAAGCTGGGCCACGGTTCCGGAGATCTCGTGGCCCAGGATGAGCGGCGGGGTCTTGAAGGTGGGCACCCCGTGGTCGAGGTAGTGCAGGTCGGTGTGGCACACGCCGCAGGCGGCGACCCTCAGCAGCACTTCTCCGGGCCCGGGCTCGGGGGTGGGGACCTCCCGAACCTCGAGGGGCTGATGGGGGGCGGTGAAAAAGGCGGCTTTCATGGGATCTCCTCGAGTTGGGGGCCGGCCTCGGCCGGCCTGCGGCGTGGGCGGGCCTGGAGGTCGCTAGCGGTGCGGCAGGGGCCTACGAACTGGTTGGCCCGCATGCCGTTCGCTTGCGTCTGGCCTACTGCGGATCTGGGCCGGTGACCCTCTCTCGGCGCATAGTGGTGACGCTCGTCCCAAAAATGAGACATAAATAGTCCAAAAAAGGCCTGAGCTAGCGACTCAGGGGGACCTCACATGCCCCGATTTCCCGCACTCCGTCACAGAAGTGCAACATTAACAGTCTAGCACGACTTCCTGGCCAGTCAACAAGATGTGTCTGTCGGGTGCATTTCACTTGAGTCGGTGCCGCTCCTCCCACCGTCTTCCTACGGCGCGCCGTACAGGATGAAACGCACCCATGTCTGTCACAACCAAGGGGCCGGTGCGCCGCCTGACGGACGAGCGGTGCAACTTGCCGGTTGACACGGCCCGGTCGGGTGCTATACTTCAAATGTCGCAGTTTCAGGACGCTATGGCAATTCTCGCGACATGATAGCTCGCCCCCCTGTTCGCACCCAATTCCTGATCTTTACCCTCTTCGGCGAGTACATCCTGCCGGAGGGCAGAGATGCCTGGACCGCCGGGCTGTTGCAGTTGTTGAACTTGCTCGAAGTCAGCGAACGGGCGGCCCGCTCCACCCTCTCCCGCATGGCCGAGAAAGGCTGGCTGACCTCGGAGCGGGCGGGCCGCCATAGCCGCTACGCACTGACCCCGCGCGGAATCCGGCTGGTCAAAGAAGGCCAGGTGCGCATCTTCGAGCCCCGCCGAACGACCTGGGACGGCCTGTGGCACATGCTGGTCTATTCGATCCCGGAAGGGAAACGCCGGCTGCGAGGGAAGCTGCGCCAGCGCCTGGGCTGGCTAGGGTTCGGCCGTCTGGCTCCTGGCACCTGGATCGCCCCGACCGACCGGCGCGAGGAAGTGCGGCTCCAACTGGAAGACCTCGGGCTGATGGCGTACGCCCAGTACTTCTCGGGACTGCGGCTGCACTTCGCCGACAATGCCGAGATCGTCCGTCGCTGCTGGGATCTGGAGACCCTCAATCGGGACTATGCGGCCTTCCTCGACACCTACGAACCCGTTTTTCAGCGCGTGCGCGGGGAGGACCACCGCGGCCGGCCGATGCCGCCGGCGGAGCACTTCGTGCTGCATTTCTGGCTCACCCTGGGGTACACCCAATTCCCCCGCCGCGATCCCAACCTGCCGCCGGCGCTCCAGCCTGCCGGGTGGCTGGGCACCCGGGCCAGCCAGACGTTCCAGGAGTTCCACCAACTGCTCAAGGAGCCCTCGGATCGGTTCGTGAACGAATTGGTCACCGCCCAGCCGGACGGCAACCGGCGCTCCGGCCCCAGGAATCCTGCCCGGCCCTGAGTTCCCAGCGAGGTCAACCCCATGGACAAGACACGTCACGTGGACGCCACCGGCGACTGCCGAGAGACCTCGTACGAGGTCAGGGACGGGGTGGCGCGCCGGTCTCCCACAAACAGCGGCAGCCACTGAGTGGAACCGACCGGCCGGATCTGGAGCGGATCGCGACCCGGAAGGCCGGCCTGGGAGGCGCAGGCGGGGGCCATTCAGGCGCCACCGCCCTCAGGAGGAGCCATAGCCCATGAGCAGGGGTCTCACCTTCGAGCAGTTCAACCTGGGGGACACGTTCGTCTCTCAGGGCCGGACCGTGACCGAAGCCGACGTGGTAGCCTTCGCCGGCCTGTCGGGGGACTTCAACCCGCTGCACACGGACGCAGTCTTCGCCGCGACCACCCCGGCCGCCGGACGAATCGCCCACGGGATGCTCGTCGCCGCCATGGCTACCGGCATGGCCAACTGGACCGGGATCTTCGAAGGCACCACCATTGCGCTGATGGAACAGGTTATCCGCTACAAGGGGATGGTCAGGTTTGGCGACACGGTGCACCTGGAGATGAAGGTGGCGGACCTGAAGCAGACTTCCAAACCCGACCGAGGCGTCGTCACCTATGACGTGCAGGTCGTGAACCAGGATGGGCAAACGATCATCGAGGGCCCGTGGACGCTGCTGATGCGGCGCCAGTCGGCCAGCGCGGAGAGTTGAGGCCGAGGGTCGGGGCTTCAGTCGAGCAAGGGAGAGCAGGCATGCAACTCAAGGACAAGGTGGCCTGGATCACCGGGGGAGGGGCCGGGATCGGCCGCGCAACTGCGCTGCGCTTCGCCAAGGAAGGGGCCTGCTTGGTGCTGGGGGATCTGGATGAGGCCGGCCTGCAGGAAACCGTGGCGGCGGTGGAGGCCGCTGGTGGGCAGGCGGCCGCCGTCGCCGGCGACATCACCCACCGGGACGACGCCGAGCGGATGGCCGCGGTGGCCTTGGAGCGGTTCGGCCGGCTGGACATCCTGATCAACAACGCCGGCATCAACCGGGACGGCCTGGCGGTTAAGGTCAAGGACGGCCAGGTGCGGCTCATGGGGGACGAGATGTGGGACCCGGTCCTGGCGGTCAACCTGAAGGGCACCTTTCTGTGCGCCCAGGCGGCGGCGGTGCCCATGATCCTGCGCGGCCTAGGGGGACGGGTGGTCAACACCTCTTCGATTGGGGCGCTGGGCAATGTCGGTCAGGCCAACTACGCCGCCTCCAAGGCGGGCGTCATCGGCCTCACCAAGACTCTGGCGTTGGAGTGGGCCCGCTTCAACATCACCGTGAACTGCGTCGCCCCGGGGGCCACCGATACCCGCATGACAGCCGGCATCCCGGAGAAGCTGATGGAGGGGTTGTTGGCCAAGATCCCGCTGCACCGGTTGGCGCAGCCGGAGGAGATCGCCGAGGCGCATCTGTTCCTGGCCTCGGATGCGGCCGCGTACGTCACCGGACAGGTGCTGTTCGTGGACGGCGGGATCAGCGTGGGAGTGTGAGGAGAGGGAGAAATGAGCGAGCAAGTCGATGAGAGGCTGGCGCCGGCCACACCCGGCCTGCTGCAGGACAAGGTGGCTTTGGTCACCGGAGCCAGCATGGGCATCGGCGAGGCCATCGCCCTGGACCTGGCCGCCAACGGCGCCCATGTGGCCTTCACCTATCGCACCCATGCTGCGGAAGCGGGGGCGGTTGCGGGGCGGATCGAGCAGTGCTCCCGGCGAGCATTGGCGCTGCAAGCCGATGTGGCTTCCTTTGAGGACGCCCAACGGGTCATCCAGCAGGCGCAGGGGGGCCTGGGCCGGCTGGACATCCTCATCAACAACGCCGGCATGAACTGGGACGCGGTGGTGTGGAAGATGACCGAGGAGCAGTGGGACCGGGTGATCGAGGTGGACCTCAAGGGCACTTTCAACTACCTGCATGCGGTCGCGCCGGTCTTCAAGGAGCAGGGATCGGGCAAGATCGTCAACGTGACCTCCATCAACGGGCTGCGCGGCAAGTTCGGACAGTCCAACTACTCCGCCGCCAAGGGCGGCGTGATCGCCCTGACCAAGACCGCCGCCCGCGAGCTGGGGCGCTACAATGTCAATGTCAACTCGGTCGCCCCGGGCTTGATCGAGACGCCGATGGTCAAGCAGGCACCCGAACAGGTACGAGAAATGGCCCTGGCGGAAATCGTGCTGGGCAGGCTGGGCACGCCCGAGGAGGTGGCCCATGTGGTCAGCTTCTTGTGCAGCGAAGCCGCCCGCCACATCACCGGCCAGGTGATCCAGGTGGATGGAGGGCAGTACATGTGAGTGAGCCGGTTATCGTCCAAGCCGTGCGCACGCCGATCGGGGCCCATGGGGGTGCCTTGAAGGACGTGCGCCCGGATGACATGGCGGCGCTGGTCTTGGCCGAGGTGGTGAAGCGGGCCGGGGTCGACTCGGCCCTGGTCGAGGAGGTCTATCTCGGCTGCGCCAATCAAGCCGGCGAGGACAACCGCGACGTGGCCCGCATGGCGACCCTGCTGGCCGGTTTCCCGACCGCCGTGGCGGCGGTGACCTTCAACCGGCTGTGCGCCTCCAGCCTGGCGGCGGTCAACGCCGCAGCGCGGGCGATCGCAGCCGGGGAGGGCGAGGTCTACATCGCCGGCGGGGTCGAATCGATGTCGCGCGCCCCCTGGGCCGTGCCTAAGGCGGAGCGGGCGTTCCCTTGGGGTGACGTCACCATGTACGACACGACCATCGGCTGGCGCTTCCCCAACGCCCGCCTGAAGGAGCAGTTCGGCAACGACAGCATGGGCGAGACCGCCGAGAACATTTACGCCGAGAAGCCCATCAGCCGAGAGGACCAGGACGCCTTCTCGCTGCAGAGCCACCAGCGAGCAGTGGCAGCCATCGACTCCGGACGCTTCGCCGAGGAAATCATCCCGGTGAGCATTCCCCGGCGCAAGGGCGACCCACTGGTCGTGGACACCGATGAGCGGCCGCGCCGGGATACGACTCTGGAGGCGCTGGCCAAGCTGAGGCCGTCGTTTCGCTCCAACGGCACGGTGACGGCCGGCAACGCCTCCGGAATCAACGACGGCGCCGCGGCGGTGCTCCTGATGTCCCGCGAGAAGGCAGAGTCACTGGGGCTGAAGCCGTGGGTGCGCTGGGTGGCGTCGGGCGCGGCGGGGGTCGAGCCGCGCACCATGGGCTACGGCCCCATCCCGGCGGCACGCAAGGCGCTGAAGCGGGCGGGCCTGACGCTGGAGGACATTGGGTTGATCGAGCTCAACGAGGCCTTCGCCGTCCAGGCGCTGGCGGTGATGCGCGAACTCGGAATGCGCGAGGAGATCACCAACGTGAACGGCGGCGCCATCGCCTTGGGCCATCCGCTGGGATGCACCGGCGCCCGCATCGTGTGCACGCTACTGCACGAGATGCGCCGGCGCGCGCCTCATGAGAAGCGGCCGTACTACGGGCTGGCGACGCTCTGTGTGGGCGTGGGCCAGGGGGAGGCCAGCATCTTTGAGTGGGTGGGAGATTAGTCCATGCGTTTCGAGAACGCCTACATACCCTACAGCGGTTATTGGAGCACCCCCTTCTGCAAGTGGCAGGGCAGCTTCGCCTCGCTGCACCCCATCCGATTCGCCTCCGAGGTGGCCTGCCGCTCCATGCAGGAGCGCGGGCTGGATCTCCAGTCGTTCGATGCCCTCTTCCTGGGCATGACCGTGCCGGCACCCAGCGCCTTCTACGGCGCGCCCTGGCTGGCGGGGCTGATCGGCGCCGAGGGGATCACCGGCCCCACCATTAACCAGGCCTGCGCCACTTCGGCGCGGGTGATCGGCTCGGCGGCGGCCGAGGTGGAGAGGGGAGACGGCCGGGCCCCTGCCATCCTGTGCATCACCGCCGACCGCACCTCCAACGGCCCGCACCTGGTCTACCCCAACCCCTTCGGCCCGGGCGGCAGGCCCGAGGTCGAAGACTGGGTCTGGGACAACTTCAACTGCGACCCCTTCGCCGGCAACGCCATGATCCAGACCGCCGAGAACGTCGCCCGGGAGGAGGGCATCAGCACCGAGGCGCAGCACGAGGTGGTGCTCATGCGACATGAGCAGTACGGGGCCGCGCTGGCCGATGACTCCGCGTTCCTCCGCCGGTTCATCGTCATCCCGGTGGAGGTCAACCCGAGCGGGGGCAAGGTCGTCGCCCAGGTAACCGGGGACGAGGGGGTGTTTCCCACCACTGCAGAGAGGCTGGCCAAACTGCGGCCGGTGCTGCCCGAAGGCACGGTGACCTTCGGCGGCCAGACCTACCCGGCGGACGGCAACGCCGGGCTGGTGGTCACGACGCGGGAGCGGGCCAGCGAGCTCAGCCCCGACCGGGCGATCGAGGTGCGGCTCCTCGCATTCGCTGAGGGCCGAGCGAAGAAGGGTTTCATGCCCCAGGCCAACCTGCCCGCCGCCCGGCGGGCGCTCCAGGAGGCGGGGATCGGGGTGCAAGACCTGACGGCGGTGAAGACCCACAACCCCTTCGCGGTGAACGACATCTGCCTGTCGAAGGGGCTGGGGATCCCGCTGGAGGAGATGAACAACTACGGCTGCTCGCTGATCTGGGGGCACCCCCAGGGACCGACCGGGATGCGGCTGATCATCGAGCTGATCGAGGAGCTGGCCCTCAAGGGGGGCGGCTACGGTCTCTTCACTGGCTGCGCCGCCGGCGACAGCGCCGCGGCGGTGGTGTTGCGGGTGGGTTGATTCACCCGGCAGACAGCAACTTCCAAGCCCGCGGGCGCCGCGCCAGAAGGCCGACAGTGAAGTTCCCCCCCCCGCTGCCCGGCGTCCAGCTCGATCGCCGGCTGGGCCCACAACCGGGTTCTCTCTGATTGCAGCGACAACGGTTCGTTTCATTGACTTTCCCCCATCCATGTGCTAACATCCCGCAAAACATACTTACGAGTACGTATGTTTGCATGACGGGATATGTACGCAAAATCAGCCGCCACCATCACGGGTCTCCTCAGTTCCGCAGAAGCCTTGTTTATTAAGAAGAACTACGCCGACGTGACGATGGAAGACATCGCCGAGGCCGCGGGCGTCACCAAAGGCGCGGCTTATCACCACTTTGCCAACAAGGAGTCGCTCTATGTGGCGATGATGCAGTCGGCCCTGGAAGAGCACTATGCGCTCTTTCAGACGGCGGTCGCCAGCCACGGCACGTGTCGGGAGCGATTGATCCGGTTGACGCGAGTCTTCCTGGAACTGCCGCGCGAGAAGCAGGACGTCATGAAACTCGTGCGCCGCGACATCAATACTTTCAAGGACCCGGTCCGGAACCAGCTGGTCCGGGCTTACCAATCCGCCCTGCCCGAACAGATCGAGATCATCATTCGGGACGGCATCCAAGATGGGGAACTCGCCCCGGCCGATCCGCGCTTGCTGTCGTGGATGTACGTGGCGATCGTCGAAGTAATCCTGACCCGCTATGCCGGACGCGTCTTGGACCACCAGAATGAGATGCTGGATTTCGTCGTCCGACTGTTCTTCAACGGAGCGGGCGCCACGTAGGCGCCTTTGTTTTAGAGGGACATTGCGCAGATGGCCAAGATGTTCATCAACGGACAGTGGGCCGATGCCCTGAGCGGCGAGACCCATTCCATCCTGAACCCGGCCAACGGGAAGGTCGTGGACACCGTTCCGGCGGCGAGCACTGAGGATGTGGATGTGGCCGTGCAAGCGGCGCAGGCTGCCCTGCCCGGTTGGGCCGAAACCTCGCCTGACGATCGCGCCGCGCTCATTCGCAAGGGACTCCAGCGGGTCGAAGAAAAGGCCGAGGAGATCACCGAACTGCTGACCGCCGAACAGGGCAAGCCGCTGTTTGAGGCCCAGGGCGAGCTCCACCACTTCTTGCACGGGATGGAGTTCTACGCCGGGCTGGCCAGCAAGCTGCGCGGGGCGCAGGTCCCGCTCCCCCCGGCGCTGGGCAAGCACGCCTACGGGCTTGTGCTGAAGCGCCCGGTCGGAGTATCTGTGGGGATCGTCCCTTGGAATTTCCCGCTCACACTGATGGGGACCAAAGTCGGCCCGGCCTTGATCGCAGGCAGTCCCATCATCATCAAGCCCGCCCGCACCACTCCGCTGGCCACGCTCAAGATCATCGGCTTGTTGAACGAGGCCGGCCTGCCGCCCGGCGTGCTCCAGTGCCTGACCGGCGCGGGCAGTGCGGTGGGCGAGAGCCTGATCGTCCACCCGGCCGTGCGGCGGGTGGCCCTGACCGGATCATCCGAGACGGGTCGGCGCGTGATGCAGCTGGCGGGGGCGGATTTCAAACGGGTCACCCTGGAGCTGGGCGGCTCCGATCCTTGCATCATTTGTCCGGATGCCAACCTCAAGCGCGCGGTCAGCGGCGTGATGGTCGGCCGCTACTGGAACGCGGGCCAGCAATGCCTGGCGATCAAGCGGTTGTACGTGTTCGAAGATGTGTACGACGAGTTCGTTCAGAGTCTGCTCGAAAAGGTCGGCAACTACCGTGTGGGCGACGGGCTGACCAAGCCCGACAAACCCTTCATCCGCATGGGTCCCCTGCACACCGCCTACCAACGCGAAGAAATCGAAGGCCAGCTGGCGGACGCTGTGGACAAGGGCGCCACGGTGCTCATCGGGGGCAAGCGCCCGGATGACTCCGCCTTGAACGACGGCCACTATTTCGAGCCGGCGGTGGTGGTGGACGTGCCCGAAGACAGCCGACTGGCGACGGAGGAAGTCTTCGGCCCGGTGCTGCCGGTCTGGAAGGTAACAACGCTGGAGGAAGCGATTCAGAAATCCAACCACAGCTCGTGGGGTCTCGGATCCTCGATCTGGACTCAGAACATGGCCTGGGCCAACCGCGCCATCCGCGAGATCGAGGCCGGGGTCACCTGGGTGAACCAGATTCACTATGGCTACGATGAGCTGCCCTTCGGCGGTGTGAAGGCTTCGGGCGTTGGCCAGGAGCACGGGCCGGAGGCCGTGGAGCATTACGTGGAACACAAGGGGGCCGTATTTGGTGGGCTGGAGTGGGAGTGAAACAGCCGAGGGCAGGCCGGGGCCCGAACGCTCTGTTTCCAGATTTCGGACTCTAGGAGAACCCAACATGGGCGATGCCGTCACCTTTTCCAAACTCGAAACCGTGGGAACGATCCTGCTCGACCGCCCACCGGCCAACAGCTACGACGTCCAGTTCATGCGAGATCTGGACGCAGCCATCGACGCAGCCGATGGCGATCCCCAGGTGAAAGCGGTCGTCCTCAAGAGCGCTTCCGAGAAGTTCTTCTCCGCCGGAGCGGACATCAAGGCCTTTCTGGCCAACAGCACCCAGGCCAACATGGAGATGATCCGCACCGCCCACCAGGCCCTGGAAAAGATGGCGCTCAGCCCGAAAGTGTTCGTGGCCGCGATCAATGGGCATGCCCTGGGCGGCGGTCTGGAGATGGCGCTGGCCTGCGACCTGCGCTTCGCCGCCGAAGGCAACTATCGCCTGGGCCTGCCCGAGGTGACCCTCGGCTTGCTGCCCGGCAACGGCGGCACGCAGCGCCTTCCTCGCCTGCTCGGCGCCAACAAGGCGTTGGAGATGATGCTCACCGGCGAGACCGTCGGCCCGGAAGAAGCCCAGCGGCTGGGACTGGTCAACAAGGTCTTTCCGTCTGACAAGCTGTTTGAGGAGACGGAAGCCTACGCCCGCAAAGTGGCCCTAGGCGCGAGCATGGCGATTGGAAAGATCAAGCAGGCGGTGTACCAGGGGATCACCCTTCCTATGAAGGAGGCTCTGACACTGGAGCGCGACTTGATCGAACCGCTCTTTGCCACGGAGGACGCCCAGGAGGGCCTGCAGGCATTCGTGGAGAAGCGGCAGCCACTCTACACGGGCCGCTGAACCGGCCGATAGGTTGTAAGGGGAAAGCCCGGTGGTTTCCGAAGAAGTAGTTCAGACCCGCATTCGAGAGGGCAGGCTGATGGAGACGCTCGAACAGATGAGCCCCATCTACCTCGAAGGCATCCAGCGCATTCTCACCGTGTCGGCGGACACGGAGCTGGTCAGCGCGCCGGCGTATTACCACGCCGCGCAGGACGCGCCCACGCTCAATGCCTACATCTCAGCCATGGCGATCATTCAAGACGAGCTGGCCCACGCTCACATTGCCTACCGCCTGCTGGAAGACCTGGGCGTGGACAAGGAGCGGCATATTTACGGGCGGAAGCCGCAGGCCTTCAAATACCCCTATGCCTTCGACGTGCCGCTCGACACGTGGGTGGAGCTGGTCGTAGCCAACGCGTTCTACGACCGCGCCGGGTTCGTCCTCTTGGGGGACGTCTTCAAGCACACCACGTTTGGCCCGTGGAAGCGCGCCCTGGTGAAGGTGGACCGCGAGGAAAACTTCCACCTGCGGCACGGCGAAACCTGGATGCGCAAGATCATCCAGGAACCCGGCGGGCGTGAGCGGCTGCAGCGCGCGGTGGACTGGATGTTTCCGCTGACCATCGAGTGGTTCGGACTCCCCGACGATTTGAAGAAGCACACCGAGCAGCTCGAGTATGGTTTCAAGGGAAGCAGCAACGACACCCTGCGCCAGATCTGGATGAGCACCGCCGTCCCGCTATGCGAAGAGTTGGGCCTGCACGTCCCCGCACACCACGACGCGGGACAAGGCAAGTACGTCCTTGACTTCCCGTTCCCCTCGGAGTTCGACGCGGAGGGCAAGCGCTGGCTTTTCGAGAATGGCCCCATTTCGTGGGAGGCCGTGCTCAAGCGCTGGAAGGCACGCGGCCCGATGAACAGCGAGTTCGTGGGCGAGTTGCAGCGCGGCTACCGCGATCTGAGCCTCTAGGACTGCAGACGGACCATGGCCGATCTCCATCCTGCGGGTGCCACGAGCGACTCCTCAGAGACACAGTCCTTGTGGGTTGCGCTTCAAGACGTTACCGATCCCGAGTTTCCCGTGAGCGTGGTGGACATGGGCCTGATCTACAGCCTGGCGCGTGAGGGCGAGACGGCCAAGGTGCGGCTCTCATTCACGGCGATGGGCTGCCCGTGCATGGACTTCATCGTCCAGGACATCCAGGCGCGGCTGCTGAAAGAGCCGGGCGTCTCATCCGTGCAGATGGAGATCGTGTGGGACCCGCCCTGGACCAAAACCCGCTTGTCGGAGAAGGGCCGGGAACGGCTGCGGCGCCTGGGAGTGGCGGTGTGAGCGCGAGCCGGTTGGCCGGATCGCCTGCGGGCGAGGTGTACGAGGTGTTCGCCAAGATCAAACCCGAAGACCCGTTGCGCCACGTTGGCAACGTGATCGCGCCCGACGTGGAACTGGCGCGGGTCTACGCCTTCACCACCTACCAAGAATGGACCTGGTCCAACATGATCATCGCGCCGCGCCGCGCCATCGCGCACATCATTGAAGTCGCATGACCGACTATCTTGTCTTCGCCCGCAAGGCCTATGACCAGCCCCTGGAGTTGCTCGGTCCGCTGCGGGTGGAAGGGGAGGCCGAACTCGGTGCGAAGGGATTGGCCGAACGGGCGCACGGGCAATTCGGCCGGGAGGACTGGATCGAGATGATCGCCATCCCCCGCTCCGCCATAGCCCAGGTCATCCCGGTACCTGAGGCCTGAGGCATCCTGCGTGGCCACCGCTTCCCCTGCTCTGCTCGTGCGGCTGGCGGACAACAAGTATCTGCTGGGCCGCCGGCTCTCCGAGTGGACGAACCGCGCGCCTGCGCTGGAGGCCGCGGTCGCGGCGGCAGCGATGGCGCAGGATGAACTGGGGCACGCCCGCAGTCTGTACGCGGCCATGCAGAGCACCCCCGACGCGCCGGAAGCCTACCTGAGGGAGGAAGGGCGCGCTCAGCGGCTAGGCATGCCGTTCTTGGAGCGGCCCTTTGGACATTGGGCCGAGTTCGTGGCCGCCGTGGTGTTCTTCGACCGCGCGATGACGCGGGTATTCGAGGCGCTGCGCAGCTCCGATTACGAGCCCCTGCGCCAGCGGGCGGCCAAGATCCTCCAGGAAGAGTGGTTTCACTGGCAATACGGCCAGGGCTGGCTGAAGCGCCTGGCGGCAGAGCCGAAGACGCGCCAGGCGATGCAGGCCGCCGTGAATCAGATCTGGCAGCCCACGGCGGATTGGCTCGCCACCGTCCAGGATGGGTCCATGGATGAGAACGTGTTGACACACGGCGCCGACGATCTGCGCCAGCGCTGGTTGGACGAAATCGGGGCCCTGCTGACCCAGTGCGGTTTGGCGATGCCATGACCCATCTGCCTGCCGGACCGAGCGCAGCCGTTGCCTGCCCGTTTTGCGCCTCAGTTGAGACCGAGCTGTTTGCGATGTTCAGTCATTTCCTGTTGGCCTCCCAGTATTACTGCCGCAACTGCAAGACGGTATTCGATGCGGTGAGGTGGGAGGAACCTGACCTATCAACGCCGGCGGAAAGGGGCCGGACTCAACGCCCCGGCTCGCGTCTTTCGAAGCGGGGAGCCGGCCGGGACAAGGCCGGCTAGGCGGCGGGCATGGAATTCCAGACGTTGCAGTACGAACTCGAAGACGGCCTCGCCCTGGTCACCCTCAACCGCCCCGACCAGCTCAACGCCATCGACATGGAGATGCGCCGCGACCTCACCGCGCTGAGCGAGGAGTTAACCTTCAACGACGACGTGCGCGTGGTGCTCTTCACGGGCGCCGGGCGGGCTTTCTCCTCCGGTGGCGACCTGGCTCACTTCGAGCAGGGCTGGCTGACCCCCACGTTCCGCGCCCACAGCCGCCGCCTGATCAAGTTCTTCGACGACCTGGAAATGCTGGAGAAGCCGGTGATCGCTGCCGTCAACGGCCCGGCCACCGGCGGCGGGCTGGAGCTGGCCCTGGCCTGCGACGTGCGCTTTGCGGCAGAGGAGGCCACACTCGGCTTCCGTGAGAACTACATCGGCCTGATCCCCGGCATTGGCGGGTGTGCGCGGCTGGCGCGGTTGATCGGTGTGGCCAGGGCCAAAGAGCTGATCTTCGCCGGCAGCTTGCTGCCGGCGAACGAGGCCCTCGCCATGGGGCTGGTCAACCGCGTGATGCCGGGCGAGATGTTGCTGGCCGAAGCCCGCGAGTATACCCAGTTGCTGCTCAAGCGCGCGCCGCAATCGCTGGGTCTGGCCAAGAAGGTCCTCAACCTGGTTGCCAACATGGATCAGACGACGGCCATCGTGATGGAGGGACTGGCCCAGAGCATTCTGCTCCGGACGGAGGACCATCGAGAGGGCCTGCGGGCGTTTCGCGAAAAGCGCAAGCCGCGGTTCCGTGGAAAGTGAACCCATGATCATCCCCTACCAGGGCCGTGCCCCCCGGATTGCGCCCGACGCCTTCATCGCCCCAACCGCCGTCCTCATCGGCGATGTGGAGATCGAAGCGCGGGCAAGCGTATGGTATGGCGCAGTCCTGCGCGGCGACCATGGCCGCATCGTCATCGGCCGCGGCAGCAATGTGCAGGACAACGCCACGCTGCACGCCCCGGAAAACGGCCTCACCCTGGTCAAGGACAACGTGACGATTGGGCACGGCGCGGTACTGGAAGGGTGCACCGTGGAAAGCGGTGCGTTGATCGGCATGAACGCCGTCGTCCTGCACAACGTCACCATCGGCGAACAGGCCATGCTGGCCGCCGGCAGTGTCGCCACCGATGGCATGACGATCCCGCCGCGCGCGTTGGCCGCTGGCGTCCCTGCCAGAGTGAAGAAGGACCTCGACGGCAACTCGGCGCAGTGGGTGGGCATGGCGGCCGCCAAGTACCGCGAGCTGGCCACCCAGCATCGCCAGGCGTTGGACGCATTGAGCCCCGGCGGCGAGAGACGGTGAGGCACGTGCGGCCACCTTATGCCGTCATTGATGCGCACGTCCACATCGCCCCCTGGGACCAGCTGCGGGCCGATGCGGCGGCCAGCTTGGCGGTTGGGCGGAACGGGATGGACGAAGTCCACGCCGTCTGCCGCGACACCTACCGTCTGGTCGACTACATGGACGCGCGCAGCATCGAGAGGCTGGTGATGGTCAACTACGTCGCGCCTGACGTGGTGGGTTTCACCGAAAGCGCCAACGACTTCTCGGCGGGCATGGCCCGCGCCTTCCCAGATCGCCTGATCCCGCTCGGCGGCATTGACCCGCGCCGGGTGAAAGACGTGGCCGGTGAGATGGACCGCCTGCTAGGTGACCTCCGTCTGCGCGGCATCAAAATCCATCCGCCGCACCAGCATTTCCGCGCCAATGCCTATCTTCACGACACTGAGTTGCGCGGACTGGCAACCGTGTACGAGAAGTGCATCGAATACAACGCGCCGGTGATGTTTCACACAGGTACGTCCATCTTCCCGCGCGCACGCAACAAGTACGGCGACCCGATCGACCTCGACGACCTGATTGTGGACTTCCCTGAACTCAGAATCATCGTCGCGCACGGCGGGCGACCATTGTGGATGGACACGGCGCTCTTTCTGCTGCGCCGCTCGCCCAATGTGATCCTCGACATCTCCAGTGTGCCGCCCAGGAACCTGCTCAGCTACTTTCCGTGGATCGAGCGCGTGGCTGACCAGGCCATCTTTGGCTCCGATTGGCCTGGTCCGATGATCATGGACATCGGCCGGAACGTGGAGGACTTCTATGCCCTTCCGCTGGCCGAGGAAACCAAGCGCAAGATCCTGCGCGATAACGCGTTGAGGGTATTCGGTGAGAGCTGATGTGATGACGAAGGTGCAATGACGGCGACCAAGCTCATGTCCCTGGGCGAGGCCATCGCCGAATTCGTCCCGGACGGCAGCTCCGTCGTCATCGGTGCTGGGCTTGAGAGCTGCATCCCCTTTGCGGCCGGCCACGAGATCATCCGGCAGCGCAAGCGCCACCTCACTCTGGTCGGCCCCATCTCGGACATCCTCTTTGACCAGTTGATCGGTGCGGGGTGCGTGGCAGCGGTGCGCGCCGCCTGGGTGGGCAACGTCATAACCGGCTCCGGCTACAACTTCCGGCGCGCGGTGGAAGGCGGAGACATTGAGGTGGAGGATCACTCCAACCTCACGCTGGCCCTGGCGCTGCGCGCCGGCGCGATGGGCGTGCCCTTCCTGCCGACGCGCACTGCGCTGGGGAGCGACTTGTTTTCCACCAACCCCCACTTGACGGCCGTCACCTGCCCCTTCACCGCCGAGCGTCTGGCGGCGGTGGCTGCCATCGTCCCGGACGTCACCATCCTGCATGTCCAGCGCGCCGATGAGGCTGGCCGGGCCCATCTGTGGGGCAATTTCGGCGTCGCCCGCGAGGCCGCCCTCGCCAGTCGTTGGGTCATCCTCTGCGCGGAGGAGATCGTCGCGGCGGAGGTCATCGAGCGCGACCCCAACCGCGTCATCCTGCCCGGTTTCCGCGTCAGTGCCGTCGTCCACGTGCCGTGGGGCGCGCATCCCTCGCCCGTGCCGGGTCATTACAACCGCGACCACGGGATGTTCCTGAGCTATCAACGCGAGAGTAAAACGCCGGAAGCGTTCGCAGCCTGGCAGGCGAGCTGGGTAGACGGGGTGAGGGACCGTGCAGAGTACCTGGCCCGGCTCGGCCAGGAGCGCACGGCGAGCCTGGCCTTGAAACACCACGCCCTTTCCGAAGCGGTGGATTATGGTTGTTGAGACGCAGACCCGCGTCTATACCCCCGCCGAGTCCATGGTGACCGCGGCGGCGCGCGAGATCCGCGATGGAGAGGTGGTGTTTGTGGGGATGCGCCTGCCGCTTCTCGGCTTTCTGCTGGCGAGGAGCACGCACGCGCCCCGGGCCATGGGCGTGTACGAGCTGGGCATCGTTCGGAACACGCCGGCGCCCGAACCCATCCTCACCATGGGCGACTTGCCGAACCTCTCCCGCGCGCAGTGGCTGGCCGATACCCTCGACGTGATGAGCCTGCTGCAGCGAGGCGACGTGGACGTCGGCTTCATCGGCGGGGCGCAGGTGGACCGCTTCGGCAATCTGAATACGAGTTACATCGGCGGGGTGGAGCCGGGGAAGATCGAGACGCGTCTGCCGGGCAGCGGCGGGGCGTGCGATATCGCGAGTTTGGCCAGGCGGCACATCATCCTCATGGCTCACGAGAAGCGGCGTTTCGTCCCCCGGGTGGATTACATCACCTCGCCCGGCTTCGGCGACGGTCCCGGCTGGCGGGAGCGCGCCGGCCTGCCACGCGGCGGTCCGTCGACGGTGATCACCACACTCGGCGTGTTGCGCTTCGATCCGGCCACGTGCGAGATGCTGCTGGCCTCGACGCATCCCGGCGTTTCCGTTGAAGAGGTGCTGGCCAACACCGGCTGGCCACTCAAGGTCGCACCCGAGGTGACACACACGCCCGAACCAACGGCGGAGGACTTGCAGATCCTTCGCCGCTTTGATCCGCACGGCTTTTGGACGGGGCACTGATCGATCCGACACGCGAAGCGGGAAGGATCTTGTTCATGGCCGCGAAGACCAACCGACCAGACCGCTACAATGCCAGCGAGGTCCTGGACCACAATCTCGGCGAAGGGCGCGGCGGCAAGGTCGCCGTCCACATCGGTGACCAGACGTACACCTATCAGCAACTCAGCGAGCTTGCCAACCGCACCGGCAACGCGCTGAAGGAGTTGGGGGTGGAGCAGGAGCAGCGAGTTCTGTTGCTTTTGCTGGACACGCCGCAATTCCCGGCCACGTTTTTCGGCGCCATCAAGATCGGCGCGGTGCCCATCCCGACCAACACAGTGATGCAATCGTCCGATTACGAGTACTTTCTCAACGACAGCCGCGCCAGAGTGGCTGTGGTGAGCGGGCCGCTTTACAAGCTCGTCGAACCCATCCGAACCAACTGCAAGCATCTCAAACACGTGGTCGTGGTCGATGGCGACGGCGCACCCGGCACGATCAACTGGAAGACATGGGTGGAGGCGGCTTCGCCCGTGCTCGATCCGGCGGGCACCTCGCCCGACGACGTCGCCTTCTGGCTCTACTCCTCCGGCTCGACCGGCTTCCCCAAGGGCGCGGTCCACCTCCAGCACGACATCGCCGTCAGCGTGGAGAACTACGCGCGCGGCGTGCTCCACATGACCGAGAACGACCTGTGCTTCTCCGGCTCAAAGCTGTTTCACGCCTACGGGCTGGGCAACAACATGACGTTCCCGTACGGCGTCGGCGCCAGCACGGTGCTGTTCCCCGGGCGCCCAACACCCGACGCGCTCTTCGAGACCATCACGCGCTTCCACCCCTCGCTCTTCTTCTCCGTGCCGACGATGTACGCGGCGATGCTGGCCGTGGCCGAGGCAGAGGCAGAGTTTGACCTGAGCTCGGTGCGGCTGTGTGTATCGGCGGCGGAAGCGCTCCCGGCGGAGATCTATCGCCAATGGAAGGAGAAGTTCGGGTTGGAGATTCTCGACGGGATCGGCTCGACCGAGATGCTGCACATCTTCATCTCGAACTATCCGGGCCGGGTGCGCCCGGGCTCGAGTGGCCAACTGGTGCCCGGATATCGCGCAAAGCTCACCGACGAGAACGGGATGGAAGTTGCGATGGAGGAGATCGGCGACCTGCTCATCAGCGGCGACAGCGAGGCGCCCTTCTACTGGAACAAACACGAGAAGAGCAAGCACACCATGCGCGGCGAGTGGATGTTCACCGGCGATAAATACCATCTGGATGCCGACGGCTATTACTGGTACGACGGGCGCTCGGACGACATGCTGAAGGTAGGCGGTCAGTGGGTCTCACCGATTGAGGTCGAGAGCGCGCTCATCGAGCATCCGGCGGTGCTGGAGAGCGCGGTAGTGGGGGCAAAAGATGAGACCGGGTTGGCGAAGACCAAAGCCTTTGTGGTCTTGAGGGAGGGACAAGAGGGATCGCCGGAGCTCGTCCGTGAGCTGCAGCAGTTCGTGAAGGACCGCCTGGCGCCGTACAAGTACCCGCGCATGATCGAGTTTGTCCCGGACCTGCCGAAGACGGTCACCGGGAAGATCAAGCGGTACCAATTACGTCAGTAATCGACAGCCAATTGGACGAGGGACTATTCGCGGGAAGGTTCTACGCCACAAATTCTCGAGGCGCCTGAATGAACCTCACCCGAGACGATTCGTGCCACAGATGAAGAAAGGAGGAGTTGCAGCATGCCGACATCCATCCCTGTAACCGCGACGTAATTGGATGGGCCACTTGACTGCATAGGAGGAGATGGTCATACCTATCGCTGACATCGTGACTGGCGACAATCGTCATTCGACATTACCATCCTAGCAAGGAGGAGATCACAATGTACGGGACAGTTGTACGTCGGATGCACACGGCCATAGCGCCACTCGTTCTCGTTTCTTTGGTGCTCACCGCCTGTGCAGCGCCCACCCCGACCGCAGCGCCGACGGCGGCGCCCACCCAGGCGCCTGCCGCGGCCACGACGGCGCCCACGGAGGTGCCCACCGAGGCCGTCCCATTGGAGCCGATCAAGATTGGGACGCTGACCGACCTGACCAGCAGTTTCACCCCGTGGGGTGTCAATGTCCGCGACGGGATGGCACTCGCCGCCAAGGAAATCAACGAAGCCGGCGGCGTCAACGGCCGCATGATCGAGATCATCGTCCAGGACACGGAAAACAACGCTGACCTCGGAGTCGATCGGTTCGAGCGACTGATCGAGGACGGCGTGGTTGCCGTCGGTGGCATCATATCCAGTGGTGTCGGCGTGCCGGTCGCAGCGGCGGCCGAACAGGCCCAGATGCCGGTCTTCCTGGTGAAATCGGGCACTCAGGCTGCGCTCACCCGGGACAGCCGGTACACCTTCCGGACCTGTCTGCCGGCAGCACCGATGGATGCCGGGCCGGTACTGCAATACGCCCAGGAGCAGGGGTTCACCAAGGTCGGGGCGATCGTCGCCGACTACCCCTGGGGACAGGCGATCAAGTCGGCATTCGAGAACGCGTTCGCGGGTTCCGGTATCGAAACCACCGTCGAGGTCGCGCCGGTCCCACCGACCACCGACTTCACCCCCTTCGTCCGGGCAATGGCCGACTTCGGTGCCCAGATGATCGTGGCCACCGGCCATCCGCCAGGCAACTCGGCGATCGTCGCTCTCTCGGCCGACCTGGCTGGGAACGTGCCGGTCACCGGCTCCTGGGTCCCGCCGGATCTGGCGGTCGGAGGTCTACAGGAGCTCGCCATCGGGCGCTTTAGCGATTTCTCCTGCGCCGATTACTTCAGCGATAGCTACGCCGAACTGGCCAAGCGCTACCTGGCGTTCTCCGACAACAAGTTCATGTCGGACGACGCCGTGGCCGGGTACGCGATCGTGCAAATGGTCGCCCAGGCAGTCGGGGAGGTCGGCGACGACCCGGTGGCCATCGCCGAGTATCTGCACGCCAATGAGTTCGACATGCCGGGCTATGCCCACACGTTGAGCTGGACCGAGTGGGGCGAGCTGGCCCAGGCCCAGCCAATCTTCACCACCATCAGCGCCGGACCGGCTCCAGCGGGTTTGAATGAAGCCGGCGATTGGTGGTTCGAGTTGTTGAGCCATTCCGACCCGCTCGTGCCCTACGAGCCGTAACACGGGATGCCCCTTCTCGAGCTGCACCAGGTCGTAAAGCACTTTGGCGGCCTGGCCGCTCTCAACGGGGTGACTGTGAAGGCCGACGATGGCGAGATCATCGCCATCGTCGGCCCGAATGGCGCCGGGAAGAGCACGCTGCTCAAGCTGCTCGTTGGCCTCGAGACCCCGACCCGCGGAACGGTGCGCTTTGGCGGCCGGGACATCACCGGCCTGGCCAGCCACCGGGTGCGCAAGCTCGGGATCGCCATGGTCCAACAGACCCCCCGCCTGTTTCCGACGATGACCGTGCTGGAGAATGCCGCGGTCGGCGCCATGTTCGGGTCGCCGGGCCGTGGACAGGCCGAGGACGAGGCGCTTGCGACCGGGAACAGCATGCTCGAACTCGTCGGCCTCGGCGATCGGCGCCATGACCACGTGGGAAACCTCAACCTCCACGAGCAGCGCTTCCTGGAACTGGCCAGAGCGCTGTCGGGCCGACCCCGCCTGCTCCTGGTCGACGAAGTGATGGCGGGTCTGAACGATGCCGAGCTGCAGACGTCGATCGAGATGGTGCGAGCCATCCGTGATCGATTGGGGATTACGATCGTCTGGGTAGAGCACGTCATGAAGGCGGTCATGAATCTCGCGGAGCGGACGGTGGTGCTCGACTTCGGGAACGTCCTGACCGAAGGGCCGCCCGAGGAGGTCATGCGCCATCCGGCGGTCATCGAGGCCTACCTGGGCCAGGAGATCCGACATGCTTGAGGTCAGCCGACTCGCTGCCGGGTATCAGGGCAACGACGTCGTACGGGACATCGCTTTTCACGTTGACCCGGGTGAGGCGGTGATGATCATCGGATCGAACGGCGCCGGGAAGACGACCTTGTTTCGTTGCGTGATCGGTCTGCTCGGCCCATCTTCCGGCGAGGTGCGCTTCGAGGGGACGGACATCACAGGCATGCCCGCCCAGCGCGTCGTCCGTCTCGGGATCGGGTTCGTCCCGGCGGAGCGCCGCCTGTTCCCGAGGATGACGGTCGAAGAGAACCTGTCGCTGGGTGCGTATCCCAGGCGTCCTGACCCGGAAACGCTGGCCATGGTGATGGACCTCTTCCCCCGCCTGGCCGAGCGAAAACGACAGACCGCTGGGACCATGAGCGGCGGCGAGCAACAGATGCTCGCCGTGGGACGCGCCTTGATGTCAAAGCCCCGGCTGCTGGTGCTTGACGAGCCGAGCACCGGCCTCGCCCCCTTGCTGGCCCGAGCGACCTACGAGGCCCTGCGCGTGTTGCGAGAGCGAGGGCTAACCGTGCTGGTCGCCGAACAGCAGGTTCCGCTGGCGATGGCGTTCAGCGATCGCGGCTATGTGCTGGAGAACGGTCGGATCCAGACCGAGGGGACCTCGGCCGAGTTGGCCGCCAATCCCGACGTTCGGCGCGCCTACCTGGGTGTGACATGATCGCCGACATCCTCGATGGGATCGTGCTCGGGCTCCAGTTCGGCCTGCTTGCCGCCGGGCTCACGCTGGTATATGGGCTGGGTGGTGTGCTCAACCTGGGCTATGGCCAAATGGCGGTGATCGCCGCCATGGCGGTGGCGTTTGCCAGGGACGCCGGCGTCCCCCCCTTGCCCGCGGTCGGACTCGGCCTGCTCGCCGGCGGCTTGCTGGGCCTGTTGCTCGATCGCACGGTGCTGCGCCCGGTGTATCGGTTGCGGGGTGAGGCACGCGTCCTGCTCAGCCTGTTGCTCACGCTGGGCGTGTCGTTCATCGTGGACGGCTACCTCAACTGGCGCTATCCCCTGAAGGCCCTGACCCTGCACATCGGGGGCGGGGCGGTCGAGATATTGGGTGTGCCGATGCGGCGAGGCAGCCTGGTGGCTTCGGCGATCACGCTCGTCACCGTTGCGGCGCTCTTTGTCTTCTTCCGCCGCACCTCCCTGGGGCGGGCGGTTCGGTCGGTGATCGAAGACGAGGAGGGAGCCAGACTGGTCGGCATCGATCCAAGCCGGATGCTCCGCCTGATCCTGGTGTTGAGTGGTGTCCTGGCTGCGCTGGTGGCGGTCACCCGGGCGATGGTTTCCCCGGTTGACGTGAAGTCCGGGCTCTCCATGACCGTGTTCGCCCTCATCGTCACCGTGGTGGGAGGTCTTGGCAGCGTCTACGGGGCACTGCTGGCGGGGATCATCCTGGGGATCGTCAACGTCGTCGCCGCCGACCTCATCGGCACCTACATATCGCTGATCATCTTACTCGGGGCGGCCGCGCTGACCATCCTCATCCGCCCAGCCGGATTGCTGGGAGTCAAGGAATGAGCGATCGACTCACCGGCGGAACCTTCCTGATCGGAGGGACGGAAGTACGCTCCTCTCGCTCCCTCGCCGGCCTGCTCATCCCCATCGCCGTGGCCGGCGCAGCGCTTGCCTTGGTCCCCCTCCGGCTCGGCAACTCGCGGGTGCTCATGGGCGTCGCCGTCCTCGGGCTGGCCTATGCCTGCTACACCATTGGTTTCAACGTGATCTTCGGCAGCACCGGGCAGCTGTTCCTGTGCGTCGGTGCCCTGGCCGGCATCGGTGGCTATGGCGCCGCCATCCTGGCCGACACCGTGGGATTGCCCATCGTGACGAGCATCCTTGTGGCGACCCTGGCCGCCACATTGGTCGGGGGGCTGCTCAGCTTCGTGGCGGTGCGACGCTCCCTGGGGGTCATCTTCACCGGGATCGTCACCCTCATCTTCTCGCTTTCCTTCGAGGCCCTGGTGTTCGGGCTCGGCGACCTGACCGGTGGGGATACGGGTCGCTTGATCAAGTCCGGCGCCGACACCTTCCTTCGAGACCGGATCCCGCCCTACTACCTGATGCTCGCCCTGGTGCTCGTCTTTCTCCTGGTGCACGAGCTGCTGCGGCGCTCCCACATCGGCTGGGCGTTGCGCGCCCTGCGCGACGACGAGGTCGCCGCCGAGCTGGCCGGCGTCGACGTCGCCCGATACCGGGTATACGCGGCGCTGATCGGGGCGGCGATGCTGGGCCTGGCCGGCTCGACCTACGCCTTCACCGAGGGGCGGCTCAGCCCCACCACCTATGGGTTCGGCGAGGTCGATGTGGTGGTGCTGGTGATGCTGGCCTTCGGTGGCATCGGCACCTTGTTCGGCCCGATCGTCGGGTCGGTCACCTTTACCATCGTCGACGAGATCCTGATCGAGTTCGGCCAGCTACGGCACGTTGCCTACGGGATTCTCATCATCGGTCTGTTTCTGAGGATGCCGCGCGGCCTGATCCCCACCGTGGCCTCCCTTTGGCGCCGCGTTCGCGGACTGGATCGCTTGGGTGCGGCCAAGTCATCTGACTCGGCGGCCGGAAAACTGGAGGCGGTTTCAAGTGAAGCCCGGTCGGCTGAGTAGCTGTTGTCAGGCCCGTACCCTGCAAGAATCCATGCGTGGTGAATACACCTCATGACCTACTTTGACCCGGCCGTCGAAACGATGTCGCGCGAGCAGCTCCGCTCTCTCCAGCTGGACAAGCTGCGCGCCGTGCTCGATCAAATCTATGGCCGCAACCGTTTCTATACCGCCAAGTTGAACGACGCCGGCTTTGCGCCGGGGTCCCTGGGCTCACTCGACGATTTGGCTCGCTTGCCGTTCACCACCAAGCGCGAGCTTGTTCAGGCGCAGGCGGATGCACCGCCGATCGGCACGAACGCCACCTTTCCCGAATCGGCCTACAGCCGCCTGCACCAGACTTCCGGCACGACCGGCGAGCCGCTGCGGGTCGTCGATACGCCGGAGAGCTGGGACTGGTGGGGCAGGTGTTGGGGATTCGTGCTGTCCGGCGCCGGCCTTGCCGCCGACGATCGCGTCTTCCTCCCGTTCTCGTTCGGGCCGTTCATCGGCTTCTGGGCAGCGGTCGAAGGCGCCAAGCAGATCGGCGCGATGATGATCCCCGGCGGCGGGCGCGATTCCATCCAGCGCCTGCAGACGATGCGCGAGCTGGGCGCGACCGCCATGTGCTGCACTCCGACCTACGCGCTGCGCCTGGCCGAGGTCGCCCACGAGGAGAACTTCGACCTGCGCGACATCCCGATACGCGCCACGGTCCACGCCGGCGAGCCGGGCGCCAACGTGCCGGCGACCAAGGCGCGCATCGAGGCGGCGTGGCACGCCAAGTGCTTCGATCACGCTGGCGCCTCCGAGATCGGCGCCTTCAGTTACGAGTGCGAGGCACAGCCCGGTGGCGTGCACGTGATCGAGAGCGAGTTCATTGTCGAGGTGCTCGAGCCGGTGACGGACAGACCCGTACCGCCCGGCGAGATGGGGGAGATGGTCATCACGAACTTGGGCCGCCCCGGCTTCCCGGTGCTCCGCTACCGCAGCGGCGACCTGGTGCGCTTGAACACGGAACCGTGCACCTGCGGGCGGACGTTTATGCGTTTCGAAGGCGGTGTGCTGGGTCGGGCCGACGACATGGTCGTGGTGCGCGGCGTCAACGTCTTCCCGCGGGCGATCGAGAACCTGATCCGCAAGTTCGATGAGGTCACCGAATTCCGCGTCACGGTCGCCACGCGGCGTGAGATGCACGAGCTACAGATTGAGATTGAGGTCGCCGCCGACGCAGACGCCGAGGCGATCCGCGCGGGCGTCGAGCGAGCGGTGCATTACGCGCTGGCCTTGCACCCGATCGTCACCCTCGCCGAGTGCGGCAGCCTGCCGCGACACGAGCTGAAGGCGCGGCGGTTCCTCATCGAGCACTGAGGACGAATTTCCCCTAACACTCAGGCGTGTTCGCCGGACACCCCGCGCCCGCCTCGCTTCGGTGCACTCTACGGCCTGGCAACCTCTGATAGGGCCCGCGTGACGTACACCTTCACCATCTTCTTTCGATAACCCAGGGCCATGTCCGTGTTGTCCAGCGGCTTGGCCGGCTTGTAGGCTGCCTCGGCAGCCGCCTCGATCAACTCCGGCGTGATCTCGTTTCCAACCAGCAGCCTGGCCGCGGCGTCGGCCACGACCGGCCGCGAGGCGACCGCACCCAGCACGATGCGCGCATCGCTGCACACGCCGTCGCCCTCCAGCTTCAGCGCGACGGCCACGCCCAAGATCGGAAAATCGATGGAGCCGCGCCGGCGTAGCTTGAGGTAGGTCATGCGCCAGCCTTCCAGCGCCGGCAGGTGAATCGAGACCAGGATCTCATCCGGCGCTTTGTCCAGGTATTGCAGGCCATCGTCGTGGTAGAGCGCCTGTGCCGGAATCATCCGCTCGCCTTGCGGCCCGACCAGCCTGACCTGCGCGCCCAGCGCGATCGCCACCGGTGCACAATCGGACGAGGACACGGCCATACAGCGCGGGCTGCTCAGCGCCACCCAGCAGGTGTCACCGTCTTTCTTCAAGCAGAAGCCGAGCGACTTGCGCCAGTGATAGGTCTGGTTGTAGTAGGTGCAGCGTGTATCAATGCACAGGTTCCCGCCGATGGTGCCCATGTTGCGCAACGGCGGCGAGGAGACCAGTCCGGAGGCGCGCGCCAGCGCCGGGTACTTCTCGATCACTTGTGGGTGGGTCGAGACTTGCGACAGCGTCAGGCCGCCGCCGATCACCAGGCCGCCGCCGTTGCTGAGCCCGTGCATCGCCGGAATGCCGCGCAGGCCGATCAACGCTTTCGGCTCGAACTGGCGGCGCTTCATGTTGGGATACAGGTCGGTGCCGCCGGCGACGTACATCGCCTCCGGGCCGTGATCGGACATCATCGACGTGGCCTCGGCCAGCGTCTTCGGCGCGAGATACTCGAAAGACGGTAATCGCAGCATACTACCCTAACCTCTTCCTCCACGCAGGCCGCCGAGCAACACCAAGCACGCGACCACGTGGGTCATCTAGGCTCCCACAGGTTCAGGCGGTGCGACGCGGATCGGGTCGGGGAACACGACGTCGGGAATACGTGCCGGTCCCAGTCGGCCGCTGCCGCCGCGCGCTCTGTCCTGCAATGCCTTGAACACCTTCTCCGGATGGATCGGCACCTCGTCGACCCGCACGCCGACCGCGTCGTAGATGGCGTTGGCGACCGCTGGCATGACCGGCAGCAGCGGCCCCTGGCCGGCCTCCTTGGCGCCGAACGGCCCCTCGGGGTCGATCGTCTCGACCAGGATGGTTTCGATCGGTGGAGTGTCCAACGCGGTCGGGCTCTTGTAGTCGAGCATCGAGGGTATCTTGTGCAGCCCGCGCCGGAAGACCTGCTCTTCCATCATCGCCTCGCCCAGCCCCATGTAGGCGCCGCCTTCGACCTGTCCGATGACCAGCAGCGGATTGATTGCCCGGCCGCCGTCGTGCGCCAGCCACAGCTTGTCGACCGAGTAGACGCCGGTTTCCGGATCGACGTTGACTTCGGCTACGCAGGCAGAATAGCTGTATGCCGGCGTCGGTCCCACGCCCGACCCCCTGAAGCTCCCGCCGCGCTTGGGCGGTGTGTAACTGCCGATCGATCCCAACGCGCCGAACTTGGCCTCGGCCAACTGCACGGCTTCGGCGAACGTCATCGCCCGGCGTTCGTCGTCGAGGGAGTACACGCAACTGTCTCGGATGTCGAGTGCGTCAACCGGCAGTTCAAGCTCCTCGGCGGCGGCAGCCAGGATCTTCTCGCGCAGCGGTCGAGCCGCGTCGAGTGCCGCGTTGCCGGTCATCAGCGTCACGCGGCTGGAGTAGCTGCCCAGATCGACCGGCGTCAGATCGGTGTCGGCGGTGACGACGATCACGTCTCGCAACTTCAGGCCGAGGGCTTCGGCGACGACGTAGGCCAGAACGGAGTTCGAGCCTTGCCCGATGTCGCTGCTGCCGCAGAACACGGTGACACCGCCGCCGCGATCGATCTTGATCTGCACCGCCGAGTGCGGCATGTTGTTCCAGTAGATCGGCAGGCCTGCGCCGGAGATGTATGAGCCGCAGGCCAGGCCAAGCCCCGTGCCCGACGGCAGCCGGCCGCGCCTTTCGCGGAAGCCTGACGCCTCGACCACCTTCTCGATGCACTCGCCCAGGCCTATTGTCGTGATCGTCAGTTGATTCACCGTCAGGCTGTTGGCTGGCATCAGGTGGTTGAGCCGCAGGTCTGCCGGGTCGAGTCCGAGGTCTTCGGCGATCTTGTCGAGATGCACTTCGAGCGCGAAGCGCGGCTGGGGCGTGCCGTGGCCACGTTTTGGACCACAGGCGGGCTTGTTGGTGAAGACGCGCAGCCCTTCGAACTTGTAGTTGGCGATGGGGTAGCTAACCGTCTGCAGCGCGCCGGTGTAGTAAGCGCTGGCGACCCCGTAGCTGCCGTACGCGCCACCGTCGAGGAACGACTTGAAGTGCATCGCCGTGATGCTGCCGTCACGCTTGACGCCGGTCTTCACCCACATCAACACCGGATGCCGGCCACGGTGCGCGTAGAACACCTCTTCGCGGGTGAGGGTGATCTTCACCGGCCGGCCGGTGAGCATGGAAAGCTTGCTGACGATGATCTCGTGTGCGAACGGGTCGCTCTTGCCGCCGAAGCCGCCGCCCACCGGTGTGGCGATCACCCGGATGCGGCTGGGCGGCAACTCCAGCACCTTGGCCAAGGCGCGGTGGACGTAGTGCGGCGTTTGGGTCGAAGACCAGAGCGTGAGGCGACCGTCCGCGCCGCACTGAGCGACCGCCGCGTGTTGCTCCATGGGCAGGTGCGTGTTGCCTTCGTAATAGAAGAAGTCCTCCCGGATGTGATCGGCTTCGACGAAGCCCTGCTGCACGTCACCGAACTCCAGGGCGATGAGCTTGTGGATGTTGCCCTTGTCGGCATACTCGTGGATGCGTACGGTCTCCTCGGCCAGCGCCTGCTCGATCGACATAATCTCCGGCAGCGGCTCGTACTCGACGACGATATCTTCCAGCGCCGCTTCGGCCGTTTCTTCGTCCAGCGCCGCGACCGCCGCGACCGGATCGCCGACGTAGCGGACCTTGTCGATGCACAGCGCCTCTTCGTCCTGGCTCACCGGCAGGATGCCGAACTTGATCGGCAACTCCCGACCGGTGATTGCGGCGACGACCCCCGGGCGCCTGAGCGCCGGCGTGACGTCGATGTGCCGGATCAACGCGTGCGGGTGAATGCTGCGCAGGATCTTGCAGTACAGCATGCGCGGCAGAGACAGGTCGTCGGCGAAGACGGTCTGGCCCATGACCTTCGCCATCGCATCGACCTTCATCTGTGGTTTCCCAACAACGTTGAGGTTACCGTTGTCCGACATACGCCCCTCCTCGCACATGGAACTTGCTTACCGCCAAGAAACAAAGTCGCCTGGAGCCTGTGGGTCTCCGTCGGCACCGCCGCTGCGCGGCAGCGCACGCAGAAGAGTCGCGGTCAGGCATGGATCGCCGTTCGGTGAGCGGCAAGCTGCACCGCCTCGATGATCTTGGCGTAGCCGGTGCAGCGGCACAGGTTGCCGGCCAGCGCCTCTCGAATCGTGTGTTCGTCGGGTGCAGGTTCTCGGTCGAGCAGCGCCTTGGCGGTGACCAGGATGCCCGGCGTGCAATAGCCGCATTGCGCCGCGCCCAATTCGGCGAAGGCCGTCTGCAGAGGATGCGGCTGGCCGTTCTCCGCCAGGGCCTCGACCGTGCTGATCTGCGCGCCCTGCACCTGGATCGGCAGAACCAGGCACGACAGCGCCGGCGCACCATCGATCAATACCGAGCAGGTGCCGCATTCGCCCAACTCGCAGCCGTGCTTCGTCCCGGTCAAGCCCAAGTCCTCGCGCAGCACCTCGAGCAGTGTCTTATGGACCGAGACGTACACGTCGCGGGTCTCACCGTTGACGGCTAATGTGATCAGTTGCTTCATGGCTCGCTCCCTGCGCTGCCGCTGGATACCCCGAGCTGCTGCGAGATGTGTCGTGTGGCCCGCAGCAGCGCCTCCGTGGCGGCGTTCCTGCGTTTGGTCGTCATGCGGCTGGTGAAATCGACCACCGTCAGCGCGGCCACGACCCCGCCCGGATCGCGGATCGGGGCCGAGGCGGCCCACACGCCCGGCAGATACTCCTCTTTCTCGTCGACAGCGTAACCCCGGCGGCGCACGTCGGCCAGGCTGGACCGGTAGGCGCGCGGGTGGATGATCGAGGTGGGGGTGAACTTGCGCAGGCCGGGCGAGCTCAGCAGGCGGTCAACCGTCGCCTCCTCCGTCCAGGCCAGCAGCGCGCGGCCGAAGGATCCGGCGCAGAAGGGCAACCGCTGCCCAACCGACGCGGTCACTTTCAGCACGGAGCGCGGCTCGGCCTTGTCCACGATGACGATGAGGTCCTCCTCCAACACGCCCAAGAGCGAAGTGCTGCCGGTCTCGCTTGTCAGCTCTTGCAGAAAGGGGCGCGCCTGCTCACGCACATCACCTCGCTGGCGTGCCAGATCGCCCAAGGCCAGCAGGCCGGGGCCGAGGCGGTACTTGTGAGTGGCAGCGTCGCGTTCCAGCAGGCCGTGGTGCGCCAGCGTGTGCAGGATGTCGTGGACGGTGCTCTTGTGGAGGCCCAGCAGACGGCTGAGGTCGGTCACACCGTTCTCGGCGTGGCCGTTCTCGAAGGTGCGCAGGATGCGCAGGGCGCGATCGACGGCAGGTACGAGGTGAGCCATGGTGTTCGGTAGGCCGAACGCTGTTCTCTAGAGATTACATTATTCTACGACGGATCCAGGCGGGTGTCAAACCCCCTGGTCGTGCAAGGCTATGGTCCAATCGGACTGTGAACCTGCAGTACCGAGTGCCGTGGGTCGTCGGCTCTTTCGGACTGCAAGGGGCCGCTGCGGCGCTTGGCCCCGTCACACCTCTACACGGTGTACGAACTGGAGCACATGGTCCGAAGCAGCGGATTTCGGGCCATCCTAAGCCAGGACAGGAGTGTAGGCTGTGTGGAGCAGCTGCTTGCCATGCTGAGACTGAAGGCGGTAGTGACCACCGAGCTGGTGGCCCTTCTCCCGGCATGGAAGCGGGCCGTGGGCAGACTTCTCGGCAGGGTCCCTTTAGGCAGATCCGCACCCTAAGCGGGCTAACACGATTTTGCAGAGCTCCTTAGCAAGAAGGCCAGGGGTCCAGGGCTCGGCTCTGTATCGCATGATCCCGGTGAACGAGCGCCTTGAAACCTACGATTTGCGCTCACTGCGGATGTGTAGGAGCGGCGCCGGGTGTTCGCCCTAGAACGCATTGACCCATGCGATGATCGAGGGGCTGGTAGCCAGGAGCGCATCTCACCTTCCCGTCCACAAGTAGGCTACCTCCCCTTGGTCGGAGGTCCGGACCCGGCCACCGGCAGGCCGAGCGCCTCTCAGCTCAACCTCGACTCCCCTTGGAACGCTCGGAAGCTGGTGTCCTATGGCGGATCCTTCAGCTTCTGGCGCAGCGCCTCGAACAGCTCCAGGTAACTCCGCCGCACCTGCCGATCCCAACGCAGCCTGAGCCGATCGGCGGCCCGGCTCCCGTTCGGCGTTGGACCTGCTGCGGCTCAGGCGGCGCTCGAGGCGGGGGCGGCCGGGATCAGCCTCGGCCCCCGCGCGGCGCATTCCCTGGCTCGGAGGGGATATCTTTCCGGGGTCGGCTCTACGGTCCTGCCGTCCTTCCCCTGGCGCTGGAAGCCATGGCGACGATGGCTAATGCGGGCCTGTCTGCGCCCATCATGGGCTCCGGAGGCGTCTACAGCCGATCCGACTTGTGTGCGATGCTCGACGCCGGCGCCTCTGGCATTCAGCTGGACAGCGTGTTGTGGACGGAACCGGAGGCCGTGCTGGGCAGTTGAGGGCTTCAGGTAGAAATCTCAGGATCAATAGCAGTTGGGTATCGTTGGGCCGTGGATGGGCTCAGGTGTCTTCTCCGCCGGGGTTCCGCTCGAGCACGAGCGTGAACGGACCGTCGTTATTGATTTCGACCTGCATGTCGGCCCCAAAGCGACCGGCCTGCGTCGGTACACCGAGCGCGGCGAGGCGTTCTGCGAAGTGTCTAACAAGGGGTTCAGCCGACTCGGGTAGGGCGGCCCGGATGAAGCTCGGCCGTCGTCCCTTGCGTGTGTCGGCGTAGAGCGTGAACTGCGATACGACAATCGCCTGACCTTCGACGTCCCCAATGGAGAGATTGGTCTTCCCCTCCTGGTCTTCGAAGATCCTCAGACCCGCGCACTTCTCTGCCAGCCAGTCCGCCTCGGCTTGGGTGTCCTCCTGACCGACGCCGACGAGGATGACAAACCCGCGCCGGATCTCAGCCAGCGTCTCTTCGCCGACGCGGACCCTGCCCCAACCGACCCGCTGCAGCACAATCCGCACTGTGCATCCTCGGCCGAGCGGCCGGTCAAGACTTGCCGCCGACCAACCCGGCGACCTCGCCGGGGTTGGCGTGGCGCCCCGTCTTAAGTTTGGAGTAAACCAGTCGACCATCGACGGTGACCTCGAAACGGCCCCCGTCGGAGGGGATGAGGCTGATGCTCTTGATGCTGAATTCGAGTTGCTTCAGGAGTTCCGCCATCAGACCGATGGCTCGATCGGTGTAGTGTCAAACAGCACAGTATTCGATGGTGATGTCCATCATTCTCGCCTCTCGACTCTTTCCATCTCCCACCGCGCCGTGAGTGTACTACCGGACGAACGGACTATCAAGCAACGCCTTCCCCACGGCACTGGTCCCGCGTTCCAACCCGAGGTAGATATCAAAATGGAGATGGGCGGAAGCAGAGCTTCCGCCCATCTCCATTTTGATGATTCCCCCTCCCCCGGCAATTGACCCGGGCCGTTGAAGGCTCGACGATGCCGGGGGAGGGGCCGTCCGCCCCGGATGACTTTACCGGGGATGGGGTGGGGGCAATACGACTCACCCATGATCACACCTGTCGCCAACCCGCGGAGAACCGGCCACCGATTCTTTGCGACCGCACCCGAGTGTGAGATAATCAATCGACTGGAGGTGGAAGATGCGTCGCTTCACGTCTTTTCTCATGGGCGCGATGATAGGCGCGCTGGTGGGCTCGCTGACCGCGCTCCTTCTGGCACCGACCTCGGGTGAAGAGTTGAGGGTTCGAGCGCGGGACCGGGCGACGTCGTTCCGGGATGATGTGCGCGAGGCTTACGAGGCGCGGGTGGCACAGCTCGAGGCCGAGATCGAAGCCTTGCGCCAACCCAAGACGACCCGCAAGGCCTGAGACTTCACCCGGTGCCTGATTCAGTCACGACCAGTTCGAGTCGCGTAGAGGCAAGCTGGGCGAACTTGATCCAGTAAGCACTGCTAGCCTTCCAACAACTTCGAACGCAGACGGGAGTCGATGTCGACTCCCGTCTGTCTTCTCCAGCTGTCGAATGCGAGCGCACTCTGGTGTAGTCTCACTTGGGCCGCAAAGACTCAGTTCACTGGACGATCTGGACTTCGTAAGGCGCCACTTGCCACGTGTGCCGGGCAGTCCCCATGACGATCAGGACGATTCCCCTTCTTCCAGACCCTTGAATGTCGATCTCACCATGGTTGGATGAATCTAAGGAGACCTGGCGTACCTCGGTCGTCGCGCCCGGTTCGACAAGGACCACCCGGTAACTCTGCGGGACGCGGTTGTACAGCCTTGCCCATCCGGCTGGCTCCCAGCCTCCGTCGTCCTGTTCGAACCCCTCATCGTAATCCAGGGCCTTGAGGGCTATGTCGTCCAGCAGGAGACCCTCGCCGTTGACGGCCGCATCCGTGATGTACTCGAAGCGGAGCGTCACGTTCTCACCGGCGTACGCGGAGAGATCGATCTTCTCATTGATCCACTCCGCTTGGAGTCCTCCACCGCTCTGACCGTTATACCCCCAGCCATAAGCGTTTCCTGAGGGATCATCCCCGGTGCCCGAGGGAGTCTGGATGATCTCCCACGTCTGGCCGTCGTCGATAGAAGCCTCGAGATAGAGGTAGTCGTACCCCTCCTCGATGTCGTACCAGACCCAGTAGTCCAGCTCGAGCGGCCCCGCAACATCCGACAGGTCGAACGTTCGAGTGAGCGTCATATCCGACTCGTCGCCTCGGTTCGACCAGTATGCGTAGTCGCCCGAGTGAGGGTCTTCCGGCACGACCTGCGCCGTCGTGACGCCCTGGAAAGACAAGTGATGCTCCCCCTCGCAGTCGATTCCGATATAGTCGACTCCGTACTGACTCACCCCGCGTGAGATGGGCTGGCCCGGGCATTCGCTCAGCGTCTCGCTGGGCTCGGCCCTGTCCTGGGAAGAATAATCGCGCATCACGTAGCGGCCGTCTCCCACGGAGCCGTCCTGCAGGAGCAGCGTTACGCCCCAGTCTCGGAGAACGTCATCCGCCCCGACCGGCTCGCCGGTGAGCGGGTCGACTTCGCCTAGCGTGGCGAGGGTCTGGTCGACCGAGTCGAGCCCGTTGGCCGGATTGGCGACCAGGGCTTGAGTGGCCTCCGCTCCGAACCGATCGAGGAAGTACTTGAGGAAGAGGAACGCCTGGCCGTAATGCGCCCCGGACGTGCCGGGCTCGGACGGCCAGAAGGTCAGTGCGATGTCGGGATCGAAAAGGTAGGCGAGATCGAAGCCTCCGACATCGTATCCGTTGAGGTAGGCCGCCAGCTCGGAGAACCCCTCGTTCATCCAAGTCTCTTCGTTTCGATCTAGATACCAGTGGATCATGTGTTGAAACTCATGCGCCAGAACGCCATTGGTGAATTCATCGGTAAGGTCCAGCAGATTGTCGGCGCTCAGGTAGAACATCTCGTGGCCATTGGAGTACTCGTGTGCCAGCGGAGAGAACTCATCGTTCGACGAGTAGTAACCGGCGATCGAGCTCCCCAACCCGGTGGCGTACAAGACATACAAGTGCTCGTCTCCGTCGACGCCGGGGCTCCATTCGCTCCCGAAGAACTCGCGATCGGTTGGGTAGGCCTTATCCTCAAACTCATCCACCAACGCCTTGACATCGTCAAGGTCGTAGTCAACACCCTGCTCAACCCAGAAGTAAACATGCGGGCTGGCATAGACCAGCTCGGCATTAACCTGGAAGTTGTTGTTCACGTCGACATCGCTCGCCCAGAAGAGCTCAACCTCACCAATCGAGCGGGGCGCGGCACTCGTCTCAAGTACGGTCGGGATATCTTTCTGACCATGGAACCGTTCGGCCAAGGAGATCGGGTCGACGATCGGGACCTCGGCCCGGGAAAGTTCTTCCAGCATCGCCTGCGCTTGCTCCGGCGCAACCGGCGTCCCGTCGGCCGGCTGTGCAATTGGAGTAGCGCTGGCCTGGGAAAGGCCCTGTGTGGCGACGGGGATTGTTGGGATCGGGGCCGAGAACTCAGGGCGTTGCACCACCAGGAACGCGCCGGTCGCCGCCACGACGACCACACACAAGCAGCAAACCAGCGCCAGTAGCAGTCCGGCAACGACGTATAAGGCCGTGTTGTTCGACTTCGATTCCATCGGGTGCACTCCGGGGCCAAAAGTGGGAGGATTATACCCGCGCCAGTCGGCGTTTCCGGTCGAGAGTTTCGTCGGTCGGGCGCACGACGGGTATTCGGACGGTAAAGCGGGTTCCCCGGCCAACGACGCTCTGGGCGGTCAGGGCGCCTCCATGGGCCACCACAATCTCGCGGGAAATCGCCAACCCCAGTCCGGCACCGCGCTCCTTCCCCCCTCGTCGCGCGTGATCCAGTTGATAGAAGCGCTCAAAGATACGGGTGAGCTCCTCAGGCGGGATCCCCGGCCCGGTGTCCTCGATGTGGATCGTGGCCCAACCGGATGACGCCTCGGCCGAGAGGCCGATTCTGCCGCCCTCCGGTGTATGCCGGATTGCGTTATCCAGAAGATTGGTGAAGACCTGGGCCAATCTGTCGCCATCGGCGACCACACTCGGCATCGGTCCCTGCTGTCGCACCAGGTTGATCCGCTTCTCCTGCGCACGCAGCGTCAGCCGCTCGGCGACGGCATCCAGCACCGTTGCGATGTCCGTGGGCTTCAGGTCGATGGCCACCTGTCCCGCGTCGAACTTGGCCAGGTCGAGAAGATCGTCCACCAGGCTGTGAAGGCGGAGGGCTTCATCTAACACAATCTCGGCGGCGCGCTTCTGGGCTTCGGGCGTTCCGGCCGTGCGGTCGAGGATCGCCTGGGCAAAACCCTGGATCGAGGTCAGTGGCGTCTTGAGCTCGTGGGAGACATTGGCGACGAAATCACGCTGGGCCTGTTGACTGGCCCGGACCTTATGAACCATTTCGTTGAACGCGGCGGCGAGGGCCCGAACCTCCGTCGGCCCCTCGGTGGGGAGTCGATGATCGTAATCTCCGGCCGCCACCGAGCGGGCTGCTCCCGCTATGCGTTGGAGCGGCGCGGCGACCCAGCGAGCGATCAGCCAGGCCAGAGCCGGCGAGAGCAGCAACGCCACGACCGCCGCTCGAAGGAGCGGCGTAGCGAATTCATCTTGCAGAGCCGCCCAGGGGATGATCGTCGGCTGGATGGAGGCCAGCAGCAAGGTCCGGCTTCCGGAGAGCGGCTGTGCAACGTAAAGCCAGACGATCCCCGAAGCATCCCGATACCGGCCTGAGGAGGTTTGTGTTGCCCGGCGGAGCGCGCTGGCCTGAGGTAGAGCCGTTTCCGGGCGACTGTCACCAAGCACCTCACCCTCAGCCTCCAGAATGAGCGCCCGCGCCCCGGCGAACTGGTCCAGCCGGGTCAGCGTGGGCGCCAGCCGGGGGGGGCCAACCTGGCTCAGTGCATCCCCCTCGCGTTCGGCCACGGTCTCGGCTACGATCTGAAGCCGCTGGATCACCCGACGCTGGGCCAGCGGGTCGCGCACCAGGAAGAAGACCAGAGAAGCCCCGACA